>Ga0068860_100002218_pt1 | contig 20446 bp, 18 predicted proteins | sample KBSSwiS32_FD_66597 | JGI IMG/M metagenome (GOLD analysis project Ga0068860, IMG submission 66597) | Switchgrass rhizosphere microbial communities from Kellogg Biological Station, Michigan, USA - KBS Switchgrass S3-2 | ecosystem: Host-associated > Plants > Roots > Rhizosphere > Soil ...
CACCTTGCGCCTGCGCCTCCGCCGCGCCGCCGAGCGCCGCCTGCTGGAGGGGCGCCAGCGGCTGGGCGCGCTCCGCGGCCGGGTGCTCGACCCGCGCCGCCTGATCGGCCAGAAGCGCGTCCACCTCCAGGCGCTCTCCGAGCAGCTGGCCCGCGCCGCCCGCGCCGCCCTGCGCCGCCGCGCCCAGCACCACCGGCAGCTGCTGGACCGGCTCCAGCGGCGCCGGCCGGAGGCGGAGCTGAAGGCCCGCCGCGAGTCGCTGGCCCGCGCGCGCGAAAGGCTGCTGGCCGCGGTCCGCGAGGGGATGCGGCGGCGGCAGCAGGCGCTGGCGCGGTCCGCCCGGTCGCTGGCGCGGTGGACGCCGGAGACGCGCGTCGAGCGGGCCGGCCAGCACCTCGCCGCGCTGAGGGCGCGCCTGGTCACCGCCGCCCGCGGCCGGATCGCCGCCGAGCGCCAGCGCCTGGGCCACCTCCAGGCGATGCGCAGGGCGGTGAGCCCGCTGGGCGTGCTGGCGCGCGGCTACGCGGTGCTGATGCGCGAAGGGCGCGTGGTGCGCAGCGCCGGCTCGCTCTCCCCCGGCGACGCCATCTCCGTGCGGATGGGCGGGGACGCCGAGTCGCTGGAGAGGTGCGACCTGGTGGAGGCCACGGTGACCTCCGTCCAGCGGAAGGGTCCTCCACCGTGACCGGCGCGGCGCCGCGCTTTCCCCGAGAGCGCCGGGCCGGTACAGTCCTCACCCCGAAAGCAGGCCGTGCCCAAGGACCCCCAGACCGCGCCCCCCGCGCCCGAAAAGTATGACGAGCTCGTCCACCGGCTGGAGGAGCTGGTGAAGCGGCTCGAGGGCGGCCAGCTCACCCTGGAGGATTCGCTCCGCGCCTTCGAGGAGGGGATGGGTCTGGTGGACCGGGGCGAGAAGATCCTCGAGCAGGCGGAGCGTCGCATCGAGGAGCTCACCCACCGCGACGGCGAGGCGCGCGCGGTGCCGCTGCAGCTCCCCTCGGCGCAGGCGCAGGCCGCCCCGCAGCCCGCTCCCTCCAACGCCCGCCCCGCCGCGCCGCCTCCGTCCGCCCAGCGCGCGGCCCGCCCGCCCGCGGACGACGAGGACGTCCCGTTCTAGCTCCCCCTGCCGCGATGGACCCCAAGAAGCCCAAGGTGATCATCGTCGACGATGACCGCGAGACGCGGGAGATGATGGCGCTCGCGCTGCGCCAGGAGGGCTTCGAGGTGGCGCAGGCGGCCAACGGCCTCCGGCTGATCTCCACCCTGCACGTGGACCGCCCGGACGTGATCTTGATGGACGTGAACATGTCGTGGATCGACGGCTTCGAGCTGTGCCGCGCGGTCCGCAACAGCGAGGAGTTCAGCGCCATCCCGGTGGTGTTCGTCTCCGGGCGCTCGGCCAACGCGGACGTGAAGCGGGGGATGGAGTGCGGCGCCGCGGACTACTTCACCAAGCCGGTGGAGCTGCCCACGCTGATCGCGCGGCTGCGCCAGCTGGCGGCGGACCCGGCCGCGGGGAGCCGCCCATCGTGAAGACCGGCGCCGGCAGCGACTTCCGGCTGGACCACTACCTGGAGGTCCAGCGCGCGCGCGTGGAGCTGCTCTTGCAGAAGAAGCTGGAGGGGCTGGCGGACCGCACCCCGGCGCGGCTCCTGGAGGCGATGCGCTACTCGCTCTTGGGCGGCGGCAAGCGGCTGCGCCCCATCCTGTGCATCGCCTTCGCCGAGGCGGTAGGCAAGGGCACCGCCCCCGGCCGCGTCACCGACGACGCCGCCTGCGCGCTCGAGTACGTCCACTGCTACTCGCTCATCCATGACGACCTCCCGCCGATGGACGACGACGACTTCCGGCGCGGCAAGGCCACCAACCACAAGGTGTACGGCGAGGCGATGGCCATCCTCGCCGGCGACGCGCTGCTCACCGAGGCGTTCGGGGTGATGCTGGGCGGCCAGGAGGAGAGCCGGCTCCACCTGGCGCGCGAGCTGGCGGTGGCGGCCGGCGCGTGCGGGATGGTGGGCGGGCAGGCCCTGGACATCGCCGAGGACCGCCCCTCCGACGAGGGCTACGTCATCCGCGTCCACCGGCTGAAGACCGGCGCGCTGATCCGCGCCGCCTGCCGGATGGGGGCGCTCTCCGCCGGCGGCACCACCTCGCAGCTGGAGGCGGCCGGCGTGTACGGCGACTGCGTGGGGCTGGCCTTCCAGATCGTCGACGACATCCTCGACGCCACCGCGGACCCCCACAAGCTGGGCAAGCCCACCCGGCGCGACCAGGCCAAGGGCCGGTTCACCTTCCCCAAGGTGTCCGGGATGCCGCGGTCGCGCTCGCTGGCCAACGAGCGGGTGGCGATGGCGCTGACCGCCATCTCGAAGATCGAGCCCAACGCCGGCCCGCTCACCGCCCTGGCGCGGTACTCGGTGGAGCGGGGGACGTGACGGGGGAGCCGGGCGGCGACCTGCTCGCCCAGGTGGATTCGCCCCAGAAGCTCCGCGCGCTGCCCCAGGAGCGCCTGCCCGAGCTGTGCGCCCGGCTGCGCCAGGAGATCATCGCCGTCTGCGGGAAGGTGGGCGGGCACCTGGGCGCGTCGCTGGGCGCGGTGGAGCTGGTCGTCGCGCTCCACCGGGTGTTCCACTCGCCCCAGGACGCGCTGGTCTTCGACACCGGCCACCAGGCCTACGCGCACAAGCTGCTCACCGGGCGCGCGACCACCATGGGCACGCTCCGGCAGCAGGGCGGCGCGGCGCCGTTCCTCGACCCCGCGGAGAGCCCGCACGACGCGTTCGGCGCCGGCCACGCCTGCACCGCGGTCTCCGCCGCCCTGGGCATCCTGGAGGGGAAGGCGCTGCGCGGGGAGGACGGCCGCGCGGTGGCGGTCATCGGCGACGGCTCGCTCACCGGGGGGGAGACCTTCGAGGGGCTGAACAACGCCGGGGCCTCCGCGCGCCCGCTGTTGGTGGTGCTCAACGACAACCAGATGTCCATCTCCGCCAACGTGGGGTCCATCCCCGCCGCGCTCCGCAGCCAGGGCGGCGCGCGCGCCATGTTCGAGGCGATGGGGTTCTCCTACGTCGGGCCGCTGGACGGGCACGACGTTCACGCGCTGGTCGCGGCGTTGAAGCCCCTGCGCTCCGCCCGCCGCCCCGCGCTGCTGCACGCGGTGACGCAGAAGGGGAAGGGCTTCCCGGCGGCGGAGGCGGACGCGCTCACCCGCGGCCACGCCATGGGCCCCTACGAGTGGCGCGACGGGAAGCTGGTGCGCGCCCGCGGGCCGGGCCAGCGCACGTTCTCCGAGGCCTTCGCCGCCGCGCTCGAGGAGACCATGGCCGCCGACCGGTCGGTGGCGGTGGTCACGCCGGCGATGCTGGAGGGCTCCGCGCTCACCGGGCTCAAGGCGCGCTTCCCGGACCGGGTGTTCGACGCCGGCATCGCCGAGCAGCACGCGGTGACCTTCGGCGCCGGCCTGGCGCGCGCGGGGATGCGGCCGGTGTGCTGCCTCTACTCGACCTTCCTCCAGCGCGCGTACGACCAGGTGGTGCACGACGTCTGCGTGCAGGGGCTGAAGGTGGTGCTGGCGGTGGACCGCGCCGGGCTGGTGGGCGCGGACGGCGCCACCCACCAGGGCGCGTACGACGTGTCGTTCCTCCGTCCGCTGCCGGGGATGCTCCTTGGCGCGCCGGTGTTCGGCGAGGACCTGAAGCCGCTGCTGGACGCGGCGCTCGCGCACCCGGGGCCGTCCGCCATCCGGTTCCCGCGAGGGACGCTGCCCGCGGTGCCGGAGGGGATCAGCCCGGGGCCTGCCGCCCCCGGGACCGCGCGCTGGCTCCGCCGGTCCTCCGCTCCCCGGCTGGCCGTCATCGCCTTCGGCCCGCTCGCGCTCGCGGCGCTGGAGGCGGCGCGGGGCGACCCGTCCTGGAGCGTGCTGGACGCGCGCTTCGCCGCCCCGCTGGACCGGGTGGCGGTGCTGGAGGCGGCGCGCTGCGGGCGGGTGGTGACGGTGGAGGAGGGGACGCGGCGCGGCGGGCTGGGGAGCGCGGTGCTGGAGGCGCTCGCGGAGGCGGGCGTGTCCGCGCGGGTGCGGGTGCTGGGGCTGCCGGACGCGCCGGTGCGGCACGGGGACGCGCGCGCCCAGCGGGCCGCGCTCGGGCTGGACGCGGCGGGCATCCGCAAGGTGGCGGAGGAGCTGCTCGGATGATCGCCGGGCGCCGCCCGAAGAAGGAGCGGCTGGACGTGCTGGTGCTGGAGCACGGCCTGGCGGAGTCGCGCGCCAGGGCGCAGGCGCTGATCCTCGCGGGCGAGGTGGTGGTGGACGACCAGCGGGTGGACAAGCCCGGCGCGCTGGTGCCGCGCGAGGCGGCGCTGCGGCTCAAGGGCGAGCCCATGCCCTACGTCTCGCGCGGCGGCCTCAAGCTGAAGGCGGCGCTGGACCGGTTCGCGGTGGACGTGCGCGGCGCGGTCTGCGCGGACGTGGGCGCGTCCACCGGCGGCTTCACCGACTGCCTCCTCCAGTCCGGCGCGGCCAGGGTCTACGCCGTCGACGTGGGCTACGGGCAGCTCCACCACAAGCTGCAGGGCGATCCCCGCGTCATCTCCCGCGAGCGCGTGAACGCCCGCCACCTCACCGCCGCCGAGCTGCCCGAGCCCGTCTCCGTCCTCGTCGTCGACGTGAGCTTCATCTCCCTCAGGCTGGTGCTCCCGGCGGCGCTGCCCCGGCTGCAGCGCCCGGGCGTCCTGGTCGCCCTGGTGAAGCCGCAGTTCGAGGTGGGCAAGGAGAACGTCGGCAAGGGCGGGGTGGTGCGCGACGCGGCGGCGCGGGCGGGGGCGATCGACGGCATCCGCGCGTTCGTGGAGCAATCGGGCCTGGCGGTGGCCGGGGTGATGGACTCGCCCATCGCCGGGCCGGCGGGGAACGTGGAGGCGCTGCTGGTGGCCAGGAGATGAGCCGCGCTCAGCGCGGGATCAGCGCCCGCCGGTACTGGCTCAGCGGGTAGGGGCGGACGATCTTCCTGTCCATCCGGAACCAGACCTGGCCGGAGTCGTCGATCGCGGCGGTGAGGCCGCCGGAGGTCATCGCGTAGCGGTACAGCTCGCCCGCCTCCGCCGACTCCATGGCGACGATCTCCTGGGGCTCCGCCCCCGCCACGTTCGGGCCGTTGAGCTGGTAGAACTCGCGCCCCGCGCCCGGCTGGAAGGCCAGCGTCACCATCTGCCCGCCGGCGGTGATCACCCCGTTGGTCGGAGAGCCCACCGTCGCCCCGGTGTCCGCGCTGATGAACGTCGTCGCGTGCGCGGTGATCGCGGCGATGCGCGAGAACTTGGCGTACGGCCAGGCCACGGCGATCACGTCGCTGATGGGCGAGCTCTGCCACTTGCGGGCGGGCGCGGTGGCGAACGAGCAGTCCCTCACCGTCGTCGAGCAGGCGTAGACCTGCGAGGTGCCGTTGGGGTTCTCGCCGGGGAAGTAGACGATGCTGCCGCTGGCGTTGAGCTGCGCCGGCGGGGCCCCGTTGGCGAAGTTCGCGAAGACCGTCTGGATCAGGTCGTACTGCGCCGACCGGGAGCCGTCCTGGTAGTTGTAGCGCTCGGCGTACATCAGCCCAGAGTTGGTGCCGCCCTGCAATTGCCAGCGGGGGACCACCACCGACTGGCTGGCGTCCACCACCGGGACCGCGTTGATCTGGCTGGCCAGGTCCGTGGACCAGGTGGGGGCCACGTTGAGACCGCCGGTGTGCGGGATGCGCCGGAGGGAGTAGCCCCTGCCGCCCGCCGTGTCGAAGACCACCGCGTCGCCATCCGGTCCGACGCCGAGGGCGAGGATGGTCGCCGGCCCCGTCGCGCCGGTCCCGTTGTAGGTGGCGCTGACCGCCATCGTCTTCGGGTTGAAGGCGAGCGCGCCGTTCCACTTGGTGGACCGATCCGGCGGGTCGTACAGCCAGCGCAGGCCGGTGCCCGGGTGCTTGTCGCTGATGATCGCCTGGTTGCTGCAGCCGGCGGTCTGCGCGCTGGCCAGCAGGTTCCCGAACTTGTCCACCTTGCCCAGGACCGGGATCCCGCCCGCGCCGAGCATGCAGCCGATGAACGCCACGCTCGCGCCGGCGCCTTCGGCGACGAACGTCGTGGGGAGCCCGCCCACCGCGCTGTTCACCTCCAGCACCGGCCAGAAGTTGCCGGAGGCGGCCAGCGACTGCGCCGTCCGCCCGTCGGTGCAGGTGAGGCTGGCGGTGAGGCTGAGGCTCTCGGCGAACTTGAAGAACTTCACCTGGGTCGGGTTGAGCTCCAGGCGCGCCGGGTTGCCGCCGAAGGCCACGTTCTGGACGAAGGTGCCGCGGTCGTACAGCTCGATCTTCTTCACGTCGCAGCCGCTGACGCTGATCTCCAGCGGGAAGGTGGGCGCGGCCACGTTCCCGTTGGGGATGTTGATGGAGATCACCGCCGTGTCCACCGGCCCGCCGCCGCCCCCGCACCCGGCGGCGGCCAGGGCGAGCGCTGCGGCGCAGGCGGTGAGGGGGATCCGCTCCATGGCGGCCGCAAGCCTACGTCAGCGCTCGATGATCAGGAACTCCACCCGGCGGTTCAGCTCGCGCCCCTTGGCGGTCATGTTGGGCGCGATGGGCCGGGTGTCCCCGAAGCCGGCGGTGTCCAGGCGGGCGCGGTCGATGCCCGCCTTCACCAGCCAGTCCGCCACCGACGTGGCGCGGTCCTGGGAGAGCTTGAGGTTGGTGGCCTTGTTGCCCTTGTTGTCGGTGTGGCCCTCGATCCGGAGCTTCTTCAGGTCGTTGGTGACGATGGCGTCCACCACCTGCGCCAGCAGCGGTCCGCTGTCGGCGAGGATGGTCGCCTTGCCGGTGGCGAAGTGCACCTGCTGGAGGATCTGGAGCTTGTTCTTCTCCACCACCACCAGCTTCTTCTTCGGCTCCTTCTGGAGGTCGAACTGCAGCGCCATCTCCGCGTTCTCGGAGACCTGCACGTCGCGCGCCTGGGCGAGGTGGCCGGGAGAGGTGACGCTCACCTGGTAGTGGCCGGCCAGCACCTCCACCGGGACCGGGTCCTTGGCGCCCTCCGGCACCTGCGCCTGCTGGTCCTGCGCGCCGCGCATGGCGACGGTGGCGGCGATCTTCTTCTTCCCCTCGGTGACGGCGAGCAGGAAGCGCGCCTTCTTCGCCGCCGGGTCCATGGCCAACTCCACCGTCTCGCTCCGGCCCGGCTCCAGGTTCAGCTCGCGCGACGCCTCCTTGTAGCCGTCCTTGGAGGCGGAGAGGCGGACCGGGCCGAACGGCAGCTCGTGGGTGAGGAAGCGGCCGGTGTCCGGCTCGGTGGCCACCGGCGGCAGGCCGGCGCCCACCATGGCGACGATGACCCCGGGCACCGGCTTCTTGGTGGCGGCGTCGATCACCACGCCCTCCACGCGCGCGGTCTTCTGCGGCGGCGGGGCCTCGCGCTTGCGCTCGCGCACCGTCTCCACCACCTTGGTGTCGGCGCGCGCCACCGGGTCCACCGTGAAGCAGGCGGAGAGGAACAGGTTGTAGGGCGGCGTGGCCGGGACCCCCAGGCCGACCCGCGGCGTCAGGCCGATCTCGCCGCCCAGGCTCAAGGTGATGTCGTGGATGGCGGTCACCCGCAGGCCCACGCCCACCCGCTGCGGCATCGCCTCCGCGATGGGCACCGCCGTCGCGTCCGGGGCCACCAGCGTGGAGTCGGGCACGAACACCGGCACCGCCAGCGTGTACTCCACGAACGGCGTCACCGCCGGCAGCGGCACCTCGAACCCGGCGCCCGCGGTGAAGCGGTCGAAGCGGTTGATCCCCAGCGCGAACTCCTCGCCCGCGGTGAGCGTGTGCTGGCGCACCAGGTCCTTGGAGCCGTCGAAGACGTAGCCCAGGTTGACGTGCGCCAGGAGCGGGAAGCTGGCCGCCAGCGCGCGGAAGTCGTAGGTGACCAGCAGCGAGGGCGCGAAGCCCAGCCCGTACCCGCGGACGTCCTGGCTCCCCACCCCGGAGAAGGAGAGCAGCCGCGCCTCCAGGCCCATGTGGAAGCCCGGCGTCCACTCGTGCGACGCCTTCACGCCGAGGGCGAGGTCGCCCAGCGCCTCGATCAGCCGCGGCGAGGTGAAGGAGTTGGTGTTCGCGGTGGCGCTGTAGGAGAGGTACACCTCCAGGAAGTCCAGGGGGACGTAGGAGACGGAGAACGTTCCGGTGCTGTGGACGTTGGTGGCGTCCAGCACCGGGAAGTTGCGGGAGAGGAAGTAGTCGCCGTACGCGGAGAAGCGGAGCAGCCCGCGCATCCCCAGGTCCGCGGCGCCGACCCGGGTCAGCCCCAGCCCGCCCGCCGCGCCCGGCGTCGGCCGGAGGTTGCGCGGGTCGCTCAGCGCGCGGCCCCAGGTGCCGGGGCTGTGCGGTTCGCTGCCGGGGATGAAGCGCTCCTGGGTGGAGATGACCGTCGCCTCCTCCGGCTGCGGCTCCTCGGCCGGCGCGGGGGCGGGCTTCGAGCCGAACGGGGCCAGCGTCGCGGTCACCGGAGCGGCGGCCGCGGGCGCCGGGGCCGGCGCGGGCTTCTGCGGCGGCGGGGTGGTGGCGGCCGCGGGACCAGGCGAAGTCTCCGCCGGCTTCGCGGGCGCGGGCGCCGGCGTGGTCGCGGGCGGCGCGGCGGCGGGCGCCGGTGCAGGGGCCGGGGCCGGCTTCCGCTCCGGAGTCTTCGGCTCTACCGGTTTTGCTGGAGTTGAAGCTGGTGCAGGCTTTGCGCCAGGTGCCTGCTTTGCTGGATCCGTTGGTTGTCCCTGTTTGGCAGGAAACGGCGAATCCCACTCATCAGGGTTGGACGCCTGGGCCCGCGCAACCGCGGCGAGGACCAAACACCCAATGGTCAACACTGCGAAGTACCTGGAGATCATTCGAGTCGGGGCGTGGGACCTTGGAGAGCCCACTATCCCACCTCCTGCGCTGGCGCGCGAACAGTCTCACGCGCATAATCCGTAGGCGAATTCGTTGTCATCACTCCGCCTTCCTTGGATGACGCTGTGAGCGCACGTGTGGTAACCCCGGGGGTAGGCCGGGTCCTCGTCGTCGGTGGCCCGGATTCTGCCCAGCAGGCCGTCGCGGCCCTGGAAGCGGCTGGATACCAGACCGCGTCCGTCGCCGGCGCCCAGGGTGTCTCCGCCGCCGTGGCCCAGGCCAAGGCGGACGCCGTCCTCTTCACCGCCGGGACCGTGCCCGCGCACGACGCGCTCGCCGCGATGCGCCGGGAGCCCGCCCTCCGCGACATCCCCTTCATCGGCGACCTCACCGGCGCGACCAACGGCTCCGCCGCCGCGACCGCCCAGGCGCGGCTGGACGACTGGGTCCACTCCGCCGACGAGCTGGCCTTCCGCGTCGAATCCTCCATCCGCGCCCGGCGGATGATCGCCCGCGAGGAGCAGGCGCGGCTGCGGATGGAGATCCTGCTCGAGATCACCCAGGCGGCCACCAGCAGCCTGGAGCTCGAAGAGATCATGCGGATCGCGGTGGACAAGATCTGCAAGGGGATCACCGCGGACCGCTGCTCGGTGGTGCTGGTGGAGGGGCAGGGCCCGCGGTCGGCGCGCGTGGTGGCCACCCGCGAGAACTCCAACATCAGCGCGCTCCAGCTGGACCTGGTGAAGTACCCGGAGCTGCGCCGCGCGCTGGAGACCCGGCAGACCATCTACGTCGAGGACGCGCACATCGATCCGCTGATGGACGAGGTGCGCCCGGAGATCGCCCCGCTGGGCGTGAAGTCCATCCTCGTCCAGCCGCTGATCTGCCAGGACGACCTGCTGGGCGCGCTCTTCCTCCGGCTCTCCCGCGCGGAGGGCGAGTTCGGCCGCGAGGACCAGGAGTTCCTCAAGGCGATCTCCGGGGCGCTGGCCAACTCCATCCGCAACAGCCGGCTCCACGCCGCGCTCCGCCGCAAGCGCGACGACCTGGAGTCCGCCTACGTCGACCGCTACCGCGAGCTGAACGAGGCCAACCGCCGCCTCAAGGAGATCAACCGCACCAAGGACGAGATCATCGCGGTGGTCAGCCACGACCTCCGCGCGCCGCTGCAGGTGCTGCTGGGCCACGCGCGGCTGCTTTTGGGCAGCAAGCTGGACGCGGACCAGCAGCTCTCCTCGGAGGCCATCCTCCGCCAGGGCCGGAAGATCCTCGACCTGGTGGAGTCGTTGCTGGAGCGCGGGCGCGGGGAGCAGGCGCGCGTCTCGCTGGACCCGGTGCAGCTGGACGTGGCGGAGCTGTGCAAGGAGACGGCGAACGACCTCTCCATCATCGCCCGCGACAAGGGCGTCACCCTGCGCGCCGAGACGCCGGAGAGCCTGTTCGTCCTGGGCGACGAGGTGAAGCTCCGCGAGGTGCTGCAGAACCTGATCTCCAACGCCATCCAGCACGCCAAGTCCAGGGTGGTGGTGCGCGCCCAGAGGCTGCGCCGCCCGGACGGCGAGGCGGCGCGGGTGCTGGTCCAGGACGACGGGCCCGGGCTGGCGGCCAACCAGGTGCACCTGGTGTTCGACCGCTACCGCCACGGGCCGGGCGGCATCGGCCTGGGGCTGGCCATCTGCAAGGAGTTCATCGAGCTGCACGGCGGCGAGATCTGGGCCGAGTCGCCCTCGGACGGCGGCACCTGGTTCATCTTCACCGTCCCTCTGGTGCACATGGTGGTGCAGCGGAAGAACGAGGCGCTGGTCAAGGCCGCCGCCCCCGGCCCCACCGAGCCCACCGACCACATCCGCGTGCTGGTGGTGGAGGACGAGCCGCAGATCGCCGCCGTGCTGGAGGAGATCCTGCGGTCGCGCTACCGGGTGGAGGTGGCGCGCGACGGCGCCGAGGGCCTGGCCAAGGCGCGCGCGCTCCACCCCGACCTGGTGGTGATGGACGTCTTCCTCCCCAAGCTGGACGGCCTGGACGCGGCGGTGGCGCTCAAGTCCACGCCCGACACCGCGGACATCCCGGTGATCCTCATCTCCGCCCACCAGGGCGTGGCGGAGAAGGTGCGGGCGCTCAACCTGGGCGCCATCGACTACATGCACAAGCCCTTCCAGGCGCTGGAGCTGCTCACGCGCACCGAACGCGCGCTGTCGCTCCGCAACGCCGAGCGCGAGGTGGAGCGCAGCCACAACCTCCTCCGCCGCGCCGGGAGCGACCCGGAGACCGGCCTGTTCGACCGCATCGGCCTGGTGGCCCGGCTGGAGCAGGAGCGCTCGCGCGCCAAGCGCTACGGCCGCCCGCTCGCGCTGGCGGTGATGCAGCCGGTCACCGCGCCCGCCAAGGACCTGATCCGCGGCGGCGCCTCGCTGGTGCGCACCCGGCTGCGCGCCCCGGACGTGGTGGGGCACCTGGGCTCGGGCGTGCTGGGGGTGGCGCTGCCGGAGTGCGCGCCGGAGGACGCCCGCACGGTCCTCGGCCGGCTGCTCCCGGAGCTGCAGGAGCTGACCTCGGTGGTCTACCGGATCCAGGTCGTCGACCTGATGTCCATGGAGCGCGCCTCCGACCAGGTGATCGAGGCCCTGATGGCCGATCCGCGGGTCCCGCCGGCAAGCCGCCGCGAATGAGGGTAGTATCCGGGCCCGGATGTTTCGCAGGGCGCTGCTCCTCGCCGCGGTGGTGTTCGGCTGTGCCGCCGGACCGCCACCCAAGCGGCCCAAGGTCGACCTCTCCGCCATGCAGGAGGCGATGGACGCCGCCTCCATCGAGGAGGACTTCGCGTCTTCCGCCTCCTACGCGCACTACCTCCAGTCCCGGCTGCGCCACCAGGAGGGCGACTCCAAGAAGGCCATCGAGGAGCTGCGGCTGGCGCTGGCCACCGACGACGGCAACCCGTTCCTGCTCACCGCGCTCGCCGAGGAGTACGCCCGCGGCTCGGACTTCTCGCGCGCCGAGGTGGAGCTGAAGAAGGTCATCTCGCTCCACCCGCGCTACCAGCCCGCGCAGCTGTTGCTGGGCCGGGTGCTCTACGAGGACCGCAAGTACAGCCGCGCGCAGATCGCCCTGCGCAAGGCGATCAAGCTCCGCCCCAAGGACCCGGACGCGTACCTGGTGCTGGCCCAGCTCTTCGTGGACACCGACCAGCCGGAGCAGGCGGTCAAGGTGGTGGACCTTCTGGGGCGCGCGCTGCCGGGCGAGGCGTCCGGCTACCGGCGGCTGGGGCTGGCGCTGGCGGAGCGCGGCGACCTCGACCGGGCGGAGCCGCTCCTGGTCCGCGCCTCCGAGCGCGACCCGGGCGACTTCGACGTCTGGGTGATGCTGGCCCAGCTCTACGAGTCCACCAAGCGCCCCGCCAAGGCGGAGGACTCGTACGACAAGGCGCTGGAGCGCGACCCGGACAACCACGAGGTGCTGCTGCAGGCAGGGAGGCTGGCGCTCAAGACCGGCTCCACCGTCCGCGCCCGCGCCTACTTCGACCGGCTGCTCTCGCTCTCCGACGACCCGGAGCTGGCGGTGAAGGTCGCCTTCTCCTACCTGGCCACGCGCCAGCTGGAGGAGGCGGCGGAGGTGCTGGACGCCTCGCGCGCCGCCGGGCTGTCCGAGCCGCGGCTGGCCTTCTACGCCGGGCTGGTGCACGAGAAGCTCCGCCACTTCCCCAAGGCGGCGGAGGCGTACGGCGCGGTCCCGGCCGACTCCGACCTCTTCCACGAGGCGCGGCTGCACCAGGCCAGCTGCCTGTCGCTGGCGGGGCAGCACCCCAGGGCGCTGGAGCTGTTCAAGAAGGGCGTGGCGGAGAAGCCGGACTACGTCCTGCTCTACCCGGCCTACGCGCGCGCGCTGCAGCGGGCGGGGAACGACAAGGAGGCGGAGGCGCTGTTGCGCAGGGCCGCGCAGAAGTACCCCGCCGCCGAGCTGTTCGACGAGCTGTCGCAGATGCTGGAGAAGAAGGGGCGGCTGGCGGAGGCCATCGACCTCATCGCCCAGGCGCTGGCCTCGCGCCCGCGGGACGAGGCGCTCTTGTACACGCTGGGCGCCGCCTACGAGCGCAAGGGCGACCACGACAAGTCCATCGCCGAGATGCGCCAGGTCCTGGAGGTCAACCCCGAGAACCCGGACGCGATGAACTTCATCGGCTACACGCTGGCCGAGGCGGGGCGGGACCTGGACGAGGCGGAGCGGCTGCTGCTCAAGGCGCTGGAGCTGCGGCCCGACAACGGCGCCTTCCTCGACTCGCTGGGCTGGGTCTACTACCAGAAGGGCGAGGCGGACCGCGCGGTGAAGACGCTGGAGAAGGCCACCCAGTTCTCCCCGGGCGAACCGCTGATCATCGAGCACCTGGGCGACGCCTACCAGCGCGCCTCGCGGCCGCAGGAAGCGGAGAAGGCGTACCAGCGCGCGCTGGAGGTCATCCACACCTCGCCGGAGGTGGCGGACGACCCCAAGGCGCAGCAGAGGTCGCTGGAGCGCAAGCTGAAGGTGCTGTCCTCGGGGGCCGCGTCCCGCTAACGTGCAACGCGGGATGGGCGTCCGACACGACGAGGGATTCTTCTCCGCCCGCGACAACCTCCGACTCTTCTGGGCCAGCGACGTCCCGGACGCGCCGAAGGCGTGGGTGGGCGTGGTCCACGGGTACGGCGACCACTGCGGCCGCTACAAGGGCGTCATCGGCCACCTCGCCGGTCAGGGCCTGGGGGTGATGGCGTTCGACTACCGCGGCCACGGCCAGGCCGACGGGCGGCGCGGCTTCGTCGAGAAGTTCGATCACTACCTGGGGGACCTGGAGGCCTTCTGGGAGAAGCTGCGGCAGGCCGCCGGGGGCAAGAAGACCTTCCTGCTCACGCACTCCCACGGCGGGCTCATGGGCCTGCGCTGGGTCATGGGCCACAAGCCGGAGGGGCTGGCGGGCTGGGTGCTGTCGGCGCCCTACCTGAAGCTGGCGCTCAAGCCGCCGGCGACCAAGCTCTGGGCGGCGAAGGTGGCGGGCGCGGTGTTGCCCTGGCTCCCCATCAAGACCGAGCTGCTGCCCAAGGACCTCACGCGCGACGTGGAGTTCCAGAAGGCCACCGAGCGCGACCCGCTCTACCTGAAGGTCGTCACCCCGCGCTGGTTCAACGAGTCCAACCGGGTGCAGGCGGAGGTGGTGGAGAAGGCGGGCGCCGCCGTCACCTGGCCCACCTTCCTGCTGGCGGGCGCGGAGGACCCGGTGGCGTCCACCCCGGCCGCGCGCGCCTTCTTCGAGACCGTGGCGGCCCAGGACAAGACCATCAAGATCTACCCGGGCATGCTCCACGAGTGCATGAACGAGGTGGGCAAGGAAGAAGTGTGGCGCGACGTTGCCGGCTGGATCTCCGCGCATCTCTGAAATAGGGTCCGTGGCGTTCGTCTGGAGGGGCTTTCGCGTATGGCGCAGAACGAGCAGACGGGCATCATCGGCAAGGGCATCGTGATCAAGGGGAACCTCACCGGAGGTGGGGACCTGGTCATCGAGGGGCGGGTGGAGGGGCAGATCGCCCTCAAGAACCACCTCACCATCGAGAGCACCGGCAAGGTCCAGGCGGACATCCGCGCCGAGGAGCTGACCATCAACGGCGAGGCGGCCGGCAACATCGACGCCTCGACCCGGGTCGCCATCAACGCCTCCGCCAAGGTGGCCGGCGACATCAAGGCGCCGCGGGTGGTCATCGAGGACGGCGCGGTGTTCAACGGTTCGGTCGAGATGGACGTCAAGCTGCCGGACGACATCTAAACGGCTTCAGCGGTTCGGGGAGGGGTACAGGACATCATGGCGAATACGGTCATTGGTTCGAGCATCGTGATCGACGGGGAGATCTCCGGGGACGAGGACCTCGTCATCCAGGGGACGGTGAAGGGGAAGATCTCCCTCAAGGAGTCCCTCTACGTGGAGGGATCCGGCGTCGTGGAGGCGGACATCGAGACGCAGAACGTGGAGATCGCCGGCCGGGTCACCGGCAACATCGCGGCCTCGGACAAGGTGGAGCTCAAGAGCGAGTGCCGCGTGGTCGGCGACATCAAGGCCCCGCGCATCCTCATCGCCGACGGCGCCTCCTTCAAAGGCAACGTCGACATGGACGAGAAGGCGCGCTGACCCATGGCCGCCAAGGACCTGGGAGGCGGGGCCGGCAACAACACGGTCATCGGCCAGTCGATCCTGATCAGCGGCAAGCTGACGGGCGACGAGGACCTGACCGTACAAGGCCGGGTAGAAGGTGAGCTCACGCTCACCCGGACCCTGATCGTCGAGCCCTCCGGCGTGGTGAAGGCCAACGTCGCGGTGAAGAACGCGATCATCTCCGGCGTGGTGGTCGGGAACATCAACGCCACCGAGAGCGTGGAGCTGACCCGCGAGGGCCGCATGGTCGGGGACATCCGCGCCCCGCGCGTGATCATCGTCGACGGCGCGTCGTTCCGCGGCCGCGTGGACATGGGCGACGTGGAGCCAGGGAGGCTCCCCGCCGAACGCCCGCAGCGCCCGGTGATCCGCCCGCAGGTGAGGCCGGGCGCCGCGCCGCCTCGCCCGCCGCCGCCGCCCGCGCGCAGCGCGCCCACCGCCGTGGAGCGCCGGCCGTCCGCCCCGCCCGCGCCGCCCTCCGCTCCGCCGAGGCCTCCTCCTCCGCCCGCGGCGACGGCCGCCAAGGTGGAGGCGCCCACGCCGCCCCTGGTGGGGGCCGGGGCCAAGAAGAAGGTCATCATCAAGAAGAAGACGAAGTAGACCCGGCTGGAGGGCCCTGGACGCTTGACGCTCGAGTGGGCGTGAGGCTTCCTGGGCCCCAATGGCGGGGGAGCCACAGATGCCGGACGTGGAGAACGCCGAGGTGGCGGAGGAGACGGAGACCTCGCTGCCACCCGCGGCGACGGCGGGTGAGCGCCTCAAGCGCCACCACGTCGCCCCCGCCCAGATCAACCTCGACCGCGTGGACCTGGACGACCTCTTCCGGATGCGGCCGGCCGGGGAGATCGACCGGCTGGCGCAGAACATCGCCCGGCTGGGGCAGCTCTTCCCGGTGGATCTCCGGCTGAAGCCGCCGGACCGGTTCCAGGTCATCTGCGGGTTCCGGCGGGTGGAGGCGCTCAAGTTCCTCCACAGAGACCGGGTCCTGGCGCGGCTGCACACGGACCTGCCGGACGAGGACGCGCTGTTGATGGCGCTCTCCGCGGCCATCGACCAGGAGCCGGTGTCGGCGGAGGCGCTGGCGGCGGTGAAGGAGCGGCTGGAGCGGGATGGCCGGCTCACCCCGGCGGCGCGGGACATGCTGGAGAAGCTGGAGCTGGCGCCGGAGTCGGTCGAGGAGAAGCCGCAGGAGGAGCCGCAGGAGGAGCCGCAGGAGGAGGAAGAGGAGGAGGAAGAGGAGGTCGACGCGGACGAGCTGGCGCAGGACCTCACCTTGCGCATGGCCCAGCTCAACCAGGACCTCGCGCTCCTGGCCGACGTCTTCTCCTCGCTCGAACCCGACCGTAGGCGCGAGCTGTTGCAGCAGCTGGGGTACGCGTCCGAGCTGGTCTCCTACCTGGAGTCCAAAGAGTGATGGAGGGGCTCGCGCGCGACCGCGCCCGGCTGCTGGAGCTGCTCACCCAGCGCTCCTTCGAGCGGCGGCAGGTGGTGCTCTCCTCCGGGAAGACCTCCGACTTCTACATCGACTGCAAGAAGACCGCGCTCACCGCCGAGGGGCACTTCCTCGTCGGCCGGCTGCTCTGGGACGCCATCCGGCGCGAGCTGCCCGAGGCGCGCGCGGTGGGCGGGCTCACCCTGGGCGCGGACCCCATCGCCTCGGCGGTCAGCCTCTCCTCGTACCTCGCCGGGCAGCCCATCCCCGCGTTCATCGTCCGCAAGGAGCCCAAGGGGCACGGCACCGGCGCGTGGATCGAGGGGCGCGCGCTGATCGAGACCGGCGCGGTGGTGGCGGTGGTGGAGGACGTGGTCACCACCGGCGCCTCCACGCTGAAGGCCTTCGAGCGCGCGGAGCTGGAGGGGCTGAAGCCGCGCCGCGCCTTCGCGCTGGTGGACCGGCTGGAGGGCGGGCGCGAGGCGGTGGAGGCGAAGGGGTACCAGCTCACCGCGCTGTTCACCCGGAAGGACTTCATCCCCTCGTGAGCGCGCGAGCCCTGGCCGCCGCCGCCGCGGCGACGCTGTGCGCGTGTTCGGGGAAGGTGCCGCGCGTGGGCGACCGGCCGCCCGTCGCCGCCGAGGACGCCCCGGAGCGCGACTACCAGCAGGTCCTCGCCCGGTACAGCGACCACCGGGAGCTCTACGACCGGCTCGACACCCGGTACTTCTGCGCCGCCACCTTCCAGAGCGTGCCGTTCCGGGAGGCGCGCGTCCGCCGCGCCGCCGGGTTCCGGAGGCTGCCCGCGGCGGAGGTGGAGCAGCGCCTCGCGGAGGAGCGCGCCGCCGCGTCGGCGGCCCACGAGGTGTTCCTCGCCGCCCACTTCACCGACCCGCGCTTCGACGACCTGGACCGGCCGAAGAGCCAGTGGCGGATCGCGCTGGTCACGCCGCGCGGGGAGGTGGCGCCCAGCAAGGTGGAGCGGCTGGGGCGGTCCACCATGGACCTGCGTTCGCTCTACCCGTACTTCGACGAGTTCTGGGTGGGGTTCAAGATCACCTTCCCCAAGGCGTTCCCGGACGGGACCGAGGTCATCCCCGAGGGGACGCAGAAGGTGACGCTCCGGATGGCGTCCGCGCTGGGCGACGCGGAGCTCAGGCTCGAGACGCGGTGAGCCTGAAGTAGTAGCCGCAGATCAGCCCCGCGACGAAGCCCCCCAGGTGCCCCTGCCAGCTGATGTGGGGGATGAGGCTGAGCAGCGCCACCTGCAGCACCCAGGTCCGGAGCGAGCGGCGGAACTGATCCGTGGCGATGGGCATCAGCGCGCCCGCCCAGCCGACGATCATCCCGGACGCGCCCACCGTGGAGCTCTCCGGGGACGACAGAAGCAGGGCGAGGGCGCTCGAGCCGAACGCGGTGATCAGGGAGATCGTCGCGAAGTTGGCGCGCCCGAGGAGGCGCTCGGAGGTCGTCCCCAGCTGAAGGACCACGGAGAGGTTGAGGGCGATGTGGACCAGGTTGCCGTGCTCGACGATGCAGGTCGCCATCCGCCACCACTGGCCGGACCGCACCAGCGGGGCGTTCAGCGCGCCGAGGTTGTCGGGGTGGTTGATGTCGCCGGAGAGCCAGGCCTCGAAGAGGTAGACGGCGATGCAGGCGGCGGTGATCCCCCAGCTGACCCAGGGCCGGCCCTGGAGCGCGGGCGGACGCGCGGGGCGGGCCGCTGGTGCTGGGGCGAACGGCGGGCGATCCTCGAGGCTCATTTTCAGGGGGCCCGGGAGACCACCGTGTCCTGCAGCCAGTTGTGGTCGTCGCGGTTGGGGTAGTCGAGGGTGTAGTGCAGGCCGCGGCTCTCCTTGCGGCGCGAGGCGCACTCCACGATCAGCGCCGCCACGTCGGCGATGTTGCGCAGCTCGATCACGTCGCGGGTCACCTTGAACCGCCAGTAGTAGTCGCGGATCTCCTCGCGGAGGAGCTCCAGGCGGCGGCGGGCGCGCATCAGGCGCTTGTCGGTGCGGACGATGCCGACGTAGTTCCACATCAGCCGGCGGATCTCGTCCCAGTTGTGGGTGACCACCACGCTCTCGTCGGAGTCGACCGCGGCGCCGGGGTTCCAGGGCGCCGGCTCCTGCTCCAGCGGCCTGGCGGACGCCGCGTCCTGGGCGCTGGCGGCGGCGGCGCGCGGGCCGAATACCAGCCCTTCGAGGAGCGAGTTGGACGCCAGCCGGTTGGCGCCGTGCAGGCCGGTGCAGGTCACCTCGCCAATGGCGTAGAGCCCCGGCACGCTGGTGCGCCCGTCGAGGTCGGTCACCACGCCGCCGCACATGTAGTGCGCCGCGGGGACGACGGGGATGGGCTGCACCGCCATGTCCACGCCGAACGCCTTGCAGGTGGCGTAGATGTTGGGGAAGCGGCTGGTGACGAACGCGCGCCCCAGGTGCGTCATGTCGAGGTGGACGTACTCGTCGCCGGTGCGCTTGAGCTCCGCGTCGATGGCGCGGGCCACGATGTCGCGGGGGGCCAGCTCGGCGCGCGGGTCGTAGCGCGCCATGAACGCCTGGCCGGAGCGCAGCCGCAGCTTGCCGCCCTCGCCGCGGAGCGCCTCGGAGAGGAGGAAGTTCTTCGCCTCCGGGTGGAACAGGGCGGTGGGGTGGAACTGGTAGAACTCCATGTTGGCCACGCGCGCGCCCGCGCGGTGCGCCATGGCCACGCCGTCCCCGGTGGCCACGTCCGGGTTGGTGGTGCACAGGTAGACCTTCCCCGCGCCGCCGGTGGCCAGCACCGTCACCTTGCCCAGGAAGGTCTCGATCCGGCCGTCCTGGAGCAGCACGTACGCGCCCAGGCAGCGCGCGTTCCCGTTCACCGGCGCGCGGCGGTCGAGGATGAGGTCGATGGCGGCCGCGTCGGGGAAGAAGGTGATGTTCTTCTGCTCGTCCGCGGCGGCGAGCAGCGCGCGCTCCACCTCCTGGCCGGTGATGTCGCCCGCGTGCACCACCCGGCGCGCGGAGTGGCCGCCCTCGCGGCCGAGCTCGAAGTCGCCGTCGGGGCGCTTGGCGAACTCCGCCCCCAGCGCCACCAGCTCCTTGAGGCGGCCGGGGCCCTCGCGGACCGTCACCTCCACCGCGGCCTTGTTGCACAGGCCGGCGCCCGCGGTGAGCGTGTCCTGGATGTGGAGCTCCGGTGAGTCCAGGGGGGAGAGCACCGCCGCGATGCCGCCCTGGGCGTAGTTGGTGTTGGATTCGTGGCGCGCTCGCTTGGTGAGCACGGCCACCGTTCCTGATCTCGCGGCCTTGAGCGCGTAGGAGAGGCCGGCGACCCCGCCACCGAGGACCAGGAAATCCACCGAAACCGCCATCGCTGGTGCTTAACGCCGCTAACGTCCGGAAACAAGGCGCTTTTCTTGAGGATGAACGCGGGGGGGATTACAGTTGATCGGGCCGTGGTACGGGCCTGTCTCCCAGGGAGAGCTTCCTTGCTCGCCACCCTCGCGCTGGGGGTGTGGTGCGTGGCGGCGTCCGCCGCGCGGGCGGATGGGATCTACAAGTACGAGGAGAAGGACGGGACCATCGTCTACACGAACGTCCCGCCCAGCGGGCGGAAGGCGCAGAAGGTGGCGGGGTCGTTCCGCGCCGCGCCGGCGCCGTCGGACGTGGTGCCGCAGGCGCGCGGGGCGGACGAGCAGCGGAAGCGGTACGACGCGCTGATGGAGTCCGCGGCGATCCGGTATCGGATCCCGGTGGCGCTGGTGCGGGCGATCGTCCAGGCGGAGTCGAACTACGACCCGAACGCGGTGTCGCCGGCGGGGGCGTCCGGGATCATGCAGCTGATGCCGGACACGGCGCGGGAGATGTTCGTGAAGGACATCTTCGACGCGAGGGAGAACATCGAGGGCGGGACGCGGTACCTGCGCGTGTTGGCGAATACGTTCAACGGCGACATGGTGAAGATGATCGCCGC
>Ga0068860_100002223_pt1 | contig 20420 bp, 18 predicted proteins | sample KBSSwiS32_FD_66597 | JGI IMG/M metagenome (GOLD analysis project Ga0068860, IMG submission 66597) | Switchgrass rhizosphere microbial communities from Kellogg Biological Station, Michigan, USA - KBS Switchgrass S3-2 | ecosystem: Host-associated > Plants > Roots > Rhizosphere > Soil ...
CCTGGTGTTCGCCGGATTCTCCCAAGGGGTGGCGATGGCCTACCGCGCCGCGGCCAGGCTCGGAGCCCGCGGTGATCGCTGCCAAGGAGTGATCGCGCTCGGCGGGGACGTGCCGCCGGAAATCTCCGACCAGGATCTGGCCGGGCTCCCCCCGGTGCTGGTGGGCGCCGGAGTCGGCGAGTCGTTCTACACGCCGACCAAGCTCAACGCCGACGTCGCCCGGCTCCGCGCCGCCGCAGTCGACACCCGCCCCGCGCCGTTCGCCGGCGGGCACGAATGGACCGACGAGTTTCGTGGAATCGCGGGGCGGTTCCTCGCGGAGGTTGTTTAAGAGCGCACCGCCCAACTTGCCCCCAAACGCAAAACGGACGCCCCCAAGGGGACGCCCGTTCGTACGGCACGCTTCTCGCGAAGCGTTGGAAGTTACTTGGCTTCCGAGGTCATCGGGGCTTCGGACGTCATCTCGGTGCTCATCGGAGCCTCGGACGTCATCTCGGTGCCGCTGGTCTCGGTGGTCGTCTCGACGGCGGTCTCCGCCGGCTCTTCCTTCTTGGCGCAACCGGCGATCGGGGCGACCAGCGCGCAAAGCACGAACAGCATGGACAGAGAAATCAGAGCCTTCTTCATTGTTCTTCTCCCTTTTGGATTTAAGGACAGAACGAGAGCCCGGTCAAGCCCGGGCACTCGCACGGTTCGGGTAAAAGCTCAGCGACATCGAGCCGCTGAACGATATCTGGTTCGACAGTAGGTCGTACATTTCTCCGGCTTTCGCCTCGTCCTACACTCACCCGCCCGGAGACTCGCCACGCGCAAATCTGGTTGTCGGGATCCGGGGGGTGTTGAATGGCCCGGAAGTATACAGTTTTCCAGAGCGATTTCAAGGGGCGGTCAAGGCTTAAGATCATGGCGCCAAAAGGCTCGCGAGCTCGCCCCTTTCGACCAGTCCGCGTACCGCCCGCACGTCCAGGTCCAGGCGGCGATCGGTCAACAGGGTCGGGGCGGCCCGGCGGATCGCCCGGTAGGCAACGCCCGTCCCCGCGCCCAAAACGCCCGCGATCTCCTCCCGCCGGTCGCTGGCCGTCCAGGCCGTGAACTCCGCGAGCTGGGCGTCGTAGGCGCTGCTCCTCTCCTGCGCGGCGCGGATCAGGCTGCCGGGATCTTCGCCCCGGACGGTCGATTCGGCGAGCCGCCCGCCGCCGCTTTTGAGCAGCGTCCGCCACTCGATCGCCTGGGCCGCCACCAATAATTCGATCGCCAGCACCGCCTGGACGTTGCCGAGCACGGTGCGCAGCTTGCGGGCGGCGAACGTCGCCATCGCGTTGTGGTCCTCGCTGTTGGCCGAGGTCGGGATTGAGTCGACCGACGCCGGATGCGCCAGGACTTTGTTCTCCGAGACGATGCCCGCGGCCGAGTACTGGGCGATCATCAAACCGGAGTTTACCCCCGCCCAGGGGATCAGGTTCGGCGGCAAACCGCGGCTGTGGTGGCCGTCGAGCAGCATCTGCGTCCGGCGCTCCGAGATGTTCGCCAGCTCGGCGAGGCCGATCGCGAGAAAGTCGGCCGCCATGCCGACCGGCTCGCCGTGGAAGTTGCCGGCGGAAAACGAAGCGCGCAACCGGCCGTCATACCCGGGAGGCCAGTTGTCCCGGAACTGCCAGTCCCAGGGGTCGTCCTCGGCCTCGGGGAAAAACAGCGGATTGTCGGTCGCGGCGTTGATCTCCTGCTCGGCGACCGTCCGCGCATAGGCCAGGGCGTCTCGCGCGGCGCCGTGGACCTGGGGAGCGCAACGCAACGAGTAGACGTCCTGGACGGCGCCCGCCCCATCGAGCAACCGGCTGCCGGCGAGCAGGTTGCGCAGGCGCTCGGCGCTGGCGATGGCGCCGCGATGGCCGCGCATCCCATGGACTTTCGGATCGAGCGCGCGGGCGCAGCCGCAGACCGCCTCCAGCGAGAGCGCGGCCGCGAGGTCGGCATAATCCGCCGCGGCTTGCCCGTCATGGACCGCAAGCGCGAGCAGGGCGGCGGAAAAGGTGGCGCCGTTGGTGAGCGCAAGGCCTTCTTTGAAGCTCACTCCCGGCAAGGTCCAAGGTGCGCTGGCTCCCGCATAAGCGAGGTCGTCGGCCAGGTCGAGAAGGCCGAGGCGAATCGTGCGCGGAAGGCTTTTGAGGTCGTCGGCCGTGCGGACGACGTAGTAGTCCCCCTCGCCGAGCAGCACCACGAACAGGTGGGCGAGGGGGCAGAGGTCGCCGCTCGAACCGACCGAGCCGCGGATGGGAACCCTCGGCACGATGCCGCGGACGAGCATCCGCCGGACCACCTCGACCAGCTCCAAGCGCACGCCGGAATGGCCCTTGAGGAAGGCGTTCAAACGGATCGCCAGCGCGGCGCGCACGACCTCGGGCGGAAAGTAGTTCGCCGGGTCGTTCGGATCGGCGTTTTCGCCCACGCCCACGGCGTGCGAAAGCAGGATGTTCCGTTGCAGCAGCTCCAACTGCTCCGGCGCGATCGGGATGTTCTTGAACTCGCCGAACCCGGTCGTCACCCCGTAATCGAGGACCGGCGGATCGCCCTCCTCGCCGCGCTCCAGGCGGCGATAGGCCTCGGTGTAGGCGTCGGCGATCTGTTCGATTCGCTTCCAGCCGCGTTCGACCCGGCCGAGCGCTTCCGGAGCGCATTCGACCGCGACCGATGGATCGCGCGCGATCCGCGCGAGGTCGGCAACCGTCAAGCTCGATCCGTCGAGGGTGATCGTGCTTCCGCTCAACCGGTCATCCCTCCGCGGCGTCGAGCATGCGACGGACTTCCGAAATCAGGTCGGCGCGCGGCACTTCGCGCTGGCCCGGCCGCGCGGCCAGCCATTCGCGCCGGTCGCCCAGCTTCTTGGCCCGCTCGCGGCCGGCCTCCATGTCCTTGAGCGTCAGGACGCCGCGCTCGTGCTCGTTCGAGCCGTAGAGCAGGACGATCGGAATGCCGGTCGAGTCGGCGTACTTGATCTGCTTGCCGATCGATTTCTCGGTTCCCAGGTACAGCTCTGCGGGAATGCCCGCGCGGCGCAGCTCGAACGTCATCTGCAACGACTGCGCTTCGAGCGCCGGGTCGATCCGGGCGACCAACACCCGCGAGGTCGACTTTCGTCCCCCGGCGAGGCCGAGGTGGGCGAGGGCCGCGAGCAGGCGGTCGACGCCGAGCGAAGCGCCGGTCGCGGGAATCCGCTCGCCGCGGAAGCGCATCACCAGGTCGTCGTAACGGCCGCCGCCGAACACCGAGCCGAACTGCGGCGCGTCGAGCAGCACCCCCTCGAACACCGGCCCGGTGTAGTAGGCGAGGCCGCGGGCGATGCTCAAGTCGAGCTCGGCCTGATCCTCGGCATAGCCGAGGCTGTAGAGGTGGTTCGAGATCCGCTCGACCAGATCCACCTCCGGCGCGGCGTCGGCGGCGACGGCGAAATAGTCGCGCAAGGCTCCGACCACCGCCCGGCGATCCTCGCCGCGGATCGCCAGAAAGCGCTCGATCCGTTCCACCTGGCCGGCCACGAGGCCGAGCCCGCGAATGAAGTCGCCCGATTCGTCGTAGTAACCGACCGTCAGCTCTTTACGGAGCTTCTCGATGCCGATCTTCTCCAGCTTGTCGAGCACCCGCAGGACGTCCACGCCCTGGGCCTCGGGCACGTCGGCGTGGCGCAGCAGGAGGTTCAAGATCCGGCGGCTGGAAAAGCGGACCCGGAACGGCCCGACCTCGAGCGCCTTCAGGGTGTCGCACATGCCGGCGATGATCTCGGTGTCCGCGATCTCCGATTCGGTGCCCACCGAGTCGAGGTCAAACTGGGTGAATTCGCGGAAACGGCCGGGACCCGGCTTGTCGGCGCGAAAGACCGGCGACACCTGGTAGCGGCGGAACGGCCGCGGCAGGTCGACGTACTGGGCGACCACGCGGGCGAGCGGTACGGTGAGGTCGAACCGGAGGCCGAGCGCCTCCTCTTCCGGGCTGTTGACCCGAAAGATCGATTGCGTGGCCTCCTGGCCCGCCGCCGATCCGCGCAGGACGTCGAGATATTCGATCGCGGGGGTGGAGAGCGGCACGAAGCCGTAGAGCTCGTAGACCCCGCGCGCCGTGTCGATCACCTTCTGGCGCGCGAGCATCTGCTCGGGCAGGAGATCGCGCAGGCCGCGCGACAGGCGCGGTTCGACGAATGCCTGGGGTGCCAGGGGCTCCGGGTTTTCCGCCATCTCGAGATCTTCCTATCGCACGGAGGGGGAGAAAATGGCACCGGCGATGGGGGTCGAACCCATGACCTCCTGATCCACAGTCAGGCGCTCTACCACTGAGCTACACCGGCGCAGCCCGCGAATGTTAGTTGCCAGGGCCATGGCTGTCAAAGAATTGAGGACTTGGCGGCGCTGGCCCCACTGCCGGGAAAGGACCTAAAGGACGGCAAGGACTGCAAGGACGGCCCGCTTTTCGGCAGCTTGCCCTGGTCCTTGCAGTCCTTGGAGTCCTTTAGGTCCTTTTAGCTTAGTCCCTTCACACCATCCGATACGCGTTCAGCCGGTTGTAGAGCGTCTTCAAGCTCACCCCCAGAACGTCCGCGGTCTTCCTCTTGTTGCCGCCGTGCAGATCGAGGGTCGCGATGATCAGCCGCCGCTCGACCTCCTCGATCGAGACGCCCACCTCGAAATGGAGCGCGCGCATGGGCACGGCTTCGGGAGCGAGGGCGTGCGGCAGGTGGCGCGGCTCGATCTCGGCGTCGGCCAGGATGTAGGCGCGATGAATGACGTTTTTCAGCTCGCGCACGTTGCCGGGCCAGGGGTGCCCGCGCAGGCGGTCGAGCGCATCGGCCGAGTAAGCCTTGGGGGTGCCGCTCCGCTCGTTCAGCTCGGCCAGGAAGTGGTCGGCGAGCAGCTCGACGTCTTCGCCCCGTTCGCGCAACGGGGGCATGGTCACCGGAAACACCTGGAGCCGATAGAGCAGATCCTCGCGCAGTTTGCCCTGGGTGACGGCGACCGCAGGGTCGCGGTTGGTCGCGGTGATCACGCGGACGTCGACCTCGGTCGGCTGGTCGCCGCCGACCCGGGTCACCTGCCCGGTTTCGAGCACGCGCAGGAGCTTCACCTGCAGCTCGATCGGCATCTCGGAGATTTCGTCGAGAAACAGAGTGCCGCCGTGCGCGCGTTCGAAATAGCCCTGGTGCCGGCGCTGGGCGCCGGTGAAGCTGCCGCGCTCGTGGCCGAACAGCTCGCTCTCGATCAGCGTCGGGGAGATCGCGCCGCAGTTGAGCGGCAAGAACGGACCGCGGGCGCGCGCGGAAAGCATGTGCAGGGTCTGCGCCGCGAGATCCTTGCCGGTGCCGCTCTCGCCGATGACGAACACCGTCGCTTCGGTCGGCGCGACCCGCGCGAGCAGGGAGTAGACCTCCTGCATCGCGGAGGATTGGCCGATCAGGAGCCCGAACCGGCCGACTTCGACCGTGGGAATTTCGACCGCCGGCGGCCGCTCCTCGGTGCTCTCGGTCGCGACCTTGCCGAGGATGCTCTTCAAACGGCCGATGTCGAGCGGTTTCGTCAGGTAGTCGCTCGCGCCCAGGCGCAGCGCCTGGACCGCGCTTTCAAGGTCCGCATGGCCGGTCATCAGGACGACCTGGGTCGGGCGCACCGGATCGAAGTCCTTGAGCAGCTCGATGCCGTTGCCGTCCGGCAGATAGAGGTCGACCAGCACGATGTCCGGCGTTTGCCGGCTGAGCCTCTGGCGGGCGTCGCGCAGGGTGGTGGCGGTATTGACCGTGAACCCTTGGGCCTCGATCAGCTCGGCCAGAGCGAGCAGAAAGTTCGGATCGTCGTCGACGGCAAGCGCGTGAGGCATGCGTCAGCTCTCCGAAACGTCCGGGGCGCAGGTGAGCACGAGCCGCGGACGATCCTCGGTGCCGAGCCTTGCCAAGCCGAAACCGGCGGCCGCAAGCCGGGAGCGGGCGGCGGAGAGAAGGGGCTCGATCTGCGGCGCGAGCGGGGCGGAGCCGGCCAGCTCCAGCTGCGGCCTGCCTTGCTGGCTCGCCACCAGGTGGATCTCCAACGATCCTCCCGGCTCCAGCCGGTCGAGGATTTCGAGCGCGAGCCCGAGCGCCACCCGGCGAAACGTCGCCCGGTCGCCGGTGCCGGACAACGGTAGATCGGGCAGATCGACCACCAGGCCGACGCGCCTTTTCCGCGCCGCGGCTTCGAGCAGCAGGGCGAGATCCGCGACCGTCTCGGTCGCGTCCCAGACGTCGGCCGGGGTGCGGGAGATCTGCGCGAACAGCGCTTCGAGGCCGCGATGGAGCCGCGCCAGCTCGCTACGCAGGCCGCGGGCGTAGCGCAGAGGGCGTTCGGCGGTCGGATCGGTCGCCAGACGGGCGCCGAGCACGTCGCCGAGCAGCTCCAGCTGGAAGTTCATGGTGTTGATCGGCCCGCGAAGATCGTGGGCGAGCGCCGGAGCGATCCGTTCGAGCGCTTCGAGGTCGGTGGCGGAGGCGGTCGGAATCGCCGCCGCCGAGGAGGCGGAGGTCCGCTCTTTCTGGCTGATGGTCACCCGGTAGACATCCGATCTCGAACGCGATCATACGCCGTTCGCTGGGTAGGAAAGCTGAGGTGAAACGCGTTGCGATCAAATAGCAAACTTCGTGCCGCAGCATTTCACCGGGTGCCACCCAGGGGGTCGAACTTTCCGTAGGGGCGGAGCTTGCCTCCGCCCGGGAACAGGCAAGCTGCCCCCCTACTGCCTGGGCGCATCGAGGGATGCTTCGTCGCTACGGTTGCTTACCCGCCTTCGGCGCGCCCGGGATCGTGATGTCGAGGGGGGTCACCGGGCCGAAGTCGGACAGCGGGCGCTCGCGAAGGGAGGCGGGTCCGACCACCACGATTGCAAACTTCTCCGGGTGGATCAGCCGTGCGGCCGCCTTGCGCACCTGCTCCGTGGTCACCGCTTCGACCCCTACGCGATAGCGTTCGTACCAGTCGGCGGGATAGCCCCAATATTCGAGCGTCTGCTGTTGGCGCAGCGCCTTCCTCAGCGAGTCGCGGGTGAACACGAAGGAGGAGAGAAGCGCCTTTTTCGCCTCTTCGACCTCATGGTCGGAAGGGGGCTCCGTGGACAGTCGCTTCGCCTCGTCGAGCAGTGCGGCGACGCCCGCGCCGGTCGTTTCGCCCTTGGTCGTGAGCACCAGCTCGGTCACTTCCGCGTGCCCCCAGTCGCTGTTGACCGCGCCGTAAACTACATAGCCGAGCGCCTTCTTCGACCGCACGTTGGCGAACAGGCGCGAAGCGAACGAGCCGCCGAAAAGCTGGTTCAAGACCTCGACCGCAAAGATGTCGGGGTCGTCGCGGCGAATCCCGAGATAGCCCATCGCGATGTTGGCTTGCGGGATCTCATCCAGGTCGACGGTATAGACCCCCGGCTTGACCTCGTGCGGCGGCTTCTCCGCCGGCTCCTCGATCGCCGGGCCGCGCGGCCAGTCGCCGAACGCTTCGCGGACCCGCGCGAGCGTCGCGGCAGCATCGATGTCGCCGGCGATTCCGAGGATGACGCGCTCGGGGTGGAAGTACTTCGTATGCCAGGCGACCATGTCGGCGCGGCGGATCGCCGCGAGCGACGCGAACGTGGGCGTCCGGGCCTCCGGCGAATCTTTGCCGAACACGATCTCGCGAAACTTGCGCTCCAAGACGTCCTGAGGGTCGTCGTTCTGCCGGGCGACTTCCGACATCGACCGGTTGCGCGCCAGCTCGATCTTCGTCGCGTCGAACGCCGGCCGGCGCAGGATGTCGGCGAAGGTCTGGAACAGGTCGGAGAAATCTTCGCGCAGGCAGGAGAGCCGGGCGGTGCCGACGTCGTCCCCGATCGAGGTTTCGATCGTCGCCGCGCGGTTTTCCAGGAAATCGTCGATCTCGTCGCCCGATTGGCGCGTGGTGCCTCCGGCGCGCAGGACCCGCCCAGTCAGCTCCGCCAAGCCGACTTTGTCGGCGGGCTCATAGAGCGATCCGGTACGAACCATCGCGGTCGCATCGACCAGGGGAAGCTCGTGGTCTTCGAGCAGCAGGACGGTCAGGCCGTTGTCGAGCACTAACCGCTGGGGTATTGCGGCGGTCGTTTCGCGCAGCGGCGGAAAGCGCAGCTCGGAGGCTTTTTCGACCTGCGCCAACGCTGGGGAGCCTAAGCCCGCGAACCCCCAGACAGCGAATCCGGCGGCGAGCAGGAGTCGGCGAGTGGCGCGCATGGTCAATTGGGCGCGCATGGTCAATTCCCCTCCTGCGTCGTGGTCGGACCGGGCGCCGGCTGCTCGTCGCGGACCACCTCGGCGACCGTCCGGTGGGAATCGACGAACGTCGCCGTCGCGATCCGCTGGACGTCGGCTTTGGTCACCGCGTCGACCCGGTCGAGATAGCGGAAGGTCTCGCGCCAATCGCCGAACGATCTCTGCGCGTCGGCGAGCTGGCGCGCGAGCCCTTCGTTGGACTGCAAATCGCGGAGCAGCGTCGCGCGCACGCGGCGTTTCGCGCGAGCCAGCTCGGCATCGGCGAGGTCTCCCGCCTTCAGTCGATCGAGCTCCGCGCGCACCGCGTCGCGCACCTTGTCGAGCGCGGCCCCTTGCGCGGGGACGACGAAAACCCCCCAGAGATTGGGATATTTGGTGCCCGGAATGCCGCTGAACGAGCTGACCTGCACGGCGAGCTTCTTGTCGCGCACCAGCGAACGATAGAGCCGCGAAGCGCGCCCGTTCGACAGCGCCAGGTCGAGGACGTCCCAGGCCGGCTCGTCCGGGCCGGTGATCGCCGGCTTGTGGTAGGCCTCGATGTAGAGCGGCTCGGAACGGTCCTTGAGGACGATCGTCTTCTCGGCGATCTGTTCCGGCTCGACGGTGCGCAAAGGGGGCGGCGTAGGGCGCGCGGGAATGCGGCCGAAGTATTTCTCGATCATCGGGATCGCGGTTGCCGGGTCGACGTCGCCCACCAGGACGGTCAACAGGTTGCCCGGCGCATACCAGGTCCGGAAGAACGCTTCGGCATCCGTGCGGGTGAACGTCTGAAGATCGCTGATCGCGCCGATCGTCGAGTGGCTGTACGGGTGGGAGATGAACGCGGAACCGAGCAGTTGTTCGAGGAGCTTGCCGATCGGTTGGCTGTCCACCGAATAGCGGCGCTCGTCCTGCACCACGTCGCGCTCCTGGTAGAACTCGCGAAACACGGGATGGAAGAAACGCTCCGATTCGAGATAGGCGAACAGCTCGAGCTTGTTGGCGGGCAGCGAATAGAAATAGCGCGTCGTGTCGGCGCCGGTGCTGGCGTTTAGGCCCACGCCCCCCTCGCGCTGAATCAGCGAGTCGAACTCGCCCTTGATCACGAAGCGGCCGGCCTCTTCCTCCCGTCGCTTGAATTCGGCCTGGAGCGTTTGGAGCTTCGCGGCGTCGGGGTGTGCCGACAGGCGCTCGGTTTGCCACGCCTGGTAGGCGGTCTCGACTTGAGCGAGCGCTTTTTCCTCGGCCGGCCAGTCGGTGGTGCCGATGTTCGGCGTTCCCTTGAAAGCCATGTGCTCGAACATGTGCGCCAGGCCGAAGATCCCCGGAGCCTCCTGCGCCGAGCCGACGTCCGCCATCGTAACGAACGAAAACACGGGAGCCACCGGCCGCCGCACCAGGACGAAGGTCCACCCGTTGGCGAGCCGATGCACGGTGACGACCTTTTCGAACGACGCGAGATTCTGCGCCGCAAGCGGCAGGGAAGCGGACGCCGCGGCGAGCAGGATCGCCGCGGAAAGCCATCGAAGAGCGTGTCGGAACCTCATAGCCACCTCGGATCTCGCGCGTGTCCGCCGGACGATAGCACTCGCCCGCGCGGGCGCCCAAGGCGGTCGGGACGAGGCGGGTCAACGGTGGGAGGAGCCGTTGCTCGAGAATTCGAGCAGTAGGCCGGGATGGCCGAAGAACTGGTAAGCGAGGTGGCTGGCGGAGCCCTGGTCTGGGGAAGAGCGGCAGGCGGAGCGGAGCGCTTCGGCCGGCCGCATGCCGGATTTTACGGTTCGGTAGAAGTCGAGAGCGATCCGCCGCGCCTCGTGGTCTCGGACCGACCAGAGCGGGGCGACGACGGCCGAAGCGCCCGCGGCGAGGAATGACGCCGCGAGCCCGGCCGAGTGGCCGAGCTGGTGGTGGCCCGCGCCCGCCTGGCAGGCGTTCAAGAACACGAACGGGGCATGGTCGAGCCGGCGACCGCGCACTTCGAGAGGGTCGAGGGTTCGACCGTCGGCGAGGATCAAGCCGTCGTACGTACCCTCCGGGTCATGCAGGCCGTGGACGGCGAAATGGAGGAGATCTACACCCGATTCCCCTTCGAGGCAGAGGGCGACCTCCTTGGCGAACGCGGGTACCCGGCTGGCGCCAAACCATTCGGCCAACTCGTTGGCCTCCTGGTCCGCCTGGTCGAGGTGATTTCCGCCGGAGCTGCCGGAGATGACTGCCATGCTCTCGACCCGGTGCCGGATGGGGGGCGGCAGCGTCGGCCGCCGATTGCCCAGGATCCAACGGCCCACGCGGGCCTGTGCCCCCAATCGCGAGGGTGCCGCCGGATCGAGCTTCGCCCCATCGACCTTCGCCAGCTCCCAGGGGACGTGCGGCTCCTGAGATAGGAGGAGCACCCAAGGTGGCCTCCCGCTCGTTTTAACCGCCACCGCGCTGAAGAGGGGCCAGAACTCAACCGGCATGGCGTCCGAGATCGTCTCGCCTAGACCGCTCAAGAAGGCATCCAGGCCCGGTTGCCCTTCTTTCAGTCGAAGGCGATCATCGAGGACGCGAGTGAACTGATCGGGCTCGCGGCCTAGGTTCGTGCGCAGCGGTTCGGTTGGAACGGCGAGGTTCGCGAACCGGGTCTCAAACGTCCAGAGCAGCTTACCGTCATTCTCGGGAGTCGAAATCCGGATCGTCAGGTCGGGAATCGATAGAGGGTCGGCTGGCGGCAGCTCGATCCCTGGCTCGACCTCGGTCGGGACTCCGGGCGGTGCCGCGCCCTCGCGCACCACGGCGATCGGCCGGAACGCGGCGCCGAGCGTCTGGCCCTCGATCGAGAAGAACACCTGGATCGTGGTCGAGCGAATCGGCGCCTCCTGCGGCTCCGCGGTGAGATGAAATATGGTTCGAGGAAAGGGTTTTTTCGCCGTCACCTGGAGCGTGCGCCGCGATCCGGACTGCCGGATGCGGAAACCCGCCGCCACCAGTTGGATCGTCAGCCGATACGGCCCAACGCTCGAATCCGGACGGGTCATCTCGGCACCGATGACCCCGGGCTGGGCTGTCGGCGAAAGGCCGACGATGATCGGGAATTCGCGCCCCACGACCACCCAATCGGGGGCGTTGACCAAGCCGAACGATTTGCGCGGTGGGTCGGGTTGGTTTGGGGGGACGTCGATCGAAGGACGGGAGTTCGTCGAGATGGGCGCTTCGATAGTTCCATCTCCATATACCTCGAGGAGATCCTTCAATTCGAGCGCCATCGGGCGAGGAAAATCACCCGATTTGAGGACACCTCCGCTTTTCGCCAAGAGGGCTTCAAACTCGATTCGTAGGTTCGATGGGTCCGCCGACCAATACGATCGGATCCATCGCTTCATCGCCTTTTGCGCGCTGGGCGAGAGCTCTACCTTCGCCTGCACCGCGATCTTCAACAACTCCAGGTACAGGGCGTGAATCTGCTGCTCGGTGTTCATGAGGGAATCCTCCGGCAGAGAGGACACCTTTCTCTGCCGAAGGTTGAGACGCCGGACCTACCCTGCGAGCGCCGCCGCCAAAGGCACGACCTTCAGCTCCTTCACCTTCCGCAGCCGTCGGTCCTCGCTTGCAAACGTCTCCGCCCCCGCGGCGAGCGCGGTGGCGAGGTGGATCGCGTCCGGCGTGCGCAGGTCATAGCGGGCGCGCAGCTCGGCGGCTTTCTCGGCGATGTCGCCGTCGAGCTCGTGGAAGTCCAGGTTGGGGAAGGACTCCAGGAGATCCCGGTAGCGGGAGCAGAGATCGCCCCGGCCCATGCGCTTGGGGACGACCAGGATTTCGAGCAGGGCGAGCACCGACGCCGCGAGGCGGCAGCGGCCCAGCTCGGCGGCTTCGAGCAGGGCGCCCGCTGCCGCGCCGAATTCGCGGCTTCCTTCGAAGTGGTAGACGAACAGCATCGAATCGACCCCCAGGAGGGGAAGAGCCCGGGAGGTGGCCATCACTCCCACCCCTCGCGCTCGCGCTCGATCGCCGCGGTGGCGCCTCCGGCGTCTTGCCAGACTTCGGCGCCGAGACCTCGCAGGGCGGCGCACCAGCCGCCTTTGGCGCTTTCGAGTTTGATCTCTTCGCCGTCAAGGCGAAGCAGCACGACGTCACCGGCTTCGAGGCCGAGCCGGCGGCGAACCTCGCTCGGGATCGTGATCTGGTATTTTTCAGTGAGTTTTGCCGACGACAGAATCATGGGACGCCCTCCTTGCGCTCTCCTTACATTATCCGGGAATAGTAAGGTGGGCGCAAGGGGGTACGACAGGTTTCTTGATGGGACGAGCATGTTTCCTCCTTTGGGTGGACAGGTTCATCCCCCCAAAGACGGAAATCGCCCTCTTCGATCCCGATGGTTTTCGGAAAACTCCGGAAAGAAACTCGCGGGCGGTCCCCCTGCCGGGAAGCCGCCCGCGATGTCCGGAAAAGGCCGAGCCGGTTGATCCTACTTCTCGGGCACGAACTCCATGGCGCCTGAGTTCATGCAGTAGCGCAGGCCCGTGGGCTGCGGGCCGTCGTCGAACACGTGCCCCAGATGGCCGCCGCAACGGGCGCAGACCACCTCAGTGCGCCGAGTACCGAACGACCAGTCGCTCTTCTCGATCACGTGCGAAGGATCAATCGGCGCCCAGAAGCTCGGCCAGCCGGTGCCGGACTCGAACTTGGTCGCCGAGCTGAACAACGGAAGCTTGCAGGCGGCGCAGACGTAGGTCCCTTTTTCGTGGTTATTCCAAGTTTTACCAGTGAACGCGCGCTCCGTTCCCGCCTTGCGCAGAATCTGGTACTGCTCTGGAGTCAGCAACTTGCGCCACTCGGCGTCGGTTTTTTCCACTTTCTCGATCACGGTCGTTCCCTTTTTTGCATCGGTCGGGGCATTGGCGGCGCTCTTCGCGCCGGTTCGCGCGAAGCCGAAGGCCGCAAAGAGGCCGGCTACCAGGACCACGAGCAGGAGAATCAGGATCTTCATTTGGAGCCATCTCGCTTTCTCGGCAGTTGAGGGCGTGCCGATTCCCTAAGCATCTGGCGCGGTTTCAAGCATTCACCCGCCACTGGACGATACGCGCAATCGACTTCGTCGGATGCGCGGCCGGACTTTCGACACAGTTTCGGGCACGGTTCTTGCCTTAAGAAAAGTACGGGACGTTTAGGTTTACCAGGTTCGAAGCAGAGGACATCGGGGCAACTCGGTGTTCGACTTGCGATGCGATGGCCGGGGTGTGGACGGCACCCCGGCTCTTTTTCCTCGCGCCACTCTACTGATTTGCCGCCGGTCCGGATTCGGTTTCAGCGAGCAGGGCGATAAAGCCGGCTTCGTCGAGCGTCGGCACCCCCAATCGCGCGGCGTCGTCCGCTTTGGATCCCGGATCGCTCCCCACCACCACATAATTGGTCGCCTTGCTGACCGAGGAGACGGCCTTGGCGCCGAGCTGCTCGATCCGCGCCTTGGCTTCGTCCCGGGACAGCGTCTCAAGGCCGCCGGTAAAGACGAATTTCTTACCCAGAAGCGGCCCCGGCGCGGCCGGAGCGGGCGCCGTCACCTCGGCGAGCTCGATCACCTCGCGCAGGGCATCGAGCACCGCGGCGTTTTGCGGCTCGGCAAAGAACGCCAGGATCTGCTCGGCCATCCGCGGGCCGACGCCCGGCACGGTTTGTAATTCTTCTCCGCTCGCCCCCCGAAGGCGCTCGAAGGTCCGGAAATGCCGGGCGAGATCGCGTGCGACCGCCGTGCCCACTTCCGGAATGCCGAGGCCGTAAAGAAACCGCGCCAGCTCGGTTTTCCGCGCCCGCGCGAGCGCCTCGACCAGCTTGGCCGCCGACTTCTCAGCAAAACCTTCGAGCGGCGCGATCTGTTCCCGGCGCAGCTGGAACAGGTCGGGCAGTTGGCGCACCAAACCCTGCGACACGAACAGCTTGGCGCTCTCGTCGCCCAGCCCTTCGATGTCCAAGGCGTTGCGCGATGCGAAATGGACGATCCGCCCGACCAATTGGGCTCGGCACTCGAAGTTGTTCGGGCAGACCGTGAACGGTCCTCGTTCGATCAGCGGCGTACCGCAAGAAGGGCAGGCCGCCGGCATCTGCCAGGGGGCGTTCCGCTCGCGGTCCGGCTCTTCGATCCGCTCGATCACCTGGGGAATGACGTCGCCGGCGCGCTGGATGCGCACGCGATCGCCTTCGCGCACGTCCTTCCGGCCCACCTCTTCGCGGTTGTGCAGCGTGGCGCGGGCGACGGTGACGCCGCCGATCTCGACCGGCAGCAGAAACGCGACGGGAGTGACCACGCCGGTGCGGCCGACCGAGGGGAAGATCGACAGGATGCGGGTGATTTCTTTGCGCGGCGGAAACTTGTAGGCGAACGCCCAGCGCGGATGCCGGGCGGTGAAGCCGAGCGTCTGGCGTTGGGCGAGGTCGTCGAGCTTGATCACGATGCCGTCGATCTCGTAGCCCAGGTCGTCGCGCGCCTTCTCGGTTTCCGCGTGGTAGGCAAGGATCGCCTCGACGTCGGCCCCCTCGGAGATCCGGTCGCTCACCCGGAAGCCCCAGGCGCGAAGCGCCGCGAGCACCTCACTTTGAGTCCGGATGTCTTCGGGCGCCTCGGCGTCGGGACCGAACGACAGCGCGTCGTAAGCGTACATGTCGAGCGGCTTGGCGGCGGTCTGCTTCGGATCGAGCTGGCGGATGGCGCCCGCCGCGACGTTCCGCGGGTTGGCGAACGGCTCCTCCCCGGCGGCGAGGAGCCGCTCGTTCAGCCGATCGAAATCGCGGTTTCTCATGATCACTTCGCCGCGGATCGAAAGGAACGGCGGGATCGGGCGCTCCTCGCCGTGCAGGCGCAGCGGCACCGCGGGAATGGTGCGGACGTTCTCGGTCACCCCTTCGCCTCTTCGGCCGTCGCCGCGGGTCGCGGCGGTCGTGAGCAGCCCGTGCTCGTAGACCAACTCGATCGACAGGCCGTCGAGCTTCGGCTCCAGCACGTAACGCACCTCGACCCCGGGCCCCAGCCCTTTCCTCACCCGCTCGTCGAAGCGGCGCAAGGCAGCCTCCGCGTTGTCCGATTCGAGCGACAGCATCGGCGCCGCGTGCTCGACGGTGGGAAAGCTCTCGACCGCGGCGCCTCCCACCCGCTGGGTGGGGGAGTCTGGTGTACGCAGCTCCGGATGCGCCTCTTCGAGCGCCACCAGCTCGCGAAACCAGGCGTCGTACTTCTCGTCTGACACCTCCGGCCGGTCGAGCACGTAATACAGATGGTCATGACGACGAATCAGAGCCGAGAGCGCCTCGGCGCGCTCGCGGGGGGTTTCTTTTCCGGGGGTTTTGCCGGACTTCGGGCCGGTCTTCGAGCTCATGGCGCTCCTTCCTTCGGGCGGGCGAAACTCTACCGCAGAGCCGCCACCGCTCCGCCGGGCCACAGAGCCGGTCGAACGAGTCCGCCGACCGATGGTGCCGCCGCCCTCACCCCCGGCGCGGCCGCGGTCACCGCTCTCTCGGCTCCGGCCACCAGTTCTCCGGTTCGCCGCACCGGTCGGACCGTTCCCGCCACCAGTGCCCCGGCCCCGCGCAGTGGTGTGCCGGCTCGTGCCACCGGTGCCCTGGCCCAGCGCACTGGTGTGCTGGCTCCTACCACCAGTGCCCCGGCCCAGCGCACCGGTGTGCTGGCCCGTACCACCAGTTCCCTGGCCCAGCGCAGTAGTGTGCTGGCCCGTACCACCAGTGCCCTGGCCCAGCGCAGTGGTGTGCTGGCCCGTACCACCAGTGCCCTAGCCCAGCGCAGTGGTGTGCTGGCCCGTACCACCAGTGCCCTGGCCCAGCACAGTGGTGAGCCGGCTCGTACCACTGGTGCCCTGGCTCAGCGTAGTGGTGTGCCGGCCCGTACCACCAGTGCTCTGGCCCAGCGCAGTGGTGAGCTGGCTTGTACCACCAGTGCCCTGGCCCAGCGCAGTGGTGTGCCGGCGCGCACCACGGGTTTCACGGTTCGGCTCACAGGTGCCGTGGCCCGGCGCACAAGTGTTGTGGGTCGGCTCATCGGTGAGCTGGCCCATGGCACCGGTGTCCGGCACCGGGCAAACCGGCGCTTCGGATCGGCGCTCCGGTGTCCTCCTCCGGAACACTACTTTGGGCTTTCCGCAGATCGATCTTTGGGCTCCGCTACGAGGTTGCTAAAGCGTGAACGGTGGTGTGCGGCGTACGCATTCCCCTCCCGGAACTCGGTCTGGCCTGGTGCCGGCTCGTACGCGCCGGAAGAATCGCCTGGCAGCTCGTGCGGTCTCCGGAAAATCTCGCGCGCCGCGCGCCGCTCCTCGTCGGATTGTGTTCGGCAGACATTATGTTTGCCAGACATCAAGTAGGGGTTATGCCGTTCGGTGGCGACGGTGTTCGAAGACGTGTGCCGGGCGCGCAACGGTGGAAGGCGACATCGAGCTCGATCTGGTCGCACCTGACCCCGACGACCCCGAGCGACTGCTCGTGGCCGAGGTGAAGTGGCGTCGCTTGAGCGCCGCCGAGCGGAAGAAAGTGCTCCGCGAACTTGAGAGCAAGTGGTCGCGCTGCACCCTGCGGACGCATTACCCGAAGGTCCGCTTCGACGTTTTCGACGAGAGAATTCTCGCCAGGTAGCGGCCGCGGAGAGGATCTTCACCAGATTGTAATAAGCGAAGAACAGGGTGGTTGACTTCAGGAACTCCGGTAGGTTCTAGTAGACAAGAAAAATAACGATGGCATTGAAGATCTCGATAGGCGACCAAGTCGGCTCTCGAGGTACGTCAGAGGCAGTTGAAGAGGTCCCATCGTTGCGCAGGCATGTTGCCAGCGCACAGGTTCAGGAGGGTGTCTATGCGAGTTCGATTCAAGTCACGGGTGCTTGTCGTCGCCGCTGGTCTTGTAGCGTTGCTAATCCCCATCTGCTCTGGAGCACAGCCGAAGAGAGGATGCACCGTGAAGGAGGTGTGCAAGGCGGTCGAGGGTCTCGAAGCACAAGTCGGACCTCTGCCCGCTGATCCTAAACTCTATCTGAAGTATCGCTACGACCAGACCGACACTCTTTCTAGCGACCTCCTTAAGCGACTCAACGACCTCGACACGCTTGTTAGCAAGCTTCAAACGAGGGTGAATCAGCTGGATACAGAGGTCGCCGTTCTTAAGAAGCAGGTCGCCGAGCACCACCACTGACGGGCGGTGCCTAGCCCCACCCGGCGCAGAGGCCCGAAAACGGCGGCACTCGTTGGGGCTGGTCGCCTAACCCCTCGTTGCTGAACTCAAGATTCGTTAGACGTGCTCTGGTACTCGCATGGTAAACGAACCGAAGAAGCACCATTACGTCCCGCGATCTGTACTCCGAAATTTCAGCATCGGGGGCCAGAAGCGTTCGGTTTTCGTGTTCGACAAGAGCAGCGGGCGCAGCTTCGCGTCGCCAATCGGCGATGCTGCTGTAGAGCGGGATTTCTATCGCGTCGATCTTGGTGAGCGCCACATCAACTTTGAACCGCTCTTTCAGAATCTCGACGATCGCCTCGCCAGCCTCGTCGCCAAGCTGACGACCGCACCTTCCCTCAAGGAGCTGGACCCAGCAGATCGCTTTGACCTCGCTGTCGTGACCGCCTGTCAGCTGCTGCGGACCAAACTTCAGCGTACCTCCCCCATGGAAGTGGCGCGGCAGGTGTCGCAACGACTAGAACAGTCAGGGTTCGGGCTGCCCGAGGAGACGCTGGACGAGCAGCAGGTTCGCCTCGACTCTCTGAGGCGGTTGTTAGCACTCGAGGAGGTCGCCGCTGTCCTTGCTGCCAAGGAACTCGTCCTTGTCAAGACTGCATCTCCAGTCCTTTGGACCTCTGACAATCCCGTTGTGTTCTACAACACCTTCCCCTACGGGCGACCCGCCCTTGCTGCTCCGGGCGTCGAGGTCTACCATCCGATCGCACCAAGCCTGTGCCTCGCCTTCCTCTGTCGGAGTATTGGGGAGATCATTGCCGAGTCGCTTGATCCACGGCATCCTCGCCCTGCCCTTAACAACTCTCACTCTCTCATGCCGCGATTACTCGCAAGCATTCGGGAAGGTGTACCGCTCGACAGCGACGACAACTACTCCACCTACCTAAACGAGCTTCAGATCCGTAACTCCAGTCGATTTCTCTATGGCAGCCGAGATGACTTTGGGTTAGCTGTCGAGGTTCTTGCGCGCAGCCCGTCTCTTCGAGAAGTCCTCTCGCTAGAGACCGTCGGCGAAATGGGGACAGGGCCGCCGCCGAATCCCAAGATGCCCTCAGGCACATGGTTGGTGGTTGAATCCTCCTACCGGCATCACATTCTCCCTGTAACCCTGATTGAGGACGACTCATGGGCTTTCGCGTTTACTACCACCGATGAGACTAAGCTTTTGTTGATGGAACGCGATTCGCCATTCGACTCGGTCACCTTGTATACCGACGGCCATACTCGCCAGATGATCCGCGGAGTTGCATTCCAATACCTGGAGCGTAAAGGTCTTAGGTACGTCCGCGTCCAGCACGCTGATCAGAACGAAAACGCACTCGCAGAGCAAATTCGTCGGCGGCGTTCGTGAGAGCGCCGTCTAGTCCCTCGTTACCCGGGCGTTCGCCCGGGTATTGCCGCTGAACTCATACGCCGTTAGGCGTCACGGGAAGCAGCTAGCGTTGCGGAATGGAGGAAAGTCATGAAGCGCGTGGCCTGCCTGCTGGTAACGTGCCTGGCCTGGGCCGGAGACGGCGGCTCAGCACTAGCCAAAGACAAACCATTCACAGTATGGACCGAGACCGATCCGTTCGCCCCGGAACTGATCGTGGTCTCGTCTAGCGCCATCACTATCAAGGATGTCCAGTTCTTCCAACCGTGGTTCTCGCTATTCCAGGCGAAGTACCTGTACAACAAGGAAGCCGGGACCGGCATCTATGTATTCGACATCTCCTACTTCGGAGACAACTGGATTTTCTGGGACGCGCTGACCGTTAAGCTCGGCCCAAGTGAGGTCCGAAGGCTCGAAACTCTTGGCACACCCCGCCGCGATACCCGCGTCGGGGGCGTAGAAGAGCACGTAAGGTTTGCGGTACCAACGGAGACGATGATTCGAATCGCCGGCATGTCGCAAGTTGACATGCGTGTTAATGGCAAGTACTACTACGACTTCTATCTAACCAGTATCGGCACCGCAGGAATGAGGATGCTTCTTGCCAAGGCCGCGGAGATCGCGCCCAACGCGCCCGAGACTAGGGCGACACCCGTGCCTTCTTCCGTCGTGCAAGGCGAACCGGCAACGGCACCGCGCTACATCGAGGAGCTTCGCGAGCTCGCAAAGCTCCGTGACCAGGGGGTTCTTACTGAAGTGGAGTTCACGGCGAAGAAGCGGCAGCTTCTCGGCGTGGATGACGCCGGACAGCGTCCCGCATCGCCAGAGCCGGCGCAGCAAGGTCAACCGAGCCCTCCGCCTCCGTCATCCAAACTTGTTGCATCCATAGAGGCCACGTTCTCAACGCAAACAGACTCGGCAACGACGATAGCCTGGGTCTTGCACATTACCAGCACGGGCCCCCGACTCGCGGACGCGGATATTCAGTTTCTCGATGCCAGTGGCCTAGTTGTCACATCAAGGCAGGAACGAGACCTTCAGCTCGTGGCTGGTGCTCCGAGCACCTTCCGTGGCACCACGGAACTGCCCGCTGAACAAGCTGCGAAAGTTGTCCGGCTCGGCGTGAAGGTAACGGCTCGGTAGTGACATGACGCCTAACGAAGCAGTGGAGCGGACTGGAAAAAAGCTGGCGCTCACCGCAGCCGTTAGGCAGCACAGTACCGGCGTCCTTGATTCGCGCGCTGTGTATTGCTACAATGCAATACATGAAGGCAGTTCCGCTGGCTCGAACCAAAGAAGCCCGAGACGACGGAACCTGGGAGCTACCGGAACCGCTCTCGCCGAGCGGGCACTTGTTCAAGTACAGACTGTTCTACGGGACGCCCCTGGAGGAACGGGTGCGCTACGACAACGAGCGCGGCAAAGGCGATCATCGCCACGTCGCCGGGAAAGAGTTGGCCTACGTCTTCGTGTCCGTGGATCAGCTGCTTGATGACTTTGAACGCGATGTTCAGAACTGGAGTTCGCAATGAAGGCCATCATCGAAGTAGCAAAGCGCGGGTCAGCCGTTCGTGCAGCTCGGCAGCAGAT
>Ga0068860_100002226_pt1 | contig 20412 bp, 18 predicted proteins | sample KBSSwiS32_FD_66597 | JGI IMG/M metagenome (GOLD analysis project Ga0068860, IMG submission 66597) | Switchgrass rhizosphere microbial communities from Kellogg Biological Station, Michigan, USA - KBS Switchgrass S3-2 | ecosystem: Host-associated > Plants > Roots > Rhizosphere > Soil ...
CGGCCGCAGTGACATCGCGCGGCGGTTCGACCAACGTGCCGCTATTGCGCGTCTGCTGCGGTCGCCAGCCCTCGGCGTTCAGCCAGAAGGCAATCAGCAGCGGCGCGGCGAACACCAGCACGATCGCGGCAAGGACGAGGCGGCTTCGGGTTTGCGGTGTCATTTTTCCACCTTGCGCCAATGTAAGACCACGAAAATCACGAGCGCGGCGAGCGCGAACATGAACCACTGGAGTGCATACGCCCGATGGCGCACGGGCGGCATCACGTTGGGTATCCACTCGCGCATGAATCCGCTGGCGATGTCCGTATCCAGCAGCAGCATGCGCGGCAACAACGGCCTGCGCAAATCCGCGGAAATCTCCGTGCCGTCGACATGCAAGGTCAGCTTGGGCCAAGCACTCTGCGCAACAAGCGCATTTCCGCCGAGGCGGAAACCACCGCTTGGAAATGGCGCGTAGGTTCCCGTCAGCTCGACCTCGCCATCCGGCAGCACCGGCAACGCTGGTGACGTGCCGGACGCGCGATTCCACGCGATCCAGCCGCGATCGACCAGCAAAAGGCGCTCCTCGCCCGCGACCGCGAACACCGCAATCGCATGTACGCCAAGCTGGCCATTGTGCATCTGCTCATCGAGCAGATAACTGCGTTCCGCCACGAAATGTCCGCGCACGCGTACATGCGGGTAGCGCTGCGCGTCCGCGCTGTCGCGCGCGCGCGCGAAATCGCCGGCCGGTTCGTTCGCCGCCGCCGCAAACGCTGCCAGCAACCGTTCCTTCTGCTGGGCCCGATCCAATTGCCACATGCCCAGCAATGCGAACACCGCTATGCCGACGGCCAGCAGAGCCCAGGCGAACGCACGCGGTTTCGCCCAGCGTCGCGCCGTCATCGCACGCCGGCGTTATACTGCCGCTCGCCCTGTCCGGATATTGCATTCATCGTGACTACGCTGGTCATCATCGCGTTTCTGGTCGTGATTCTCTACAACCTCGGCGCGGGTCTGTATTACATGATGACCGACAAGGGTCAGACCGACCGTACGCTCAACGCCCTCAAGCGCCGCATTGGCTTATCGGTGCTGCTGATCCTGCTCGTGATCCTCGGCATCGCGACCGGCGTCATTCAGCCGCACGGGATTGGAAGGTAGTTCCGTCATTCCGGCGAAAGCCGGAATCTAGCGCCTTTAAAGTCACTGGGTCCCGGCTTTCGCCGGGACGACGAGAAAAAAGCTCAGAGCACGTAGACGAACATGAACAAACCGAGCCACACCACGTCCACGAAATGCCAGTACCACGCCACTGCCTCGAACGCGAAGTGCTGGTCCTTGGTGAAGTGACCCTTCAGGCAGCGGAACCAGATCACTGTCAGCATGATCGCGCCGAGCGTCACGTGCATGCCGTGGAAGCCGGTCAGCATGAAGAACGTCGAACCGTAAATGCCTGAGCCGAGCGTCAGGTTCATCTTGGTATAGGCTTCGATGTACTCGTGCGCCTGGAAATCAAGGAACGTCGCGCCGAGGATCACCGTCGCCGCGAGCCAGATCAGCAACTGCGTACGGTTGCCCGCGCGCAGTGCATGATGCGCGATCGTGATGGTCACGCCCGAGGACAGCAGAATCAGCGTGTTCAGCAGTGGTACGCCCCACGCCGGCATCGCTTCGAAGTGGCCGCCGATCGCGCCCGGGCCGTTGGTCGGCCATGCCGGTGCGTAACCTTTCCACAGGAAGAAATTCGTCAGCGCGCCGTCGCCTTCGCCGCCGACCCACGGCACGGAAAACATGCGCGCGTAGAACAGCGCGCCGAAGAACGCGGCGAAGAACATCACCTCGGAGAAGATGAACCACATCATGCCCATGCGGAACGACGTGTCCACCTGCTTGGTGTAGAAACCGGCCAGCGACTCTCCGATCACCTGGCGGAACCAGCCGAACATCATCGACAACAGGCACACGATGCCGAATGCCATGAGGTACTTGCCGAAGTGTGTCGTCTCGTTGATCCACAGCGCCGCACCGACGACGGTGCTGGACAGGCCGATCGAGCCGAGGATCGGCCAATGCGTGCCGTGTGGGACGTAATAAGCGCCAGGTGCTGCTTGTGCCATGACAACCTCGGTATACTTGTATAAGTTTTAGGACGCCGGATCGGCTGCTGCGCGTTCTTGCGCCACCAGCTTCTTCGTCGCTTCCTGATTGTTGTAGAACGTGTACGACAGCGTCAGCGTGTCGACGTCCGCGGGCAGCTGCGGATCGACGATGAACTTCACCGGCATGCGCCGCGATTCGCCCGCCTGCAGCGTCTGCTCGGTGAAGCAGAAGCATTCGGTCTTGTTGAAATACAGCGATGCGGTTTTCGGCGCGATGCTCGGCACGGCGTTGCCGACGATCGCCTTCGGCGCCACGTTCGTCGCATCGAACCAGGCTTCGCTGAGCACGCCCGGGTGCACGCGCACACTCGCGGTTTCCGGCGCGAACTGCCAGGCCAATGCGCTGTTGACCGAAGCCACGAACTGCACCGTGACCCAGCGCGAAGGATCGGCCGCAAGCGCGGCGACCTTTTCGCCATTCGCGGCCTTGCCGTCGAGCTTGATGCCGAGCACGTGCACGCAAGCGAGTCGGTACATCGGCACGCAGGCGAAGCCGAACAGGAACATCGCACCGCACACGATCAGTGCGCGGCGCAAAAACTGCCGGTTGCGGGCATTCGTGTGCATCAGTGCCAGAAGAACTGCTTGACGAAAAACAGCACGAACATCGCGAACGCGATGCCGCCGACAATCCACACCGTGCGGCGGATACCGGCGCGTTGCTTATCGTTGGCTGTGGCGTAGGTCATGGACGATCGCGAAAATTAGTGCGTAATGTCGCCGTGCGCGAGATCTTCGTCATGGATGAGCGGCGGCGTGGCGAACGTATGGAACGGCGCCGGCGACGGCACTGTCCATTCCAGGCCATGCGTGCCTTCCCAGACGTGCTGGGTGGCCGGCGCGCCGGACTTGAGCGATACGCGCAGGATCACGAACATCATGATCGGCGTGAGGAACATGCCGTAGGCGCCGATCGTGCTGACCATATTCCAGTCCGAGAACGCGACGTTGTAATCCGGGATGCGGCGCGGCATGCCGGCCAGCCCCAAGAAATGCTGCGGGAAGAACAGCACGTTGACGAACACCACGCTCCACCAGAAATGCACTTTGGCCCAGGTTTCGTTGTACATCTTGCCGGTCCATTTCGGCCACCAGTAGTAGATCGCGCCGATGATCGCGAACAGCGCGCCGGTGACCAGCACATAGTGGAAATGCGCGACGACGAAATAGGTGTCCTGATACTGGAAATCGGCCGGTACGAGGGCGAGCATCAGGCCGGAGAAGCCACCGATCGTGAACAGGATCACGAACGCGATCGCCCACAGCATCGGTGCCTCGAAGCTCATCGAACCGCCCCACATCGTGGACACCCAGTTGAACACCTTCACGCCGGTGGGGATCGCGATCAGCATCGTCGCGAACATGAAGTACAACTCGCCGCCAAGCGGCATGCCGACCGTGAACATGTGGTGGCCCCATACGATGAACGACAGGAACGCGATCGAAGCGATCGCGAACACCATCGCCTGGTAGCCGAACAGCGGCTTGCGCGCGAACGTCGGGATGATCTCGCTGACAATGCCGAACGCCGGCAGGATCATGATGTAGACCTCGGGATGACCGAAGAACCAGAACACATGCTGGAACATCACCGGATCGCCACCGCCGGCCGCGTTGAAGAAACTCGTGCCGAAGTACTTGTCGGTCAGCAGCATCGTGACGGCGCCGGCGAGCACCGGCATCACCGCGATCAGCAGGAACGCCGTGATCAGCCAGCTCCACACGAACACCGGCATCTTCAAAAGGTCCATGCCCGGCGCGCGCATGTTGAGGATCGTCGCGATGATGTTGATCGCGCCCATGATCGAGCTGATGCCCATCAGGTGCACGGAAAAGATCAGGAAGGCCACGCCGTCGCCACCCTGAATCGCGAGCGGCGGATACATCGTCCAGCCGCCCGCCGGCGCGCCGCCCGGCATGAACAGCGTGCTGAGCAGCATCGTGAACGCGAACGGCAGGATCCAGAACGACCAGTTGTTCATGCGCGGCAGCGCCATGTCCGGCGCGCCGATCTGCAGCGGGATCATCCAGTTGGCCAGGCCGACAAACGCCGGCATGATCGCGCCGAAGATCATCACCAGCGCGTGCATCGTCGTCATCTGGTTGAAGAAGTACGGCTGCACGAACTGCAGGCCCGGCTTCATCAGCTCGGTGCGGATCACGCCGGAGAACAGCGCGCCGACGCAGGCCATGATGAACGCGAAGATCAGGTACAGCGTGCCGATGTCCTTGTGATTCGTGCTGAACACCCAGCGATGGATGAAGCCGTGCGGCTTGTCGTCGTGGTGATCGTCGTGGTGTTCGGCGGCGTGGGTGGCCATGGTGAACCTCTAGCGAAAACGTTGTTGATTGATCAGCCGGCAGCGGTCGGCGCGGCGGCGGCGGGTGCAGGAGCGGCGGGCTTGGCCGCGGCTTCCTGCTCGTCGAGCCACTTCACGAACTCGTCTTTCGACACCGCCTTGACCACGATCGGCATGAAGCCATGATCCTGTCCGCACAATTCGGCGCACTGGCCGCGATAGATGCCGGGGTCGTGAATGTTCGTCCACGCGTCATTGATGATGCCGGGGATCGCGTCCTGCTTCCAGCCGAGCTGCGGTACCCACCAGGCGTGGATGACGTCATCGCCTGTGACGACGAAGCGGATCTTGGTATCGATCGGCACGACGAGCGGATGATCCACGTCGAGCAGGTAGGTCTGCTCGCCCCCCTGCTTCACCGCAAACGGATCAAGGCCGGACTTTAGCTGGCGCGTCTTGTCGCTGGCCGCGTCGAGCTTGGAAATGAAATGCACGTGGTAGGGCTTGTCGCCGTAATTGAGGTAGTCGTAGCCCCATTTCCACTGGTAGCCGGTGATCTTCACCGTCATCTGCGAGTCTTCGGTATACGCCATCTTGATCATGACGTTGGTCGCCGGCCACGCCAGGATGATCAGCGTGAGGATGGGTACCACCGTCCAGATGATCTCGGCCACCGTGTTGTGGGACCACGTTGCCGCCACGACGCCGCGGGACTTGCGGAACTTCCACATGGCGAAGAACATCGCGCCGAACACGAGCACGCCGATCACGCAGCACACGATCAGACCGATCATGTGGATGTCGTAGACCGTGCGCGAAGTCTCGGTGACGCCTTGCGTCATGTTGAGCTGCCACGGCTGCGACAACGCGTGCGCCACACCTGCGCACACCGTCAGTGCGGCGGCCAATCCCAGCTTGCTAGCAACCTTCATTCGTCGTCACCTTTCAAGATTTCCATCGACCCGCCGCGGGCATTGGCTGTCCGCAACAGTTCCATCAAGCGTTGCGCCAGCGCCTGGCGCTCGTCTTCATTCAAAAACACCCCGATCTCCACCTCGCGTCCATGCGATCCGACCAACAGCCGGCTCGGTCGGCCGCGCCAGGAGCCGGGCTCGATGCGCACCTTCACCCAGTAAGGATGGAAGTGCGCGGCTGGCGTCCCGGCCATCAGCGCAATGTCCAGTTGCGTCGGCGTCAGCGTGATGATCTGGCCGGCGCCCGACGCCTTCCAGACTCGCGCCAGACACCAGGCCACGAGACCCAGCTCCAACGCCGCAAACACCGGCGCAAACACATTGCCGCGCCACGCAGCCAACAACGCATAACCGCCGCCCACAAGGCTCTGGACGACCAGAAACGCTGCCAACCCCGCCCGTGTCAGCGAACGATGCGGCAACAGCACCAGCGACACCGGGTCGCCGGACGCCTTGCCGGAAGCCGTTCGAGTCATCGGGAGCACAGCGCGTCTAACCCGTTAATGATAGTGACCGGGCGGGGTCCGGGCAAGTTTTGGTGCCTTCACGGCGGGCAAAAACTGGCCGTACCCTTGGCCGTTCGCGGTGAGCTGTCGAACCGTGAAACGGCCGCTTGCCTCCGATACCGGCGGGCGGACGGCCGAAAGTAGCTCGGACTGGTAAACTGTGCAGTCTCCTGGAGGGAAACGTGAGCGCAATCCTGGTATCCGAACTGCCCGGCGCGGCCGACACGGCGCGCGCGCGCATGACCGCGGCGTATTGCCGCGATGAAACCGAAGCCGTCAACGACCTGTTGGTCGAGGCGGCGGCGCCGCCATCCGAGCGCGATCTCGTGCTCGCGCGCGCGACCGAACTCGTCGCGCGCGTGCGCGCGAAGAAGCACGAGCAGACTGCCGTCGAATCGTTCATGCGCGAGTACGACCTGTCGAGCGAGGAAGGTGTGCTGCTGATGTGCGTTGCCGAAGCGCTGCTGCGCATTCCGGACAAGGAGACAGCGGACAAACTCATTTCCGACAAACTCGGCGAAGCGAACTGGGAAGCGCATCTGGGCCGCAGCGATTCCGTGCTCGTCAATGCCGGCACCTGGGGTTTGATGCTGACCGGCAAGCTCGTCACGCTGGCCGACGAGACGCAGCGCAATTTCACCGGCGCGCTCAAGCGCCTGATCGGCCGTGCCGGCGAGCCGGTGATCCGCCTCGCCGTGCGCCAGGCGATGCGCATCATGGGCCATCAGTTCGTCATGGGCCGCACCATAAAAGAGGCCCTGGATCGCGCCAACGAAAAAGACAACCGCGCGTATCGCTATTCCTACGACATGCTCGGTGAAGCGGCTCTCACGCAACCCGATGCCGAGCGTTACCACAAGGCCTACAAGGAAGCGATCGCCGCACTCGGTGCGCGGGGGCCATTTGCAAATGTGCTCGATGCGCCAAGCATCTCGATCAAGCTTTCCGCCCTGCATCCGCGCTATGAAGTCGCCAAACGCGAGCGCGTGCACGCCGAACTTACTCCAAAGCTGCTCGAACTCGCGCAACTCGCAAAGAAAAACAGCATTGGCCTGACCGTCGACGCGGAAGAAGCCGATCGCCTGGAACTGTCACTCGAAATCATCGCCGCGGTGCATGCCGACAAATCGCTCGATGGCTGGGATGGCTATGGCCTCGCCGTGCAGGCGTATCAGAAACGCGCGCCGTTCGTGATCGATTGGCTGGCCGAACAGGCAAAAAAGGTCGGGCGGCGCTTCTGCGTGCGCCTCGTCAAGGGCGCGTACTGGGATTCGGAGGTCAAGCGCGCGCAGGAAGGCGGCCATCCGGGCTATCCGGTATACACACGCAAGCCGAACACCGATGTGTCGTATCTGGCTTGCGCGCGGCGCCTGTTCGATCATGGCAGCGCGTTCTATCCCGCATTCGCCACGCACAACGCGCACACGATCGCCGCGATCCATCACATGGCCAAGGGACGTCCGTTCGAGTTCCAGCGCCTGCACGGCATGGGCACCGATCTGTACGCCGAAGTGATCGGCACGGACAACCTCAACGTGCCGTGTCGCGTCTACGCACCGGTCGGCTCGCACGAAGACCTGCTGCCTTACCTCGTGCGGCGCCTGCTCGAAAACGGCGCGAACACCTCGTTCGTCAATCGCATCGTCGACGAGTCGCTGCCGATCAAAGATCTGGTCGCCGATCCGGTCGACGTCGTGCGCGCGTTCCCGAGCAAGCCGCACCCGCGCATTCCGCAGCCAATCGACCTCTACAACGCACCGACTTCCGCCACTGCATCGGAATCGGCTTCACCAAACCGGAAGAATTCCATGGGCGTCAACTTCGGCAACGACAATGAACTGCGCGCACTCGCCGATGCGGTCGCGAAAGTCCCGACCAACTGGAGCGCCACGCCGCTCGTGCCGGGTGCGAAATCCACGGAAGCGCTGCAGGACGTGACCAACCCGGCGGACCGACGCATCAAGATCGGCACCAAGCAACAGGCCGACGCGGCAACGATCGAGCGCGCGCTTGCAAACGCGGATGCCGCGCAGCCGGAATGGGATCGACTGCCGGCCGCATCGCGCGCGAAGATTCTCGAATACGCCGCCGACCTGCTCGAACAGCGCCGCGCGCAATTCGTCGCGCTGCTCGTACGCGAAGCCGGCAAGACACTGCCGGCCGCCGTGTCCGAAGTACGCGAAGCGGCCGACATGTGTCGCTACTACGCGGCCATGGCGCGCAAACTCATGGGCCATCCGGAACCGCTGCCCGGCCCGACTGGCGAATCGAACCAGCTCTCCCTGCACGGGCGCGGCGTGTTCGTGTGTATCTCGCCGTGGAATTTCCCGCTCGCTATTTTCACGGGCCAAGTCGCCGCGGCACTCGCAACTGGCAATGCGGTGATCGCGAAACCCGCGGATCAAACCGTGTTGATCGGTCATGCCGCGGTGAAACTGCTGCACGAAGCCGGCGTGCCCGAGGCCGTGCTGCAATTCCTGCCGGGCAAGGGTTCGATGATCGGCAACACGCTGCTGACGAAACCCGAAGTCGCAGGCGTATGCATGACCGGCTCGACCGAAACCGCATGGACGATCAACCGCACGCTTGCCGCGCGCAACGCCCAGATCGCCGCGTTGATCGCCGAAACCGGTGGCCAGAATGCGCTGATCGCCGATTCGTCCGCGCTGCCCGAGCAACTCGTCAAGGATGCAGTCGCCTCGGCGTTCGATTCCGCCGGCCAGCGCTGCTCCGCAGCGCGCGTACTGTTCGTGCAAGACGACATCGCCGACAAGGTGATCGCGATGCTGTCCGGCGCGATGGACGAACTCAAGGTCGGCGACCCGGGTCTGCTTTCCACCGACGTCGGCCCAGTGATCGACGAACCCTCGCGCAAAGGCCTGACCGATCACGCCGCACGCATGGACAAGGAAGCCAAGCTGATCAAGCAAGTCGCACTCGCGGCCGAGGCCGCAAACGGCACGTTCTTCGCCCCGCGCGCGTATGAACTCAAGTCGCTGGCGCAGTTAACGCACGAAGTGTTCGGCCCGGTGCTGCATGTGATCCGCTGGAAAGCGAGCGAACTCGACGCCGTAATCGATGCAATCAACGCTACCGGTTTCGGCCTCACGCTCGGCATCCACAGCCGCATCGATTCGACGATCGCGCATATTGCGCAGCGCGCGAAAGTCGGCAATTGCTATGTCAATCGCAATCAGATTGGCGCCGTCGTCGGCGTGCAGCCGTTCGGCGGCGAGAATCTGTCGGGAACGGGGCCGAAAGCGGGCGGACCGCACTATCTGTTGCGCTTTGTGACGGAGCGGACGTTGACGGTCAATACGACGGCGGCGGGAGGGAATGCATCGTTGTTGACCCTGGGTGAATAGTTTTGCTCGTCATCCGGCATGGATTGCCGGGACAAGCTCGAAGCGCAATGTTCGTCCTTCAATACTTCAGGACTAACGGAGTCGCGGTCACACTGGGAGGAGGCCGGCATGGGCAAAAGATCTCTGATCGTGCTATTGGCACTGGTATCCAGCGGATGCGTGTCAAGCGCCGCCACGCCGGCGCAGGAGTCGAAGCCCTGCAACGAATATTCCGAGCTCGAGTGCACTCGCAGTTCGCAGTGCACGCTCGTACAAACCGGTCAGCACGGTGGCTATGCCTGTCGCGCGGCGCAGGGTCGCTGCGAAACAGGCTTTCGCCAAATCAGTGGCGGCGACATCCAAAAGGACTGCGAAGCCAAGCCGGGTTGCGAATTCAAACCGGCCAGCTGCTACTGCCCACCGGACCTGGAGTGCGTTTGCGGCGGCGGACCGCCGGCGCAATGCGTGGAACGCACGAAGTCCAAGTAGAGGCATCGGGCGGCCATGGCCGGGTATTCGGGAACGCCGTTGGCGAAAAAGCTCGGTATCAAACCAGGCAGCAGGCTTTGCGTGGTCAACGCGCCGGATAATTATGCCGAGTTGCTCGCCCCGTTGCCGGACAATGTCGCGCTCATGCGAGTAGTTTCGGCGCGCACCGACATCGTTCATGTCTTTGCCACATCGCGCGCCACGCTGGCCGACGAACTTCGCCGCTGTTTTGCGGAGCTGCGCGCGGATGCGTCGATTTGGGTTTCGTGGCCAAAGAAGGCCGCAAAAGTCGCCACCGACATCACCGAGGACGTCATTCGTGCCGAGGCGCTGCCGCTGGGTCTTGTCGACATCAAAGTCTGCGCGGTCGATGCGGTTTGGTCTGGTTTGAAACTGGTGATCCGCAAAGAAAACCGGCCGAGCCGCAGTCGCTGATTGTCGCGCGAACCCGTGCGAGGGCGCTGCAAGGCGCAAAAATACGAACTTTTACCCCCTCTCAAGGTAAAGTATCCGCATGTACCTTGAGTATTACGGCCTCAAAGAGGCCCCGTTCTCGATCACTCCCGATCCGCGCTACGTGTTCCTGTCCGAGCGCCACCGGGACGCGCTCGCGCACCTGTTGTACGGCATCGGCAAGGGCGGCAGCGGCGGATTCGTGCAGCTGACCGGCGAGGTCGGCACCGGCAAGACGACATTGTCGCGGCTGTTGCTGGAACAGCTGCCCGAGAACACGCGCGTCGCGCTCGTGCTCAATCCGCGCATCTCGTCGGTGGAGATGCTCGAGACGATCTGCGAGGAACTCAAGCTCGACATCGGCGCACAACGCGGTAGCGTCAAGGGCCTGGTCGACGCTCTCAACGCTTATCTGCTCGATGCCTATGCACAGGGTTTGCGCGTGGTCCTGATCGTCGACGAGGCGCAGGAGTTATCGACCGAAGCCCTTGAACAGGTGCGCCTGCTCACGAACCTGGAAACGCCGACGCAAAAACTGCTGCAGGTGATCCTGCTCGGCCAGCCGGAGCTGCGCGACAAGCTGCAGCAGCCAGAACTGCGTCAGCTCGCGCAGCGCATCACGGCGCGCTATCACCTAACGCCGCTCGACCGCGGCGAGACCGAAGCCTACGTGCGCCATCGCGTTGCCGTGGCCGGGGCCGCGCGCTCGCCGTTTTCGCGCCTGGGGCTGCGCGCGCTGTATCAGCGCTCCGGCGGCATTCCACGCCTGGTCAACGTGATTGCCGATCGTGCGCTGATGGCGGGCTTCGCGCGTGAACAGGACGCGATTGGCGAACGCCTCGTCGATCGCGCCGCCGATGAAACCCTGCCCGGTTCGGCGCGCTACTGGATGCATCGGTACGGGCGTTGGGTCGCGACTGCGGCCGGCATCGCGCTGGCACTGGGCGTGTGGACGTACTTTAATTGGCAGCCTGCGCCGCCGCAGGCTGTCACACCGGCACTCGCGACACCGGCACCGCTCAAACAAGAGGATGCGCTGGCGCAGTTGCGCGCGGCGATCGAACACAACCCCGAGTCCGATCTGAGCGCCTGGACGCAGCTGCTGGCACGCTGGCAAGTCAATTCCAGCGACGTCTCGGTGCGCGATGCCGCACATTGCCCGAATGTGATTGCCGCCGGCGTGGGCTGTCTGCACGGCACCGGCACGATCGAGCAGCTCGCGCGCTTCGACCGGCCGCTGGTCCTGCACTTGCGCGAGGGCGGCGCGCACGTCGAAGGGCTGCTGCAGGATGTCGATCCGAAACACGTGCGCATCAGCCTCGGCGGCGCGACGCATGTGCTCCCAAAGGCTGACCTCACCGGTATCTGGAACGGCGAATTCAGTGCGGTGTGGCGGGTGCCGGCGGACGTGCCGGCGACACTGCATCAAGGTGACGCCGGACCCGGCGTGGCGTGGGTCAAGGCGCGTCTGGCACACATGGACGGCAAGGCCGCTGCCGAGGCCGGCCCGGCTTATTTCGATGCCGCGCTGGAAGAGCGTGTGCGCACGCTGCAAACTGCTTATGGCATAAAGCCTGACGGAATCATCGGGCCGGAAACCCTGTTCGCGCTATCGGCGCTGGACGATGCCGGTCCCCATCTTTATCACTATGTCGAATAACCTCGCGTGCACAATCCATGTCGTTGATTCTTGAAGCACTGAAGAAATCCGAAGCGAAACGCCGGCTCGGCGAGGCGCCCGATTTGGGCACGCCGTTCGCGACTTCGCGCCGCCGCAGCGGCGTCTTGCCGCTGCTGTTGATCGCAATCGTCGCTGCCGGAGCGCTCGGCTGGTGGTTCATGCGCGCGCCCGCGCCTGAAGCCTCGGCGTCGAAAGCACCGCTATCGTCAGCACCCGCAACATCGCCGAAGGTGGCTGCCGCGGCGCACATCTCCGCGCCGACGCAAGTGGCGCCGACGCAAGCGCCTTCGTTCGACAACATTGCGCCGCCAGCGTCCAGCACGATGCGGGCGGGGGGCCGGCACAGCCAAGCTGCACCAGTGCCCGCCGCGCCTGCACACAGCGGAACGCCTCCTCAGGTCGTTTCCATCGCCGAACGAGCCCAGTCCGGGGGCTACGACGGACGACCGCAAACACATTTGTCGAGCAAACGTCTGCCGTCCAACATGCACCGCGTAGCGCCGGCAAACGCGCCAGCCGTTACGAATACGACCACGCCGAAAAAACCGGATGCTCCCGAGCCCGCCGTGGCGAACACTACAGCTGCGCCGACTATGCCCGCACCGACAGCGGCGCCAAGTGCAGCGCGGCCGACGCCCCCAGCACCTGCAGTCGCGCCTGCCGCCGGCGCCAGCGCATCGGCGCCAGTCAGCGGCCCGTCGACAGCCGCATCATCGAGCCCCGCAACGCCTCGAGCGCCAGCACCTGCGGTGACCGTGGCTATGGCATCCAACGCGTCCGTGCCCACACCGGCCCCAGCACCGGCGATGCCCACACCGGTCCCGCCAAAGCTCGACGTGCCGTTCTATTACGAACTGCCGTTCAGCGTGCGCAAGGCCTTGCCAACGCTGCGTTTGAGCATGCATGTCTTCGCCGGCGATCCGGCGCAGCGCTTCGTCGTCCTCAACGACTCGCGCCTGGCCGAGGGCGACAAGACATCCGACGAGGTGACGTTGCGCGAAGTCCGCCGCGATGGGGCAGTGCTGGAATTCCAGGGTCAGCGCTTCTTCTACCCGCGCGACGGCCAATAAAGGCTGGCACGCGCATGTTCGTGCGCGTCGAACAACGCGATCGGCACCGCCTGCCCTGGGCGACGATCGCGATCATCGCGATCTGCGTGGCGATGTTCCTGTGGCTGTCGCTGATTCCCACGGAAGCGCGCACGCCAGTGCTGCAGCGTTGGGGCACGGTGCCCGCGCGGCTGTTCGACGCGCAAGTACCGCTGGCGCAGCAATGGTTCGAGCTGCGACCGGCACGCCTGATCACCGCATTGTTCATCCATGTCGGCTGGCTGCACCTGATCGGCAACTTGCTGTTCCTGATGATCTTCGGACTGTCGGCCGAACGCGTGCTCGGCTCCTGGCGATTTCTGCTGTTGTTTCTCGCCGGTGGTGCAACCGCCAATCTGATTGGTGCGGTGACCCTCGCCACGGCCAACGCGCCGATCGTCGGTTCCAGCGGTGCGGTGTCGGCGATCGTCGGCGCCTATTTCGCGCTGTTCCCGCGCGCACGCCTGGGCCTGGTGCTGCCGCTCGGACTGTTTCTCGAATTCGTGCGCATTCCGGCGCCCGCGCTGATCGGCTTCTGGATCCTGCTGCAGTTCCTGTTCACGTTCGTCGGCCCCGCCTACGGTGCCGTAGCGTGGTGGACGCACATTGCCGGTTTCGGCTTCGGAATACTGTTCGCACTGGTATCCAGGCACGCGATCGCGCGGCGCCTGCGGCGATAATCTTTTGGACCTGATTTTCGGCTTCTAGCGAGACGCCGCCGGATCCCGTGTCAACGGCCATTCTTGGCCGGCACGGGACGAGTTCATCTTGAACTCAGTTCTTTTGCGCCGCTGCCGTGTTCTTCGCCGAAGTCTCCGGCGCGTGGCGCAGCGCGAGGCCCTTGAGCAAATTCATCGCTTCGCTCAGCGCGTAGTCGTCCAGGTTCTCGCGCTCGCGCGCCGTGCCGCTGACGCGATCCTTCTCGTGCTCGCCTTTCAGGTGATTCGGCAGATCCTTCTCGCCGCTGATCAGGGTCGGTGGTGCATCGCGCACGGACAGCTTCAGGTCGGCCAGTTCGATATCCGGCTCGATGCCGGCAGCCTGGATCGACGTGCCGCTCGGCGTGAAATAGCGGGCTGTCGTGAGTTTCACGGCATGCGCGTCATCCAGCGGCAGCACGGTCTGCACCGAGCCCTTGCCGAACGTGCGCCGGCCCATGATCAGGGCACGGTGATTGTCCTTGAGCGCGCCGGCGACGATCTCGGCCGCCGAAGCGGTGCCGTTGTCGACCAGCACGACCATCGGCGCGCCATCGAGCAGGTCACCCGGAGTCGCGCTGAAGCTCAGCTCCGACTGCTTCATGCGTCCGCGCGTGCTGACGATCGTGCCGCTATCGAGAAAATCGTCGCTGATCTCGACCGCCGAGGTCAGCAGGCCGCCCGGGTTCGTGCGCAGATCGAGCACGGCGCCGCGCAAGGGCTGGTCTTTCTTCACCACCTTGGCGAGTTTCTTGTGCAATTCGTTGCCGGTGTCTTCCTGGAATTGCACGATGCGGATGTAGACGTACCCGGGGTCGAGCGCGCGCACGCGCACGCTGGCGACGCGAATCTTCTCGCGCGCCAATATGAGGTCTTCCGGCACGCTGGCGCCCTCGTGCAGCACGCTCAGCGTGACCTTGCTGCCGGGCTTGCCGCGCAGCAGGTTGACGGATTGGTTCGCGTTGTCGGAAGTGATCGCGGTTTCGTTGATGCGCGTGATGATATCGCCCGGCTTAATGCCCGCGCGCTCGGCCGGCGACTCATCGATCGGCGAAACCACGCGCAGATTGCCGTTCGCGGTGATTACTTCCAGGCCCAGGCCTTCGTAGCTGCCACTGGTGTCTTCGGTCAGCGCTTCCATCTCGCGCTGCTCGAGGTATTCGCTGTGCGGATCCAGTCCGGCCAGCAGACCATGGATCGCATTCTGCATCAACGCCTTGTCGTCGACGGGCTCGACGTAACCCTGCTTGACCAGGTTGAACACGGCCGTGAACGCGCGAATGTCATCCATGCTCACCGTCGGTTTCGGTGGATTCTGCGTTTGCGCGGGCGCGGCGGTTTTTGCGTCATCGGCGTGCGCGGCCAGTGACGCGAGCAGGAGAATTGCAGACAACAGAGGGCGCGGTGACATAGGTATAAAATGCTGCGTTTTAGCCAACCAAAGGTGGGGAAAAATTACGCACACAGCGTAATCGGTTCAGTATAGTCCTTCGTATGTAATGGCAATGTGAAATTGCCGACAAACTCCACAAATTTTCCGACGATAAGCTTATTTCTGGGCGCGCATCCATGCCCCCGGATCCAGCGGCTTGCCGTCGTGGCGCAGCTCGAAGTACAGCCCGGCCGTCTTGCGCCCGCCGCTGTCGCCGCTGGTGGCGACGACATCGCCGGCATCTACCCAATCTCCGACGTCCTTGAGCAGCGTTTCGTTGTACCCATACAGGCTCAAGTATCCGTCGCCGTGATCGATGATGAGCAATAGACCGTAGCCGCGCAGCCAATCCGCATAGACCACACGTCCATGCGACACCGCGTGCACTTCACTGCCGCCAGCGATCGCAATCAGCACGCCTTGTCCGAGGCGATCACCGTCTGCCGCGGCGCCGAAACGCTCGGCGATCCTGCCGCGCAGCGGCCACGCCAGCCGGCCGCGCAAATCCGCGAACGGCTCAGCACCGGCCAGATGCTTCGGAATGTCGGCAAAGATGTCGCGCAGCTTCGCCAACAAATCGACCAACGCTTTTTCGTCCTTGCCAAGAGCGGCGAGATGGGTCTTTTGATCCGTCAGCGTGGCCTCAAGTTCCCCGAGAACCTGGCGGCGTTGCTCGCGCTCGGCGTCGAGTTGCTGCACCTGCGCCTGGCGTTCGTCGCGCGACTGCTTCAGTGCCGCCGTCTCCTGCTGGATCTGTGCCTGGACCTGTGCGAGCGCCGCAAGGTCCTTGAGCAAGCCATCGATCTCATGCACGCGCGCACGCTCGAAGTATCGGTAATACGCGAGCATGCGGCTGATGTCGTCGATGTTGTCCTGCGCGAGCAGTAGCTTGAGCTCCTCGTCGCGGCCCATTGCGTACGCGGAGCGCAGCAGCGCCGCCAGTCCGTCGCGTTGGTCCTTGAGCTTGGCGTCGAGCGCGTCGCGCTGGGCCAGCAGGCCATCCAGCTTGGCCTGCTGCCCGGCGAGTTGCTGATCCAGCGCACGCAAGGCTTTCGCGGTCGCGGCGATTTTGAGCTCCTGGTCGCGCAGGGCAAAAGTCGCGTCGTTGCGCTTGGCGGCGGTGGCCTTCTGATCTTCGACGAGTTTGTGGATTTCGGTTCGGACTTGCTCGAGTTTTTGCTTGGCTTGGGATTCCTCGGCGGCGTGCTGACCGTCGTTGGTTTGCGCCTGGGCGCTGATTGCAATTAGCGTGACGAGCGCGAGTAACGCAGGCATCGAGCGTTTCTGTCTTTTCTGACCGCATCCTGCACATTTCCGCTCGCGTCCGGCGAGCGCCGCAGGCGAGTGGAAGCTCTGCTTCCATAGCGCTCGATCAAACAAAGCTAACCAGCGAGTGGCCGGTCATCTCCACCGGCTGCGCCACCCCCATCAGCGCCAATACCGTCGGCGCCAAGTCGCGCAACGCGCCACGCACCAAGCGCGCCTTGCGTCCGACATAAACCAGGGGCACCGGCCCGACCGTGTGTTGTGTATGCGGCTGCCCATCGTCGGCACGCATTTGTTCCAGATTACCGTGGTCGGCGCTGATCAGCATTTCACCGCCGACACTGCGGATCGCATCGGTCAGCCGGCCCAACGCGACATCGACGGCTTCGACCGCCTTGATTGCCGCGTCGAGTTTGCCGCTGTGTCCGACCATGTCGGCATTGGCTAGATTGCAGACGATGAAGTCGTACTTGCCTGACTTGATCGCTTCGACCAGTTTGTCGGTGACCTCGGGGCAACTCATCTCCGGTTTCAGATCGTAAGTCGCAACCTTCGGGCTCGGCACCAGGATGCGGTCCTCGCCGGCATACGGCGCTTCGCGACCGCCGGAGAAAAAGAACGTGACATGCGCGTATTTCTCGGTTTCGGCGATGCGCAGCTGATGCAGCCCCAACCCGGCCAGATACTCGCCGATCGAATTGCTCAGCGATTGCGGCGGATAGGCTACCGCCGTCACGGCGAGATCGTCGCTGTACTGGGTCAGGCTCACGAACGCGGCAAGCTCGATCGCGTGCTGCCTCGGGAAGCCGGCAAACTTCGGATCGACAAACGCCTGCGTGAGCTGGCGTGCGCGGTCGGCACGGAAGTTCATGTAGATGATCGCGTCGCCGTCTGCGATCCGCGCTCCGTCGCCCAGCAGCGTCGGCTTGACGAATTCGTCGGTCTCGCCGCGCGCGTAGGCCGCATCGAGCGCAGCAGTGGCGCTGTCGGCGCGGAACTCCGCGCTGGCATCGGCGATCGCATCGTAGGCAAGCTTGACGCGCTCCCAACGCTTGTCGCGATCCATCGCGTAGTAGCGTCCGCTGACCGTCGCGACGAATACGTTCGGCAACACCACGCACTTTGCCTGGAGTTTTTCCAGCGAGGCGCGCGCGCTCTGCGGCGGCGTGTCGCGGCCGTCGAGAAACGCATGCACTGCAATGCGCGGCACACCTGCACTCGCGGCCAAATCGAGCAGCGCAAAGATGTGCTGCTCGTGACTGTGCACGCCGCCGGGACTGAGCAACCCGAGCACATGCAGCGTGCCGCCGGATTTCTTTGCCGCGGCGCAGGCCGACAGCAATCCGGCATTGTTGAAGAAGCTGCGATCGGCGATGGCCGCATCGATGCGCGTGAGATCCTGATAAACGATACGGCCGGCGCCGATGTTCATGTGGCCGACTTCGGAGTTGCCCATCTGGTCGTCGGGCAGGCCGACATAGTGGCCGTGGGTATCCACGAGCGTATGCGGATACTGCGCGAGCAGACGCTGCCAGTTCGGCGCCCTGGCCTGTGCGATCGCGTTGTTCTCGCGTTCTTCGCGATGGCCCCAGCCATCCAGGATCAGCAGCAATACGGGTTTGGGTCGGGTCACGGCGGCGTCGTTCTCAAAGGCGGCATGGTAGCGAATTAGATACCTGGCTTAAACCTTGGCACACTGGGCGGCATCCTACAGGCACTATTGCAGGAGATAATCATGTTGCGCTACGCCCTTCCCTTGTTGCTCGCCCTCAATGCGGCCGCCGTGGCCGCCGGCAACGACGACCTCGACATCGACAAGGTCAACGGCAGCATTCATGTGCCGGACAACTCCACCGCCGGCAAATTGAGCACCGTCAATGGCGGCATCCGCATCGGCGCTGGCGCGCACGCAAAAAGCGCCGAGACCGTGAATGGCGGCATCGACGTCGGCGGCAATGCCACGCTTGAATCCCTGGAAACCGTCAACGGCGGCCTGCGCATCGGCGAAAAGACGAAAGTCGCCAAGACCGTGGAAACGGTGAACGGGTCGATCACGCTCGATAACGGCGTCGATGTCGCCGGCAAGCTCAGCAACGTCAACGGCGGCATCCGTCTGGACAATGCGCACGTCGGAGGCGGCATCGAAACCGTGTCCGGCGACATCGAAGTCGGCGCGAACTCGCGCGTGGAAGGCGGCATCCTGGTCGAGGCTGACCACAGCTGGTTCCGCTTCGGTTCCGGCCGCCTGCCGCGCATCGTCATCGGACCACACGCCACGGTGCAGGGCACGCTCAACTTCAAGCGCGACGTGGAACTTTACGTCAGCGACAGCGCGACAGTGGGCAACATCGAGGGTGCCAAGGCGACCAAGTTCAGCGGCGACAAGCCGCCGCAGTAACCTGCCCAAAATCTGCTGCGACGATTTTGAACGGGTTCCTGACATTTACCCACAACGTTCTACAATCGGCCCTTCGTTCCAGCGGAGTTGCCGATGCACCGTTTGCTGATCCTCGCCTGCGCTGCCTGCCTGCTCGCTGCGTGCAGCGAACCGCCGTCGCCAGCCACAAGCGCAACGTCCGCGCCGGCGCCGCAGCGCGAAACGCTCAAGCCCACGCGCGACGGCCACTTCTCGCCGGCGATCACCGCGGAGGATTTCGCCGCGTACGTGCAACGCCTGGCCTCCGACGAGTTCGAAGGACGCAAGCCCGGCACGATCGGCGAACGCGCCGCAACGACTTACCTCGTGGAACAATTCCAGAGCATGGGCCTGAAACCCGGCAGCGGCGACAGCTATCTGCAAAACGTACCGGCGATCGAAACCACCCTGCTCGACGCCGACAAGGTGACGCTCGACGTCGCGACAGGCAGCCGTGTGGAAAAGTATATGTACCGCGGCGACGCCATCATCGCCACCTTGCAGGGCAGGAATGACATCGAGCTGAAGGACAGCGACCTGGTCTTCGCCGGCTACGGCGTGATCGCGCCGGAATACCAGTGGAACGACTACTCCGGGCTCGACGTGAAAGGCAAGACGGTGATCGTGCTGGCCAGTGACCCCGGGCACGACGACGCGGCCCTGTTCAAGGGCAAGGCGATGACTTATTACGGTCGCTGGACGTACAAGTACGAGGAAGCCGCGCGCCAAGGTGCGGCCGGTTGCGTGATCGTGCACGACGCGGCCGCCGTAGGTTATCCGTGGCAGGTGGTGATCAACAGCTGGAGCGGCCCGCAGTTCGGTCTGCCTCCGAGCGAAGACTCGGCACCGCGGATTGCGCTGGCGGCATGGCTCACCGGCGACGCCGCGCACCGGCTGTTCACGCAGGCCGGCGCGGATTTCGACGCGCTGAAGAAATCCGCCGCCGTGCGCGGCTTCAAGGGCACGCCGCTCGCCGCAAAACTCTCGACGACGTTCCACAACCAGATCCGCAACGTGCTGTCGACGAACGTGCTCGCGCTACTCCCGGGCAGCCAGCGCGCGGATGAGGTGATCGTGTACTCGGCGCACTGGGACCACTTCGGCCGCGACCCGACTCTGCAAGGCGACCAGATCTACAACGGCGCCGTCGACAACGGCACCGGTGTCGCCGCGTTGCTGGAAATCGCCGATGCGTTCGCGCACCAACAACCGCCGCCGCAACGCTCGATCCTGTTCCTTTCCACGACGCTCGAAGAAGCCGGCCTGCTCGGTTCGCGCTACTACGCGCTGCATCCGGTGCGGCCGCTCGCCAAGACCGTTGCCGCGATCAACATGGACGAGCTGATTCCGTGGGGCCGCACGCACGACATGGCGATCATTGGCTTGGGCCAATCGCAGCTGGACGACTACCTGCGCGACGCCCTGAAGCCGCTGGGCCGCACCGTCAGCGCCGACGAGGAGCCGGAGAAAGGTTTCTTCTTCCGCTCCGACCAGCTCAACTTCGCGCGCGCGGGCGTGCCCGTGCTGTTCGCGCGCGACGGTTTCGACAAGCTCGATGGCGGCACCGCGGCGGGTAAGGCCGCATACGACGATTTCACCGCGAATCGTTATCACAAGCCGG
>Ga0068860_100002228_pt1 | contig 20406 bp, 18 predicted proteins | sample KBSSwiS32_FD_66597 | JGI IMG/M metagenome (GOLD analysis project Ga0068860, IMG submission 66597) | Switchgrass rhizosphere microbial communities from Kellogg Biological Station, Michigan, USA - KBS Switchgrass S3-2 | ecosystem: Host-associated > Plants > Roots > Rhizosphere > Soil ...
GCCTCGACGAAGCCGGCCAGCGCGCTGTACACGCCGGGCACGTAGTGCGGCGAGCGCGCGAGCAGCACTTCACAGCCGTTGGCGCCGATGCTCGGTGCGTTCGCTGCCTCCCGAGGAGGGTGGCCCGGCTTGGGGTGGGCCGGTGCCGGCCCGCGCCACACCAGCACCATCATCGCGGGGCTCAGGCGCGGGTAGGCGGTGTGGCCGCAGCGCGGGCACTTGCGCGACCGCTCGGCGGCCTGCGCTTCGGTCGGCGTGCCGCACACGCCGCAGTAGCGATGCGCACGGTCCCATTCGAGCACCTGCGCCGCGCGCCCCGCCACGCCCATCAGCGGTTCGCCGAAGGCCATCATCGCGGCGCGCAGCGGCGTGCGTTTGAAGCCCGGCGGCGGCGCCTCGAGCGTGAAGGCCCAGCAGTCGATGCCGTCGAGCTGGCCGAGGTAGTGACGCGCCGGCTGCAGCGGCTCGAACAGCGACCACGGTTGCGGTGCCAATCCGTGGCCCTCGGATTGTTCGAGCAGCAGCAGCTGCCCTTCGACGAACGCAAAGCACCAGGCGTCGGCGGTGGCCGGCGCAGCGGGCCGGACAGCGGGGTTGAACGGCATGCGCTGCATTGTGCAGCGCGCCCCATCACCGGCGCTCGCGCGGGCTCACTCCGGTTCGATGCCGGCTTTCTTGATCACGCGGCCCCACTTGGCGGTTTCCTCGGCCTGGAATTTCGCGAGCTGCTCGGGCGTGGTGGGGAAGGGCTCGCCACCACTGGTGTCGAAGAACGCCTTGGCGGCCGGCGTCTTCAGCCCCGCATGCAGCAGCTCGTTCAAGCGCTGCACCACCGGCGCCGGCGTGTGCGCGGGCACGTAGGCAGCGAACCAGTAGCCCATGTCGTAGCCCTTGACGCCGGCCTCGTCGATGGTGGGCACGTCGGGCAGCATCGGCATCCGCTTGGCGGTCGACACGCCGAGCGCGCGCAGCTTGCCGGCCTGCACCTGCGGCACGCCGGTGGAGGTGTCGGTGATCATCATCATGATCTGGCCGCCGAGCAGGTCGGTGATGGCCAGTGGGTTGCTCTTGTACGGCACGTGCAGCAGCTCGAGGCCGGCCATTTGCTGAAACAGCTCGCCGGCGACGCGGCTGCTCGAGCTGCCGCTGCCGAACGTGAGCTTGCCCGGATTCTTCTTCGCGAACTCGAGCAGGTCCTGCACGCTCTTGAACGGCGAGCTGGCGGCCACCACCAGCACCTGGCCGCCCTTGCCGAGGCCGCTCACCGGCGCGAAGTCTTTCACCGGGTCGTAGGGCAGCTTCTTGTACAGGTGCTCGTTGGCCGCATGCGTGGTGTTGGTGGTGATCAGCACCGTGTGGCCGTCGGCTGGTGCGCGTGCCGCGGCCTGCGCGGCCAGCATGCCGCTGGCGCCCGCTTTGTTGTCGACCACCACGGCCTGTTTGGTCTGCTCGGTGATCGACTGGCCGAGCGCACGTGCCAATTGATCGGTGGCGCTGCCGGCAGCAAACGGCACGATGAAGGTGACCGGCCTGGATGGGTAGCCTTGCGCCCAGGCGCCGGTGCCGCACGCGAGCGCGAGGGCGCACAGCCAGGTGCGTCGGGTGAACAGGGTCATGGGGCCTCCTCGGTTCGTCATCACAAGATCGATTCGGGCCCGCGCAGCAGCGGCGCCAGCGACAGCGGCACGCGCAGCGGGAGCTCCAGCAGCAGGAACGACAGCGCCTTGCCGTGGCTGTCGAGGTTCAATGCATCGTTGACGCCGCCGTCGAGCACGTCGTCGAGCACCACGTTCATCGCGTGCAGGTTCGGCAGCAAATGGCGCACCACCGCGCTCGGCCGCCGGTGCGCGAAGCGGCGCGCGATCGCAGCCTCGTCGATCTGCTCGACGATCAGCGGGTACAGCGCCGGATGCCACGCGATCACGCTGATGTTCGAGCGGTTGCCCTTGTCGCCGGTGCGGCCGTGCGCGGCGCGCCACAGCGGCACGGTGAGCGCGGAATCGGGCGCAGCCATCAGTCGAACATCTCGACGTGGGTCGGCACCTGCTCGCGCGGCAGCAGGCACGACAGCGTGCCGAGCGTCGGGCGCAGCGCGGTGCGCACGCCGCCGCCGCCCGCCGGGCCGCAGCAATAGAGCGCGGTGACCTCGCGCGCCAGCTGCTCGGCCGCCGCGCGCTCCGCGTGGCGCAGCGCCACGCGCAACCGCACGTCGCGTGCATCGCCCGCGGGGACGCCGGCGAGCCAGTGCCCGGCGTCGTCGCCGAAGACGCTGGCCACGCCGATCAGATCGGCGCGCAGCGCGCCCACGCCGCGCAGCCGCTCGCGCAGCACGTCGGCTGCCAGCCGTGCACGCGCCTCGGCGCGCGCGCCGGCGTACGAGATCTCGCCTTCGGCCAGCCAGCCGCTCTCGAAGCAGACGTTGACCTTCAGCGTGCCGGTGCGCGGGTGACCGCGCACGCCGGTCAAGCGCACGCGGTCGTCGCCCACCGGCTCGACCTGCGCAGCGCCGATGTCGGCCACCACGTCGGGCGTCAGGTAGGCCGCCGGATCGTGCACCTCGTACAGCAGCTGCTCCTTCACCGTGTGCTCGTCGACGCGGCCGCCGCTGCCCGCCGGCTTGGTGATCGTGCAGTCGCCCTGCTCGTCGATCTCGGCGATCGGATAGCCGAGGTGCGCCATGCCGGGCACGTCCTTCAGGCCGGGGTCGGCGTAGTAGCCGCCGCTGACCTGCGTGCCGCATTCGAGCAGGTGGCCGGCCATCGTGGCGCGGCCGATGCGGTCCCATGCGTCGGCGGCCCAGCCGAAGTGCGCCAGCGCGGGCCCGACGGTCAGCGACGGGTCGGCGATGCGGCCGCCGACCACGATCTGCGCGCCGGCCTTCAACGCCTGCGCGATCGGCTCGGCGCCCAGGTACGCGTTGGCGCTGACGATCGGGCGCGCGTCGAGCGCCGCACCGAGCCGCTCGTGCAGCGCCGCGCGATGTGCCGGACCCGACACGTCGTCGCCGGCGATCACCGCGATGCGTGGCGGGGCGAGCCCCTGCGCCAGCGCCAGCGCGCGGATGCGCAGTGCGGCGCCGCGCGGGTTGGCGGCGCCGAAGTTGCTGACGATGCGCACGCCGTGGCGCAGGCACTTGGCGAGCACCGGCGCCAGCATCGGCTCGAGCAGCGGCTCGTAGCCGGTGCTCGGGTCGTGCCGCTTGGCCAGGTGCGCGAGCGCCAGCGTGCGCTCGGCCAGGGTCTCGAAGATCAGCACCGCGGGGCCACCGGCGGCGACCAGCGCGTCGACCACTGGCGGCGCGGCGTCGGTGCGATCGCCAGAGAAACCGGCGGCACAGCCGACGCGCAGGATCAACGACGAGATGGGCATGGGCGCCACTGTACGGCGCTGGCGCGCTGCGCGTACCTGGTGCGGCGCGCCGAGCGGCTGCTGTCGAGCGCGACGCAGGCGTTGCACGGGTTGCTGATGGCGGCCCAGCCGCGCCGGCCGGCGCGCGCCGCGTGACTCGCCCCACCGCCGGCAAGGCGATGGCCGCGGCGCACAATCGCCGCTCCCCGTGTCAGCGAGGTCGTCACGTGAGCGTGTCCATCATCGAACAGGCCCGCATCCAGGCGCGCGTGCTGGTGCCGCTGATCCAGGCCTTCCAGGCCGAGCTCGGCGAGCAGCGCGCCCATGCGATCGTGCGCAAGGCGCTCGCCGGTCTGTACCGCAGTCTGGGCGAAGCCTGGTGGCGCCAGCGCGGCAGCGCCGACCTCGGGCAAAGCCTCGCGTCGACCTTCGAGCAGTTTGCCGCCGACGGTGCGCTCGACTACCGGGTGCATGCCCAGACGCCCGATGCGTTCGAGTTCGATGTCACCGGGTGTCGCTACGCGCAGTTCTACCGCGAGATCGGCGCGCCGGAGCTCGGCTTTCTGCTCGTGTGCGGCGCCGACTTTCCGATGGCCGAAGGCTTCGGCGGCGAGGTGACGCTGACACGCACGCAGACCCTGATGCAGGGTGCCTCGCACTGCGACTTCCGCTACGCGCGCCGTGCACCGGACGACGACGCGAAGCGCTGAGCGATGCAGTTGACGCCGTTCGTCCGCATCGACGGCACGCCGTTCTCGGCCGGCCCGCACGACATCGCGCAGGCATGGGGTGCGCCGGCGCACCGCGGCCGCAACGCGGTGGGCTTGAACGAGTACGACTACGGTCGCGTGGTGTTCCGCTTCCAGGACAGCGGCCGGCTCGAGGAAGTGACCGCGCACGCGCCGGTGGTCGAGTTCGGCCGCGTCGCGGTGCCGTTCGCGTCGCTGCGGCATTTCGTGTCCGCGCAGGACGCAGGCCTGTTCGAGCGCGCAGGCTTCCTCGTCAGTCCGGCGTTCGGCGTGGCGTTCGCCCCCGACAGCCCGGCGTGGGTCACCGCGCTGGCACGTCACTGCATCGACACGTGGCGCGCGCTGTAGAGCAGGGCGCGATGACGCCCGGCGCCCGTTCGGCGCGGTGCGCGTTCGGCGCCGGATGCATGCTGCACGCTTGCGCGCTCGTGATGTCGGCGTGTGCAGCGCCCGCGGGCTGCGAAGGCGCCCAGGAACACCAGCGCCACGAGTGCCTCAAGCTGATGGACTGGGCCGAGCGCGGGCACTGCCTCGACGACGCGCGCGCCGAGCTCGAGCGCTGCCCGCGTCAGCCGGCTGCCGGCGCGAAGGGCCCGTGACGTTGCTGTGGGTGGCCAGACCTGAGCCCCCATGAAGACGACCGTCGACTTGCGGCCGTTCGAGCCGGCCTGCCTGCCGGAGCTGCTGCGCATGTGGCGCGCCAGCTTCGAGGCCGGCGTGGGCGTCGTCGATCCGCATCCGATCGCCGAGCAGGAGCACTACTTCGTGCAGCGGGTGCTGCCGCACCACACGGTGCGCATCGCGTGGGCCGGGCGCGAGCTGGTGGGCTTCGTCGCGGCGTCGCCTCAGGTGGTGGCGCAGCTGTACGTGCGCGTGGGCCTGCAGCGCCGCGGCATCGGCACGCAGCTGCTCGAATGGGCCAAGGCGCAATCCGACGGCAGCCTCAGCCTCTACACGTTCGCGCGCAATGCGGTGGCGCGCGCGTTCTACGAGCGGCACGGCTTCGTCGCGGTGGCGCACGGCTTCGAGCCGACGTGGCAGCTCGAGGACGTGCAGTACCGCTGGTCGCGCAGTTGAACGAGCGCTCCCCGCCGAGCAGGGGCATCGCGGCTCGTTGCGGCGTGCCTGCAGCCGCATTCCTACAATGCCTGCAGCAAGGAGACACCCGTGATCGTCGAACGCGTCTGGACCGGCAACTCGCTGCGCAACTACAACTACCTGATCGCCTGCCCCGAGACCGGCGAGGCGCTGGCGATCGACCCGCTCGATCACGGCAAGTGCCTGGCAGTGGCCAAGAGGAACGGCTGGCGCATCACGCAGATCCTCAACACGCACGAGCACCACGACCACACCGGCGGCAACGCCGCGGTGGTGGCGGCCACCGGCGCGAAGGTGATCGCGCACCACAAGGCGGGCGGCAAGATCGCCGACGTCGATCGCGGCGTGAAGGCGGGCGACGTGATCAAGGTCGGCCGCTCGGTCGAGCTCGAGTGCATGGACACGCCGGGCCACACGTTCTGCCACATCTGCTTGCGCGCACACGGCGAGCAGCCGGCTCTGTTCTCGGGCGACACGCTGTTCAATGCCGGCGCCGGCAACTGCCACAACGGCGGCGACCCCGGTGCGCTGTACGAGACGTTCGCGCGGCAGCTCGAGAAGCTGCCCGACGACACGCGCATCTATCCAGGCCACGACTACATCGAGAACAACCTCAAGTTCACGCTGTCGCGCGAGCCGGACAACGCCGACGCGAAGGCACTGCTGCCGCGCGTGAGCGGGCACGACCCGCAGAACGCGATCGTCACCACGCTGCAGGACGAGCGGCGCTTCAACACCTTCTTTCGCCTCACCAGCGCGAGCGTGATCGCCAAGCTGCGCGAGGCGTTTCCCGACCTGCCCGAGAAGCCCGACGCACGCACCGTGTTCGTGAAGCTGCGCGAGCTGCGCAACACCTGGTAGCGGCCATCGCCCGTCGACGCACCTAGTCGACGAACAGCAGCGCCGGCGTCTCGATCAGCCGCCTGAGCGCCTGCACGAACTGCGCGGCCACGTGGCCGTCGACCGCGCGGTGGTCGAACGACGATGACAGGTTCATCAGCTGGCGCGGCACCACCAGGCCCGCGCGGATCATCGGCCGCTCGACGATGCGGTTGACGCCGACGATCGCCACCTCCGGGTGGTTGATGATCGGCGTGGTCGCGATGCCGCCGGCGGCGCCGAGGCTGGTGATCGTGATGGTCGAGCCGCTCAACTCGTCGCGCGTGATGCGGCCTGCGCGCGCGGCGCCGGCCAGGCGCGCCACCTCGGCCGCCGCCTGCCACAGGTCGAGCGCCTCGGCGTGGCGCACCACCGGCACCATCAGGCCCGCGTCGGTGTGCGTCGCGATGCCGATGTGCACCGCGGCATGCCGCGTCAGCACGCCCTTCTCGTCGTCGAACAACGCGTTGACCGCGGGGTGGTCGAGCACCGCGACGGCCAGTGCACGCATCAGGAACGGCAGCAGCGTCAGCCGCCCGCGCTGCTCGCCGTGCTGCGCGTTCAGTGCCGCGCGCAGCGCCTCGAGCTCGGTGACGTCGCACTCCTCGACGTAGCTGAAGTGCGGGATGCGCCGCTTGGCCTCCTGCATCTTCAGCGCGATCTTGCGCCGCAGGCCGGTCACCGGAATCGACTCGCTGCCGTCGCGCAGCGCGCCGAGCGGCGCGCCGGGTGGCGCCGGGCTGCGCGCGAGCGGCCGCGCAGCCGCCGCACTGCGCGCCTGCGGCGCGGTGGCCGGCGTGGCCGAAGCCGGTGCAGCCGATGTCCCTGCGGCGACGTTCGACGCGAGCTCGGGATGCGCCTTCGCGTGCGCATCGAGATCGGCCTGCACGATGCGCCCGGCGGTGCCGCTGGGGCGCACCTGCGCGAGGTCGATGCCGAGTTCCCAGGCGCGGCGCCGCACCGCGGGCGATGCGATCGGGCGCTCGAGCGACACCGCGGTGCGTGCGCTGCCGCTGCTGGCCATCAGCGCGGCCGACGGCAGCGCCGCAGGGGCGCTGGCCCTCGGCGCGGGCGCCGTCGCAGCGGACGCGGGCGCTGTCGCAGCGGACGCGGGCGCCGTCGCATCGGGTGCCCGCGCCGCAGGCGGCTGCCGCGCGGGCGCCGCTGCGGTCGCGTCGCTCGCGGTGTCGATCTTCACGATCTCGGCGCCCACCGCGAACACGGTGCCCACGTCGCCACCGATCCACGTGATGCGGCCGGCCACCGGCGACGGGATCTCGACGGTGGCCTTGTCGGTCATCACGTCGGCGAGCATCTGGTCTTCGGCCACCGTGTCGCCTGGCTTCACGTGCCACGCCACCAGCTCGACCTCGGCGATGCCTTCGCCGATGTCGGGCATCTTGATCGTGCGCTCGGCCATGTCAGTGCCGCCCGGCCGTCCGCAGGCACCGACGCGCCCGCTCGGGGGGCTGCGAACGAACCGAGCGTGGAGGCAGTTTCATCCTAGGGCTCCATCACGCGCCGCAGCGCTGCGCCGACCCGTGCAGGGCCAGGAAAGTAGTGCCACTCCTGCGCGTGCGGATACGGCGTGTCCCAGCCGGTCACGCGCTCGATCGGCGCTTCGAGGTGATAGAAGCAGTGCTCCTGCACCAGCGACAGCAGTTCGGCGCCGAAGCCGCAGGTGCGCGTGGCCTCGTGCACGACCACGCAGCGGCGCGTCTTCTTCACCGACGTGACGATCGCGTCGAGGTCCAGTGGCCACAGGCTGCGCAGGTCGATGATCTCGGCGTCGATGCCGGTTTCTGCTGCAGCGGCCTCGCTCACCCACACCATGGTGCCGTAGGCCAGCACCGTCACGTCGCGGCCCGGCCGCGCGGTGCGAGCGCTCTCCAACGGCACCGTGTAGTGGCCCTCGGGCACCTGTGCCAGCGGGTGCTGCGACCATGGCACCACCGGGCGCTCGTGGTGACCGTCGAACGGGCCGTTGTACAGGCGCTTGGGCTCCAGGAAGACCACCGGGTCGTCGTTCTCGATCGATGCGATCAGCAGCCCCTTGGCGTCGTACGGGTTGCTCGGCATCACGGTGCGGATGCCGCACACGTGGGTGAACAGCGCCTCGGGGCTCTGGCTGTGCGTCTGGCCGCCGTAGATGCCTCCGCCGCACGGCATGCGCAGCGTGATCGGCGCGGTGAAGTCGCCGGCCGAGCGATAGCGCAGGCGCGCCGCCTCGCTGACGATCTGGTCGCTCGCCGGATAGAAGTAGTCGGCGAACTGGATCTCCACCACCGGCCTCAGGCCGTACGCGCCCATGCCGACCGCGGCTCCGACCAGGCCGCCTTCGCTGATCGGGGCGTCGAACACGCGCTGCGCGCCGTACTTGGCCTGCAGCCCTTCGGTGCACCTGAACACGCCGCCGAAGTAGCCGACGTCCTCGCCGAACACCACCACGTTGGGATCGCGCGCCAGCATCACGTCCATCGCCGAGCGCAGCGCCTGGATCATCGTCATGCGCGACGGGGTGGCCGCAGCCGCTGCCGCGGCCTGCGGCGGTTCGGCCAGCGCGAGGTCGTTCTTGGTGTCAATGGCCATGGTGCTCGGCCTCCAGTTGCGCCAGCTGGTCCTTCAAGTGCGGCGGCATGTCCTTGTAGACGTCCTCGAACATCGAGGCCAGCGGCGGGATGTGGCCGTCCTGCAAGGTGCCGTGGACTTCGGCCTCCTTCTGCGCGGCCAGCACCTCGGCTTCGAGCGCCTTCTGCAGCGCGTCGTGCTGCGCGTCGCTCCACGCCTTGAGCTGAATCAAATGCTGCTTGAGCCGTGCGATCGGATCGCCGAGCGGAAAGTGCTGCCAGTCGTCGGCCGGCCGGTAGCGCGACGGATCGTCCGACGTGCTGTGCGCGCCGGCGCGGTAGGTGATCCATTCGATCAGCGTCGGCCCGAGGTTGCTGCGCGCACGCTCGGCGGCCCAGCGCGACGCCGCGAGCACCGCGAGCCAATCGTTGCCGTCGACGCGCAGGCTCGCGATGCCGCAGCCGACGCCACGCGCGGCGAACGTGGTGGCCTCGCCGCCGGCGATGTCCTGGAAGGTCGAGATCGCCCACTGGTTGTTCACCACGTTGAGAATCACCGGCGCGCGGTACACGTGGGCGAACGTGAGCGCGGTATGGAAGTCGGCCTCGGCGGTGGCGCCGTCGCCGATCCAGGCCGATGCGATTCTGCTGTCGCCCTTGATCGCCGAGGCCATTGCCCAGCCCACCGCCTGGATGAACTGCGTGGCCAGGTTGCCGGAGATCGTGAAGAAGCCGGCCCGTTTGTACGAGTACATCACCGGCAACTGGCGCCCCTTCAGCGGATCGCGCTCGTTGCTCATCAGCTGGCAGATCATCTCCACCATCGACACGTCGTCGCGCGCCAGCAGCAGGCCCTGCTGGCGATAGGTGGGGAAGCACATGTCGCCCGGCTCCAGTGCCATCGCGTGCGCGGTGGCGATCGCCTCCTCGCCGAGGCTCTGCATGTAGAACGACGTCTTCTTCTGGCGTTGTGCGATCAGCATGCGGGCGTCGAAGGCCCGCGTCTTCATCATCGCGCGCAGCCCGCGGATCAGCAGCTCGGCGTCCGCCTTCGGCGCCCACGGGCCGAGCGCGCGGCCCTTGTCGTCGAGCACGCGCACCAGGCTGTCGGCCAGGTCGGCGGTCTGCGCCGGCGTGGTGTCGATCGGCGGCTTGCGCGCCTCGCCGGCCGGCGTGAGGTGCAGGTAGGAGAAATCGGTGTGCTGCCCCGGGCGCGCGCTGGGCTCGGGCACGTGCAGGCGCAATGGCTGGCGCTTCTTCATCGCGAGCGTCTCCTGATCCCGATGGTGTCGGGCGCTGGGATCGAACTCTTCGGCCCGCGCGGGATCGCCGCGACCGGCCTTTTTGCAGCGGTAGCGTACCGCAGTGGCGTGCGGCGCATCGGCGCCCAGGGGATTGGACGCCGCCGCATCATCGGTGCGGCGGTGGTGAGGCGCCAGGTTGAACGTGTTGTCGCCGGAATCGGCGCTGCAGATGTGGACGGGCGCGTGCTCAACCCTGCGCCGTGCGGACCCGCGGCATCGCCGCGTAGTTCTCGCTGCCGCCACCCCACGCGGGCTCGCCGTCGACGCCGTGGAAGTTGAGCTCGATCGTCAGGCCGTTCGGATCCTGAACGAACATCTGGAACAGCTTGAACTCGGGAAAATAGCGTTTGCGTGCCACGACGCCCGCGGCGTCGAAGCGGGCGGCGAACGCCTCGGGCTGCGTGGCGAGAAACGCGATGTGGTCGACGACGCCGGTGTTGTCGGTGGCCGAGCGCGCCGAGGTTCCGAGGTAGTACAGCTCCGAGTTCGCGATGCCGTGCGGCCCCATGTGAACCTGCACCTTGCCGGCCACGCCGAGCCAGTAGCCGGGAAACGGGAAGTCAGGGCGCGGCATCATCTCGAAGCCGAGCACGTCGCAGTAGAAGCGCCGCGACTGCTCGAGATCGTTGGCGCGCACGAAGTAGTGGTTCAGCTCGGTCAGTGGCATGGCGCCTCCCGTTGCGGCACACGTCGATGGTAAGACCGCCCGGTCCTGGCAGCACGAAGCGGTACCGTCGCATGCGATAGTGCGCCCCTTGCGCCATCCCCGCATCGCACGGTGACCTCGGACCCCTCTGCATCGCGGCGCGCCCATGGCACGGCATCGTTGGCTTTGGGTGCGCTGGGCATCGTCTACGGCGACATCGGCACCAGCCCGCTGTACACGATGAAGGAAGTGCTCAACCCGGCCAACGGCGTGCAGCTCAATCCGACAGACATCATCGGCGCCGTGTCGACCATCTTCTGGGCGTTGATGGTGGTGGTGACGCTGAAGTACGTGGTGCTGATCCTGCGCGCCGACAATCGCGGCGAAGGCGGCATCATGGCGCTGACCGCGCTGGCCGCGCGCGCTGCAGGCAGCACGCCGGGACGCAGAAAGGCCTTGCTGCTGACCGGCGTGTGCGGGGCCGCGCTGTGCTACGGCGACAGCGTCATCACGCCGGCCATCTCGGTGCTCGGCGCCATGGAAGGTCTCGAGACCGCGACCCCGGCACTCAAGCCGTTCGTGGTGCCGCTGTCGGTGGCGGTGCTGGTGGGCCTGTTCGCCGTGCAGCGCCGTGGCACCGCGGTCGTGGGCGCGCTGTTCGGCCCGGTGATGCTGGTGTGGTTCGGCGTGCTCGCGCTCACCGGCGCGCTGCAGATCGCCGCCGAGCCGCGCATCCTTCAGGCGCTCAACCCGTTGCACACGGTGGCCTTTCTGCACGAGCGCGGCTGGGCACTGTTCATCGTGATGGGCGCCATCGTGCTGGCGCTCACCGGGGCCGAGGCGCTGTACGCCGACCTCGGCCATTTCGGTGCCCGCCCCATCCGCATGGCGTGGACGTATCTGGTGCTGCCGGCGCTCGCGCTGAACTACGCTGGACAGGGCGCGCTGCTGATGCGCGATCCGTCCGCACACGACAACCCGTTCTACCGCCTGTTCCCGTCGGCGTGGCTGCTGCCCGCGGTGCTGCTGGCGACTTTGGCGTCGGTGATCGCCTCGCAGGCGGTGATCTCGGGCGCGTTCTCGCTGACCAAGGAGGCCATCCAGCTCGGCCTGCTGCCGCGCATGCAGATCGAGTTCACGTCGGAGCAGGCGATGGGGCAGATCTACATGCCGACCATCAACTGGGTGCTGCTGGTGGCCGTGCTGCTAGCCGTGCTGGGCTTCGAGAGCTCGTCGGCGCTGGCATCGGCCTACGGCATCGCGGTGACGATCACGATGCTGATCACCACCGCGCTGACCTTCTTCGTCGTGCGCCATGCCTGGCACTACCCACCGTTGCTGGCCTGGGCCGCCACGGGCGTATTCCTGCTGGTCGACGCCGTGCTGGTGATCTCGTGCTCGCTCAAGTTCATGCAAGGCGGCTGGTTCCCGCTGACGCTGGGCGTGGTGCTGTTCGCCGTGATGGCCACCTGGCGGCTCGGGCGCGAGCGGCTCGCGCAGCAGATCAGCGGCGGCGATCCGCCGTTGATCCCGTTCCTGCAGTCGCTGGAGCGCGAACCGATCGCGCGCTCGCAGCGCATCGCGGTGTACCCGAGTGCGCACACCGAGACCGTGCCACCGGCGCTGCTGCACAACCTGAAGCACTACCAGGTGCTGCACGAGCGCAACGTGCTGGTCAACGTGCGCTTCCTCGAGGTGCCGTGGGTGCCGCCCGACGAGCAGATCACCGTCGAGCCGCTGCCAGCCGGCTTCTGGCGCGTGCGCATCGACTACGGCTTCAAGGACGAGCCGAACATCCCCAACGCGCTGGGCCGCTGCGCGCACCACGACCTGCAGTTCGACCCTTATCACGCGTCGTACTTCCTCAGCCGCGAGGTCGTCGTGCCGTCGGGGCAGGCGGGCATGGCGCCTTGGCGCAGCCGGCTGTTCAGCGCGATGATGCGCAACGCCGGCAGCGCGGCCGACTACTTCCGCCTGCCCAACAACTGCGTCATCGAGCTCGGCTCGCGGGTGCAGCTGTAGACCGCGCGCCGGGCGCCACGCATCGTGCCCTGCATCCAGTCGTCACTCACAGCAACGCACCGTGCGGCCGCGAAAAGCGAACTGAAGTAGTTCTGGACGGCCCCTGCCAGGGCGGCCTGAAGAACAGCGCGCGCATCCGCGAGTTCGAAGGCAACGTGCGCAACTCGATCACCGACTGGAGGCCTTGGCGTCGCCTGCGACTCGAGTTGATCCGCCTCAGCGCAAAGCGCTGCACGCCACACAGAGCGCAGAAGCCGCACGGGCGTCGATTGACACTTTCTTGATCTTGCGGCTGCCTGAATTTGCACGATCTTGATGCGCCGTTCCTAGACTGCGTCAGCCGTCTGGAAGGCAACCCATGGACTTCATCTGCCTGCTGCTCGTGATCGTCTTCTGGCTGCTGCTGGCCGGCATGGCCGTCGGCTGCGACAGGCTCAAGGAGATCAAGTCGTGAGCCCGATGATCCTCGTGGGCATCCTCGTCTCGTTCGGGCTGCTGGTGTACCTCCTGGTGGCTCTGCTCTGTCCGGAGAGGTTCTCGTGAGCACCCAAGCCTGGCAACTGCTGGTGATCTACACGGTGGTGCTGCTGGCACTGTCGTATCCGCTCGGCCGCTACATCGCCGTGCTGATGGATGGGCGGCTGCAGTGGGCCGCGCGCGTCGAGAGCCCGCTGTACCGCCTGTGCGGCGTCAAGGCCGACGCCGAGATGGGCTGGCTGTCCTACGCGCTGGCGATCCTGCTGTTCAACGGCCTGGGGGTGCTCGCGGTCTATGCGCTGCAGCGCCTGCAGCTGTGGCTGCCGCTCAATCCGCAGGGCATGGCCAACGTGTCATCCGATTCGTCGTTCAACACCGCGGTGAGCTTCGCCACCAACACCAACTGGCAGGGCTACGTCGGCGAGTCGACGATGGGCTACCTGACGCAGATGCTCGGGCTGACGGTGCAGAACTTCTTCTCGGCCGCCACCGGCATCGTCGTCGTGATCGCGCTGATCCGCGGCCTGGCGCGCCACAGCGCGAGCAGCATCGGCAACGCCTGGGTCGACCTGACCCGCATCACGCTGTGGCTGCTGCTGCCGCTGTCGCTGCTCATCGCGCTCATCGAGGTGCAGCAAGGCGGCATCCAGAACTTCGACGCCTACCAGGAAGCCAAGACGCTCGAGGTGGTCAAGTACCAGGAGGCCAAGAACGGCCCCGACGGCCAGCCCATGAAGAACGAGAAGGGCGAGCCGGTGATGGAGGACAAGAGCACCGACAAGCAGATCCTCGCGATGGGCCCGACCTCGTCGCAGGTTGCGATCAAGATGCTCGGCACCAACGGTGGCGGCTTCTTCAACGCCAATGCGGCGCACCCCTACGAGAACCCGACGCCGCTGTCGAACTTCGTGCAGATGGTCTCGATCTTCCTGATCGGGTCGGCGCTGTGCTTCACCTTCGGCCGCATGGTGGGCGACGCGCGCCAGGGCTGGACCGTGTGGGCCGCGATGGCCCTCCTGTTCGCGGTCGGTGTGTTCGCCGCCACGCACTACGAGGAGCAGGGCAACCCGCAGATCGCCGCGCTCGGCGTCGACCAGGCCGCCAGCGCCGACCAGCCGGGCGGCAACATGGAAGGCAAGGAGGCGCGCTTCGGCATCGCGCAGTCGGCGCTGTTCGCCACCATCACCACCGACGCGTCGTGCGGCGCGGTCAACAGCATGCACGATTCGTACACGCCGCTGGGCGGCGCGGTGCCGCTGGTCAACATGCAGCTCGGCGAGGTGATCTTCGGCGGCGTCGGCACCGGGCTGTACGGCATGCTGGTGTTCGCGATCCTCGCCGTGTTCATCGCCGGCCTGATGATCGGCCGCACCCCCGAATACCTCGGCAAGAAGATCGAATCGCACGAGATGAAGATGGCGTCGATCGCCATCCTCGTCACGCCGCTGCTGGTGCTGCTGGGCACCGCGATCGCCGTGATGGCCGACGCCGGCCGCGCCGGCGTGGCCAACCCGGGCGCGCACGGCTTCTCGGAGATCCTCTACGCCTTCACGTCGGCGGCCAACAACAACGGCAGCGCGTTCGCCGGCATCTCGGCCAACACGCCGTTCTACAACGGGCTGCTCGCGGTGGCGATGTGGTTCGGCCGCTTCGGCGTGATCGTGCCGGTGCTGGCGATCGCCGGCTCGCTGGCGGCCAAGAAGCGGCTCGCGGTGACCTCCGGCACGATGCCCACGCACGGGCCGCTGTTCATCGTGCTGCTGATCGGCACCGTGCTGCTGGTGGGCCTGCTCAACTACGTGCCCGCGCTGGCCCTCGGCCCCGCGATCGAGCACCTGATGCTGTGGAAGTGAGCTGACCATGACTCGCAAGGCATTCACGCTCTTCGATCCGACGCTGATGAAGCCGGCGATCGTCGACTCGTTCAGGAAGCTTTCGCCCGCGGTGCAGTGGCGCAACCCGGTGATGTTCGTCGTCTACGTCGGCAGCATCATCACCACCATCCTGTGGATGCAGGCCCTCGGCGGCACCGGCGAGGCGCAGGCCGGGTTCATCCTCGCGATCGCGCTGTGGCTGTGGTTCACCGTGCTGTTCGCCAATTTCGCCGAGGCGCTGGCCGAGGGCCGCAGCAAGGCGCAGGCGGCGTCGCTGCGCACGCTGAAGAAGCAGACCTGGGCCAAGCTGCTGGAGCAGCCGAAGTACGGCGCCAAGTGGCACCCGATCGAATCGAGCGAGCTGCTGCGCGGCAGCGTCGTGCTGGTGCTTGCCGGCGACATCATTCCGGCCGACGGCGAGGTGATCGAGGGCGTCGCGTCGGTCGACGAGAGCGCGATCACCGGCGAATCGGCGCCGGTCATCCGCGAGTCCGGCGGCGATTTCTCGGCGGTCACCGGCGGCACCAAGGTGCTGTCGGACTGGATCGTCGTGCGCGTCACCGTCAACCCGGGCGAGACGTTCGTCGACCGCATGATCGCGATGGTCGAGAGCGCCAAGCGGCACAAGACGCCCAACGAGATCGCGCTGACGATCCTGCTGGTGGCATTGACGATCGTGTTCCTCGGCGTCACCGTGACCTTGCTGCCGTATTCGCTGTTCAGCGTCGAGGTCGCCAAGGCGGGCACGCCGGTCACAGTGACCGCGCTGATCGCGCTGCTGGTGTGCCTGATCCCGACCACGATCGCCGGCCTGCTGTCGGCGATCGGTGTGGCCGGCATGAGCCGCATGATGCAGGCCAACGTGATCGCCACCTCCGGCCGCGCGGTCGAGGCTGCCGGCGACGTCGACGTGCTGCTGCTCGACAAGACCGGCACCATCACGCTCGGCAACCGGCAGGCTGCGGCGTTCATCCCCGCAGCGGGCGTCAAGGAGCAGGAGCTGGCCGATGCGGCGCAGTTGGCCTCGCTGGCCGACGAGACGCCCGAAGGGCGCAGCATCGTCGTGCTGGCCAAGCAGAAGTTCAACCTGCGCGAGCGCGACGTGGCCTCCATCGGCGCGAAGTTCGTCCACTTCTCGGCGCAGACGCGCATGAGCGGCGTCGACCTGCCGCTGGCAGTGTCGGTCCCCCAGGTGGTGGGCAGCGACACCGTGCCGCCGCAGATGCGCCCGATCCGCAAGGGCGCGGCCGACGCGATCCGCAGGCACGTCGAGCAGCAGGGTGGTGCCTTTCCCGCCGCCGTCAACGGCGCGGTCGACGACGTGTCGCGTCGCGGCAGCACGCCGCTGGTGGTGGCCGACGGTGCACGCGTTCTGGGCGTGATCGAGCTGAAGGACATCGTCAAGGGCGGCATCAAGGAGCGCTTTGCCGAGCTGCGCCGCATGGGCATCAAGACCGTGATGGTCACCGGCGACAACCGCCTGACCGCCGCCGCCATCGCGGCCGAAGCAGGGGTCGACGATTTTCTGGCGGAAGCGGCGCCCGAGCACAAGCTGGCGCTGATCCGCCAGCACCAGGCCGAGGGCCGGCTGGTGGCGATGACCGGCGACGGCACCAACGACGCGCCGGCGCTGGCGCAGGCCGACGTGGCGGTGGCGATGAACTCCGGCACGCAGGCCGCCAAGGAGGCCGGCAACATGGTCGACCTCGACAGCAACCCGACCAAGCTGATCGAGGTGGTCGAGACCGGCAAGCAGATGCTGATGACGCGCGGCGCGCTGACCACCTTCAGCATCGCCAACGACGTGGCGAAGTACTTCGCGATCATTCCGGCGGCGTTCATCACCACCTATCCGCAGCTGCAGGCGCTCAACGTGATGGGGCTGGCGAGCCCCCAGTCGGCGATCCTGTCGGCGGTGATCTTCAACGCCCTGATCATCGTGTTCCTGATCCCGCTGGCGCTCAAAGGCGTGCGCTATCGCCCGATCGGCGCCGCCGCGCTGCTGCGCAAGAACCTGCTGATCTACGGGCTCGGCGGCATCGTCGTGCCGTTCATCGGCATCAAGCTGATCGACCTCGTGCTCGCCACGGCGGGTTGGGTCTGATCCGAAAGGCCATGCCATGAAGCCGCTCGTCCGTCCCGCCATCTCGCTGTTCGTGCTGCTCAGCGTGGTCACCGGCCTGCTGTACCCGCTGCTCGTCACCGGGCTGGCCAAGGCAGTCTTTCCGCGCCAGGCCGCGGGCAGCCTGCTGCGCGACGACACCGGGCAGGTGATCGGCTCGTCGCTGATCGGCCAGAACTTCAGCGACCCCAAATACTTCTGGGGCCGGCCGTCGGCGACCTCGCCGATGCCGTACAACGCCGCCAACTCGGGTGGCTCGAACCAGGGCCCGCTCAACCCTGCGCTGATCGATGCGGTGAAGTCGCGCATCGAAGCACTCAAGGCTGCCGATCCGGGCAACACCGCGCCGATCCCGGTCGACTTGGTGAGCGCGTCGGCCAGCGGACTCGACCCGCACATCAGCCTGGCCGCGGCGCTGTACCAGGCCGGGCGCGTCGCGCGGTTGCGCGGCCTCAGCGACGATGCGATGCGCACCTTGCTCGCCGACCACACCGAGGGCCGGCTGCTCGGCGTGCTGGGCGAGCCGCGCGTCAACGTGCTGCAGCTCAATCTGGCACTCGAGCGCGCGGGCACGCGCTGAGCCGTGCGAGGACGCCGCACGCCGGATGTCGACGGGCGATCGGGAGCACGCCTGCTCGCGCGGGCGGCTCGGGTCACGCCGCTGGCGCTGGCGTGGCGGCTGCGGTCGGGCCGCGGCGCACGCGCGCAAGCCGCTGCGCCGCAAGGGCGGTCGACCCTGACGACCTCACCGCCCGCCTGCGCCGCGCCAGGAGCCAGAATAGCGACGCCCACCCACGCTGGCTGCCATGCTGATCAACTGCGTCGCGTACCAAGAAGGCAAGAAACTGGCCGACGTCGACATCGACGACATCAGCGAATATGTGCAGCGGCCCGGCTGCTTCGTGTGGGTCGCGCTGCGCGATGCGAGCGATGCCGAACTCGACAAGATGCAGATCGAGTTCGGCCTGCACGACCTGGCGATCGAAGACGCCAAGCACGGCCACCAGCGGCCCAAGGTGGAGGAGTACGAGAAGATCGTCTACGTGGTGGTGCACACGATCGAGCTCGATGCGGTCGACCATCTGCGGGTCGGCGAGGTCAACATCTTCGCCGGGCCGAGCTTCGTGCTGTCGGTGCGCAACCGCAGCCTGCAAAGTCTGCTCGGCGTGCGCCAGCGCACCGAGCAGGAGCCCGAGCTGCTGCGCAACGGGCCCGGCTTCGTGCTCTATGCGCTGCTCGATGCCGTGGTCGACCGCTACTTCCCGATCATCGACACGCTGGAATCCGAGCTCGAGGACATCGAGACGCAGATCTTCACGCCGGGCGCGGCGCGCTCCAACATCCAGCAGCTCTATGCGCTGAAGCAGCGCGTCACCACGGTCAAACACGCCGTGAACCCACTGGCCGAATCGGCGGGCAAGCTGTGGAGCGGGCGCGTGCCGATGGTGTGCGAGCGCAACCGCGAATACCTGCGCGACGTCTACGACCACCTGATCCGCATCAATGCCAGCCTCGACACCTTGCGCGAGACCATCGTCACCGCGATCCAGGTCAACCTGTCGATGGCGACGATCGAGGAGTCCGAGACCACCAAGAAGCTCGCGGCGTGGGCCGGCATCTTTGCCGCCGCCACCGCCCTGGCCGGCATCTGGGGCATGAACTTCGAGCACATGCCCGAGCTGAAGTGGCAGTTCGGCTACCCGGCCGCGTTGGTGGTGATTGCCGTGGTGTGCGTGCTGCTGTACCGGCGTTTCCGTCGCGTGGGCTGGCTGTAGCCGCCGCGACGACGAGCTTGCGATGACCGACCAGCGACCCGATCCCGACCAGCTGCTGATCCGGCTGCAGCAGGAAGAGGCGCAGGCCCGGCGCGGCAAGCTCAAGATCTTCTTCGGCGCCTCGGCCGGCGTGGGCAAGACCTACGCGATGCTGTCGTCGGCGCGTGCGGCGGCAGGGCAGGGCGTGGACGTCGTGGTGGGCATCGTCGAGACGCACGGCCGCGCCGAGACCCAGGCGCTGCTGGCGGGCCTCCCAACCCTGCCACTGAAGGAAGTGAGTCACCGCGAGCGCGTGCTCAAGGAGTTCGACCTCGAAGGCGCGCTCAAGCGCCGGCCGCAGTTGATCCTGGTGGATGAGCTGGCGCACTCCAACGTGACCGGCTCGCGCCACCCCAAGCGCTGGCAGGACGTGGAGGAGCTGCTCGACGCCGGCATCGACGTGTGGTCCACCGTCAACGTGCAGCACCTGGAGACGCTGAACGACGTGGTGAGCGGCATCACCGGCATTCGCGTCTGGGAGACCGTGCCCGATCGCGTGTTCGACCAAGCCGACGACGTGGTGATCGTCGACCTCGCCCCCGACGATCTGCTGCAGCGCCTGAAGGACGGCAAGGTCTACATGCCGCAGCAGGCCGCCACCGCGGTGCGCAACTTCTTTCGCAAGGGCAACCTGATCGCGCTGCGCGAGCTGGCACTGCGCCGTACGGCCGACCGCGTCGACGACGACGTGCAGCAGTACCGGCGCATGCAGTCGGTGGCACCGGTGTGGCAGACGCGCGAGGCGTTGCTGCTGGCGATCGGCCCGGACGAGCGCTCCGACAAGCTGGTGCGTGCCACCGCGCGCCTGGCCGCGCAGCTCGACGTGCCGTGGCACTGCGTGTACGTCGAGACGCCGCGTCTGCAGCGCCTGCCCGATGTGGTGCGCCAGCGCGTGCTGCGCGTGCTCAAGCTGGCCGAAGATGCCGGCGCGGTCACCGCCACGTTGGCGGGCGACTCGCTGCCCGAGGTGCTCGTGCGCTACGCGCACGAGCACAACCTGTCGCGCGTGGTGCTGGGGCGCGACACCGGGCGCTGGCCACGGCCTTGGCGCCGCACGCTGGTCAACGCGGTGGGGGCGCTCGGCACGGACCTCGACGTGATGCAGATCGCGCTGCCGGCGCGCGCCGCGCGTGGCCGCTCGACGCCGCGCGACGACGACGCGGCGCGCAAGCCGCCAGCATGGCAACCGTACGCGATGAGCGTGCTGATCTGCGCCGCCGCCGCGGTGGCGGCGTGGCCGCTCGAGCCGCTGTTCGAGCTGGCCAACATCGTGATGGTGTTCCTGCTCGCGGTGGTGATCGTCGCGCTGCGCTATGGGCGCGGGCCGTCGGTGCTGGCGGCGTTCCTGAGCGTGGCCGAGTTCGATTTCCTGTACGTGCCGCCGCGCTACTCGTTTAGCGTGCACGACGCGCAGTACCTGCTGACGTTCGGCGTGATGCTGGCGGTGGCGCTGGTGATCGGGCAGATGACGGCGCTGCTGAAGTGGCAGGCGCGCGTGGCGACGCT
>Ga0068860_100002241_pt1 | contig 20355 bp, 21 predicted proteins | sample KBSSwiS32_FD_66597 | JGI IMG/M metagenome (GOLD analysis project Ga0068860, IMG submission 66597) | Switchgrass rhizosphere microbial communities from Kellogg Biological Station, Michigan, USA - KBS Switchgrass S3-2 | ecosystem: Host-associated > Plants > Roots > Rhizosphere > Soil ...
AGTCGGGCCACGCGACGCAGGCTGGCGCGCAGGTCGAGTCGACGTGGATCGGGGCGCCGAAACAGGCTGGTGTGGGCGACAAATTCGCCACCGCTGCCCAAGCCGATGCCCGGGTGCGCGCCGGGGCGCTGGCCTCCCACGCGGGTGGGCAACCGGTAGTGGAAGTCGTCGATCGGCAGGGTGGCCAAGAGATACCCTCAGCGCGGCGTCGGCACCCGTTGCAGGATCTGCGCCACCAGCGCGTCGGCCAGCTCGGCGCGCCGCAGCTCGTAGATCGGCGTGAAGAAGATGCGGTGCGCCAGCGTGACGGGGGCGACGGCCACCACATCGTCGGGCAGCAGATGGTCGCGGCCGGCCAGCCAGGCGACCACGCGCGCCGCGCGCGTCAACGCCATCATGCCGCGTGGGCTGACACCGGCCAGCACCAGGTTGTCGATGTCGACGCCGTCCAGGCGCACGTCGGCGCGGCCCGGCGCGGCGGTGGCTTGCCAGAGGTCGAGCAGATAGCGCTCCAGCGCCGGGCTGGCACGCACGTGGTGCTGGATCAGCGCGCCGATCTGGTTGAGCTCCTGCCACGGCACGACCTCGCTGGCCACGCGCTCCAGCAGCGCGTCGGCATCGTGAAACGCCGGGTCGACGATCAGCGAGCGACGCACGTCGGGATCGCTGGGGGTGCCCATGTGCAGCTCGAACATGAAGCGGTCGCGTGCCGCGGCCGGCAGCTCGAAGGTCTCTTCGCGTTCGACCCGGTTGCGATCGGCAAACACCGTCAGGTGCGGAAAGTGATGGTCGACGCCGAAGGCGTGCACGTTGCGTTCGGACATCGCGCGCAGCAGCAACGCCTGCACCTGAGGGCGCGCGCGATTGATCTCGTTGAAGAAGAAACTGGCCAATCGCTGGCCGTGCCGCAGCAACGGCCCGGGCTCGATGCGCGGCTTGCCTTGAGCGTCGACATCGGTGTGGTAGACGAGATCGCTGGGCATCAGGTCGACCGTGCCTTCCACGCGCTCGAAGGCGCCGCCGATCGCGCGCGCGAAAGCGCGCAGCACCGTGGTCTTGCCCACGCCCACGTCGCCCTCGAGCAGCACATGGCCGCGCGCGAACAGGGCCACGTTGATCAGGCGCAGCGTGTGCGGCTGGCCGACGATCGCGCGGCCGACCTCGGCTTCGAGCTGCAGTGCGCGTTCGCGCCACTCGTTCAATGCCGCAACGGTCATCGGCCCGCTCCTGACGTTGACCGCAGCCTCAGCGCGGTGACTCGAGGTTGATCAGACAGCTCTTCATGGCCTGCGTCTGCAGCGCGCGAAACTTGCGGATCTGCTGCTGCAAGGTGTCGACGTCGCGGATGTAGCTGCCGCGCTCGCCGCCGATGCTGTTGGCGTTGGTGGCGGTGCTCATCGTCACGTAGTCGTCGAAGGCGATGTCCTGCGCGATGCGGTCGATCACGCACGAACACTTGTTGACCATCTCGTAGTGCGGCCCGGGATGATCGCGCATGCAGGCCTGCACGTAGATCACGCGCTCGGCGGTCGGATAGTCGTGCGCCTGCGCCGAGCCGGCCCACAGCGCCGCGCAACCGGCGGCCAGCCGAGCCAGCGCGGCAAAGCGTCGCTGCTTGGCGCCGTCACGGGGCTCGGGATCGCACATCGCTGGTCTCCTGGAGCGTCAAGGTTTGGCGCCGGTCTGTGCCGGGCACTTGGGTCAGCACCTGGTAGACGCCGCCGGGCACCGCATCGGACATCACAAAGTCGTATTCCTTCTTGGATGCTTCTTGGAAACGCTGACGGTAGGGGTCGTCGACGTAGGGCGCGATGTGCACCCTCTGCGCGGCCGCGTCGCTGCCGCGCCAGCGAATGGTGGTGGGCGAGACGGTGGCGCTGTGCGCCAGCGCGAGGCGGATGCGCTGGCGAAAGTGTGCCGATTGCCCGCGGGTCTGCTGCTGCAGCTGGCGTACCTCCTGCTCGAGAAAGTACAGCAGCGCCGGGTTCGAGCGGGCTTGCGAGATGTCAGGCAACTGCAGCGCGCGCGGCCCCGAGAGAAAACTGCCGCTCACGTCGCAGCAGGCGCCGGTCGCATCGGCGCGCAGGTCGATCGTCATGGCGTCCTTCAACGTGCCACCGGCCCCACCCTCCTCGACATAGGCATAGCGCAGCGTGCCCGGCGGCCGGATGCCGGCCAGATGGGGTTGCAGGAAGAGCAACCGTTCGGCCGGCGAGGCGTCGGGAACTTCGGTCGTCTGGGCCGACACCGAGAGTGACGCGCTGCCGATCAACGCGATCGCAACACGGAGGGCGCCGCGCGCAGCTGTCGAGCGCGCGCACTTCACCGCGTCCCCGCCTGCGCAAACGAGGCGGGCTGCCGGTGCGGCATTCAGCGACGGCATCGCCTGGGCGTCACGCCTCAGCGCTTGGGCGGCGACGCCTCGAGGTCCAGCAATGGCACACCGTACTCCTGCAAGATCGCCAGGATGGCGGCGCGGTGCTTGACGATCAGGGCTTCGATCTGCTTCTTCCACTCGGGCTCGCCATAGCGCACGCCCATGGCCATCGAGTAGTCGAACTTCACGCCTTGCTCGGAGTTCATGGTCAGCACGCGCAGCGCGGGCTTGGTCACGCGCTTGGCGTAGTAGCCTGCGATCGGACCCCAGACGATGGCCACGTCGATCTTGCCGGCGGCCAGATCGCGCTCGATGATTTCACCGGGGTATTGCGCCGGATCGGCGTTGAGAATCGGATAGGGAACCCCCTGCTCGACCAGGTCATGGTGCGCCAGCCACTGCGATGCCGGCGAGCGATCGAACACGCCGATGCGCAAGCGGCTGAGTTTGTCGCGCGGCAGCTTGAGCAGGTCATCGGCCTTGGCCAGGCCATCGAGCCCACGGCCCGCGGGCACCACCATCGCGTAGGTCGATCGGTAGTAGGGCTGCGTGGCCGATACCTGGTCGAAGCCCGCGGGCACGCCCATCACGATGTCGCAGCGATAGTCTTCACCCGGCAGCTTGTAGCGCAGCGTGTTGCGGATGAAGGCCATGCGCTGCGGAAAGGAGTAGTACGCCACCGGCAGCCCGAGGTCGCGCGCAAACAGCTCGGCCAGCTTGTTCTCGATGCCCTGGCCGGCCTCGTTCGAGAACGGCAGGTTGTTGGGATCCTGGCAGACCTTGAAGGCCGTGCGCGCAGGCGCCTCGGTTTGCGCCGCCGCACCGAGGCTGGCCAGCGCAACCATGCACGGGACAAGCAGCGCCGCGCCCACGCGGGACCGGACGCGAACGCAGCGCCGCGCATCACACCTCATGGGGACATCGATTCGACCTTGGCACGCGTGATGGCGCCGTCTGAGCGGCCCTTCAGGTAGGCGTAGAGCTGGTTGATGTTCTCCATCACCATCTGGCTGTTGCCGAAACTCTGCATGCCCTTCTCGAGCCGACCATCGCGCACGGTCTTGATGAAGTCTTCTTTGGACAGCGTCTTCAGGCTGTTCACCAGGGACGGGCCGACCAGGCCCTCCTGATTGGCGCCGTGGCAGCGGTCACAGGCCGCGGCACGCCAGGCGCGAAAACCCTTCATCGTCTCGGCATCGACCTTGTAGCCGTCGACCACCTTGTAGAGCGGATCGTCGGCGAAGGCGGGCGGGGCGGCGCAGGCGGCAAGCGCCGCCATCAGGACAACTCGCAATGCTCTTGTCATCGTCGTGCGTGGATCGAGATGGATGTCTTCAGAACGCAAGAACGGCGCCCGCGATGACAGCGGGCGCCGTGGTCACGCTGCCGTTCAGTTCGGCAAAGTGAAGATCGTCAGCGAGCCGCCGAGTTCCGTGTACTGGTTCAGTTCGCGATAGCCACCCACGGCTCCGAGGCCATCGGTATCTTTTTCAAGCCCCGCGGCCATGCCGATGCCGGCCCAACCGCCGATGCCCGAGAACACGCCCATGTACTGCTTGCCCTTGTGCTCATAGGTGAAGACGTTGCCGATGATGCCCGACGGCGTCTTGAACTTGAACAGCTCCTTGTTGATGTCCTTGGCATCCACGCACTTCAGGTAGCCCTCCAGGGTGCCGTAGCACGACAGGCCTCCGGCAGTGTTGAGCGAGCCGCTCCACACCGAGAACTTCTCGGCATGCGACTGCACGATCTTGCCGTTACCTGCGTCCCAGGCGATGAAGTTGCCCATGCCGCCATGGCTGCCCGGGGCGGGGAACATCGACAGCGTGGCGCCCACGTACGGTTGACCCGCGGTGTACTCGACCTTGAACGGCTCGTAGTCCATGCAGACGTGGTTGGTCGGCACGTAGAACAGCTTGGTGTTGGGGTCGAACGACGCCGGCTGCTGGTCCTTCGAGCCCAGCGCGGCCGGGCACACGCCCTTGGTATTGACGTCGGGGCCGTTCTGCGCGGTGGAGTACTGCTTCACCACTTGCGGGCGACCGGTCTTCATGTCGACGTGCGTGGCCCAATTCACCTTCGGGTCGTACTTCTCGGCCACCAACAGCGCGCCGTTGGTGCGGTCCAGCGTGTAGCCGAAGCCGTTGCGGTCGAAGTGCACGAGCGCCTTGGTGGCCTTGCCCTTGACGTCGATGTCGGCCAGGATCATCTCGTTGATGCCGTCGAAGTCCCACTCGTCGAACGGCGTCATCTGGTAGACCCACTTGACCTTGCCGGTGTCCACGTCACGCGCCCAGATGCTCATCGACCACTTGTTGTCGCCCGGCCGCTGGCTCGGGTTCCAGGTCGATGGGTTGCCGGTGCCGTAGTACATCAGGTTGAGCGCCTTGTCGTAGCTGTACCAGCCCCAGGTCGTCCCGCCGCCGATCTTCCACTGATCGCCCTTCCAGGTCTTGAGCGACGAGTCGGCTCCCACCGGCTTCACGGCGCCGTCTGTCCACGTGGTCGTGGTGTTGGGGTCGATCAGCATCTCGGCGTCGGGGCCGGTGCTGTAGCCCTTCCAGGCCAGCTTGCCGTCGTTGATGTTGTAGGCCGCGATGAAGCCGCGTACGCCCCACTCGCCACCGCTGATGCCGGTGATGACCTTGTCCTTGAAGACGTGCGGCGCGTTGGTGTTCACGGCGCCCACCTTCGGATCGCCGTTCTTCACCGACCACACCACCTTGCCGGTCTTGGCGTCGAACGCCACCAGCGTGCTGTCAGCCTGCTGCAGGAACACCTTGCCCTCGGCATAGGCGAGCCCGCGGTTGACGGTGTCGCAGCACATCTGCGGGATCACGGCCGGATCCTGCTTCGGCTCGTACTTCCAGAGGATCTTCTGCGTGTCGAGGTCGATCGCGAAGACCTTGTTGGGGAACGGCGAGTGCAGATACATCGTGCCGTCGATCACCAACGGTGAGCCTTCGTGGCCGCGCAGCACGCCGGTGGAGAACGTCCACGCGACCTGCATCTTGCCGACGTTGCCGGTGTTGATCTGGTTGAGCTTGCTGTAGCGCTGGTTGTACATGTCCCCAGCCTGCATCGCCCAGTTCTTGGAGTTGGCGATGTTCTTTTCCACGTCGGCATTGGCCATCACCAATGTCGGCACTGCCAACACGAGGGCAAGCAGTGTGCGCCCGCCCGCACCCAGCTTTAGAACGTTCATGTGAGTCTCCTTCGTCACGGTCTTTGGTTTCCCGGCCCATGCGGGAGCGGCACTGCGCCGATCCCGCTGAAGCTGGGCGCGCTGGCCTACTTCGCCTGGAACGGGTGCGCCGCCGAACCCTTCTTGGCGACGACTTGCGCCGCGGTTGGTTCACGACCCACCGCGCGCTTGATCGACTCCTTGACGGCCGCGTAGTTGTAGTCCTGGATCTTCTTGTCGTCGGCCGCCAGCCAGTGGATGAACACGCCGACACAGACGAACAGGTTGTCGGCCTCGTCCGAAGGGATGGTGCCGTCCTCGACGCAGTCGGCCACGGCCATCGCCACGGCGCGTTGCGCGGGGCCGAACATCTGAACGGCCTGCTTGGCCCCCTTGATGGTGACCTTGTTGAACATCACGGTGGCCGGCTTGGTCAGCAGGTTGGGCGCCACCACCGCCAACAACGACGTGAAGCCGTCCTTGTTGTTGGTCAGGGCATTGGCAAACGCGGTTTCGACTGGCGAGCCGCGCGGTCCGATGATGAGGTCGATGTGCGCGACCTCGTTGCCATCTCCTACCAGCGACTCTCCCACCAGCATTCGATCGATCTTGGGCATGTCTGTGTCTCCGTCGGTTGCGTCCGTGTGCGATGTACGGCCGGTCGCCTGGCCGTAACCACGCGCAACCCCGAGTGCTTCACGTTTCGTGCCAGCCAGACCCCGTGGAAACACTGAGCCGCTGTCGTGGCGGTCAAAGTGACAGCAGGGCGTCGACCCAGGCTGCCGCCACGCACAGGTCGGCGCTCGTGCCAGGGTTGATCGCGCGCGCCTTCAGGCTCACGTCCCAGGCGATGAAGGCGGGATCCGAGGCCAGCGCGGCGCCGCCGCGGGCGCGCCAGAGTGCGGCCTCCGCCATGACACTGTGTGCAACGGGCAGGCCGTGCTTTCGCACAATGTGTGAATCGGGCCATGCCGCCAGCAGTTCGAGGTAAGCCCGGCACATGCCGCGTCGGCGATCGGGTCGGGCCGCCTCGAAAGCTGGCAAGGCCAGCTCGAACACGTCGGCGAAGTCGCTGGTGTACTGGGCCGCGATGCGGTCGCGCGATTGGGCCAGCGCCATCGCTTCGCGCAGGCCGACGCTGGGCGCCTGATGCACGTCTTGCGCCGCGGCGCTGCCCAGCCCCGCCGGCATGGCCAGTGCGATGGCCCGAAACGCGCACGCCGCATCGTGCACGTCGAGTGCGGACAGCACCCGCCCTAATGAGCCACGCAGCGCGGCGCGGCCTTGCGCGGGCTGCCAGCCCTCGGCGGCGCGCGCCAACGGCGCACACAGCAGCACGATGCCGAGGTTGGTGTTGCACTGCACGGCGGCGATCGTGGCTTGCACCGCCGCTTCGATGCGTTCGCCGACCGCCAGCCGCGCATCGCACAGCGGGCCGGCGGCGGCCCGCGCGCTGGCGAAGAACATCTCGGCGTCCATGCCGTGGCCCGGCGATGCCGTGCTCACGTTGCCGGGCTTGCGCACCTCGACATCGAGCCGACAGGCCTGCACGAAGCTGCGCCGCAGAACCTCGGCGTCGAGCGCCGCTCCCATCGTCAAGCCCGTCGCGCGCCGGCGCACAGCGGCAGCTTGCGATCCAACAGGTCGCCGACCAGCAAGCGCGCAATGTCGTGCGCTGTCACGCGCTGCAGCCCCTGCCAGGCGGCCACCCCGTTGACCTCGATCACCACCACGCCATCGGCGGCGGGAAGCAGGTCGACGCCGGCGTAGTCCATGTCGAGCGCGCGCGCGGCCGCTTCGGCGGTGGCCGCCAGGGCGCGGCCGGTGGGGTCGTCCAGGCGCTGCGGCTCGCAGCGCGCTCCCTGCGCGACGTTGTGCACCCAGTGCCGGCTGACGCGCCGCATCGCGGCCACGGCGTGCCCCCCGACCACCAACACGCGCCAGTCGAAGCCCGGCTCGCTGAGCGGCGGCACGAACCGCTGGAGGTAGGCCATCGACCCGTAGCGGCGCGACAGCGCGGGCAGTGCGACATGGCGTCCCTTCACTTGTCCGACCAGCGCGAGGTGCTTGCCCTGCGAACCGAACAATGGCTTGAGCACCAGGGCATGTCCGGCCGCTCCTTCGCGCATGACCAGCCGGCGCGCCAGCTCGGGCGACTCCAGGGCCCAGGTGGGTGGGGTGGCCACGCCGGCCGCGTGCAGCAGCAGCGTGGTCATCGACTTGTCGACGCTGCGCTCGATGGCGCGCGCATCGTTGTAGACCGGCACGCCGAACTCGCGCAGCGCGTGCAGCACGCCCAGGCGCTTGGTGACCTGCTCGAAGGTGCCGGCGGCGACGCCGCGCACCAGCACCGCATCGGGCAACTCATGACCGAAGCCGGGCAGCACCAGGCCATGCCACGACTGTCGCGTGTCGATGCTGCAGCGCGCGAGGTCGACGCAGCGGCCCTCGGCACCGCGCTCGCGCAGCGCACGCTGCAGCGCGCGCGTGTGCCAGCCGATCGCATCGGTCATGATCGCAACCCGCAGCGCGCGGGTCGCCAGCGCTCTCACCGCGCTGCCTCGGCCAGCCATTGGCGGCGCAACAGATCCATCTGCAAGGCACCGTGGTGCCACGTCTGCCCGGAGGCCAAGTGGGTGACCCAGACTTCGGCCGGAGCAAACAACGCCCCGTCGAGCTGATAGAAATCGTAGCCGGCGTCCTTGAACAGCGCGCCAAACGGGCGGCCGTGGTCGCGTGAGTTGAGCGACGGCAATTGCAGCGCCAACGCGCGCGCCGCGTCGGGTTCGCCGCGCACCGCGAGGTGCACCTGGCCTCCGTAGAGGATGGCGTCGTTGGTGCGACCCATCGCCTCGATGCCGTCGGCGTGCGGTGCCGGCAGCGGCGCGCAGGCATTGCCCTCGACGATGTCGTGCAGCGGAAACTTCAGCTCGTGTGCGCGATGCAGCGCCACCTCGAGCACGCGGGCCACCACCTGCGTGGTGCCGGCCAGGCTGCTGGTGGGTGTCACCACCACGGTCAGCGCCGCGGGGGCGAGCGAGCAATCGCGCAGCACCTTGTCGATCACGACGGTCGGCGGCAGACGATCGACTTCCAGCACCAACGCACCCACGTCGGCGCTGTCGCGGTAGCCGATTTCGGCGAACAGGGCTTCCTTGCAGGCCAGCGCGCGCGCCGGGCCCGAGCCGAGCGCGAAGAACTTCTTGGCGCCGGTTTCCTCCTTCGTCGCAGCCAGGCTCCAGCCCGCGTACTGGCTGGCCATGCATGCCAGCACCGGCATCGAGCTGCTGACTTGCAGCCAGCTCGGCCAGCCGTGCAGAGCGCCGGCCGCGAGCCGCACCCGGCCGAGGCCACCCATGCACAGCTCGGCGATGCAAACCCCGGCGTCGAGGCTGCCCTGCACCGCGATGCCGGCGTCGATCAACGTCACACCGCGCTCGTCGCGCTGCACGCTGACGCGAAGGCGCTGTGCGTCGCCCATCAGGCGCGCCACGGCGTCGCGCGCCAGCCGGTTGACGCTCAGCTCGGGCCAGTGCATGCGTTCTCCTCGAAAGCGATTCTGGACTCGACGAGCTGCGATCGCTCGGCCAGCAGGCACTCGACGGCGCGCGCGTCGGCCGCCTGCGCGCTCACCGTGCAGATCGGCGCGCCGGCCGCCACGCGGCTGCCTGCGGCCGGCAGATCGTGGCAGTGCGGCGCAGCGGCCCACTCGTCGGCCTGCGCGGCGCCGATGCGGCACGGCCGGCGCGCAAACACGGTCTCGCAGCCGCGCACACCGGTGGCGTGCGCCATCGCTTCGGGCAGCACGCCTCGCAAGGCCGCCACATGGGCGCGCAGCAGGCCGCACGGCAGCACGCCGGCGTGCAAGGCCATGCTCGCCGATGGCCGCGGATTGACCTCGAGCAGCCAGGGTGTCTCGGCGATGGCGACGAAGTCCAGGCTCGCCAATCCGCGCAGGCCCAGCTTCGGCACCAGAACGTCGAGCGCAGACTGCACCTGCGCCTGCAACGCCGGCCGCCGGATGGGCCCGATCGCGCCGCGGTAGACGTAGGGCCGCTCACCCAGCGGCCGCACGATCAGTCGATTGAGCGCCACCACCACGGCGCGCTGACCATCGGCCAGGAACAGCGCCGACATCGCGTCGCCGTGCAGCTCTTGCTGAAAGTAGCTGCCGGCGCCCGCGCAGTCGTCGTTCGCGCGACGGATGTGCCAGCCGCCGCAGCCTCCGGCGCGCTTGCTCAGCCAGCCGTGCCCCTCCAGCGGGGCTGTGCCGCATGTCGGCGGATGCAGCAGATCGTGTTGGCGCAAGGTGGCGAAGAAAACATGCGGATCGCGCACGCGGGCCACCGCGTCGGCCGACATGCCGAGCAATGGCAAGGCCGTCGCGCCGGCGGCCAGCAGGTCGCTGCAGGCTTCGAAGCCGCTGCCCGCGATCCAACCGATCGCGCCGTCGCGGCGCGCGGCAGCCAAGGCCTCGCACAACAGCGTCCCATCGAGGGTCATCGTCGCGCCGTCTCCGATCGCGGCCCAGTGCGCGGACACGCGGCGCGTATCGAGATCGCCGAACAGATCGAGCGCAATCACGCGCCAGCGCCCCTGGAGGGCCGACTCGGCGAGCCAGCGCGCCGACAAGCCGGCGACCACCAGCGTCTGGCGCTGCTGCTGCATCGCCGGTGTCAGGTGCGCCCCGGGCCGCTGCAGCCCGGACTGCGCCGCCTCGGTCGGCAGCGCGGACACGACGCGGGGAGCGCGGCCGCCATCAACTCTTTTCGGCCAGGACCTCGCGCGCCACCGTCAGCGCGTCGGGGAAGCTGAAGGTCACCGGCTTGGCAGCCTCGCGCATGCGCACGAGCATGCGGTGCTGCACCTGGTACTTGACGTTGCCGATCACCAGCGCGCCGATGCCCAGTGCACGGCTGTCCGGCAACGGCTTGGCATCGTCCATCACCCCGACGCCGGCCAAGCCCTCGGGTGGCACGGCGTTCACGTCGGCCGCCACGCGCAGCTTGACCGCGTATGCACGATCGCTCGCAGTCATCACTTGCACACCGGCCGCCGCCACGCCCATCACCACGTCGGCCTGCGCCAGCTCGGCATGCAGGTGTTCGCTGTCGTGCACCGCCGCCGCCCGCAGCGTGACACCGAACCGCTGCCCGGTTTCCTGCGCCGCTTTCGTCACGGTGGCTTCGCGGCGGCCTGCCAGCACCGCGATGGCCCCGAGCTGGGCGCACAACACGCCGGCAATGCGGCCCACCGTCCCGGTGCCGCCGAGCAGCAGCACCCGTTGCCCGGCCAGCCCCTGGCCGCCGTCACGCCGCAGAGCGGCCTCGGTGCACGCCACCAGGGCGCTGGCCGTGGTGTAGGCACCGCTCGGATCGGCGAACACCGAGACCACGAACGGCGGCACCATCGCCTTGCGGGCGCGCTCGAGCATGTCGGCGGCCAGCAGCACGTCGTGCCCGCCGACGAAGATGCCGGTGCGAGCGGCGCCCTTGGGGCCACGCGAGAAGATCGCGTCCTGCGTCAGGCCCGCGATCGCATCGAGGCCGACGGCCGTGTACGGCGCGATCATCTGATAGCCGGCGTCGGCCGCCATGTTGACGTCGAACGGACTGACCTGCGTGCCCGGCGTGAACAGGTGCAGGATATAGGGGCGTTCCATCGTGCTCGGCCCTCAGATCGTGGGGTCGGGGTCGTGCGCCTGGCGCGCCAGCGCAGCGAAGGTGGCGCCGTGGTCGCGTGCCCGCACGATGCACACGCGCAGCGCGGCATCCACCGCGTCGTGGCGGCGCGCAGCGGCCAACGCCGACTCGGCGGCGCCGGACGACGGGAACACCGCGAAGCCCGTCGGGCCCCACGAGCTTTGACCGATCGCTGCGCCTGCGCCCACCGCCTCGATCACGCGTGCGACGGCCGCGCTGGCGAATGCGCGGCCACGCTGTGCCGCAGCGAAATGCGCGCCCAGGATCGCCTGCATGCGCGTGATGCCGGCGGCAAACGACGGGAAATCGCCGCACGCGGCACCCGGCAGCACGCGCATCAACACCTGATGGCAGATCTCGGCCGCTGCGTCGCGCGGCAGCGGTGCCAACTCGCGCAGCGCGCGCTTCTCTTCGTCGCCGCTCAGGCCCTGCAGGCGCGGATCGAGCACCAGCATCAGGCGCCACGGCGGCGGCAGCGCCAGCCGTGCGAGCAGAGGCGCCACGGTGCCGTTGGCACCCGGCCCGCCATCGAGCAGCAGGCCGCCTTGATCGAACCCTGCAATGCCGATGCCCGAGCGCAGACCGCGGCCGGTGATGTGCGCCAGTTCGGCGCTGCTGTACGACAGCGCATGCACGCGGCAAAACGCATGGCCCACCGCGAGCGCCAGCTGCGTGCCCGAGCCAAGGCCGGCGTGCGTGGGCAGCAGCCGCACCAACTGCAAGCGCAGCGGCGCGTGGCGGCCACTGGCGTGGCGCAACGCAGCCAAATAGCGCAATGCGGCCTCCAACTCGGCGTGCGCGCCGGGGTCGACCACGCTGGCTTCGTCGCGGCGTGCCAGACGCGTCTCGACCACGGTCTCGAACGCGTCGACCACCAATCCCAAGCTGCCGAAGCGCCGGCCCAGCGTGCCCGCGGGATCGAGAAAACCGAGATGCAGCCGCCCCGGTGCATGCACGCGCCAACCCGCGGGAGCGCCCGACACCGCGCTGTCGAGCAAGGAGCCGGGTTCAGGGTCGCGGCGCATGGCGAGCGTCGGCGCGGCGGCGTGCCCCGACACCAAACGATGCGCGCATGGCACCCGGCATGTCAGCGGCTCTCCGGCACCATGCCTGCGCCGATGACATGCAGCACCGCCGCGCCGCGCTGTGCGGCATCGGCCAGCGCCGTGCGATGTCGTTCGATCAACACACCCACCGCTTGCACGTCGTCGAATTTGCGCGGCTTGGCCAGACGCACGCGCACCCAGAGCGCGCGAAATTCGTACAGCACGACGTGGGCGACTTGTTCGGCCAGGGCCTCGAGCAGCTGAACGCGATGCTCGGCCATCAGCCGCAGGATGCGTTCGCGCAATTGCGAGTAATCGAGCGTGTCGGCGATGCGATCGGTGTCACAGGCCAGCGCTCTCGGCACGCCGGCGGTCACGTCGAGCACCACGGGCTGGGGCGCGTGCAACTCGCTGTCGTGGATGCCGATCACCGTTTGGGCGGTCAGGCCTTCGATGAAGACTTGATCCAGCGCTGCGCTGGCGAAGCTCGATTCGCGCGCCAGGTCGCTCACGGTGCCGGCCGTTGGCTGAAGGATCGCGCTCATTGAACTCCCCGATCGACAAAAACCATCCGGATCAGATGCTTCAGCAAATTGCGGACCACCGGTCCGACCCGCAAGACCATGGTAAACCCGCAAGCAAGCGCAGCGCGCTGGCTTCCGATGCAGCGCGGCGCCACAATCGACGGCTCGATCCCGAGCCGAGATGCGATAGCGCGCCGGCGAGAAATCCACAAGGAGACGTGGTATGGGCGCGATTGTTCACGACGCGGCGCAGCACGCGCGCCGCATCTTGAGCGCCGTCAACCAGGGTGCGCGCGGCGTCGCCAGCGACGTGGTGGCGCATTCCTGGGCGCGTTGCCTCAACGTGTATCGGCTTGACCCGAGCAAGCCGCGCCGTCCGCCGGTGCTGAGCCACGCCGAGCTGTCGGCGCACCACGACCGCATGGCCGACGTGATCGACTGCGCGCGCTACGAAATGACCACGCTGTTCCAGCAGCTGGGCGATCCGGAGTCGGCCGTGGTGCTGACCGACACCGATGGCGTGATCCTGCACATGGTCACCTCGCCCGAGTTCGAGCGCGGGGTGTTGCCGTTGGGTCTGCGCGTGGGCGCCGTGTGGAGCGAGGCCGAAGCCGGCACCAACGGCATGGGCACCTGCCTGGTTGCGGCCAGTCCGGTGGCGGTGCGGCTGGACGAGCACTTCTTTGCCGACTACACCTCGCTCACGTGCTCGGCGGTGCCGGTGCACGATCCGTCGGGCCAGATCACCGCCGTGCTCGACGTGAGCAGCCGCTCGACCATGTCGCAGCAGCACCTGCTGGTGCTGCTGGGGATGACCGCACGCATGATCGAGAACCGCCTGATCGACGTGCGCTATCCGCACGCGCACCCGATCCACTTTCACAGCCGGCCCGAGTTCGTCTACACGCTGCACGAAGGCAAGCTGATCGTCGATGGCGACAGCCGGGTGCTGGCGGCCAACCACAGCGCGCTGTTCCAGCTCGGCGTGGATTCGGTACGCGAGATCCGCGAGCGCCGGCTCGACCAGATCTTCCAGACCACGCTCGACGGCATTCTCGAGCGCAGCCAGCGCGCGTCGTACCACCCGGTGGTCACCTACCGCGCCAATGCGGCGCACCGCTTCTTCGCGGTGGCCCGCATGCCGGCGCACGACGAAACGGCAAGCAGCCGCTCGCGCGACGCGGCCACGCGCTCGCTGCGCATTGCCGCACCGGACCAGCCGGCGGTCGCCCAGGCAGCCCATCACATCGCCGCGCCGATCTTTGCCGACCCGCAGTTGCGCGGCCTGCTGGACACGGCGCGTCGCGTGGTCTCGTTCGGTACGCCGCTGCTGCTGCACGGCGAGACCGGCGCCGGCAAGGAGATCTTTGCGCGCGCGATTCACGACGGCAGCCCGCGCGCGCGCGGGCCCTTCGTTGCGATCAACTGCGCGAGCCTGCCCGAGAGCCTGATCGAATCGGAGTTGTTCGGCTATCGCGCCGGTGCTTTCACGGGGGCCGAGCGACGCGGCCGCTTGGGCAAGATCGCCCAGGCCAATGGCGGCACCTTGTTCCTCGACGAAATCGGCGACATGCCGCTGGGCCTTCAGGCGCGATTGCTGCGCGTGCTCGATGAACGCACGGTGACGCCGCTGGGCACCGACGAGCCCCAGAGCGTCGAGTTCCAGTTGCTGAGCGCCACGCACCGCCAGTTGGCGCAATTGGTGTCCGACGGCGAGTTCCGCGAGGATCTTTACTACCGGCTGGCCGGCATCGAGATGACCGTGCCGGCGCTGCGCGATCGGCTCGATCGGGCGGACCTGATCCGCGCCGTGCTTGCCGAGGAAGGTGGCGCGGAGCTGCCGATCCAGCCGGCGGCATGGGACCTGCTGATGCAACACCCGTGGCCAGGCAACGTGCGCCAGTTGCGCCACGTGCTGCGCACGTCGGTGGCGCTCGCCAACGGCACCGCCTTGACGCTTGAGCAGCTTCCGTCGTTGCGCGCGGTGCCGCCGGCGTCGGTCAGCCGCGAGCGAGCATCGGCGACGGCTGTCGACGAGCCTCCACTGACGTCCGAGCAGATGCACGAGCGTCAGGCGCTGCTCGACTTGCTGGAGAAGCAGCGCTGGAACGTCAGTCATGTCGCGAAGGACCTGCACGTCAGTCGCAACACTCTGTACCGCCGGATGCACAGACTGCGCATCCCGCTGACGCAGGGCGACTGAAGCCTGCCGCGCGTCCAACTCACCGATGACCGCAGTTGCCGCGGGCCGCCGCTTCGCTTGGGCCATCACCGGGTCGGGTCACTACCTCGAAGAATCGTTGGCGATCGCGGCGCGATTGCCCGCAGTCGACCTCTACCTGTCGGCAGCGGCCGAAGAGGTGCTGCCGATGTACGGCCATCGGATCGAGACGCTGAAGGAGCGCTATCGGGTGTTCCGCGATCGCACCGCAAGCGCGGTGCCGGTGGGCACGCTGTACGAAGAGCACTACCACACGCTGGTGATCGCCCCCGCCACCAGCAACACGGTGGTCAAGTGCGCTCTGGGCATCAGCGACACGCTGCCCACCAACATGTTCGCGCAGGCTGGCAAGCTGGGCATTCCGAGTCTGGTGTTCGCCTGCGACACCGAGCCGCTGGTGGTGACCAAGGCGCCGCACGACTGGGTCACGCTGCGGCCGCGGCGCATCGAATTGAGCAACGTGGAGAGGCTGCGCGAGATCGAGCACTGCGTGGTGCTGCGCTCGCCCGCTGAGCTCGAGGGGGCGTTGGCCGCGCGACTGAACGAGTTGGCGCTGGCATGGAACACATCGTCTTCCTGACCGGCCGCCTGGCCGAGCCCGCGTTGCGGCGCGTGCTCGACCAGATGCTGGCCGATGCCGGCGATGCGCCGCCGTTCACCTACCAAGTGCGCGAGATCGGCCTGCAGGTGGCCGCGCTGATGACCGCCGACATGATCGGCCGGCGCCTCGAGGCACCGGTGGCGGCCGATCGCATCATCGTGCCCGGCCGCTGCCGTGGCGATCTCGATGCACTGACGGCACGCTACGGCATTCCGGTCGAACGCGGGCCGGAGGAGCTGAAGGACCTGCCGCGGCATTTCAACCATGCCGCGCGCAACATCTCGCTGGACGATTACGAGGTGATGATCTTCGCCGAGATCGTCGACGCGCCGCGGCTGGATCTCCAAGAGATCGTCGTGCGCGCCAAGCGCCTGGTGGCCGATGGCGCCGACGTGATCGACCTCGGCTGCCTGCCCGAGACACCGTTCGGATTGCTCGCCGAAGCCGTGCGTGCGCTCAAGATCGAGGGGCTGCTGGTCAGCGTCGATTCGCAGAACGACGACGAGTTGCTGCGCGGTGGCCGCGCGGGCGCCGACTACCTGCTCAGCTTGTCGCTCGACAATCTGTGGATCGCCGACCAGGTTGCGGCCACGCCGGTGCTGATCGGGCGCACCCCGCAGGACGAAGCCTCGCTGTGGGCGGCCGTCGAAGCGATGTCGGCCAAGGGGCGCGCCTTCCTGGCCGACCCGATTCTCGACCCCCTCCCGTTCGGGTTGCTGGCGTCGCTGCAGCGCTATCAGCGGCTGCGCGAGCGCTTTGCGAGCGCGCCCATCATGATGGGCGTGGGCAACCTGACCGAGTTGACCGAAGCCGACACCAGTGGCATCAACGCCGTGATGCTCGGCATCGCAGCCGAGCTGCGCGCCGGCGCGATCCTCACCACCCAGGTGAGCTCGCACGCGCGCCGCGCCGTGCGCGAGGCCGATTGGGCGCGGCGCATCATGCATGCGGCCGCCACGTTGAAGATGCTGCCCAAGGGCCTGTCGGACGCCCTGCTGACCGTGCACGCCAAGCACCCGTTTCCGGACACGCCGCAGGAGATTGCGGCCGTGGCCAGCCAGGTGCGAGATCCCAACTTTCGGGTGCAGGTCTCGGAGCAAGGCCTGCATGTCTACAACCGCGATGGGCTGCGCCTCGGCCAGGACCCGTTTGCGCTGTGGCCGCATTTGGGTCTGGAGGCAGACGCGGCGCATGCCTTCTACATGGGCGTGGAACTTGCACGCGCGCAGATCGCCTGGCAACTGGGCAAGCGCTATGTGCAGGACCAGCCGCTCGACTGGGGCTGTGCGGCGGATGCGCCGGCGGTCAACCTGCTGCAGCCATGTGCACCCGGCAGCACGCTGACCCATCGCGCGGTCGCCAAGCCCAGCACGCAGGCACCGACAGACGACGCTGACTGACGACCCGATGGCCGAGCTGATCTACGAAGCCGTGATCACCACCTGCTCGCCGGCGCACGAAGTGCACGTGGCGCCGATGGGGGTGCGCTATGCCGACGGCCCGGCGCGCGACGTGGTGCTGATGCCGTTCAAGCCGTCGACCACGCTGCGCAACATCGAGTCGACCGGCCATGCCGTGCTCAACCTCGTGACCGATGTGCGCGTGTTTGCCGGCTGCGTGACCGGCCGGCGCAACTGGCCGACCGTGCCGGTGCCCGAGGCCGCCGGCGTCAGGCTGGCGTCTGCGCTGGGCCACGTGGCGCTGGCGCTGGTGGACCTGCGCGACGACGAGCAACGCCCGGTGCTGCGCCTCAAGCGATTGCACGAGGCCCAGCATGCACCGTTCGTCGGCTTCAATCGCGCGCAGGCAGCGGTCGTCGAAGGGGCCGTGCTGGTGAGTCGCCTGCACCTGCTGCCGGCCGACAAGATCGACAGTGAGATGCGCTACCTGCAAATCGCGATCGACAAGACCGCGGGCCCGGTCGAACTCGAGGCCTGGAGCTGGCTGCAGCAGGCCATCGCGAGCCATCGACCCGCGCCCGGCGGCTCGTGATGCGCCTGCTCGTCAGCGCCAAGAATCGCGCCGAGGCCCTGGCGGCCGCGGCCGCCGGCGCGGACTTCATCGATCTCAAAGACCCGGCTGCCGGTGCGCTCGGCGCTCTGCCGATCGAACACATCGCTGCGATCACCGCAGCGCTGCGCGCGGGCCACCCCGCGCATGCCATCAGCGCCACGGTCGGCGACGCCGACGACACGCCGATTGGCGAGGTGTTGGTGCGCGTGCGGGCCGTGGCGGCTTGTGGTGTCGACTACGTCAAGGTCGGCGTCGCACCGGGCGAGCGCGCGCCGGCCTTGCTGGCAGCGCTGGCAGGCTGCGGCCTGCCGGTGGTGCCCGTGCTGATCGCAGACCATGGTGTGGACATGGCGCTGGTCGAGTGCGCCGTGCGCAGCGCGATGTACCCTGCACTGATGCTCGACACGATGGACAAGGGCGCGGGCAGCCTGCTGCAAAGGCTGGGGCCGGCACCGCTGGGCGCTTTCCTGGCGGCGGCGCGGCGCCGCTCCACGTCCATGGGCGGCCTGGCCGGTGCGCTGCGCGTCGACGACGTGCCGCAGCTGCTGGCGCTGGCGCCCGACTTCGCCGGCTTTCGCAGCGCCGTCTGTACGGGCGCGCGCGACGGTGCACTCGATGCTCAGCGGGTGCGCGCGTTGAAGGCCGAGCTGCGCGGCGCGTCGGGCGACCGGCGGGCCTGGGCTGAGCTGTCGATGCCACCCGGCGTGGCGACAACCGAACGGAGCCCACGATGACTCAATGGCGCAAGAAGACTGCGGACGAAACCTACAGCAACGAGGAGGTGCAGGCGCGGCTCGCACAGGAGCTCCCGCAGTGGTACCTCGAAGACGGCTGGATCCGCCGCAAGATCAAGACCTCGGGCTGGAAGAGCACGCTGATGGTGGTCAACACCGTCGGTCATCTGGCCGAGGCGGCCTGGCATCACCCGGACCTGACGGTGTCCTACGCGTTCGTGACCGTCAAGCTCATGAACCACGCGGCCAAGGGCATCACCGAAAAAGACTTCGAACTCGCTCACAAGATCGAAGAGGTGGTGCTGTGGCGGCCCGGCGAGGGCGCTGCGCTCGAGGGCACGCCCGACGACCCGCGCTTCAAGTACGTCAAGTACGACTGAGTTCAAGCCAGCGGTGGCGCGAGGATCGACGCGCCCACCAACGCCTTGCGCACATGCTCGCGCTGGTTGCGCTGCACGACCTCGATCGGGAACGGCGCATCGACGGCCCACTGCGCGAATCGCGCGTCGAGCACGCCCGCGCTGCCGAGCGCCGCCAATGAGTGCTCGGGGTTGACCGCGCACGACTTGACGATCACCAGCCGTTCTGCGTTGAGCCGGCGCGCCAGCCACAACGACAGGCTGTCGCTGGTGACCTCCCAGCTGGTCAGCAGGTCGGGCGCGTCGCGCAGTGCGGTGTAGGGCACCCACAGCGCCGGGCTGCCTGCGTGCAAGGCGTGGCGAATCTCGGCGTCCTCGCTGGCGAGCACCAACCGCGGCTCCATCGAGTGCAGCATCAGCGCGGTCTGCACCATCGCCAGCGTGGCCATGTTGTGCGCGGCAAGGTCATCGAACTGCCAGGCGCGCTGTGCCCTGCGCACCGCCTCTGCGAAGCCGCCGCCGCCGGCCACCAGGGCCACGCGCCCGCCGCCGAACTCGGCCAGCATGCGCAACCATTCGATCAACGAACGATCGCGCGTGAGGCTGCCGCCGAGTTTGACGATCCACATGATCGCGCGGCCGCGTCAAGCGTCGGCGTGGGCCAGCAGCGCCACCGCGGCCGCCGGCGCGCACACCGACAGCCAGCCCGGCAGCGCCGCCGGCGCATCGGGCGCCAAGGGCACGGTGTCGTCGAAGCGCCGCAGCGGCCGGCCGCAGCGCCGTGCCAGATCGGCGACCAGAAACGCGCCGCATCCGGTGGCCACCAGCGCGGCTTGCTGCGGCACCCGGTGGGCCTGAATCACTCGCGCCAGTTGGGCCGCGGTCTGCTCGACCTGCTGCTCGCGCCAGAAGCGCGCCAACGCGAGCCACTGCGACTCGTCGGCCTCGTCGGCGTCGCGTCCGATCAGACGCGCCAAACGCTGGCGGGTGGCTTGCAAGGTCTTGGCGCCGTTGTCGGCGCTCGGCTGCTGATCGTGCGCGGGGTCGAGTTCAGCGGTCAGCCGGTAGACGTCGGCGCTGGTGGCGAAGAACTCATTCATCACGTTGACCTCGTGGCCATCAAAAGGCACTTGTCGTGCCAGCGCGCAAAGGGGGGTCCGCACGACGCCGAGGTACACCAGTTCTCCGCTGGCCAGCCGCTGTGCGTCGCCGAAAGCGCGGCTGGCCACGCGGCCTTGGCGCAGCGCCACCAGGTCGGTGGTGGTGCTGCCGATGTCGACCAGCACACCGTCGCTCACCCGTGTGGCAGCCCATGCGGCACTGGCCAGCCAATTGGCCGACGCGATGGCTTGCCAGTGCTGCGCGGCGTCCGCGCCAGCAACCCAGGCTCCGCCGAGCCGACTCGCTGCGTACAGACGCAGTGCGCGACCCAGCCGCGTGGCAAGTTGCTCCACCAGGCGCAGCACACCGTCACGCCGGTTGGGGAACAGATCGACCATTTCGCCGGTCATCGTCACGGCGTGGCGGCGCGCTGCGACGAACGCCTCGGGCCAGCGGGACTGAGCGGCATCCAGCGCAAGCGCGAGCTGGTCTT
>Ga0068860_100002243_pt1 | contig 20349 bp, 18 predicted proteins | sample KBSSwiS32_FD_66597 | JGI IMG/M metagenome (GOLD analysis project Ga0068860, IMG submission 66597) | Switchgrass rhizosphere microbial communities from Kellogg Biological Station, Michigan, USA - KBS Switchgrass S3-2 | ecosystem: Host-associated > Plants > Roots > Rhizosphere > Soil ...
CCAGCGTGTCCTGGCGCGGCGGCAGCTCGCTGCGCGGGATGCGCACGAACACGATCGCGGCTCGCAAGCCGTCGCCGATCGACAACTCGGCCAGCGACAGGTTGTCGGCCTCCTCGGCCGAGCCGGCATCGACCTTCACCCCCATGCGGTTGACACGCAAAGCCACGCCGTCCAGTGCCACATGGCGTTGCGGCTCGCCGAGCACTGCCAGGATGTGGCCGATGTAGTCATCGAGCGTGCCCAGGCTGCTGCGCGCCTCGGCATGGTCGTCGGCGGTCTCTTTTATCGCGCGTTCGGCGGCGAGGATCTGCTGCTCGATCGGCAGGCCGGCGTCGACCAGCGGCTGCATGCCGTCGCGCGCGGCGCGCAGCATGCGCAGCCGCGTGGCCAGCAGCGCCTTGCGTTGATGCAGGTCCTGAGCCTCCTGATTGATCTGCACGACGCGCGCAAGCGTCAACTGCGCGAGACGCTCCAGGATGCGACGCCCCACGGCGAGCCGCGACTGCGCCAGGTCGGCCGCGGGCGCAAGCAACCGATGGGCGCTGAAGCTCACCGTGGTCTGCGCCACGTCCTGGCGCAGCACCTCGCCTTCCAGGCGTGGCGCCAGCACCTGCCGCTCGCGGCGCTGCATGCCGAGCAACGCGACCGCTTCGTCGCACTCGGAGTGGCCGTCGAAGAATCCCCGCAGCTCGTCGCAGTGACCGATGCAGGTGGCCACGTCGTCGGCGTTGGCGAAGAAGGTGCGCACGTGCGGGTCTTGCGACCACGCCGCGCGGCTCAGCAACAGCGGGTCGCGCGGCAACTGCGCAGCCAGCTCCCGCAGGTGCGCGAGCGTGCGCCGCACGCTGGCGTCGAGCTTGTCGCGGTATCCCGATCGCAGGCGCACGCGCGGCTCGACCGTCTCGACCACTGCGTCGATGGTGTCGAGCACCAGCTGCTGATCGACGTCGCCCGGCGGGCGGGCAGCGCCAAACAGGACCGAGACGACGCGATCGAACAGGGACGACACGGGTGCACTCTTTGCCAGGGTCGACACCCGGCGCGGGTTGCGCCGGGGCGTTCACCCATACTAGTGGCCGCGGGGCCGCCGGCACGGCGGCGCACGGCCCGCCGTTGACATCCATCAAGCTCCGAGAGGCTCCTCGTGCCCGATGCCCCTTCGCCATGCCCATCGTGGCCGCTGCGGCTGACATTGCGTGACAGGCGCCAGGTGACGATACGCCCGATCCGCGGCGAAGACAGCTCGGCAGTGGTCGAAGCGTTCAAGGGGCTCTCGGCCGATTCGCGCTATCGGCGCTTCATGGCGCCGCTGCGCGACCTCTCGGCCCAGACCGTGCAAGCCACCACGCATCCCGACCCGGCGCGCGAGCTGGTGCTGGTGGCGGTGGCCGGCACGTCCACCGCGGGCCCGCTGGTGGGCGGCGTGCGCTACGTCGCGGCCGACCGCGGTCGGTGCGAATTCGCGGTGACGATCATCGATGCCTGGCAAGGCGTCGGACTGGCGCGCCAGTTGATGGAGCAGCTGATCGCGATCGCCGGCGCACGTGGCTTCCACACGATGCACGGCTACGTGCTGGCCAGCAATCACCCGATGCTGGCGCTGGCCCGGCGGCTCGGCTTCGATGACCAGCCTTGCCCCGAGGAGCACGGCGTGCGGCTGATCACGCGCCCATTGCCATCCGCGCATCCGACGTAAGATCGTTCGACCTCCGCGCATCGGATGGACGAAGGAGAAGCCCATGTGGCGTAGCGTCGAATGGCTCCGTGAACGGCCCGCCCACGCGTCGGTGCTCATCGTGGCGAGCGCGCTGCTCGCGGCGGCCGCATTGCCGGGCTGCACCTATTACGTGCCCGCGCCGGGGACTGTCACGCCCGCGGTCCCGGCCAGCTTCGATCGCTCGTTTGCCGCCGCCTCGGGTGCGATGCGCGATGAGGGTCTGACGATCGCCGCGGAAGATCGCGCCACCGGGACCGTGGTGGGCAAGCTCGAAGGCGGCACTGTCACCGCCAACGTGCGCCAACAGGCCGACGGCAGCGTGCGCGTGCAGTTCGACGCCAACGGCCTGCGCGATCCGGCGCTGATCGACCGCGTCTCGCGCAGCTACGATCGCCGCATGGGTCGCTAAGCCCGTACCGCGTCGGTTGCGCGGCACCTGAGCGCCACCGACACCACCCCAACGCGCCCGGCCTGCGATGACTCTGCGCGCCTGGCTCTGATGAGCATGACGCCGGCCTGATGGCGATGAGCGCCTTGTCCGAACCGCGCCGCAGCGCGTGGCTGCAGTGGCTGCCGGGCGTGCGCACGATGCTGTCGTACGAGCGTGGCGCGCTGCGCCACGACATCGTCGCCGGACTGGTGCTGACCGCGATGCTGGTACCGGTGGGCGTGGCTTACGCCGAGGCGTCGGGCGTGCCGGGTATCTACGGGCTGTACGCCACCATCGTGCCGCTGCTCGTCTATGCGCTCTTCGGCCCAAGCCGCATCCTCGTGCTGGGGCCCGACTCGGCACTGGCGGCGGTGATCCTTGGCGTGGTGGTGCCGCTGTCGACCGGTGACCCTCGGCGCGCGATCGTGCTGGCGAGCGCGATGGCGGTGGTGTCGGGCATCGTCTGCATTGCGGCCGGGCTGGCGAAGCTCGGCTTCATCACCGAGTTGCTGTCCAAGCCGATTCGCTATGGCTACATGAACGGCATCGCGTTGACGGTGATCCTGAGCCAGTTGCCGAAGCTGCTCGGCTTCTCGGTGCCGTCCGAGGGACCACTGCGGCAGGCCTTGGCCATCGTCGACGGGGTGCTCGTGGGCAAGACCAACCTGGTGGCGTTCGCGGTGGGCGCCGGCACGCTGGCAGCGATCGTGCTGCTGCAGCGGCTGTCCCGCGTGCCGGCGGTGCTGGTGGCGGTTGTCGGAGCGACCGCCATCGTGGCCAGCTTCGACCTTGCATCGCGTGCCGCTGTGGCCGTGCTCGGTGCGTTGCCGCAGGGTCTGCCCGCACCGGCGCTGCCGCTGATCCGGCCCGACGACGTGGTGCCGGTGCTGATGGGCGGGCTCGCAGTGGCCGTGGTGTCGTTCGCCGACACCAGCGTGCTGTCGCGCGCGTACGGCGCGCGCCTGCGCACGTCGGTGAACCCCAATCAGGAAATGGTCGCGCTCGGTGCCGCCAACTTGGCTGCTGGCTTCTTTCAGGGCATACCGATCAGCAGCAGCTCATCGCGCACGCCGGTGGCCGAGGCGGCCGGCGCGCGCACGCAGCTTACCGGCGTGGTGGGCGCACTCGCGATTGCGCTGCTGCTCGTGGCGGCACCCGATCTGCTGTCGCAGGTGCCGGGGACCGCGCTCGCCGCGGTGGTGATCGCTGCCGCAATCGGGCTGTTCGAAGTGGCGGACCTGCGGCGCATCCATCGGATCCAGCGCTGGGAGTTCTGGCTCTCGATGGTGTGCTTCGCCGGTGTCGCGACGCTCGGAGCGGTGCCCGGCATCGGCATCGCGATCGTGATCGCGGTCATCGAGTTTCTGTGGGACGGCTGGCGGCCGCACTCGGCCGTGCTGGGGCGCGTCGAGCGGCTGAAGGGCTATCACGACGTCACGCGCTATCCGCAGGCGAGCCGCATACCCGGCCTGGTGCTGTTCCGCTGGGACGCCCCGCTGTTCTTCGCCAATGCCGAGTTGTTTCGCGACCGAGTGCACGCGGCAGTCGCGGGTGCACCGACTGCGGTGCAATGCATCGTGGTCGCCGCCGAGCCGGTGACCAGCGTCGACGTCACTGCGGCCGACGCGCTGGAGGATCTCGCCAATGGCCTGCAGTGCGACGGCATCGAGCTGTGGTTCGCCGAGATGAAGGATCCGGTGAAGGACAAGCTCAAGCGCTTCGGGCTGTTCACGCGGCTCGGTGCAGACAATTTCTACCCGACCCTCGGCGAGGCCGTGAAGGCCTACCTGCGCACGCATCGAGTGCGCTGGATCGACTGGGAAAACGACACACGCTGACCGACGCGCCCGCCCCGCGCCGAGGCAAAAGGCCCGGCGCCTTGCGGAGCCGGGCCTGGTCGTTCGCTGGTCGGGGTGGCGGGATTCGAACTCGCGACCCCTTGCACCCCATGCAAGTGCGCTACCAGGCTGCGCTACACCCCGACGAAGCGGTCGATTATAGAGGGCGTACCCGGCGCTCAGCCGTCGAGCAACTTGCGGATCGACAGCAGCTCGGCACGCAGTTGCACGAGATCGACCTCGGTGACGTCGGGCAGCGGCAGCTCGTCGTCCGCATCCGCCGCAGCCTCGCTCGCAATCTCCACATCGTCATGCGGCTCATCGGTCGGCAGTTGCGCTTCGCCGTTGTTGCGGCCGGTGCGCGGTAGCGGGGACTGCTCGGCCAGCCGATTGCGCGCTCCGCTGATCGTGAAGCCCTGGTCGTACAGCAGCTCGCGGATGCGCCGGATCAGCAGCACCTCGTGGTGCTGGTAGTAGCGCCTGTTGCCACGCCGCTTGACCGGCTTGAGTTGTGTGAACTCTTGTTCCCAATACCTCAGCACGTACGGCTTCACACCGCACAAAACGCTGACCTCACCGATCGTGAAGTAGCGCTTGGCTGGGATTGCGGGAAGCCCATTCTCCATTGAAATCAATGAGGTGGCGCAGCAAAGCTAGACTTTACTCGAACTCACCCTCGGCCGGCGTGTCGCCCTGCACGATAGATTTCAATTTGTGGCTGGCGTGAAAAGTCACTACATGCCGCGCTTTGATCGGAATGGCTTCCCCGGTGCGCGGGTTGCGCCCCGGCCGAGGTGCCTTGCGGCGGATGTTGAAGTTGCCGAATCCCGACAGCTTGACGTCGTGGCCCGACACCAGCGTGGCATGCACCAGCTCGAAAAACGCCTCGACCATGTCCTTCGACTCGCGCTTGTTCAGTCCCAGGCGCTCGAACAGCAGCTCGGCCAGCTCGGCCTTGGTCAACGTGGGCGTCTGCAGCGACGGCACGGCCACCGGCCGTGCCTTCGCTCCTGGCTCGATCGTCATGATTCCCTCGACAGTCTGTTCGCTGCGTTCAGGTGCGCAGTCTGGCGCCCACCCGCTCGAGCGCCCGCTCTCGCGCTGCGCGCAGGGTGGCTTCGATCCGCTCGTCGGTCAGCGTCGCCGCATCGTCCATCAATTCGAGCCGCACGGCCATACTGTGTTCACCCGGTGCCATCTCGCCGGCGTTGGCCGGTCGGTAGAGGTCGAACAGCGTGGCGCGGCGCACCAGCCCCAGCGGGTCGTCGAGCAGGGCGGCCAGCAGCTCGTCGTGGCTCACCCGCTCGGATACGACGAAGGCTTGGTCGCGTTGCACCGGCTGGAAACGGCCGATCGCGCGGAATGACGGCAGCTCGCGCTGCTGCACCGAGGCCGCATCGAGTTCGAACACCACGGGGGCATGGGGCAGTTCGTAGGCCTGGCGCCAGCGCGGGTGCAGCTCACCCAGCACGCCGATGCAGCGCTCGCCCAACCACAGTTGCGCGCTGCGCCCGGGGTGCAGCGCCGGATGCCGCGCCGCCGTGCAGCGCACCGACAGCGGCGCCATCAGCGACTCGAGGTCGCCCTTGACGTCGTAGAAATCGACCCGGCGCGCCTCGCGGCCCCATTGCGTGACCGAGGCATCGCCATACGCGAGGCCGCCGATGCGCAACGGCTGCGAGACGCCCGCCACCGCGTCGTCGCTCGCGGCCACGGCCGGATCGCGCCGGTACACGCGGCCGATCTCGAACATCCGCACGCGCTCGCAGCGTTGCGCCAGGTTGCGTCGCAATGTCGCCACCAGACTGCCCACCAGGCTCGAGCGCATCACGGCCAGGTGCGCCGCCATCGGATTGAGCACGCGAATCGGATCGGGATTGCCCGCCAGCTCGTGCTCCCAGCGCGGCTCGACGAAGCTGAACGAGATCGACTCCTGATAGCCGAGCGCCGCCAGCGCACGGCGCAGCGCGAAGAGGCCGCGCCGCGCCTCGGGGGCACGCGTCGGGCGCACCGGTGCCAGCGGCGGCGATGACGGCAGCTTGTCGTAGCCGATGACGCGGATCACCTCTTCGATCAGGTCTTCCTCGATTTGCAGGTCGAAGCGCCACGGCGGCGGCGTGACGGTGATGCGCCCGGCAGCCACCGTGTGCTGCAGGCCCAGGCGCGTGAAGACACCCACGCAATCGGCCTCGGACACCGGCATGCCGATCACCTTGACGGCACGCGCCACACGCAACGACACCGGCGTGCGGTGCGGTACGTTGGGTTGCTGGTCGTCCATCGGGCCGGCATGGCCGCCGCACACCTGCAGCACCAGCGCGGTGATGCGCTCGATGTGCTGCACCGTGGTCGACGGATCGACGCCTCGCTCGAAGCGGTGGCCGGCGTCGGTGCTAAAGCCGAAGCGGCGCGAACGCCCCGCGACGGCATCCGGCCACCAGAACGCGGCCTCGATGTAGACATTGCGCGTGTCGTTGCTCACCGCGGTGGCATCGCCGCCCATGATGCCGGCCAGCGACTCGACTCGGCGCGCATCGGCGATCACGCCCACTTGTTCGTCGACTTCGATGGTCTGACCGTTCAGCAACTTCAACGATTCGCCGCGCTCGCCCCAGCGCACGACCAGCCGATCTTGGATCTTGTCGAGATCGAAGATGTGCGAGGGGCGCCCGTACTCGAACATCACGTAGTTCGAGATGTCGACCAGCGCATTGACCGGGCGCTGGCCGCAACGCTGCAGGCGCTCGATCATCCAGGCCGGTGTCCGGGCGCGCGGGTCGATGCCACGCACGATCCGCCCCGAGAAGCGGCCGCAAAGGTCTGTGGCCTCGATGCGCACCGCCAGCTTGTCGTTCAGCGTCGCAGCCACCGGCGCGATCGCCGGCGTGCGCAACGGCGCGCCGGTGAGCGCTGCCAGCTCGCGCGCCACGCCATACACCGACAGGCAGTGCCCGAGGTTGGGCGTGAGCTTCAACGTGAACAGCGTGTCGTCGAGCGCAAGCGTGCGGCGGATGTCGTCACCCGGCAGCGCATCGTCGGCGAGCTCGAGCAGGCCTGCGTGGTCTTCGCTCAGGCCGAGCTCGCGCGCCGAGCACAGCATGCCGTGGCTCTCGACACCGCGCAGCTTGCCAACCCGGATGTCCAGGCGCTGGCCGTCGGCGCCCGGCGGCAGCGACGCGCCAACCAACGCGAGCGGCGCACGCAAGCCCACGCGCGCATTGGGCGCGCCGCACACCACCTGCAAGGCACCGTCGCGCGAATGGGCGCCCGCCTGCACCCGGCAGACGCGCAGCTTCTCGGCATTCGGATGGGGCTCGCATTCGACGATCTCGCCCACCACGACACCGGTGAACATCGGCGCAGCGCTGCGCAGGCTCTCGACCTCCATGCCCGACATCGTCAGCAGATCCGCCAACGCCTCGGTCGACAGCGGCGGGTCGCAGAACTCGCGCAGCCAGGATTCAGGGAATTGCATGGGCGCCCTTCCCCGTCACTTGAACTGCGACAGGAACCGCAGGTCCCCGTCGAACAACAGCCGCATGTCGTCGATGCCATAGCGCAGCATCGCCAGGCGATCGGGCCCCATGCCGAAGGCGAAGCCAATGTAGCGCTCCGGGTCGAGCCCGAAGTTGCGCACCACCGTCGGATGCACCTGGCCGGAACCCGAGATCTCGAGCCACTGCCCTTTCAACGGCCCGCTGCCGAACGCGATGTCGATCTCGGCGGAGGGCTCGGTGAACGGAAAGAACGATGGCCGGAACCGCAGCTGCAGGTCGTCGCTCTCGAAGAAGGCCCGGCAAAAATCGGTGAAGACGACCTTCAGGTCCTTGAAGCTCACGTTCTCGCCGATCCACAAGCCTTCGCACTGATGGAACATCGGCGAATGCGTCGCGTCGCTGTCGACGCGGTAGGTCCGGCCCGGCGCGATGACGCGAATCTCCGGCATCGACGCCGCGCCGGCATGGCGCTTCGCGTGGGCGCGCGCATAGCGCACCTGCATCGGCGAGGTGTGCGGACGCAGGTTCAGCCAGCGCCCATCCTCGTCCTTCATGTCGACGTAGAAGGTGTCCTGCATCGAGCGTGCCGGATGGTTCTCCGGGTTGTTCAACGCGGTGAAGCTCATCCAGTCGGTCTCGATCTCAGGGCCGTCGGCGACGTCGAATCCCATCGAGCCGAAGATCGCCTCGATGCGCTCGATCGTCAGCGACACCGGATGCAAGCCGCCTTCGCCGCGCTTGCGCCCGGGCAACGTGACATCGAGCGCTTCGGCGCGCAGCTGCGTGTCGAGCTCGAATTGCGCGAGCGCCTGACGGCGCTCTTGCAGGGCCGCCTCGATGCGCTCCTTGGTGCGATTGATCAGTGCGCCGCGCGACTTCCTCTCGTCGACCGACAGGCTCGCCAGCGCCTTCAGCAACTCGGTGACGCGCCCCGCTTTGCCGAGGAAGCGCGCCTTTGCGTTCTCCAGCTCGGCCGGCGTCGGTGCGCGAGCGAACTCTTGCTGCGCGCGAGCCTCCAGTTCGTCCAGATCATCCATGGTCGTCGATCGACAAAGAAAGAGGGCAGTCCGTCCCGAAGGTGACGGCCTGCCCTTTGTGGCTCGCCCGCGGCAGCGCGCCGCCGCGTGGCACGGACCGCGCTGACGCGCGGCCGCATTCAAGCTGCTCAGGCGAGCTGGGCCTTCACCTTGGCGACGATACTGCCGAATGCGGCCGGATCGTTGACGGCGAGTTCAGCCAGCATCTTGCGATCGATGTCGATGGCCGCCTTCTTCATGCCGGCCATGAACTGGCTGTAGCTGATGCCGAGCTCCCGTGCGGCTGCGTTGATGCGCGCGATCCACAACTGGCGGAACACGCGCTTGCGCGCGCGCCGGTCGCGGTAGGCGTACTGGCCCGCCTTCATCACCGCTTCCTTGGCGATGCGGAAGACGTTCTTGCGGCGGCCCCGGAAGCCCTTGGCTTGCTCGAGGACCTTCTTGTGGCGTGCGTGTGCGGTGACGCCGCGTTTGACGCGAGGCATTCTCAGGCTCCTTCGTGCGAGTCAGTCGATCACAAGCCAGCGAAGGGCATCATCGCAGCGACGTGCCCCATGTTGGTCTCGTGCACACCCGTGGCGCCGCGCAGGTGGCGCTTGCGGGTGGTGGACTTTTTCGTGAGGATGTGGCGCTTGTACGCCTGACCGCGCTTGACGGTGCCACCCGGACGCACGCGGAACCGCTTGGCCGCGCTCTTCTTGGTCTTCATCTTGGGCATGACTGCTCCTTCTTGCTGTTGCTGCCGCAGGCGGAGGCGCTGATTTCGCGCGCATCGCTTGGTAGGCCTGCGGTGGCTTTGTCATTCCCCGTGTGCGGCGACCACCGCGCCGGGGAACATGAATCGCTCACTTCTTCTTCGGTGCCAGCACCATCACCATCTGACGGCCTTCGAGCTTGGGCATGTGCTCCACCACCGCCACATCGGCCAGCTCGTCGCGAATGCGCTCGAGCAACCGCATGCCGATGTCCTGGTGCGTGATCTCGCGGCCGCGGAAGCGCAACGTCACCTTGCCCTTGTCGCCGTCTTCGGCGATGAAGCGGCGCAAGTTGCGCATCTTGATGTTGTAGTCGCCCTCGTCGGTGCCGGGGCGGAACTTCACTTCCTTGACCTCGATGATCTTCTGCTTGCTCTTGGCTTCGGCCGCTTTCTTCTGCTCCTGATACTTGAACTTGCCGTAATCCATCAACCGACAGACCGGTGGGTCGGCCGTGGCCGCAATCTCCACAAGGTCCACGTCGTGCTCACCCGACAGGCGCAACGCCTCCATCAACGGCACGACGCCCAAGGGCTCGTTGTCGGGCCCGTTCAAACGCACCATCGGTGCGGTGATCTCTCGGTTGAGCCGGTGCTTGCGCTCGGCGTTGGGAATACGACGGTCCAGAAAAGTAGCGATGGTGGTGACCCCTTCAACGACCCTTCAGGCAAGCGAAGGACCGAACAAAACGAAAAGCGCGCCGAAGGCTCAGGCCTTTCGGGCCACGTCGTCCGCGATCTTCTGAACAAACGCGTCAACCGACATGGCACCGAGGTCTACGTTGCCCCGGGCGCGCACCGAAACGGCCCCGCTTGCCTTTTCCTTGTCGCCAACGACCAGGATGTACGGGACCTTTTGCATCGAATGCTCGCGGATTTTATAGCCAATTTTGTCGCCGCGCAAATCGGCATGGGCCCTAACCCCTTGTTTTTGAAGCCGTTTCGTCACCTCGGCTGCGTAATCAGCCTGCCCTTCGGCGATCGGCGCGACGGCCGCCTGCCGCGGCGACAGCCACACGGGCATCGCCCCGGCGTGCTGCTCGATCAGGATGCCGATGAAGCGCTCGAGGCTGCCGACGATGGCCCGGTGCAGCATCACCGGGTGGGCGCGACCGCTGGACTCGGTGACGTACTCCCCGCCCAGCCGCTCGGCCGTGTTGAAGTCGACCTGCATCGTGCCGCACTGCCACTGACGGCCGATGGCGTCCTTCAGCGTGTACTCGATCTTCGGGCCGTAAAACGCGCCTTCGCCGGGCGAGATCGTGAATGGGCAACCCGAGCGGCGCAGCGACTCCATCAACGTCTGCTCGGCGCGCTCCCACTGATCGTCGGAACCCACGCGCGCTTCAGGACGCGTAGCGACCTTGTAGATGATGTCGGTGAAGCCGAAATCCCGATACACCTGCTGCAGCAGCGCCGTGTAGGCGACGCACTCCTCGAGGATGTGCTCCTCCAGGCAGAAGATGTGCCCGTCGTCCTGAGTGAAGCCGCGCACCCGCATGATGCCGTGCAGCGCGCCGCTCGGCTCGTTGCGGTGGCAGGCGCCGAACTCGCCATAGCGGATCGGCAGCTCGCGATAGCTCTTGATGCCTTGCTTGAAGATCAGCACGTGGCCGGGGCAGTTCATCGGCTTCAACGCGTACTCGCGCTTCTCCGACTCCGTGACGAACATGTTGTCGCGGTAGTTGTCCCAGTGTCCCGTCTTCTGCCACAGGCTCTTGTCGAGGATCTGCGGGCCGCGCACCTCCTGGTAGCCGTTGTCGCGATAGACCGCGCGCATGTACTGCTCGACCTGCTGCCAGATGATCCAGCCGTTCGGGTGCCAGAACACCAGGCCCGGCGAGTGCTCGTCCATGTGGAACAGATCGAGCTCGCGACCGAGCTTGCGGTGGTCGCGCTTCTCGGCCTCCTCGAGCATGCGCAGATACGCCTGCAACTCCTCCTTGGTGGCCCACGCCGTCCCGTAGATGCGCTGCAGCTGCTCGTTGTTCTGGTCGCCACGCCAGTAGGCGCCGGCCACCTTCATCAGCTTGAAGTGCTTCAGCCGCCCCGTGCTGGGCACGTGCGGCCCGCGGCAGAGGTCTTCGAAGCTGCCCTCGCGGTACAGCGACACGTCCTCGTGCGCCGGGATGCTGCTGATGATCTCGGCCTTGTAGTGCTCGCCCAGCGACTTGAAATAGGCCACCGCCTCGTCGCGCGGCAGCACGCGGCGCACCACCGGCTCGTCCTTCTTCGCGAGTTCGGCCATGCGCTGCTCGATGGCCGCCAGGTCTTCCGGCGTGAACGGGCGCTTGTAGGCGAAGTCGTAATAGAACCCGTTCTCGACCACCGGCCCGATCGTCACCTGCGCCTCCGGGAACAGCTCCTTCACCGCGTAGGCAAGCAAGTGCGCCGTCGAATGGCGCAAGATTTCCAGCCCGTCGGCATCTTTGTCGGTCACGATGGCCAGCGCGGCATCCGAACCCATGCGGTGGCTCAGGTCGACCACCTTGGCCTGCGTGCCCGCACCGATGCGCCCGGCGAGCGCGGCCTTCGCCAGCCCCGGGCCAATCGAGGCGGCCACTTCGCCGACGGTGGGCGGCTGCGCGAACTGGCGCTCGGAACCATCGGGCAGCGTGATCGTGATCATGGTGAAGTCCTGCAGGCAAAAAAAAACGCGGCTGGCGCCGCGCTTCGTGATGGATTCTTAACGCTTAGGGACGAGCGCGCGCGGCCGATCGGACATCGGTGGTGGTGCCGGTCGTTCGCGGTGTCATAACCATCGTGCCCTTCCCAGTTCTTTTGGATTGCACTGCGGTCATTGTAGGCCAGCCCGTGTGCGACGTGGGTTTCGATGTGGCGAAAAAACGGCTGACGGCAGGGTCAGATGTGCCCCAGGGCCAGCCACCACAGCGGGCCGACCGTGGTCCAGATCCCGAGGTAGAGCACGCTCATGATGAAACCGGCCTTCCACCACTCGGCCTGCGTGACGTAGCCCGCGCCGAACATCACCGGCCCGGAGCCGATGCCGTATTGCGTGAGGCAGCCGTTCAGGTTGCTCAGCACGCCCAAACCGATGGCCGCCGGAAAGGCCGGCACGCCGCCGCCGATCAGCAGCGCCAACGACAAGGGGAACAGCGCGCTGATGTGCGCCGTGGCGCTGGCGAAGAAGTAGTGCACGTACAGATAGATCGACGCCACCAGGATGTAGACCGCCAGCCCCGGCATGCCCTGCAGGTGCGTGCTGAACTCCTTGCCGAACCAGGAGACCATGCCGTACTGGTTGAGCTTGCCCGCCAGCATGATCAGGATGCCGATCCAGATCATCGTGTCCCATGCCGACTTCTCTTCCAGCGCGTCCTGCCACGTCAGCACGCGCAGCAGGAACATCAGCGAGACGCCGATCGCGGCCGCCAGCGACGCGCCGATGTCGATGTCCTCGCCGAACACCCACAGCACGAGCAGTCCCACGAAGATGAGGGCCATCTTGATCTCGTTGGGCGAGATCGGCCCCATCGCGTCGAGCTCGCGTTGCGCCAGCGCGGTCGCGTCCGGCGTCTCGCGCACCTGCGGTCGCGTCACCCACAGCAGCAGCAGCGGCACCAGCGCGAGGCACAACAGCCCGGGCACCAACGTCGCGATCGCCCAATCGGTCCAGCTGATCGTCACGCCCTGGTCGGCGGCCAGCTTCACGGCGAGCGGGTTGCCGGCCATCGCGGTCACGAACATGCTCGCAGTGACGATGTTGGCGTGGAAGGCGCACAGGATCAGGTAGCTGCCGACCTTGGTGCGCGACTCGTCACCGGGCCGGCTGCCCAGGATCTCGGCGATCGCGCGCGTGATCGGAAGCATCACGCCACCGGCGCGCGCGGTGATGCTGGGCATCGCTGGCGCCACCACCAGCTCGGTGATCGCCAGTCCGTAGCCGAGCCCGATCGTGCGCTGGCCCAGCAGCCGCATGAACAGCAGCGCGATGCGACGCCCAAGCCCGGTCTTGATCACGCCGCGCGAGATGAAGAACGCGAGCAGCACCAGCCAGACCAGGTCGGTGCCCGTTGACTTCACGACGTCGTCGAAGCCCACCACGCCGGTGAACGCGGCAGCGGTCGCGCCGATGATGGCGACGGCCGACATCGGCACCGGTGCCGTGATGATGGCAGCGATGGTGGCGACGAATACCGCGAACATCTGCCAGGCCTTGAGCGGCAGCCCCTCGGGCGGCGGCACGAACCACAGCACGACGCCGATCAGCACCGGCACCAGCAGCTTCCACAGCAAGCCGTCGCGGACCTTCGCCGCGACGACAGTCGCGCTCGTCGATGCACCCTGTGCGCTCATGGATCCCGTTCGCTCCTGCGTTGCCGCGTGAGCGCGGTGGCGGCGGGTGCCGACATCGTGGCAGCAGTTGGCGCTGCGCACTATACGGCGGCGGACACGCATCGCCGCGACGGGCCCATCGCGCATCCGGCGCATCAAAAGGGAAAAACGCCGCCGCGACAAGGCACGGCGGCGTCGCTGGGCGAGCGATCGCGGCTCAGGGCATCAGCACGCTCGGCTCGGCGGCGTCGTCGCCCGGCACGCTGGTGACGCCGTTGCTCGACACGCCGAAGCCTTCGCGCTGGTCGGCGCCTGCGGCGCGCGTCAGCGTTTCGAGAAAGCCGATCCACGCGCTCACCGATTGCGTCGCCCCGCTCGGCAGCGCCTCGAGCGGGTCGGCCGGCGCGGGCTGGGCATCGCCGCCCCCGCCGCCGCCGCATGCGGCGAGCGCGAGCGCGGTTGCGGCCAGCGCCAGTGTGGTCTTGAAGGTCGTCATGTGCGTTCCTCCGTCAGTTGCTCGCGCCGGCGCCAGGCATCGGCGTGAACAGGTACGGGAACTTCGGCAGCAGCGGAATCACGGCCTGGTCCACCGCGTCGTGCAGCTTCAGCGAGGTCGCACCCAGCGGCACCGATGCCGGCTTGCAGGCGCTGTTGAAGCCCAGCGAACTGTTCAGCCCGAGCGCGTTGTTGTCGCCGTTGATGACGCAGAGCCCGCCGGCCACCGCCACCAGCGAGATGTCAACCACGTCGTCGCGCGGACGCCGCCCGTTCGGGAAGCCCGCCGCGTCGCCGCCGGCCAGTCCGAGGCGATGCTGCATCGCTTCGGGTGTCGCCGGCGTGTTGGTGTTCAGCCGCAGCATCTCCGAACCGCCGCCCGCGGCCGGCCGGTTGACGCCCGCGATACCGGTCAGAAACACGTTCATCAGATCGGTGCGCGGAAAGTTCGTCGGCGCAATCTTGCCGGTGGCGCTGCCCCCGAATGCCGGGTCCTTGTCGAGCGCGATCTCGAGCAGACGCGGCAGTGTCGGGTTGGTCACGTAGTCGAGAAACTGCGCGTCGTCCTTCGGCTTGCTGCCGTTGAAGCGGTCCTTGTCGGGCAGGCCGATCACCACTTCGTTGACGAGGGGCATGCCCAGGCGCGACACCTGCACCCATGCCCCGCCGCTGATCTCGGTGGTCTGGAGGCCCTTGCGCGGCGTCGGGTCGAGCAACGAGCCCTGGCGCAGGCTGGCGGTGGTCCAGCCGCCGATCACCGGCTCGTTGCCCTTGGTGAGGCAGCTCTTGTGCACCTCCATCGCCAGCGTCGTGATGTTGGCGTCGTCGATCGTGTTGGGCGCCGCATTGATCAGCGCGGGATCGGTGATCACCGACACCGGCGCGTTGACGAGGTCGAAGATCGTGCCGAGGTTGACCGCGAACGGCTCTTTGCGCTGGCCGACGAACAACTTGCCGGGCTGGGCGCAGCCGGGGATGTTGACGTTGTAGACGTGCTTGTCGGCATAGGCGCCGTAGTCGGGGATCGTCTTGGTGCCGATGTTGTCCACCGGCTTGTCGAACACCGTGCCGCCACCGCTGGCGTTGGTGATCGCCTGGCGGCTGCCGGTGCGCCGGTCGCCGCGCATGATGTCGACGGTGAAGCTCTCGTTGACGTTCAGCGCGGCCGCGTTGCGGTCGGTCACCTGGCCCGCCTGGATCAGCGGGATCGCGACGTTCTTGTTGCCGATCGGCAGCGCGACGCTCTTCAGGTTGTTCCTGAAGCGGAACTGGAAAGTGATGTCCTCGCGGTTGTCGCCGTCGTTGTCGATGTGGATCTCGTACAGCGCGCTCGGGTCGAGCGAGAAGTAGTTCGGGCCACCGTACGGGTCCTGCAACGGCAGGTAGTTGGCCAGCAGCGTCACGTAGCCCGCGCGATTGGGCTCGTAGCTGGCGAACATGTAGAAGTCGGTGCCGTCCACCTTGGGGCGCGTGGTGATGTACGGCGCCTCGCGATGACTGGATGCATGGGCGTCTGGCACGAGTGCAGCACCCGCGACGGCGCCCAGCGCGGCCGCTGCAACCGGCAGCAGACGCGCGCGGGACTTGAACGTTGCGATCATGGGTTGGGTCCTCGAAAGCGTGTTGACAACGGCCCTGTCGGAACGATCGGCAGGACTGCAGGACCACCGAAGCGTGCATGCCGCGATGAGTCTGGGGCCGTGTTACGCGGCCCGGTCGGGAATGGATGCAATGGCGATGCGACCCACGCAGCGCGCGTCGCGTGGCCTGCGCGCTGCGCGTGCACGCGCGCGCGGCTGCGCTTTCAGGGCAACGGCTCGGCGTCGATCGATGGCGCGGCGACCAGCCGCTCGAACTCGTCGGCCATGCGTTGGCTCTCGGCCAGCGCGATGCGCCACGCGCGCATGCGCGCATCGGTGTCGTCGCCATAGGCCTTGAAGTCGCCGCGATCGGGCAGCTTGCCGCGCGGCAGCGTGGCCACCCACGCAACGTGCGGCACCAGCAGCACCACATTGTCAAGGCGTGCGCTCGCGCGGTGGCGCCGCTTGAACGGCTTGTCGAGCCAGCCGGGCACCAGCGTCGGCTGAAAGTGCGGCAGCAGCACGATGCCGTCGCCCAGGCTCGCGTAGTCGAGGTGCATGTGATAGTCGGTGATGCCGCCATCCCAATAGGCGCCGCGCGGAGCACCGGCGATGTCGTGCACCGCGTCGAGCCAGAATGGGATCGAGCAACTCGCCAGGATCGCTGGCGCGAGGTTGGCCTCATCGAGCGCCACACGATGCGTCGGATACTCGTGCAGCGCCAGCGGCAGGGCATCGCGCACGTCGGAGAACACCACGCGATCGAGCAGCCATCCGAGCGCGCGCCGATGCATCAGGTTGGCCGCGAACGCGCCGAGGTAGCCCGCCGGCGTGCGGATGCGGCCCTCGCGCGCGAGCAGGCCCTTGCCGCGGCTGGTGAAGACGTGCAGCCGGCGTTGCGGGTGCGCCAGCACCTGCGCTTCGCGGCCGCCGAAGCGCCGCTGCAGCGCCTCGCTGAACACCGCGCTCACGTGGCTCGGCGCGGGTGCGCGACCGGGCGCGTGCTGATAGCGCTGCGCGATGTAGTCCTCTGCCATCTCGGCGAGCGCCGCATCGGCGTCGGGACGGCACGCGCAGGCCATGCGCCATGCACCGATCGATGCGCCGAGCAGATGCACCGGCTGCGCCTGCCCGTGCAGCCAATGGCCGAACACGAAGCGGTCGAGCGGATTGAGCACCAGCCCCTTCGGTCCGCCGGCGGCACCGGCCACGGCACGCACATCGGCCGCGCGCAGGCCGCGCGCGCGCAGGTGCGCGCGGGCGCGCGGCCCGGCCAGCACGCGCAGCGCGCGCGGCGACTCAGTTCGCACGCAAGGCAGCGCGCAACTGCCGGCCCATCTCCGGGGCGTCCTTCAGCGGGTCGGTCGGATTGCGCCCCTGCACCACGTCTTCCAGGCGCGTCTGCACCGAGCCGAGCGCGTTGGGGTGGCTGTAGATGTAGAAGCGGTCGTCGCGCACGGCGTCGAGCACGTATTGCGCAACCATCGCCGCGCTCACCTTGCCGCTGCCCACCGCCTTGTCGGTCATCGCCTGCGCGACCAGTTGACTGCGCGTGGGCTTGGCGTCAGGGTTGCTGAGCTCCTTGGGCCGGTTGCGGCTGCTCTGGCCGATGCCGGTGGACACGAAGAACGGGCACAGCACGTGCGCACGCACCTGATCGCTGACCAGCGCAAGGTCCTGGTACAGCGTCTCGCTGAGCGACACCACGGCGTGCTTGCTGACGTTGTAGACACCCATGTTGGGCGGGTTCACCAGCCCGGCCATCGACGCGGTGTTGATCACGTGGCCCTCGTAGGCGGGGTCGCGCCCGGCGGCTTCGAGCATCAGCGGCGTGAACACGCGCACGCCGTGTGCCACGCCCATCACGTTGACGCCGATCACCCACTGCCAGTCGGCCAGCGTGTGCTCCCAGATCAGTCCGCCGGCGCCGACACCCGCGTTGTTGAACACCAGGTGCGGCACGCCGAAGCGCTCGACCGTGGCGCGCCCCATCGTCTCGACCTCGGTCGCGCACGAGACGTCCAGGCGCACCGGCAGCACGGGTGCTCCGAGTGCCGACAGCTCCTGCTCGGCGCGCGCCAGCGCATCGGCCTGCACGTCGGCGGCCACTACGTTCATGCCGCGCCGCGCGCACAGCCGCGCCAGTTCGAGCCCGAAGCCCGACCCCGCGCCGGTGATCACCGCGGTGTCGCCGCGGTTCAGGTGTTTGTCGCTCATCGCATGGTCCTCGTCGATTGATCGGTCAGTGCGGCCGGGCACGCGCGATCAGCGCGTCGAGCGGCGCACCGGCCGCCAGCAGTCCGAACGCGCCGCCGCCACCGGGCTGCTCGCCGACCCGCGACGCGCAGAAGGTGTCGAACACCTCGGCGCTCGCGTGCTGGCTGAGCAGCGCGGCCTGCACCAGCAGGGCCACGTCGCGGGCCAGGCGGCGCGCATCGGCCTCGTCGGTGACGCCATCGACGCGAGCGGGCAGTGTGCCGGCCAGTCGATCGAACCCCGCGTGGGCGCCCTGCACCGGGGCCAGCTCGTGCATCAGCGCATCGGCCACCGGCCCGGTGCGCAGCGCACGCAGCAGGTCGAGCGCCATGATGTTGCCTGCGCCCTCCCAGATCGAGTTGAGCGGCATCTCGCGGTACACGCGCGCCATCGCGCCCTCGCCGTGCTCCTCGACATAGCCGTTGCCACCCAGGCACTCCATCGCCTCCTGTGCGAACACGCTGCCGCGCTTGCAGATCCAGAACTTGGCGATCGGCGTCAGCACGCGACGCATCAGCGCCTCGTGCCCGCTGGCGTCCTGCGCGTTCTCGCTGCGGTCAACCGCGCGCGCCAGCCGCAGCGCCAGTGCCGTGGCGGCCTCGCTCTCGAGCGCCAGGTCGGCCAGCACGTTCTTCATCAGCGGCTGCTCGATCAGCGCCTTGCCGAAGGCACGCCGCTGCGCACAGTGGTGCATCGCCAGCACCAGCGCCTGGCGCATCAGCCCCGCGGTGCCGAGTGCGCAGTCGAGCCGCGTGATCGCCCCCATCGCCAGGATCTGCGGCACGCCACGCCCCTCCTCGCCCACCAGCCACGCCGTGGTGCCGTCGAACTCGACCTCGGAGCTGGCATTGGCCTTGTTGCCGAGCTTGTCCTTCAGGCGCTGGATGCGCAGCACGTTGGGCGTGCCGTCGGGCAGCCAGCGCGGCAGGAAATAGCAGCTCAACCCGGCCTTGGCCTGCGCCAGCACCAGGAACGCATCACACATCGGCGCCGAGAAGAACCACTTGTGGCCGGTGATGCGCACCCGCGTGCCCCAGTCATCCTCGCCGTCGGGCTCCGCCCGCGTCGTGTTGGCACGCACGTCGGAGCCGCCTTGCTTCTCGGTCATGCCCATGCCGAGCGTGACGGCGCTCTTGTGCGCCAGCGGTGCGAAGCGCGGGTCGTACTGCGTGCTCGCGATGCGGGCACGCCAGGCGTCGTACAGCGGCGCATTGGCGCGCAGCGCCGGCGTCACCGCATAGCTCATCGACACCGGGCACAGCACCGACGGCTCGGCCTGCGTCCAAAGCATGAAGCCGGCGGCACGCTCGACGTGGGCACCGGCGCCGCGCGTCCACGGCGCGCCGTGCAGGCCGTGGCGCAGTGCAGCGCCCAGCAGCGCGTGGTAACTCGGGTGGAACTCCACCTGATCGACGCGGTGCCCGAAGCGGTCGTGGGTGTGCAGCTCGGGCGTGTGCACGTTGGCCAGCCGCGCATGCGCCAGCGTGTCGGCCGCGCCGGCCTCGGCGCCGAGCGCCGACAGAGCGCGGATGTCGAGCGTCGGCTGGTTGAAATTCATCGCGTCGCGCAGCGCACGGTCGCTGTCGAACAGGTTGACGTCGACGAACGGCGTGCTCTGGTTGATCACTTCATGGGTGGTGCTCATGCAGCACTCCTTTGCATGTCGACATGCGCGATGCCGTCGTCGAGGTACTCTGCCGACACGGTCTCGAAACCGTGCGCCTCGTAAAGGCGCTGCAGGTGCGCCTGTGCGCTCAGTGCGATCGCCTGGTCGGGCCACAGCGCCGCGCAGCGTTCGATCGCCTGCCGCATCAGCGCATGACCGAGGCCCGCGCCGCGCGACGCCGCGCGGACGGCGACGCGGCCGATCGACGGCGCGTCGAACTTCACACCGGGATCGAGCACGCGCAGGTACGCGTGCAACACGCCTGCGGCGTCGCGCCCCAGCAGGTGCCAGGCGCGGCGGTCGGCGCCGTCGGGGTCGAGGTACGGCACCTGCTCCACGATGAACACCTGGCAGCGCAGCGCCAGCATGTCGTACACGTTGTCGACACCCAGATCGTCGAAGCGCCGCCAGACCCAGGTCAGCTGCATTCAGGCAAGCTTGACCAGTTGCTTGCCGAAGTTGCGTCCCTTCAGCAGGCCGATGAACGCTTCGGGCGCGCTCTCGAGGCCCTGCGCCACCGTCTCGCGGTATCTCAGCTTGCCGTTGGCCACGCGCTCACCGAGCTCGGCCAGCGCCTGCGGCCACAGCGGCATGTGCTCGCTGACGATGAACCCTTGCACCTTCATGCGGTTCAGCAGGATCAATTGCGGCGCCGCCATCGGAATCGGCTCGCCGTTGTAGCCGGAGATCATGCCGCACATCGCGATGCGCGAGAACGCGTTGGCCTGGCTCATCACCGCATCGAGGATCGCACCACCGACGTTCTCGAAGTAGCCGTCGATG
>Ga0068860_100002245_pt1 | contig 20334 bp, 14 predicted proteins | sample KBSSwiS32_FD_66597 | JGI IMG/M metagenome (GOLD analysis project Ga0068860, IMG submission 66597) | Switchgrass rhizosphere microbial communities from Kellogg Biological Station, Michigan, USA - KBS Switchgrass S3-2 | ecosystem: Host-associated > Plants > Roots > Rhizosphere > Soil ...
CCCTCACCCCCTTCCCCTCTCCCATCCGCACTCCCACCCACCCGGGAGAGGGGCGCCCCCGCCCATGGCTTTTTCTTCCCCCTCTCCCGGGAGGGCGGGAGTGCGGGTGGGAGAGGGGGTCAGGGGGTGAGGGTCGTGCGACAAGCGGCTCTCACTACAAAGAATTCAAGAACGCCACCAGCTGATTCTTCTGATTCAGCGGCAGCATCCGATATCGATTGGCGGCGCCCGCCGCCTGCCCGCCGTGGCGGACGATCGCGTCGTTGCGGGTAAGGGCCAATCCGTCGTGCATCAGGCGGTCGCGCGTCCGCAACCCCCAGAGCGGCGGGGTGCGGAGCTGGTTGCGGGTTTGCGGTCCGCCGTTCTGGACAATCCCGTCGCCGGTGCCGACGTCGTGGAGCAGAAAGTCGCTGTAGGGATGGATGACCTTGTCGCCCAGGGCGGGCGGAATTACGAACGTTCCTCCGTTGATCGAGGTCCCTGCGGGTGCGGTCACGACATCCGGACGGTGGCAGCTCGCGCAGCCGATCGAGGCGAAGACGTTGCGGCCGGCGATCGCTTCAGGCTTGGACGCCAACTCCGCATCGCGCGGCGGTACCTTCGTCGCGCGCATGAAACGGGCGAAGATCTCGACATCCTCGCCGAACGGCTCGTCCGCGGTCGCCGGCTCTTCCGGATCGGGCACGGCATCCCACTCCGCCACGAGCACACCGCTCGAGGTGTTCTCCGTCGGCTGTAGCGGACTGGTGATTCCCATCTCGTTCAAGTAGGCGTCGGCCGAAAACGACAGCAGGCTCGCGTGCTGGTTCTTCCAACCGAAGCGAGCGACGCGCGTTACGCCCGGCGCTTCGAGGACCGGCACCCGGATGATCGTGCCGCGCACCTGCTGAGGCTGACTCGCCCGAATCGATTCCAGAGTGCCGTCCGCGATCGCCTCGACGAAGCCGTCGCCCAGTGTGTTGAGGGACGTCCGGAACGTGCGCACGTTGTCCTCTCCCGCCGCCCGCTCTTGCAACCGCGCATCGATCGCGCGGTCGTTGATCAGCGAGCCGCCCGGCGGATCGCTATAGACCCCTCCAATGTAGCGGCCGACCCGCAGCTCGGTGATCTGGCTCCCCGACCCGGTGACCGGGCTCTGGTGGCATTCTGCGCAAGCCTGGGCGTTGTAGACCGGACCCAAGCCGTCGGCGATCCCTTCCCGTCCTTCGAACACCTCCCGATCGAGATCGAGCTGCGTCTGCGAGATCAAGCCGTTCGTCTGGTCGTCGAAGCCCGCAGGCGCTTCGGTCGCCACCTGCGCGACAGCGGCCAGAAGGATCGGCGACGACAATACCAGCAACCACAGAAGTCCCCTGGCGACGCGGCTCTTGCTCGGCATCGGATGTCTCCTCACGAAATAGAAGGCGAGATGCGAATCTCGCGGATTTCGAGGAGGAACATCCGGGGCGGAGAATCCCTGCGGGCAAACTCCGCAACTGCGGCAGGGAAAAATGGAGCCCCGTCGGAAACCATCGGATCGGCCGAGGCTCACAGCAACTGCTGCGGATCCACATCCACAATCAAATCCGCCGCGAACGAAATCTCACCAAGCACGTCATGCAGGATCGCGTGCAGGTCGCGCAACGACGCCGACCTGAGGAGCAGCTGGAAGCGCCACTCCCCTCTCAGGCGTTCGAACGGCGCGGGCGCCGGGCCGGTCATGCGGATGGATTTAGCTTTCGGGTGGGCGCTCACCCGGTTCGAGAATTCGGCGAGACGGTCGTGGGCTCGGTCGCGGTTCTTGTCTTCGGCCAGGATTTGGACCAGGCGCGAGAAGGGCGGGTAATGGAACGCTCGGCGGAAGCGCAGCTCTTCGCGGACGAAGCCTTCGTCGTCGCCCTTGAGCGCCGCTTGGATCGCGTAGTGCTCCGGATGGTAGGTCTGGTAGATCACCTTGCCCGGGCGGTCGCCGCGGCCGGCGCGGCCGGCGAGCTGGACGAGCAGGTTGTAGGTTCGCTCGACGGCGCGGAAATCGGGGAAACCGAGATAGCTGTCGGCGGTGAGCACCGCGGTGAGCGAGACGTTCGGGAAATGGTGCCCCTTGGATACCATCTGCGTGCCGATCAGCACTTGCGAGTCGCCGCGCGAAAAGCGTTCGAGCAGGGCGGCCGGACCGCCCGGGCGGCGCGCGGTGTCGCGATCGAGCACGGCGACCTCGACGCCGGGAAACAGCTCGGCGAACATCTCCTCCACCCGCTCGGTGCCGGCGCCGATCGGTTCGAGCGCCGCTTCGCCGCAGGTCGGGCATACCGCGGGCATCGGCCGCATCGAGCCGCAGTAGTGGCAGACCAGCTCGCGGTCGCGCAGATGGAGAGTGCGCGGCAGGCCGCAGTCGTCGCAGCGGAAATCCTCGCCGCAGGCGCGGCAGAGGAGCATCGGCGAATAGCCCCGGCGATTCCGGAGCAAGATCACCTGCTCGCCGCGCTCCAGCGTCTCCGAGATCTCGGCTTTCAGCCGCTCCGAGAAATGAATCTCCCCCGGCACCCGGCGCGGCGCCTCGGTGCGCAGGTCGACCAGAATCCCTTCCGGCAGGCTCCCCTGCCCGGCGCGCGCGGTGAGCTTCAAGGGCGTGAGCTTCCCCTGCTCTGCGTTGTGCCGGCTTTCGAGACTCGGCGTGGCGGAAACCAACAGCGCCACCGCCCCCGCCGCGCGCGCCCGGACCAACGCGAGGTCGCGACCGTGGTAGCGCGGCGCGGATTCCTGCTTGTAGGCCGGGTCCTGCTCTTCGTCGACGACGATCAGCCCCAAGTTTTCGACCGGGGCGAACAGGGCGGAGCGAGGGCCAAGCACCACCCGCGCCTCGCCGCGCCGCACCCGCTCCCACTCCTGATGGCGTTCGCCCGGCCCCAGCCCGGAATGGAGGATCGCGAGGTCGGCGCCGAAGCGCTGCTCGACCGCTCGGGCGAGCGCCGGGACGAGCGCGATCTCGGGCACCAGGAGGATCGCGGATTTACCCGCCGCAAGCGTCGCCTCGGCCGCCCGCAGGTACACCTCGGTCTTGCCCGCGCCGGTCATCCCGACGAGCAGGAAGGGCGAAAATTGGCTCGCGTCGATCGCTGCTTGGAGGGCGGCCACGGTCTCCGCCTGATCGGATCGCAGCTCGAAGTTTGGCGTCTCGCTCTGGCCGAACATGTGGCGATCGAGTCCGAGGCGCTCGACTTGGGTGAATTTGCGTACGATCCCGAGATCGGTGAGCCGTTTGAGCACGGCCGAGCTCGCTTCGGCGAGCGCCGCGATTTCCGTGCCGGTCGCCGGCCGGCCGATCGCCGCGAGGTATTCGATCGCCGCCTTACCCGGCGCGGAACGGCCGCAGGCTTGAAGGTGCGCCTCCTTCGGACCGGGCGCCAATTCGAACGCCGAGATGTAGCGTGCGCCTCGCGCTGTGCGCTCCTCGCTCGCGATCCATCCCCGCTCTTGAAGATCGAGGATCAGCCGGCCGATCGGCTTTTCCAGTGGCGAACCGGACGAGGCCGCGAGCCGCTCCACCAACTCCGTCACACTCGCCCGCCCCATCTCGCGCAGCGCGTCGAGCAGCTGCTCTTCATCCGGGCTCTTTGGGGTCGCAAACGCTCCGGCGTCGGTGGTCCAGACCTTCCGGTTGCCTTGGGGCGGCAGATCGCCCGGCACCATGGCGCGGACCACGTCGCCGATCGGCGCCAGGTAATAGTCGGCGGCGAATCGGGCCAATTCGAGCAGATCCTGGGGCACCACCGGTTCGAGGTCGACGATCTCCTCGAGGGGCCGGATCTCGAATCCCTCCGGACGCTGATCATGGACCGCGAGGATCAGGCCGGTGAGCCGGCGCTTGCCCACCCGGACCTTCGCGCGCACGCCCGGCTGCGCCAATGGGATCAGCCCCGGCGGGACTTCGTAGGTAAGAGGTGCCGGCAGCGGTAGCGGGACCGCGATCTCGGCAAAGGTGGCCATCAAGCCGAGGAGTCTAACTCGGCCGTGGCGGCCGGCACGCCTCGGAGCAGAACGCGCGGCCGTCCGTGCCGATCGCGACGGCGCGCCCGACCGGAACGTGAGTGCCGCAGGTGGCGCAACGTACCAGGGTCATCGCGGTCGGGGGCGACGGGTCCGGGGCGCCAAACGGACCGGTAGAGGGCGAATGAGAAGCCGGGGGCGTCGGCAGGACCAGTCTCCGGAGCCAGGTCGCAACGATCCAACCGAGGATCGCCAGCTCGACCAGGCGCCAGATCAAGCCGCGGCCTTCCGGCGCTTCTCGATCTCGCCTTTGAGCCGATCGATTTCGGGGTTGCCGGGCTGCGTTTGGCGAAGCTGGTCGAGAACCGCCACCGCCTCGTCGAACCGGCCGAGATCGAGGCCGAGCACGATCGCCTGGTTAAACCGCGACTGCCAGTGCTCCGGCGCCAGCTTCTCCGCCTCACGGAAACGGGCGAGCGCCTGTTCCGACTCGCCCAGCTCGCGATGGGTGATGCCGAGGTCGGTCAGCAGGTCGGCGTCGGGCTTGGCGACCTTCGCGTACTGGAGGTACAGATCGCGCGCCCGCGTCCAGTTGCCGATGTCGAAGTTGAGGTTCGCGAGCTTGCGCACCGCATCGGCGTCCTCCGGATGCTGGTCGACGTACTCCTTGAGCTTGCGGATCTCCTCCATGCCCGGGCCCGCCGCGCGCGGCGCGCCATCCCCCGTCGGTGCACCTCCCATGCCCGGAGCACCGGACGCATCCGGAGCGCTGAGCGGCGTCGTCGCGTCGCCGGAGCCGGCGTTGGGATCTTCGATCGGCATTCCCGCCACGCGGCGCGGAGGCTGCTTGGCCGCTATCGCTTCGAACGCGAGGTAGGCACCGACGAAACCGAGGAGCAAGCCGAAAAACAGGAAGAGAAGGTTGTCGCGATTCACTCGATATCCTCTTGTTGGATGGTTTCGGTCTCGTCTCGGAGGCGGGTGGCGGTCCAGGTTCCGGCGCCCGCGGGCTCGCCCGTAGCGGGGTCGGTTCCCTGCCAGCTCCCTTGCAGTTGGCCGCTCGCCGGGTCGAGCGTGCCGATGAACACACGGGTCGGCGCGCCGACCATCACCACCGGTTCGAGCCGCAGATCGCCCCCGTCGTGGCTGCCCCGGATCGCGATCTTGTCGCCGTCGGGCAGGATGAGCGAGCCGAAGACCACCCGATCCGAGAGCGTCAGCTCGAGCGTTCCGAGCGGCCCCAGGGAGTCGAGCGCCACCTGCCAACGGCCGGCGAGTCCCTCCTCCACCTTCACGCCTTCCGGAACGCCGAAGCTGCCGGGAACCAGACGCTCCAGCAACGAAATGCGGCGCAACCGCTCGGTGAGCGCCGCGAGCGCTTGGGAAGATCGACCCTCCGCCTGCTTAAGCTCCTCGCGCGCCGCCGCCGCTTCCCGCGCCGCGCGCACCGGCGCCGCGGATTCCCCCGCCAATTGATCGTCGAGCCGCGCCGAGAGCTCGTCGGCGTGCAGCCGGGCACCCACTTCGCGGGTCCGCGCCTCGCGATAGGCGGTGAGGTCGCTCGCCAACAGGCGGCGCTCGATCGTCAGCTGGAGCCGGACCGCCTGGGGATCGAGGATCTCAGGCGCGTCACCCGTCTGCGCCGAGGCCAAGCCCGGTGCAAGAAGGGCGAGCAGGCCAAGGGCCAACCGTCGGACGAAGACGATCGTCGGGAACGAAACGCGAGAGCGGAGCGGCATCAGAGGGCGATTCTAATGGCAGACGCCTGGAAAGCGCGAAGGCCGCTCGGAAAGAGCGGCCTTCGGGGGGTGACTGACTATGGGGACGATGGGGAGGGGAGCTTGTTGAAGTCAGCTCGCGGCTTTGGCGGTGGTGTTCTGGCGTTTGAGGAGGCTCGACGTGAGCGACCGTTCGACCAGCTCTTCCGCGTCGCGCTCGCCGATGTTCTTGACGTGAGCGACCTCGCTGACGATGAAGTATTTCGCCCGCTCGTACATCTTCTTCTCGCGGAACGACAGGCTCTTGCGCTGCGACACCAGGCGGAGATTCTTGAGCACCTCGGCGACCTCGGTGAGGCGCCCGGTTTTCATTTTGTCCAGGTTCTGCTTGTACCGGCCCTTCCAGTCTTTGTAGGTGTCGATGTTGCCGTCTTCGAGGATCTCGAACAGGGCGCGGATGTCGCGCGTGGCACACAAGGGTCGGAGGCCGACGAGCTCCAGATTGGACTTCGGCACCATGACCTTCGAGTTGTTCGACAGCAGCTTCAAGTGATAGAAGGTTTGGTCCATCCCCGCGATCTGGCTCGCTTCGATCTTCTCGACGAGACTGACCCCGTGGTTGGGGTAAACCACCTTCTGACCGATTTTGAATGTCACGATCCGGGCTCCCGTGGAGGTTGGAGAGAAACGAGGAGTGAAAGAGTAAGTCTCTGGGAGACTTACGCTTACGCCGATAGGTTATACACCAGAGACGCCGTTTCGTCAAGCGCCCGGGCACCGAAATAGCCCCTTTCGCCCCTAAATTCACGCCCAAGTTACGCCCTCTCTCGGACTCACCCCTCGCGTCCGGGCCCGATTGACACCCCGCGAGCGACGCCCTACGATCCCCTCCCGGCCGAAGTGGCGGAATGGCAGACGCAGTGGACTCAAAATCCACCGACCGCAAGGTCGTAGGGGTTCGACTCCCCTCTTCGGCACCAAAGTAACCTCCAGGGAAACCAAGACTTAAACCTAGCTCGCCAGCCTCGCCGCCGTCTCCTGCCGCCGATGATCGCCGCCCTCGAAGCCCTCGAACGCCTCCGCGAAGGAAACCGCCGTTTCGAGTCCGACATCCGGAGTCACGAAGCACTCCCGAGCCGTTCTCGGCGTCAGGAGCTCGCCACCGGCCAAGAGCCGTTCGCGATCATCCTCGGCTGCTCGGACTCTCGAGTACCGGCCGAGATCGTCTTCGATCAGGGATTGGGCGATCTGTTCGTCATCCGCGTCGCCGGCAACATCGTCTCGCCGTCCCAGGTCGGCAGCGTCGAGTTCGCCGCCGAGCGGTTCGGCACCCGCCTGGTCGTCGTCCTCGGCCATTCGAGCTGCGGCGCGATTCTCGCCACCCTCGAAGAGATCGGCAGACCGTCGGAAGCCCAATCGCGCGGCCTCCATTCGATCGTCAGCCGCGTCCGTCCCTCGGTCGAAGAGCTGCTCGCGACCGATTTCGGGAACGACCCGGAAGAGCTGGTACGGCAGGCCGTCCGCGCCAACATCCGCGCCTCGGCGGACCACCTGCGCCACGGTTCGGAGATCCTGGTGCAGTTGATCCAGAACGACGGGCTCTTGGTCGTCGGCGCCGAATACTCGCTGGAGACCGGAGTGGTCGACTTCTTCGACGGGATACCGCAGGAGTAGGACCAAAACAAAACCGGCGCCGCGACCTATCTTTAGGGCGCGACGCCGGTCGAATCGTTCTCTGAGGCTTCCGCTTACTGGAAGTAGCCGGTCACATCGACCGTCATCTGCAACGTCCCGGTCGCCTGGACCGCCATGATTTTGAAACTGCCGTCGGTTTCCAGCTGGACGATCGCGTTGTTGGACCGGGTCTGTCCGGCGGAATAGGTGATCGTCGCCGTGCTCGGGACGGAGCCGGAGTAGGCGACGACAAAGCCGGCGTCCGGCGCATTGATCGCCGTCACGTTGATCGCCACCGCTTTGGCTCCAGCCGGGATGCCACAGAGGCCGCTCGCGTTGAACGAGCGCTCGGAGCCGGGAACGAGCGCCGGTCCGTTGCCACCCCGGGTATCGACCAAGCGGCAAGGAGCGACGGTGAAGTACGAGCCTTGCTGCGGCGCGTCCGGGGGGGCGGGAGCGAGGCTCTGAATCGTCAGCGTCGAGGTCGGTCCGGCCTCGAAGGCACCAAGCGTCGCCGAGGCGGGCACCGCCGTCCGGTCGATGTCGAAGCGGAAAGCGACCAGCGACGCATAGTCGACCTCGGCCGGCGGCGTGGTGCCGGCCGGCGCGGTCCAGGTGATTCCCGTCGCGTCGGTGGTGGCGGTCCAGTTGTTCACGGCGAAACCGTCGCCGTCGGCGTACACGATGTTGGTGATCGACGCGCCGGTCGGGTCGAACGGAATGTGGAGACTCTTGATCCGGCGGTCGAAATCGTGGTTCTGCATCGCGTAGGCGAAGCGCTTGCGGCCTGGGCTGCCTACGACGTCGGTGACTTTGACGACCAGTTGGACCTTCCCTTCGCCGGTGTCGAGCACCCGGTTGTCGGCATTCGGACCCGGCGTCGTCGGATTCACCCAGGTGTTGACGGGCGGACCTTGCACGTAGGCGCCGACGTTGGAGAACGTCCAGGTGGTGCTCGGCTTTGCCGGAGTCACCTGGCGAAAGCCCATGCTGTTGAAAATGTTGACGTCGTTGCGGATGATGTAGAACGCCTCGACGTAGTAGGAGGCGCCCGGCAGCGTGAGGTCGGACTCGGCGGCCTTGAGGCCGTGGGTGAAGGCGTTTTCTCCCGCTCCGCTGAAATCCTGCGAGCAGTCGCCGTTGGTATCGAAGTGGCTCGGGATGCCGCCGCAGTGTGCCCAGGTCGCGGTGGAGGCGGTCACCTCGTTGCGCGGAGCGAGCGAGCCGGTGCTGTTGTTGGTGCCGGTGCTGTAGACGTCCGAGCAGCCGCTGCCCAGGATGTGCGAATCCGTGCAAGCCCCCGCGTCGCAGCCGGTGTTCAGGGTCAAGAAGGCGTGCTTCAAATCGCTGCGCCCGAGCGGCTCGAAGAAATCGCCGGTCGACCGGGTCATCTGCCAGACCAGGAAGGGGTGTTGGTCGTTCCAGGGCGGCACTCCAAGGTTGGTGAATTTGGAGTACCAGGGGACGTTCGCGCTGCCGACGTTCTTCAAGCTCGCGGAGGGGAGCACGACCACCACCGACCGGCCGTTCACAGTGGAGATGCCGGCCTGGCCGATACTGGACATGTCGGAGAGCGAAACGTCGACCGTGCCGCTCCAGTCGCCGCACGGCGGCGGCGCGTTGATGCCGGCGGGGAGATTGGGAACCGGCGGCAGCTGGCCGGCGGCGAGGGTGGCGTCGAGGTCGAGGACGCCTACGGCAACCCCGGTGTAGCGCTCGTCGCCCATCAAGCGGGCGAGATCCGGAAGGATCCGCAGGTCCGCGTTCAGATAGCGTAGCCGGCCGGTCGGAGCGTCGAGCTCCCACTGCGCCTCGGCGGTGGTCAGAACCGCCATGCCGGCCGCGTCGAACAGCTCCAGCACGCCGGGTTTCACGCCGGGACGCATCTCGAGGCTCGACAGGTCGAAGGTACCGGCGCTGCCGACCAGGCGAAAACCGCCGCGGGTGTGCATCGAAGTTCCTTCGAAACCGCGGAATCCGTCCCACGCCACGATCGCGCGCAGGCCGATCCGCCCGTCGAGCGCGAACGACGGCGCACCGCGCGGCACGACGGACAACGGGTGCAGCGAACGCCCGGAGACCGAGGGCGAAAGATCGGTCACCTGGAATCCGAGGCTCGCGAGCGTCGAGCGGTCGAGACCGACGGTAGCCACGCCGTCGAGAATGTCCCACGCCGCGGTGACGGCGGGCGGCTGTTTGGCCGGCGCCGAGGGGGCGTCGGCCCATCCCGGCAAGGCGCCCAAAGTTGAGCAGAACGCAACGAGCAGCGCGACAGCGATCCGGAAACTGAACGTGGCGGATCGGTGGCTTGAGGTTTCGGCGTGGTTCACGCGACTACCCTCCTGAGGACTTTTGGGGTCAAAACGGACGGATGGACTCGGGCACTCTACCGACCAGGCCGCTGGGTTGCAAGTCGCGGAGACGCGACAGCTTGATCGCTTTATTGTCAATACATTGGCGCCACCGACGAAGCAACGCGTGAGTGTTCGGTCTCCTATCCAAGCGTCCTGGTCTCGCATAGCCGCTTTGCAGCTATTTCTACGGCAGAACGGTCCAGTCCTCAAGGGCGATTCCAAGCCCCGAGAAGTGTCGGGTGTTGTTCGTCACAAGTGTGGCGTTCCACTTCCGGGCCAGCGCGGCGAGTAGGAGATCCGGATCGGAAATCCCCTGGCCAGCCTGGTGCCGCTCCGCCCAGATCAGAGCCGCCTCATCCCAATCCTCGAACGAGGGCTCGCATCGCTGCCACGTGGCCGTGATCTCCTGATAAAGCCGCAAGAGTCGATGTGCCCCCTTCAAATGGAGGTAACGGGTCAGCTCGTAATGCGCCACGGAAGCGAGAAGAAGCGGCCTCCCCTGACGCACGGCTACATCCAGCTTCGCGGGCACTGGAGGAATGTCTTTCAGAATGTAGTTGAGCGTATTGGTGTCGAGAAGAAGGGCACTCATCAGTCCTCTTCTTCGGTCAGGCTCGCGAAGCGAATCGGATGCTCGCGCCGGAAGGCGTCGAACCCATCAAGGATTGCTGACTCCTCTGCCGACAGCGGCACCGAGCGCAACTCGGCCAAAGCCGCGAGCGTCCTTTGCTGCCCAGGCAGGTCAACTCCTGGTCCAGGTGGAGCGACACCTGCCAGCCGGCTCGTGAGGAAAATAACTTCGGCCGGCCCCTCGGGAAAATCGTCCGGCAGCCGGACCTCAACTCGATGGTCTTCTGGAATCGTGACCTTCAACTTATGCGCGTGCAATGCCTGGCCCTCCGTACCCGCCAATTGTAACCGCCTCTGTGTCTCCGGGAATGAATCCGCCAAATAGTTGTTATCACCAACCATGAACGCCTCCGCCCCGCCCGAAACCGCCTCGCCGCTCCCGATTGTCGACTCCCCCGTCGCCTCGCCCGCCGATCCTACGCTCGCTCGGGATGCGGCGGACTTGCAGCGGTCGCTGTCCGACCTGGTGCGGGTGGTTCAGTTTCGCGACCGGGACCGGATCTGCTGCCACGACATCTCGGTGACCCAGTGCTATGCGCTGGAAGAGCTGATCCGGCGCGGACCTCTGACGCTCAACGAGCTGGCCCAGGTGCTCTACCTGGACAAGAGCACGGCGAGCCGGGTGGTCGACAGTTTGGAGCGGAAGGCGTACGCCACTCGGTCTCCCCATCCGGCCGACGGCCGGGCGCTGCTGCTCGCGGCCACTCCCATCGGCCGGGCGCTCTGCGAGAGGATCGAAGGAGATCTCGTGCTCGAAGCGCAGCGCCTCCTGGTGGACATCGAGCCCGAGGCGCGCCGCGCGATGGCGCTGCTGCTCGGCCGTCTGGCCCGCGCCGTCGAGTCGCGCACGAGCTGTGGCGTCGACGGTTGTTCAACCTGCTGACATTTGTGTGAAGCGAACTGTGCCAAACGGCCGGTTCGAGACCAAATAGTTGTTATTACCAACCGAGACTCGATCTCGAACCCGAGGAGACGAACCCATGAATACCGAGACCATCACCCCCGCCGCCGAATCCACTGCCGCCCCCTGCTGCGGCCCGACCTGTTGCGGCGGGACAGCCGCCGACGCTTCCGAGAGCGCCTCCCAAGCGAGCGCTCCCGCCGATCGCGCCGCGATCCAGGCGGCGGTGCGCGCCAAGTACGACTCCGTCGCCAAGGCGGTCGCCGCGGGCAAATCCGGCGCGAGCGCCATCGGCTGTTGCGGCGGCGATTCTTGCGCCGATCCGATCACCAGCGATCTCTATACCGAGGCCGAGACCCTGGGCCTGCCGAAGGACGCGATCCTCGCCTCGCTCGGCTGCGGCAACCCGACCGCGCTCGCCGAGCTACTGCCCGGCGAGGTGGTGCTCGATCTCGGCTCCGGCGGCGGCATCGACGTCTTGCTCTCCGCCCGCCGCGTCGGCCCCACCGGCAAGGCGTACGGGCTCGACCAGAGCGATGAGATGCTGGCGCTCGCGCGCCAGAACCAGCGCCAGGCGGGAGCGACGAACGTCGAGTTTCTGCGCGGCGCGATCGAGAACGTGCCGCTCCCCACCGACACGGCGGACGTGATCATCTCGAACTGCGTGATCAATCTCTCGGGCGACAAGCGTAAGGCGCTGTCCGAGGCATTCCGCGTGCTCAAGCCGGGCGGACGGCTGGCGATCTCGGACGTGGTGTTCTTGGGCGCCGTGCCCGCCGACCTCAAGAAGAGCGTCGAGCTCTGGGCCGGTTGCGTCGCCGGGGCGCTTCAAAGCGACGAGTATCGCACCCTGCTCGCCGAGGTTGGTTTCGAAGCGATCGACATCGAGCCGACCCGCGTCTATCGCGCCGAGGAGGCGAAGGCGTTCCTCGCCGGTACCCAACTGGATCACCTGGCCGGCCGCCTCGAAGAGATCGACGGCAAAGCCGCGGCGGCGTTCGTTCGGGCGAAGAAGCCGGTCGTCCAAGGTTGAAGGAGCCCGCGCGGCCGGCGACCGGTCGCGCGGTTTCTTCCGCTATTCCTTGGCGGTGGCGGGGGGCGCCTCTTCGGTCGCCGCCGCGGCCGGAGGCGGTGCGTCGGGCCGGGGCGGCAGCTGCCTCGGCGCGCCGAGAGCGCGTTCCATCAGGTCGAGGACTCTTTGATCGATCAATGCGTTGATCTTGTCCAGGCGGCCCCACAACGCCCGCGCGCGCTCTTCCTGTTCTTCTTCCGTTTCGATCGAGGCTTCCGGCGCCCCGACCTCACCCAACAGCTCGACGACTTCGGCGCCGGCCGGCTTCTTGAACCTCGGCTTGTCGAACCGCGGGAACAGCAGGGCGAAAAAGTCATCGTACTTGACGTTGATCACGTCGAGGATAGCCAGGACCTCGTTGAGCGGCAGGCCCTCTCGCCTGGACAGCAGGTGGGCGGTAAACCCCCGGTTCTTGTGGATCATCCGATCGATGTCCCGCCAGCCGTACCCGGCGCTTCGGACCAGCCGCTCCAGCAGTTGCCGAGCCTGGGCGACGGCCGCCTCCGCGCCCGAGGCCGCCGGGTGCGGCGCGGGAGCCGCAGGTCCCGGGCGCCGGCCGCGGCGCCCGCGAGGCGGTTCCGGCGCGGCCGAGGGATTTCCGGCGGTCTCGATCTTCGCTTCGGCACCTTCCAGCTGGGCTTTGGGTGCAGAACCAGTAGGTTTCATGCTCTCGTTCATATCAGGAAGCATACCAGGTGACCCATCCTACAAACGCAAATGCGCCGGGAAGCTCGATCAACCGGTGCGCGTTCGAGGCGAGTCCCCGAACCGCCCGGAACGTCGCTACAATGCTGCCTGTCCATGGGAAACACAGGCAGTCACGGCTCGACCATAGGCCTGGCCGGAGTCCGGCGCGAGGCTTCGGCGCGCCCGGGCCGCGCCGTGCCCGCGTTGACCGTGCTCCATCATCCGGACGTTTCTCGCGTGGGCGAAATCGCTCTGCTCGGCGAGATCGTCCACGGCGGCACGACCCGGCTCGGCCGGTTGACGCCGGAGCTCAGCCCTCCCGGCGGTTCGGTCGGCAAACCTCTCGCCGATCAGCATCTCTCGCGCGAGCCGGTGGAGCTGTCCGGCGCTGCCGACGATGCCGTGCGCCTGATCATCGGTACGAGCCGGACGCGGGTGGAGGCCGACGGCAAGCCGATCGAGAAGGAGGCGCTGTTCTCCCGCGAGCGTCTGACCCGCGGCGTCGTGCTCGAATTGGCCGAGAGGATCGTCCTGTTGCTTCATCGGCGCGCCTCGGCGCCGAGCTTCGAGCCCGAGACGTTCGGCTTGGTCGGCGCGAGCGAAGGGATCGCGCGGGTTCGGTTCGACATCCGGCAGGTCGCCGACCTCGACGTGCCGGTGTTGATCCGGGGCGACACCGGAACCGGCAAGGAGCTGGTGGCGCGCGCCGTCCATACCGCGAGCGAACGGCGCTCGGGGCCGTTCCTGGGCGTCAATATCGGTTCGATCCCCTCGTCGCTCGCGGCCTCCGAGCTGTTCGGCGCGGTGCGCGGCGCGTTTACCGGCGCGGTCGAGCCGCGCGCCGGGTTCTTTCGCCGGGCGCACGGCGGCACGCTGTTTTTGGACGAGATCGGCGAGGTGAGCGGCGAGGTGCAGGCGATGCTCCTGCGCGTCCTGGAGACCGGCGAGCTCTATGCCGTGGGCAGCCAGTCGGCGCAGCGGGTGGATGTGCGGGTGCTCGCGGCGACCGATTCGAACCTCGAAGCCCGAGCCCGAACCGGTGATTTTCGCGCCCCGCTCCTCCACCGCCTCGGCGGCTACGTAATCTGGCTGCCGCCGCTCGGCGAACGGCGCGAGGATTTCGGCCGGTTGTTCCATCACTTCCTGGCGGAAGAGCTGGCGCGGGTCGCCGGGGAAGAGGACCGGAATCCCGGCGAGCGCATCTCCGCGTCGTTGGTCGCCCGCCTGGCGCGTCACGACTGGCCGGGCAACGTGCGCCAACTGCGCAACGTCGCGCGCCAATTGGCGATCGCCAATCGCGGCGGCGAGCGGATCGAGGTGACGCCGGCGGTCGAGCGCCTGCTCGCGGAGTCGCCGACCGGCCTCTCCGGCGTCGCGCGTTCGGCCGGCGCCTCGCCCGCCCCTTCCGCCGCGCGCAGGCGCCGCGGTTCCGAGATCCCGGACGAGGAGGTCGAAATCGCCCTACGCGCCCATCGCTTCGACCTGCAGGCGACCGCCACCGCGCTCGGGATCTCGCGTCCTTCGCTCTACGAACGGATCGCGGCCCATCCGACGCTGCGCACCGCGAGCGCCCTCGCCGCGGCCGAGATCTCCGCCGCGTTCGAGGTCTGCGACGGCGATCTCGACGAAATGGTCGATCGGCTCGAAGTCTCGCCGCGGGCGCTCGGTCGCCGGCTGCGCGAGATGGGCCTGTTGCCGCGCGGCGACCGCGAGGGAGGAGCGTGACCGGGATCGACACACCGGACGAGCGGCGGTCGGCCGCCGAGCGGATCGGCCCCTATCGAATCCTCTCGCGGCTCGGAGCCGGCGGCATGGGCGAGGTCTTCCTGGCGATCGACGAGCGGCTCGACCGCCGGGTGGCGCTCAAACGCATTCGTCCCACCGGCGAGCCCACTCCCGATCGGCGCGAGCGGTTCCGGCGCGAGGCACGGCTCGCCGCCCGGTTGAACCACCCGGCGATCGTTCAGATCTATGACGTCTTGACCGACGGCGATGCCGAGATCCTGGTGTTCGAATACGTCGAGGGGGCGACGCTCAGGCGCTTGGTGGATCTGGCGCCGCTTTCCCCGGAGCGTGTCGCGGCGCTTGGGCGTGATATAGCCGAAGGGCTCGCCGAGGCGCACCGTCAAGGCATCGTCCATCGCGATCTGAAAAGCGAGAACGTGCTGGTGACCGCCGCGGGTCGTGCGAAGGTCGCCGACTTCGGGGTTGCCAAGGGCCAACTCGAAGGCGACGACCTGACCGCCACCGGTATGGTGGTCGGCACCACCCGCGCGATGTCGCCCGAGCAGGCCCGCGGCGAGCCGGCGGATTTCCGCTCCGACCTGTTCTCGCTCGGAGTTTTGCTCTACGAAGCCCTCGGCGGACGCTCGCCGTTTGCCGGCGGCAACCAACTTTCGACTCTGCAGCGCGTCTTGCACGACGATCCCAAGCCGCTCACCCTCGCCGTGCCCGCCGTGCCGCAGGGCTTTTCCGATCTGGTCCATAGACTGCTCGCCAAGGAGCCCCACCTGCGTCCGAGGAGCGCCACCGAGGTGGCGGCCGCGCTCGCCGCCTGGGCGGACGACCCGACTTCCACCGACGAGCAGCCGACCTGGATCGAATCGCCGCAGGGCCGCACGGCCGCCGCCATTCCACCGACCGAAGCAAAGATCTCCTCCGCCTCCGGCGGCCGATTACTCCCCCGCCATCTGGTCGCGGCGCTCGCCGTTCTGCTCGCGCTCGGCGGCGGCGTGGCGATCTACCTCGCGGTCCAAGCGCCTCCCCCGCCGCTCGAAGTCGCGGTGCTCGCGCCCGAGATCGGACCGACCGGCGCGGGCCGCGCGGAGGTCGACCTGCTCGCCGCGGCCGTGCGTGACGCGGCGTTGCGCCAGCTCGGCGAGCTGACCGGCGTGGCACCCAAGGCGCCGGAGGAGGTCGATGCGGTCCGAGGTCCGGCGAGCACCGTGGCTCGGGCGGTGGCGGCCAGCGAGCTGATCGCTTCGCGCCTCGACTGCCGTGCAGCGAGCTGCCGGTTGACGCTGCGGCGCATTCGCGGTGCGGACGGCGCGCTGCTGGGCTCCGAGAGCCTGGACGTGCCGATCGACGATCTGGCTCTCGCGAGCCATGCGGTCGCGAGCCAGGTGGCGCGCGTTTTCGCCGACCGCAAGCCGCGCCCCGGAAGTCCGGAGCTCGGCGCTTCGAGCGCCGACCTGGCCGAGCTGCTGCAGCTGCGCCGCGAGATCGAAGCACCGGCCGGCCCCGCGCTCGACGGCGCCCTCCTGCGCGCTGCGGCTCTGCGCGCCCGGGCGCCACGCTTCGTCGACGCCTACCTGCTCGAAGCCGACGCGGAGCGCATCGCGTTCCTCCGATCGCGCGAGCGGCACCACCTGGATGCCGCGTACGTTCGCTTGAAGGAAGCGCGGGCGATCGCCCCCGAGAGCCCGGAATCGTTCCGTTTCGAGGTGCTCGTCGCCCTGGCGGGGGGCGAGCCCGCGCGCGCGGCGCAGGCGCTCGACGGCTTCCTTGCGCGGAGCCCCGGCGACCCGCGGGGTTTGGAGTACGGCGCCCTGGTCGCCAACGCCCAGGGCAAACCCCGCGAAGCGCTCGCGAAGCTGCGGGCCGCCGCCCACGACTACCCTTCTCCGCAACGGCTGCGCAACCTGGCGATGCTCGAAGCGGCGCAGGGGGAGATCGAGGCGGCGCGCGAGCACCTGGATCAGGTGATCCGCGAGGTGCCCGACGACCCCCAGGGGCTTTCGACCTTGGCCGGCCTCGAATTGGCGAGCGGCGATCCGGCGCGCGCCGAAGCGCTCTATGCGCGGATCGTCCGCTCGGAGCCGCGCTTGGTGCCGCTCACCAACCTGGGCCTCGCGCGCATGCTGCTCGGCCGGCACCAGGAAGCGGCGGTAAGCTTCGAACAGGCTGCGGCACTCGCGCCGGCAAACCCCCTCGTCACCCTCAACCTCGCCGACGCCTGGGAACTGCTCGGCCGCCACCGCGAAGCGACGGACAAGTACGCCGAGGTCGTCGCCGCGATCTCCGGCGACGCTTCGGCGACCGATCCGCAGTACCGCTCCGCGCTCGCCCAGGCGCTCGCCCACCTCGGGCGCGGGCCCGAGGCGGTAGAGGCGATCCAGGAAGCTCTGCGCCTCGCGCCGAAGGACTCCCAGGTGGCCTACGAGGCGGCGCTCGTTTACGCCCTCTTGGGAGAGGAATCCTCCGCCCTCACCAATGCCCGTCGCGCCCTGGCGCTCGGCTACGAGCCGCGGTGGTTCGGCTTCCCGTGGTTTACGGCCCTACGCGCCCGCCCTGACTTCCGCGCACTGCTCGGCAGCCGGGCGGGCGCCTCTTGAGAGACAGGCTCAGTCGTCGCCGTGTGGAGGGTCGACCAGGATGGTCGGCTCGTTGCGCACTTCGTGAATGGCACCTTTCGGATTGAGGCGCAAGGGAATCGTCTGCGGCCAGGTTTCTTCCTTCTTGACCTCGATCTCCAAGATGGCCAGGTGGCCGGTTTGCTTGAGAGTCACGTAAGAAGGCGGGTCTCCCTCGAAGAGGATCGCGGGCTCGTTGAGCTCGAAGTCGGCGCCGAAGACGACATAGTAGATGCCGTAATCCAGGACGCTGGCGAGAGAAGCCTCCTGGTTCCACCGGAGGACGGGGGCATCGACGACCTGCTCTTTGTAGACGTACCGCCCCTGCGGTTCGTCGAGGTCGACGCTGACCAGCAAGGTTCCGTCGCCGATGCCGTCGGACAGCTGGTCATCCTGGCCATGCGGTGGGTCGACGAGGATCGTCGGATCGATCACGTCGGTTGTACTGTCCTGGTGGATCAGAAAACTGGCGGTTTGGGCGCCACCGGTTTGGGCAGTTGTCACCTCGACCGTAAAGCTCGAGCCGCTGGGATCCTCGTTCACCGTGTAGCCCGTCGGCGGCGTGGTGGTGGCCGTGGGACTCTTCCCCCAGGTGATCCCCGGATCTTTGATGTCGAATCCGTCGATCGAATACGAGAGCTGGAAGGTGCCGAGCTCGTTGATCGTCGCCTTGCGCGAGGCATCGTCGAACGTGATGCCGCTCCCCGTCGGAACGCCGCTCTGGAACTTGAATTTCCCCTCCAGAGTCTTGCTGATCTGAATCGCTACACTCCCGGTCGGAGCGGTCTCGGACATGATCCATCCCTCCTTGCGCCTGCGTTGTGCGCCTCTGGTCCTGCTGTCGAATCGGGTACGCATCGTGGTAACGGCAAAGCGCATGCCAACAATTTTGCCCGGGGTTAGGTGTCGGTAAAGAGGCATCCTACGCGTCGCCGACGTGTCGCCGACGCGTCGGATGAGGTCCGAGCGCCTTCCACCGGCGTTTCTGGTCTCCAGTCCATACCAAAACGTCGCTACAATGCTCTACCTCCATGGACTTCATCGGCGGTGAACGGCTGGGACCGTACCGGCTCGTTGAGCGTCTCGGCGTCGGCGGTATGGGCGAGGTGTATCTGGCGATCGACGAGCGCCTCGATCGCCGCGTGGCGCTCAAGCGCATCCGCGCGACCGGCGACCCCTCGTTCGAGCGGCGCGAGCGGTTCCGGCGCGAAGCGCGGCTCGCCGCCCGCTTGAACCACTCCTCGATCGTCCAGATCTACGACGTGCTCGCCGAGGGCGAGGACGAGATCCTGGTGTTCGAATACGTCGAGGGGACGACGCTGCGCCGGCTGGTGGATTCGGCGCCGCTCCCGCCGGGCCGCGCCGCGGCGCTCGGGCGCGACATCGCGGAGGGACTCGCCGAAGCGCACCGTCAAGGCATCATCCACCGCGATTTGAAGAGCGAGAACATCCTGGTGACCCCGGCAGGCCGCGCGAAGATCGCCGACTTCGGGGTGGCCAAGCAGCAGTTGGACGACGACGGCCTGACCGCGAGCGGCATGGTGATGGGCACTACCCGTTCGATGTCGCCCGAGCAGGCCCGCGGCGAGCCGGTCGATTTCCGTTCCGACCTGTTCTCGCTCGGCGTCCTGCTCTATGAAGTGCTCGGCGGGCGTTCGCCGTTTGCCGGTGCCAACCAGCTTTCGACCCTCCAGCGCGTCCTCTTCAGCGAGCCCCAGCCGTTGACCCTCGCTGTGCCCGCGGTACCGAAAGAGTTTGCCGACCTGGTCCATCGGCTGCTCGCCAAGGAGCCGCACCTACGTCCAAGGAGCGCCGCAGAGGTTGCGACGGCGCTTTCCACTTGGGCCGATGCGCCGGGATCCGGCGACGACCAGCCGACCTGGGTCGAAGGCCAGCCGGCCACTTCCGCGTCGGTCTACGGTCCGTCACCGGCACCGACCTCTCCCCCGGCCGCTCGACGATCCCTTCGCCGCCTTTGGATCGTCCCGGCGGTTCTGCTCGCGCTCGGCGGCGCCGCGGCGCTCTATTTGGCCCTCCGGCCGCCGACGCCGCCGATCGAAGTCGCGGTACTCGCACCGACCGTCGCCGGAACGACCCCGGCAGGCGGCGCGGAAGACAGCGCCCTGTTGACCGCCGGTCTGCGCGTCGCCGAGTTGCAGGTGATCTCGGGCCTGGCCGGCGTCGCGGCCAAGGCCCCTGAGGAGATCGACGCCGCGACCGGCGGTCTGCGGCAGGTGGCGCGCGCCCTATCCGCCGACGAGCTCATCGCCACCCGGCTTGCCTGCCGCGACGAGGTTTGCCAGATCACGCTCCAACGCATCCGGGGGGCCGACGCCAACCTGCTCGATTCGGCGAGCCTCTCAGTGCGCACCGACGATCCGCTGCTCGCGGCGCGCGCCGTCGCAGCCCAGGTGCGCTCTTTCTACCCGGGGCGCAAGACGCGGTCGGGCGTCGGCGATCTGGCCGTTTCGAGCCGTGATTTCGCCGCGTTCCTTCGCCTCTCCAGCCGTTTCAGGGAGCGCCGCGACGCCGACCTCGGCATCCTTCTCGACGAGGTCGGCAGCCTCTCCTCTCGCGCGCCGCAGTTCCTGGAAGCGCGGCTGCTCGAATCGGAGATCGCCCGCCAACGCTTCGCCCAATCGCGTGACCCGGCTGATCTCGAACGCGCTCTCGCGAGCAGCCACGCTGCGCGCCAGATCGCTCCGGGCGATCCCCGGCCGCTCGTTCTGGAAGCCTCGGCCGCAGTAGGTGGAGGGCAGTTGGACCTTGCTGAGACCGCCCTGACTGCGCTCGATCGCCTTTCCCCCGGCGATCCGATGGTGCTCGGACAGCGCGCGATGGTCGCCCAAGCGCGAGGGCGGCCGGAAGAGGCGCTTCGGCTGGCGCGCGCGGCTGCCGCAAGCCATCGTTCGATCGGCAGGTTGCGCAGCCTCGCCTGGTACGAAGTCCAACAGGGGGAAACCGCGGCTGCGCGCTCGAC
>Ga0068860_100002250_pt1 | contig 20301 bp, 17 predicted proteins | sample KBSSwiS32_FD_66597 | JGI IMG/M metagenome (GOLD analysis project Ga0068860, IMG submission 66597) | Switchgrass rhizosphere microbial communities from Kellogg Biological Station, Michigan, USA - KBS Switchgrass S3-2 | ecosystem: Host-associated > Plants > Roots > Rhizosphere > Soil ...
GACGAGCGCGAGGACGCCGACGATACGCATCGACATGCCCGCGACGTAGGCAATGGCAAAGACGACCGGAATGAGCGTGACCGCCGTTCCGAGGTCCGGCTGTCGCGCGATCAGAATCAGCGGCACCGCGGCGAGCGCAGCCGCGATGGCGAGGTCCTCGCGTGTGATGGCACCGCGGCGGCTCTCACCGAAGAACTTCGCAAGAACGAGCGCCAGCGCGGCTTTGGCAAACTCCGACGGCTGCAGATTGACAACGCCGAGATCGATCCAGCGCCGCGATCCGCCGCGCACCGCGCCGAAAAACAGGACGTACATCAGGAGCAACAGAATGCCGAGGTAGATCCAGTGCGATTTGTCCGCGAGCGAACGATAGTCGACCGACAGGCAAATCAGCAACGCGAACACGCCGAAGACGATGCCGTAAATCTGCGTGTAATAGATGCGTGTGAACCCGCCGGTCGCGCTGTAGATCTGCGCAAGTCCGATCGCGCACAGCGCGAAGACGCCGGCGAGCATCGCCCAGTCGATGTGGTAATAGAGCCTTCGTTCGAGCATCTCAGTTCGTGTCGTTCACGGCTTCCTCGGGTTCCGCCGCGGGCTGGCCCGGCATGCGTCCGGGGCCGAACGGGTCCGAGAAGTCAAATTGCAGTTGCTCAGGTGTCGGCGCCGGCGGCAGCGGACGTCCCTGCTTCTTTGCGAAGAAGGTATCGAGAATGTGATGCGCCACGCGGGCCGCATTCGCCCCATGGATGCCGTGCTCGAGGAACACGACGCCGGCAACTTCCGGCTTGTCGCGCGGTGCGAAGAACACGAACCAGCCATTGTCGCGCAGGTCCTTGCCCGATCGAGCGGCTGCGACGCGGCCGGTGTTCGAGATCACCTGCGCGCTGCCGGTCTTCCCCGCGACGTCCATCATCGGGATGCGCGCGCGGCCGCCGGTGCCAGCCGCGTTAACGACCATCCACATACCGTCGCGAATCGCCTGCAGCTTCCCCGGATCGATTTCCACCTGCGATTGCGGTTTCGGCGTCGGCACCGGTTTCCACCCGGTTCCGTCGTCCACAGCCTTGAGCAGGTGCGGCGTCACGCGCGTGCCGCCGTTGGCGAGCGTCGCCATGTAGACCGCCATCGACACTGGCGTCACCGCTACCGCGCCCTGTCCGATGCCGACCGAGATCGTCTCGCCGGCATACCACTTCTTTTCCTTGGTGTGCAGCCGCTTCCATTCGGTGGACGGGACGAGCCCCTCGACTTCGTTGGGCAGATCGATGCCGCTCTTCACGCCGAGACCGACAAGCGTCGCCCACTTGTTGATCTTGTCGACACCCACCTTGTCCGCAACCGTGTAGAAGAACACGTCGCACGACTGCTCAATGGCGTGGCGCAGGTCGATGGAGCCATGGCCACCCTTGCGCCAGCACTTGAAAAAGTGTCCGTAGAAGTTGGCACCGCCGCCGCAGTTCACCCTGAAGTCGGGCGTGATCACGCCTTCCTCGAGGCCGGCGAGCGCCACGGCCATCTTGAAGGTTGAACCGGGCGAATAACGACCCTGCAGCGCGCGATCGTTGAGCGGTCGCTGTTCGTCGTTGTTCAGCGACGCCCAGGTCGCCCGATCAATACCTGCCGCAAACGCGTTCGGGTCGTACGCCGGGTCGCTCGAGAACGCGAGCACTTCGCCGGTGTTCGGATCCAGCACGACCGCGGCGCCCGCGTTCGTGAGGCGCGCCTCACGGCTCGCCTTGAACACGTCTTCGACGGCCTTCTGCAGATCGTAGTCAATCGTCAGCTGCAGCCGCTTTCCTTCGGTCGGCGGTACTTCTTCGAGCGTGCTGATCTCGCGCCCGAGACTGTTGACCACGACCACCCGTGCGCCGTCCTGTCCCATGAGGAGCGCGTTATAAATCTTCTCGATCCCGGCCTGGCCGACCAGATCACCGCTCTTCAACGTGTCGTCGGCCTCCACCATGGCGTCACTCACTTCACCGACGTATCCGAACAAATGCGCCGCGGCGCTCTCTGCGGGATATTGGCGTGTCGGCACCTCTTCGACCACGACATCCGGCAGTTCGAAGTCGAGCCGCCGCGCGGTGATCGCCGCCACCTGTGCAAGCGACGCGTCCTCGACGACGACGATCGGCCGGTAGCTTGGTTCCGCCTTGTGCCGCGCCACAATCGCGCGGACGTTGTTGACGTCGAGACGCGCGACCTCGGACAGCATCCGGATCGTGCGGTCGAGATCCTTGGTGTGCTCGCGGACGATCGAAATCGTGAACGAGTGGCGGTTATCGACGAGCACCTGACCGTCACGGTCGTACAACACGCCACGCGGCGCGCGCAACGCGAGCGTCCGCTGGTGATTGTTTGCCGCCATTTCCTCGTACTTGGCGTGCTCGACGATCTGCAGGAGCCAGAAGCTGATGCCGAGCGCGGCAAACACGACCACGCAAGCCACCTGCAGTACGGTGAGCCTGACAGTGATTCGCCGGCGATCTTCCTGTATGGCCATATCGTTTCGAGCCGACCTCTAGTGGTGCGTCTCTTCCGACCCATTACTGGGCGCTCCGTTGTCGCGCCCAGCAGAATCGCGGTCGACGGGCTGTCGTAGCCCGTACTCCATCAGTTGATACATCCCACTAGATGATCAACGACTCGACCGCTTGAATCTTCGACGTTCCATGACACCCGGCAGCGATTCGATGATCGCAAATGCCAGGATGCCGACAACCGCGTTGCCGATCGCCTGACTGAGCACCGCCGCCCACGGCGAGGGGAACTCCTTCAAACCGAGCAGCACATACATCCCCATGAAGAGCGCCGAATGCACGAGCGTCGCAACGATGAACATCACAAACCGCGGAAACGCAGCGGTCACGATGAATTGTTGCCCGATGACGCCCGCGCCAAACCCAACGATTGCGTTCGCGAGGCCGCCGATGCCGACCGTGCCGCTCGACAACGCATCCTGTACGATCCCTGCGGCGCTGCCGGCCAGCATGCCCGTCACCGGTCCGCTCGTCAGCGCGACGTACACCACAACCACGAGCACCAGGTCGAGCGCCGCCGTCCCGCCAACGAGAAACCGCGCCAGGCTCGTCTGCAACGCCAGCGCCAGAGCTATCGCTATCAAAACGCCGGCTGCTCTCACCTAGTGCCCTGATCCGCGCCCGGCCCGCCTACGTAAGCAGTCGACGGCGGCGTTAGAACGATCAACACCGCTTCCAGTGCGGAGAAATCGACTGCCGGGCGGATCACAATCGAGCTGTATTGTCCCGCTCCCCTCTTTACAGATTGTATCTGACCTATTAGAAAGCCTTTAGGGTAAATGCCGTCAATTCCGGACGTAACGACCATGTCGCCAGGCTTCACCTCGCTCGACCCTGAAACGTAATCCATGCGCAACTCGTCGGCGCCCGTCCCGATAACCACCCCTTGCGCGCGGGTGCGCTCGACCAATGCGCCGGCAGCGGCATTCCGGTCGATGAGCAGTTGAACCTTGGCTGCGCGCGAACTCGGCTGGATGACGCGGCCAACAATCCCCGCAGGTGAAATGACAGCCATGTCGCCGTGAACGCCCTCATGTGTTCCCTTGTCGACCGTGATCGTGCGGAACTCGGGACTGGCACTGCCCGCGATGACGTTCGCCGCGGTTGTTGAAAGCTCGGTGCTCGTTTTCAGGTCCAGCAGTTTTTGAAGTGATTGCGACTGCTGCGCAAGGCTGCGCTCTTGCTGAAGCCGGATCTGCAGCGCGCTGACTTGCTGCTTCAACCGCTCGTTTTCCTCCTCCACCTGCTGAAGCGCAAAGTAGTCCTGCCATGAGGTACGAACGCCGGTCGTGACCGCATTGGCAGCCCGCTGCACTTCCGAAAAGATGCCGAACACCGCCTCCTCGAGCATCGGCACGCCGCGTTTGGTGGTCACCTGCGTGGATATCAGGATGACGTGACCTACGACCACCGCAAGAAAGAGGTAACCAGTACGGCGGCGGATATCGATCACAGCCATATCAACGGTGGGCTAATCAATCGAGATCTTCCGCAGCAAATTAAAGTCCGACAGCATCTTGCCCGCGCCGAGGACCACCGACGAAAGCGGATCCTCCGCCATGGCGAGCGGCAGCCCCGTTTCCTCCCGCAGCCGCTTGTCGAGATTTTTCAGCATCGATCCGCCGCCGGTAAGCACGATGCCTCGGTCGACGATGTCGGCCGACAGTTCGGGCGGCGTCCGCTCGAGCGCGACGCGGACCGCATCGACGATGACGTTCACCGTTTCCGCGAGGGCCTCGCGAATCTCCTCGTCCGTAATGGTGATCGTCTTCGGCACTCCTTCAATCAGGTGCCGCCCCTTGATCTCCATCGTCATTTTTTCTTCGAGGGGGAACGCGGAGCCGATCTCCATTTTGATCTGTTCTGCAGTGCGCTCGCCGATAAGGAGGTTATAGGTCTTCTTGATGTACTGGATGATCGCTTCATCCATCTCGTTGCCCGCGACGCGCACCGCCTTGCTGTAGACGATCCCGGCGAGGGAGATCACGGCAATGTCGGTCGTGCCGCCGCCGATGTCCACGATCATGTTGCCCGATGGCTCGGTGATCGGCATCCCCGCGCCGATCGCCGCGGCCATCGCTTCCTCGACCAGGTGAACCTCGCTCGCCTTGGCGCGATACGCGCTGTCTTTCACCGCGCGCTTCTCGACTTGCGTGATTTCCGATGGAACGCCGATGACGATTCGCGGACGCACCCAGACATTCCGGTTATGCGCCTTCTTGATGAAATAGGTCAGCATCTTTTCGGTGACTTCGAAGTCCGCGATGACGCCGTCCTTCATCGGTTTGATCGCGACGATGTTGCCCGGCGTACGGCCGAGCATCTCTTTCGCATCTCTGCCGACCGCTTCAACACGGCCGTTGACCTTGTTGATCGCGACAATCGAGGGCTCGTTGACGACAATGCCCTTGCCGCGAGCGTAGACGCAGGTATTGGCGGTGCCGAGGTCGATCGCGAGATCGCTTGAGAAGAGGGAGAAAAACGAGCCGAGAGCCAAGTCGAAAACTCCTTGGGCGGACCTGAAGGTCTGCCTCTACATCAAAAGGCCGGAGCCTCTTGCGCAATATGAATCCCGTTCTTCCCCGCGTCTTTTACCCGGTACATGGCCACGTCGGCGGCTCGTATTAATTCTTCGGCCGAAGCAGCCACGTCCGGCAGGGTCGCAACTCCAATAGACGCGGTGAGATGGACGGATAACCCGTCCGAGGCCAGAAAGACGCAGGCGCCAATCCGGTCCCGGATACGTTCGGCAACCGATAGCGCGCCTTCGCGGCCCGTATCGGGCAATACCACCGAAAACTCGTCTCCGCCAAAACGTGCAGCGATGTCCGTTTCCCGCGCGCTCCCGCGGATGATCGCCGCCGCTTCGACAAGCGCCTTGCTGCCCGCCAGATGTCCGTAGGTGTCGTTGACCTGCTTGAACCCATCGAGATCGAGAAACAGCAGCGAAAGAGGCCGGCCGCTGCGCGAGGCGCGTTTGGCTTCGCGGCGGAGCACGAGATTGAGAAATCGCGAGTTGTGCAGCCCCGTCAGATCGTCGGTGACAGACACCGCCTCCAGGCGTTGCAGCGCCAGCGCGTTGTCGAGCGCAATCGCGGGCGCCTCGAGGATCGAGCGAATCGCCAGCGAGAGCGACGCGCTCAGCGCGGGCAAGGCTGCGGAAGGCATCGGATCGAGGCCGGCCAGCACGCCGATTGGACGGTTGCGGCAGACGAGCGGAAACGCGATGGCGCTCCCCGTCGCCCCTTGCTTGCCGCTGTCTTTGGCGAGATCGCCGGACAACAGCTCCGAGCCGTGACGCATCACCCACTGCGCGGCGACCCAGACCGATGGCATCATGTCAGACGTCAGCCCTTCGTCAGCGATCACGGTGAGATCGCCCTTCATGTCGCGCGCGACCACGGCCCAGCACGGACACGGAATCCATGTCCTCGCACGGTGCACCAGCCATCCCGCCACTTTCCTGGGGTCGACCGTCGCGTTCGCTTCACGAATCGCCTCGAGCACTGTCTCGCGCCGCTCGAGCTGCGTACGCAACGAACGAACGCGCCCTTTCAGTCGAGCAGCCAGATCGGCACGACGAATACGGCGCCCGGCGGAGTCGGGAAGGCTAGACTTGGCGGAGATAGGTGTCACCGCTGGAAGGGAGCGGGGGCGCTAAGTCCTTCTAAACTAGCAAAATATACCATGAAACCGTTGCGACTCCGGCGACTGATGGCGTACGATGAGAGGCTTCAATACCCTGCTGAGGATTAGACCATGACGATGCTCGACTCGATGCGGCGGCACAAGAACTGGCTCAAGTGGAGCCTTGCTCTGGTCGTGCTGGCGTTCATCGCGCTGTATTTCCCGAGCTACATGAACACGGGAACCACCATTGGCGCGACCCCATCGGACGTTGTGGCCACTGTCAACGGCACCGACATCCGGGGCGTCGATTTTCAGCGTCGCTACCAGAATCAAATTCAGGCCTACCAGCAGCAGTACGGCGGCAGCATCAACGAGCAACTGCTGCGCCAGCTCGGGGTCGATCAGCAGATTCTGCAGCAGATGGTGGACGAGCAGGCCGCCCTCACCGAAGCCGACCGCCAGGGCATCCGGATCAGCGATGAAGAACTGGCGCAGCAGATCTTCTCGATTCCGGCGTTGCAGGAAAATGGCCGCTTCATCGGCGAGCAGCGGTACGAACAGCTGCTTGCGTCGCAATATCCGCCGATCACAAAAGGCGACTTCGAGCAGAGCCTGCGACGCAGCATGATGGTCGACAAGCTGCGCTCGGCCGTAACGGACTGGGTTTCCGTCTCCGACTCCGACCTCGAGCGTGAATACCGCAACCGCAACGAAAAGGTGAAGCTGCAGGTCGTCGCGCTCACCGCGGACAAATTCCGTGACAAGGTCACGGTGAACGACGCGGATATCGCGTCGTACTACGACACGCACAAGACCGAGTACCGCAAGGGCGAGTCGCGGAAGATTCGGTACCTGCTCGTCGATCGCGATCAGCTGCGCTCGCGCATAACCGTGACGCCGCAGGAGATTGAGAGCTACTACAACTCGAACATCCAGCAGTTCCAGGCTCCGGAGCAGGTGCGCGCAAGCCATATCCTGTTGAAGACGGATGGCAAGGACGAAGCCACCGTCAAAAAGCAGGCCGAGGACATCCTGAAGCAGGCGAAAGCCCCCGGTGCGGACTTCGCTGCACTCGCGAAGAAATACTCGGAAGACGACGGATCGAAGGCCAACGGCGGCGACCTCGACTACTTCCCGAAAGGCCGTATGGTCCCTGAATTCGAGCAGGCGGCCTTCTCGATGCAGCCGGGACAGATCAGCGATCTCGTGAAGTCGCAGTTCGGGTTCCACATCATCAAGGTAGTGGACAAGAAGGCGGCGGCGACGCGTACGTTGGATGAAGTGCGCGCACAGATCCAGGGCACCCTGACGACGCAGCGTCTCGATCAGCAGCTTGCGGACCGCACGCGCGACCTCGACGCGCGGATCAAGAAACCGGCGGATCTGGATACCGTCGGCAAGGAAGCCGGCCTGGTCGTGAGCGAAACCGGATTTTTCGCGCGCGACGAACCGGTCCCAGGCATCGGCCCGACGCCCGAGGTGACCAACCAGGCGTTTCAGATAAAGGACGGCGAAGTGAGCCGCGGGCTGCAGTCGCCGCGTGGTCCGATGTACATCACGGTCACCGGCAGGCGCGAGCCGTACGTGCCGAATCTGGATGAAGTCAAGGATCGCGTGCGCGACGACGTGATTAAGGTCCGTGCAGCGGAGTTGAGCAAACAGAAGGCTGGTGAAATCGCGGCCGCGCTCCGGTCCGCGAAAGACTTCGCCGCGGCAGCCAAAGCGCAAGGACTCGAAGCCAAGGACACGCAGCTCGTCACACGCGGCTCGCCAATTCCCGACGTCGGCGTCAGTCAGGAGGTCGACAAGGCTGCGTTTACGCTTCCCGCCGGAGGCGTCAGCGATCCGATTGCGACGCCGACTGCAACCGTCATCGTCCGTGTCGCCGAGCGACAGGAAGTGACGCCTGACGCATTCAAGACGGGCAAAGAGACGTTCCGGACGCAGCTGCTCAACGAGCGCCGCGCCCAGTTCTTCGAATCCTATATGGCGAAGGCGAAGCAGGGCATGAAGATCCAGGTCAATACAGACGTCGCCAAGAGGATCATCGGCGCCTAGCGCACGAACGCAAACGGCATCAACGCCAGCGGCTCGCCACGCCGGAATGTTGCAACCGGCGTGACGAGTGACGCCACCGCCTGACGCTCGGCCGCATTCAGTAAGACACCCCACGATGCAAACGCCGACGAGGAGCGACTCAGCTCGCTGAGCGCCTCGAATAAACTTCGCCGCCCCGAGTACACCACGAGCTCCACGTCCTCGTCGGCCGGAATATGCGCGCGCTGTTTGGCGATCGCCACGGCGGTGTCGAGGCCACCGAGCGCGTCCACGAGTCCGCGCTCCTTCGCCTGCGCGCCGGTCCACACGCGACCTTGTCCGACCGCATCGATTTTGTCGGGGGTCGTGTGGCGCCCTTCCGCGACCTTGGTGATGAACGTTTTGTAGAACCCCGTCATGTACTCACCCATCTTGGTGCGCTGCTCTGGAGAAAAGCGCGTGAACGGCGAGGCGAGATCCGCATTCTTCCCGGACTTGACCGTCTCCGTGGTGATGCCGATTTTCGCCAGCGTGCCGTCGATGACGACCTTGCCGCTGAACACGCCGATCGAGCCGGTCAGCGTCCCAGGCTGCGCGACGATGACTTGTCCGGGCGCTGAAATGTAGTACCCGCCGGATGCCGCGAGATCGGACATCGAAACGACGAGCGGACGCGCCGGCTTCTGATCACGCGTGATCGTGAGCTCACGCCACATCACGTCTGAGGCCGCGCCCGATCCGCCAGGGCTATCCACCCGCAACACGATCGCTTTTATGGAGTCATCGTCGCGGACACGGCGCAGCTGCTCGACGAAGGTGTCGGAGCCGACAACCATCCCTGTTCCAGGGTTGTAGCCACTCTTTCCCGACGCGATGACACCCGATGCGTAGAGCACGGCGATGCGCGACCCCGTTCGTACTCCAACCGAACGCGGCGTGACGCGTTGATACTCACTGCCGTCGACGCGACGCATCTCCCCGCCCTGACGGAGTTGCGGAACCCGATCATCGAGCTGGTCTTCGTACGCAAGGCCGTCGACCAGTCCGTTTCGAACCGCTTCCTCAGGTGAGAACGGACCCTGATCGAGCAGTTGTCGCATCTCTGCTTCCGTTTTCTTGCGGGCGGACGCGATGCCGCGCACCAGTTGCTGGTACATGTCGTCGTTGAGCGACTCGGCCATCTCACGATGCTCGGGCGTGAACGTTTTCTGCGTCAGCTGATTGACCGCGGTCTTGTAAGGGCCAATCTGCAGAAAGTCGGGATAGGCGCCGACCTTGTCGAAGGCGCCACGCAGAAAGACCTCATACGAGGCAATGCCTGTGATGTCGAGCGAACTGGTGGGCAGCAGGTAGACGCGATCCGCCGCGCTCGCCAGGTAATACTCGCGGTCGCCGCCGTATTCGAGGAAACCAACGACAACTTTCCCCGACTTGCGAAAGTCGAGCACCGCGTCGCGCAGTTCCTGCACCTTTCCCCAGTACGGCGAGTCGATCGACGAGGGCATCAGCAGGACACCCGTAATGCGCGGGTCACGTTTTGCCAGTCGGAGGCTTTCGACAAAACCGCGCACCGTCATGGTGTCGCTCGCGATCAGCTGACCGACGACGTCGGCGGGGACCGTTTCCTGCAGTTCACCGCCGGGACGAAGCACCAGCGTCGAATCGTCCTGAATGGACGGACCACGCGAGACCAGCAGATACACGAGCCCGATGCCCGTGAAAGAAACGATCACGCCAAACGCGATGATGGCGACAATGACGGCAACGCCGCGGCGAACAGCCACAAGCACCTCCGTCTCTATTGTGTACTGAGGCGGCGGATAGCCCGCGTCCGCGCTGCGCGCGAGGGCGGGTCCGCCGTAGCTTTACAAGAGGCGGAAAGGTCCGCTTCTACGGGTTTGCGATGAGCTCGCGCGCGGCGCGCTGCCCGGACTCGATCGCGCCGTTCATGTATCCCTGCCAGCGTTCGCTCGTATGCTCGCCGGCGAAAACAATGCGCCCGACCCGGCGCGACAGCAGCGATCGCCACGCGGGGTCGAATCCGGGATCGAGGAAGGCGTATCCACCGCGTACCCATGGGTCCGCCGTCCAGTCGCCAATGTGCACGGCCGTGACGGGTGCCCGATCGATGCCGAGCCAGCACAGGTCGGACAACAGAGACTGACCACCAGCCGCCGCTTTATCGCGCAGGCAGCCGCTGGCGGATCCGCCAGCGAGAAACGAGATGATGGATGCCGCATCGCGCTGCTCCTCGCTGCCGTCCCAGAATGCACCGACGCAATCGTCGGTCGCGAAGGCGCGGGCGTGGCGATCGCCAAACACGTTCATCGAGCTTTGGAGCAACACCTTCGTGGCGCGGCCGTAGGCAAGACGCTCAATCGCGTGACGTTGATCGTCAGCCAATGCAGGTTGAATGTCGACGTGGCGCAAGGTGGATGCAGGCAGCGTCATCACCAGATAGTCCGCTTCGACCTGCTGCGTGAGCCCCGACGGATCCGTGACGGTAACGAGAACCCTATCCAACGCGTTGGCAACCGCCCGGATGACATGCCCAAGCAGAAGGCGGCCCCCCGCACCTCGTCGCAGTGCGTCAACGAGGCGATCGTTGCCTCCCTCGATGCGATAGAAGTCGGCCTGCGAAGGCGCGCCACCCCTGGCGAGCTGCTCCACGACGGGCAGAACGGAGATCTCGGCGGGATCCGCGAGAAAGAACCCACCGAGCGCGTTCGCGATGTAATGCACGTCGGCAGACGCCTTCGATTGCCGCATCCAGTCGCTCAGCGACATCGTCGCCATTTCGCCGATGGCCTCTGACGACGAATCGCCTCGGGCGAGTTTGTAGCGACGCGTCAGCGGCGACAAGCAATCGCGCAACGCCTCCCATGGCGCCGTCCGGCTCACGTGATATGTCCCGGTCGCGTCGCGGAATCTGTGGGTAAATCCGCTGCGCAGAATCCGTACAAGCGGCAGGTCGAATTGCCGGCAGAGATCAATGATTTCCTTCTGATCGCCGTCGATGAATTCGCCGCCCAGCTCCCCGTGTTGTTGTGCAGCAAATTCGCGGACTGTCTGCACGCGGCCGCCGGCATAGGACCGCGCGTCCAGCAGTGTCACGGCGGCCCCGGCGTGGGCTAGTTCATAGGCCGCCGACAACCCCGCCAAGCCCGTTCCTGCAATTGCGACGTGAAAACCGTGCACGGACACGCAAGGGAGCAATGGAAGTGCCACCTATAATCAAGTCCATGAAACGTGTGGCGATGGCTCTGCTCATCAGCGTGCTTGCCGCATGCGGTGGAGGCAACATGGGTCAATCCAACATCACCCAGCTGATGAAGCAGGATGTAAAAACTGGAACCGGCGACGAGGCCACGCCCGGACGCCGCGTCCAGGTGCACTATACGGGTTGGCTCTACGACGAAGGAAAATCCGATCACAAGGGTACGAAGTTCGACAGCTCGCGCGATCGAAACGAACCGTTCACATTCCGCCTTGGCGCCGGAGAAGTAATTCCGGGCTGGGACCAGGGTGTTGCCGGCATGAAGGTCGGCGGACAGCGTACGCTCACCATTCCTCCTGCGCTCGGGTACGGAGCACAGGGGGCCGGAGGCGTGATTCCGCCGAACGCGACGCTCGTCTTCGACGTCGAACTTTTGAATGTGAGTTGAGTATTGTCGACATCGAGGCGCTCGCGCCCAACGGCGACGGCATCGCCACCTCCAATGGGCGCCGGCTAACCGTTCCATTCACCATCCCCGGCGAGCGGGTTCGCATCCGCGTTGTCGAGCGCGGACGCGCTCCCGCGGTCGTGTCGCTCGTCGAAATTCTCCGCGCGTCGCCACATCGAGTCACGCCGCGCTGCCGCCATTTCGGCCTCGACGCCAAACCGGGCGTCGGTCCATGTGGCGGCTGCACGTGGCAGCACATCGCATATCCCGAACAACTTCGGTTCAAGACGCAACTGGTCGATCGACTCGTCCGCGGCAGTGTGCCTGACGCTCCAGCCACGCTGCCGACACTGGCCGCCACCGCGCTGGACCAGCCGTGGGGATACCGCCACAAAGTGCATTTCGTCTTCGGCAATCGTGGTTCGACCTTGACGATGGGGCACTACGTTCGCGGATCGCGGCGGGTCATTCCGGTTGTGGAATGCCCGGTGCACGACGAGCGCGGAAATGCCTTCGCATTTTGCGCGCGCGACACATTCGCGGCGGCCGGCCTTCGAGCCGCCGGCGGCGAGCGCGGGACCTTGCGCAGTCTCGCCATCCGGGTTGGCCACCGCACCAGGGAACTCATGGCGACGCTCGTCGTGTCGCACGATCGAGACCGTCGCGTTCGAATCGCCACCCGGCAGTTGCTGGAACGTACGCCGCCGACATCGTTGCACGTCAACGTGCACGATCGGAACGATGCGTTCATCTTCGGAACGGCGACGCGGCACCTGTCTGGTTCACCGCGAATGCGCGAGGAGGTCGCGGGGGCTTCGCTGCTGATGTCGCCCACTGCCTTTTTTCAGACCAACGTTGAAGCCGCTGAACTCTTGGTTCGACTCGTCGTCGACGCCATGTCCTCCGCGTCGCGCGTGGTGGACCTCTACGCCGGCAGCGGCTTGTTCGCCATTCCGCTTGCAGCGGCGGGACACGAAGTACTGGCGGTCGAGGAAAATCGGATTGCGGTCGCTGATGGCGAAGCCGCGCTCAAATTGAATAAATCGGCGCGCGGCCGCTGTCGTTTCGTTGCGCGGCGCGTCGAAGCGGCACTCCCTTCCCTCCATAATGCCGAAGCCGTGGTCCTGGATCCGCCACGGGAAGGGTGTTCGGCGTCCGTCCTGCGTGAAGTCTTCGCCCGGCTCAAGCCGCGGCGCGCGACCTACGTTTCCTGTAATCCGGAGGCGCTCGCTCGGGAGTTGCCTCGAATCTGCGGCTACGGCTATCGAGTCGATTCGCTCCAACCCGTGGACATGTTTCCGCATACTGCACACATTGAGACCGTGGTAGTGCTTCAGAGGAAGTGACCGACCTTAACTCGTTGAGTCGTCGACGGTAACGAAGGCGCTCCGGCCTTCTTCGTTTCTCGAAATCTGTTCCATAATTCGCTCTCGTGTCATCTCGAGTTACAACCCAGGCTGTTGTGAATACCGTCTCGGGCCGATATTGGGTACGAAATCGATGAAACGTGCGCACCTGGGCATTCAGGCCGCCATTGTCCTGACAATGGTGTCGTTTGTCAGCTGGCCGCAATTCCGACCGGTTCGCCTGCAATCGATCTGGCGGTACACCCCCGCGGCGGTGCTCGAGGCTCGAACAACGGACGCTGCGCGCTATACGGGTGCGGCGGCCGCTTCAAGTCCCCGGCCGTTCATCGGTGAACTGTCATCGTCTTCAACCAACCTCGTACCGACGGCGCACGGTTCTACGGTCGTCGACGACGCACTGCCCGAAATAACTCCGGGCGCGATCGCGGCCCTCGGCGGGACCGAGAACGCGCTCGTCGGCCTGGCGCAAAACTCGCTGAATGCATCGATTCCCCGCGCCCGCGTGGTGCTGCGCGACATCCGTACGGGCGAAGCGCTGCAGCAGACAACCGCCGATGAACTCGGACAGTTCTGGTTCGTTGATCTTCCATCGAGCGAATACGTGGTCGAACTGGTTGGCCCCGACGGCTCGGTCGTTGCCGCGAGTGAAGTGGTGAAGACGTCCAAGGGCCATCTGCTGCGAACGGTCGTGCGAGTCGCGGCGGCCGCCGCGGTTGTCACGGCACTGTTCAGCAACCAGTTATGGCCCAGCCGCGGCTATACCAACGCGTTCGCGACGAGCCGCGACGTCACGCCTACGACGACCACGCAGCTACCGCGAGTAACGTCCACCGGAAATTAGAATGTTTGCTCCTCGCGGCCTCACACCGACCGATCCCACAGGCGGAGCACCGTCTTCGGTCCCGACGCCAAACGCGCACGGCCGGAAGACCGGCGGGTTGTTCAGCCCCGATCCGAACGTCCACCTGTTCGATCGCCTCGCGATCATCATCAAGCATTGGAAAACAGCGATCGGTGTGGCGATGCTCGTCATCGCGGGCATGATGTACCAGACGTACACGACGGTGCCGCTCTATCGCGCCCAGGCCCGTATTCAGATCGACGAAGAGCACACGACGGCGCAGACGGATTTCAAGGAATCGTCGCTCGTGTACAGCGATCCGGAGCCGTATTACCAGACGCAGTACAAGATTCTTCAAGGACGCGACCTCGCGCTGCACGCGGTCAAACGGCTGCAGCTGCAAGCGGTGCCCGAGTTCAACGGACAAGGCGCCAAACCGCCGGCGCTCACGCAGGCGATTGCCGATATCAAAGCGAAGGTTGTGGCGCTCGTCCGGGGCGAACCAGCGACGCCGGCTCGTCGTGCGGGCGGTCCCCTCAATGAGAATCAGCAGGCAGACGCATTCCTGGGCCGTGTGCAGGTCGCGCCGGTCCGCGGCAGCCGGCTCGTGGACGTCTATTTCGTCTCCGCCGATCCGCAGTTCGCCGCGCGTGCCGTCAACGTGCTGGCCGAGGAGTACGTCAACCAGAACCTCGAATTCCGACTTCAGAACACTGACAAGACGCTGGACTGGCTGACCGAAGAAGTCGCCAAGCAGCAGAGTGTCGTCCAGACCAGCGAACGGATGCTCGCCGAGTACCGCGAGAACAAGAACGCGCTTTCGCTGGAAGACCGGCAGAACATCATCGTGTCGCGCCTGAACCAGGTGAACGACGCTGCCTCACGGGCGCGGATGGCGCGCATTCAGAAGGAGGCGCTCTACAACCAGGTTGCGGCGGCGACCGATCGCGAAAGCCTGACCACGATTGCCAGCAATCCGTTCGTCCAGCAGTTGAAGACACGGGTCTCCGAGCTCCAGCGTGAAAAGCTGCGAGTCGAGGATCGGTACGGCGAAAAGCATCCAGACGTCCAGCGCGTCAACGGCCAGATTGCCGATGCCCAGCGTCAGCTCGATCTCGAAGTCGACAGGAGCGTTGCCGCCATCAAAGCCGATTACCAGGCGGCGGTCGCCGAAGAGAAGCAGCTTGGCAGGGACCTCGAAACCCAGAAGGCGCAGGCAACGGACCTGAATCGCAAGAGCATCGACTATTCGGTGCTGCAGCGCGAGGCGGAAAGCAACCGGCAGGTGTACGAATCGCTGCTGCAGCGCGAGAAAGAGATGCGGGTGGTCAGCAACAGCCGGGCGAACAACGTACGGCTGCTCGACCGCGCGGAAATACCGGGGTCGCCGTTCACGCCGAACACCAGGCGCGCCTGGATCATGGCGTTGCTCTTCGGGCTCGGCATCGGCATCGCCGCGGCATTTGCCATCGACTATCTCGACGACACGGTCAAGACGCCCGAGGACGTGACCTGGCGCCTCCATCTGGACTTCCTCGGACTCGTCCCGAAGGTGCACGGCGAGCGGCACCCGCTGCTGTCCGGACCGGTCCCGCATGATTTCGGTGAAGCGTTTCGCGCGCTGCGCACGGCGCTGGTCGCCAGCAGCGGCACCGACGCGACGCGGCTCATCGCGGTCACCAGCACGCAGCCGCTCGAAGGAAAAACCACGACAGCCGTGAACATCGCGCTCGCGCTGGCCATTGGCGGTGCGCGAGTGCTGCTCCTCGACGCCGACATGCGGCGTCCCAGCCTGCACAAGGCGATGCGGCTGCCGAACGACCGCGGGCTTGCGGAACTGCTGGGTGGCACGGCGAAGATGCGTGAGGTCGTTCAGCGCTGCGGCGATCCGAATCTTCTGGTGATCTCCGCCGGCCATACGCCGTCTAATCCGTCGGAGCTCCTGGGATCGGACCGCATGCGCGCCTTCCTGCATCAGCTGACGACGGGCCCCTTCGACTGGATCATCATCGATACGCCACCCGTGCTCGCCGTCACCGACGCAGTGGTGCTTGCCCCACTCGTGCACGGGGTGTCGTTTGTGATCGGCGCCGAGATGACGCGATGGCGCCTTGCGGAACGCGCCATCGAAACGCTGCAGGCCGGACATCCCCGGGCGATTGCAGCTATCCTCAATCGAGTTGACTTCGACCGTAACCGCTACTACTACTCGCGGTACTACGGCCACCAGTACAAGAGCTATTACGCCGAAGCACCGGTCGCGAGCTGATCGCGCCTGGCGCTCGCTGCTCCCGGTCGGGCTGATGCTGCTGGCCGCGTTCACGCTGGCCTGCATCGGTGAGCGGTACACGTGGCCCATCGTGCCGGTGCTCATCGGCGCGGCCGCCCTGTTCCTCATCTCCGGCGCGCGTGTCGGCGCCGATCCGCTGACTCGATCGATCGACGTGGTGCTCGTGGCCGCGCTCGCGGTTATCGGCCTTCAGGTGATTCCACTGCCCTCGGAGATTGTCCGCGCCGTGTCACCAGCAACACTGTCCTTGCAGGATGCCTACGCGCTCGAACGGTTCGCGAGCTGGCGGCCGCTTTCGATCCATCCCGCGTCGACACGAATGAGCTTCGGTCTGGCACTGGCCGCGGCGCTGGTGTTCTGGACCTCGCGTGAGGCATTCTCACGCGGCGGCACGCGCCGCGCCACGCGCCTCCTCGGGTGGATAGGATTGGGATGCGCGGTCGTGTCGCTGGCACAGCGTGCAACGGCACCGAAAACGGTGTTATGGAAATGGAGCGTTCCCGACCCGCGCGCGCTTCCGTTCGGCTTATTTGTCGACCGTAACCAACTGGCCATGTGGCTCGTCCTCGCAATCAGTCTCGTTGCAGGCTATCTCGCGATGCACGTGCACGCCAGGACGAACAACCGCATCACAGGCGAACGCCATACAGTCATCGCGATCTTGTCCGACCGGGACGCTCTCGTGATGTGCGCGTGTGTAGCCGTGATGGTGCTCACCTTGGCCGCAACGTTGTCGCGGTCGGGATTTGTCGCCCTTGTGGCAGCCGGAGCTTGCGGCGCATGGCTGGCGCGCGGAGATCGCAAACGCGCGTTATGGGCAGGCGCGACGGCGGCAATCGTCCTTGGCGCGGCGGCCGCGTGGCTGAACCTCGAGGGACTGACGCAGCGGATTGTCACCACCGCTTCAGGCGCTGAATTCGATGCGACCGGCCGTGTGGCGATATGGCGGGAGACCGCTCGAATCGTCCGCAATTTTCCGCTGCTCGGCACCGGCGCCGGCACCTTTGCGGATGCCATGTTCGTCTACCAGCAAACCGCTCGCGAAGTGCTGTTCAACAACGCCCATGACGAATATCTACAACTGCAGGCCGAAGGTGGAATCGCGCTGTTAATCATCAGCCTCGCCGGTATTGGACTGGCGGCGAGAGCCGCCCGCGCGCGCCTCGGCGCCGACATCGGCGCTCATCGCTACCTCAGGATTGGAGCGTGCGCCGGCCTTGCGGGCATCGCGATTCAGAGCCTCTGGGAAGCAGGGCTTCGCGCCCCTGCCAATCTCCTGCTGGCCGCGATCGTGGCGGCGATCGCCGTGCGGCCGATCGACCGTGACGACACGACGGCAGCCGCCGAGAACACGCCGGCATGATCAGGGTGGGATTCGACGTCGACGGCGTCCTCGCAGACTTCAACAAGACCTTTCGTGATACGGCCGCGCAAATCGAGGGAACGACGGGGCAGGATCTTTCGAGTCCCACGCCGCGAGGACTGGGCGCTGAAGCGATGAAACGCGTCTGGGAGCACATCAGCCGGACGCCGCAGTGGTGGCTGCAGCTCGAGGCATACGAGCCAGGACAGATCGAGAGGATCTACCGCACTTCACGCGAACGGCGATGGGAGGTCTACTTCATGACCACTCGCCCTTCGAGCGCGGGGGAAACGACGCAGTTTCAAACGCAATGGTGGCTGGAGTCGCATCGGTTCCCCATGCCCGCGGTGCTGACGGTGCCGGGTTCTCGCGGTGATGCGGCCAATGCCTTGAAACTGGATATCACCGTCGACGATCGGCTGACCAACTGCGTCGACATCATCGCTGCGTCACGGTCGAAGGCGGTCCTGGTACTCCGTCGAGAGGATCAGACGGTGCGCGATCAGGCGCTGGCCCGCGGTATCGGTGTTGTTACTACACTCGCGGCGGCGATCGACGCGGTGGAACAGTTCGAAGAGATCAAGCGTGCGAGTTCTGGCAGGCTGTCGCGCCTCGCTGACTGGTTCAAACCGTCGAAGAACGACGAGGAACGGCTCCCGCTGGACGTGCGCGACACGCATGGCGGCGTTCAGCCGCCGCCCAAGCCCTAGTAGAACCAGTCGACCACCACGTCACGGATACCTTCGGTCACGAGAAGCACCTCGTGAGGCACGTTCGATGGAAACGCGACCAGCGTTCCGGCGCGCGGGACGATCTCGCACAGGCGAGGCACGTACATGCGCAGCGAACCGCCTCCACATTGCTCGCCAGCACTCGTCAGGAACACAACGACTGAAATCCGCCGTGGGAAGCGCTCGTCCCATTCGGGCGACACGTCCAGATGTCGACGATAGAAGCCGCCGATGGAGTACCGCAGAAAACCGGGACCTTCATCGCCACGCAGCGCGATGCCGAAAAACTCCGCGATCTCTTGACGGATGCGGCCAATGGCGTGCTGCACTTCGTTGATGACGTCGTCGCCGACCTCGACTTCAAATGCCCGTCGCGCGTCTTCATCGACGCGATAGTCATCCGCATAGATCTCCGCCGGCATCGCAGCGCCTGAGTCCATAGCGGCGCGGATCCGCATGCAGTCCGACGCCAGCCAGAAGTCAGGACGCACGAACACCATCGAGCTTGTCATCGCCGTGTCCAATTTAGTCGTTAGGAGAACCCCTGGTCCAGGGTTCGTCAGGAACTTTGACTCAGCGTCGAAACCATTTGGGCGCGCCGCTGACGATACGGTGTGCGTACAGAATCGGGAGCGCGGCCGCGCGGTGAGTGCCGTAGCGCTGGTACATGAAGCCAGCGGCCGGGAAGAGATGTTCGAACAGCAGACGAATGCGATCGCGCCAGCGCGCCGTCGCGGCGAGGTCGGCGGTGAGCACGTCCACACGGCGCATCGGCCCGCCGATAAAGGCCGCCGATGGTTCCGCGACGGCCCGTGGCGATTGAAGCATTGCGATCCAGTCTGTGTCGATGCCGCCGAACGCCGCCGCCGCGCCCGCAAGCCCTTTCGCCGCGACCGCGCGCAGACGGCGCTCGGTCATGAGCACCGTGAATTGGTCGCGCTCGGCGACCGTCAGCGATTGCGCCAGGAGATGGATGTCGAAAAGCCACAGCAGCTGATCGCTATCTCCATGATGCGCGACACGGTGTACGCACGCGATAACGAGCGAGTGGACCGCGGATGGAACGCGCGCGGCCGGGCCGAGGCGCGGCAGCGTCGCGGACGCCGCGACGATCTCGTCGTATGAAAGCGCCTCTGCGAATGCGCGTACGTTCGCTATCTTCCAGTGCACGTCGAGTGCGTGGCGGACGCCGCGGCGATCGCGTCGCTGAAAATGAAATTGCCCGGTCACGAATAAGCCGTCGACTTCGGTCGTCCGCTGGTAGCCGAGGCTTTCGAGTGCCGCAGCGACGCGTTCCTTGTCGTCGCCGGAAATGAGCAGGTCGGTGTCTTCGCGCGGCCGCAGCTCGGGCCGCTGGTAATGCGTATACGCGAGCGTGGCCCCCTTCATGAGGACCGGCTTTGCGTCGGCCAGTGCGGCGATGACGGACCGCAGCTCCGGTTCGCGCGCGGCGTCGAGGGCGGCAGCGGCACGAAGCTCATCGGCGAACTCGGACAGTGCGTACCGATCGGCGAGCAGCAGGTGGATCCGATGTGCCCTTGCCCGGTCCGCCGCGCCCGACGCCGTCGGAGCAGCTGGACCTGCAGCGTCTTCGCGCAACCAGCGGCAGAGCGGATCCATGGCCGAAACTACAGGCAGGACTTCATCATGTTCGCGATGCCACTGCCATCGTCAGGCAGTGTGCCGTTTCCGCTCTGCGTCAGCTTCGCGACGCTGCCATATTCGGTGAGCGTCGGCGGCCGGTATGTCTTCTTGTCCGGCTGCGGTCGTTCGCCGCTTATCCTGCGGTCGCCGACATCGTTGCGCATGTTTCCTCCTCAACCGGCCGGCCGTC
>Ga0068860_100002251_pt1 | contig 20300 bp, 6 predicted proteins | sample KBSSwiS32_FD_66597 | JGI IMG/M metagenome (GOLD analysis project Ga0068860, IMG submission 66597) | Switchgrass rhizosphere microbial communities from Kellogg Biological Station, Michigan, USA - KBS Switchgrass S3-2 | ecosystem: Host-associated > Plants > Roots > Rhizosphere > Soil ...
CGCGCCACCAGGCGCGCCGCCGTCGAGGCGTCGAACAGGTCGCTCGCGTACTCCAGCGAGCCGTGAAACCCCGCGCCCTGATCGACGAGGCCGAGGTTGAGCTCGAACTTGGCGCTGGTGCCGCGGCGATCCAACGAGCGCATGACCAGTCCCGAGGGCGCTCCCGTCTCGACGGCGCGAACCTCGTTGTGAAGCGAGAAAACGACCTGAAAAAGGGGCGTGCGGCCCGACCGGCGCTGCGGCTCCAACTCTTCGACCAGTTTCTCGAAGGGGAGATCCTGATAGGCATGCGCCTCCAGCACCGTCTCGCGCACGCTGTCGAGCAGATCGAGGAAAGGGGCCTCCGGCGTCAGGTCGGAGCGCAGCACCAGGGTGTTGACGAAGAATCCGATCAAGCCTTCCGTTTCGACGCGGTTCCGACCGGCGATCGGCGTGCCGATGCCCGCCTGCTCCTGGAGGGTGAATCGATAGAGCAGGCTCTGGAAACCGGCCAACAGGACGAGGAACGGCGTGGCGTTCCTCCGACGCGCGAGAGCGCGAAGCTGCGCGGAGACCTCGGGCGAAAGCTCGAACGGCACCGTCGCGCCGCCGAGGCTCCCCCAAGGGGAGCGACGGCGATCGGTCGGCATCTCGAGAGGACGGAGACCGGCGAGCTTGGCGCGCCAGTAATCGAGCTGCGCGGCAAGTACCGGACCGGACAGCCAACCGCGCTGCCAGACCGCGAAGTCCACGTATTGAATCGGCAGCTCCGGCAAGGGCGAAGGGCGCCCCGCAAGGGCGGCGCCGTAGAGGGCCACCAGCTCGCGGAGCAGCAGGTTCATCGACCAGGCGTCGCCCACGATGTGATGCAGGGTCGCCAGCACCGCGTGTTCCTCGGCGGCCAGGCGCACGATGGTCACCCTCAGCACCGGGCCGCGTTCCAGGTCGAAAGGCCGGGCAGCCTCCCGGTCGACCAGACGGTTGAGCTCGGCCGCGCGTTCGACCGCGGCGAGTCCGCTCAGATCGAGCCCGGCGACCGGGAACAGGCCTGCCGGGCCGACCACCTGAACGGGCGCGTCGTCCATCATCCGGAACGTCGTCCGCAGCGCTTCGTGCCGGGCGACCACCGCGCCGAACGATTGCTGGAGCGCCGGCACCGACAGCGGACCTTCCAGGCGCACCGCCAGCGGAATGTTGTACGCCGAGCCGCCCGGCACCAGCTGGTCCAGGAACCACAGCCGCTGCTGGGCAAACGACAACGGCTGCGGACCCTGCCGCTCCGACCGCACCAACGGCGGCGTCGAAAGTCCTCGCGCCTCCCGCTGCGCCTGTTCCACCAGCTGCGCCAGGCCGGCCACCGTCGGCGCCTCGAACAGGCCCCGCAGCGCCACCTCAACCCCGAACGCCCGCCGCAGACGCGACATCACCTGCGTCGCCAGCAGCGAGTGCCCCCCCAGCTCGAAGAAGTTGTCCTCGGCACCCACCCGATCCAGACTCAAAACCTCTTCCCAGATCCCCGCCAGCATCCCCTCGACCGTCGTCCGCGGCGCCAGGTACGAAGCCGATTCCTTTGCCTCTCCCGGACCCGTCGGAGACGGCAGCGCCTTCCGGTCCACCTTCCCGTTCGCCGTGAGCGGCAGGCTCTCCAGCACCACCCACGCCGACGGCACCATGTAGTCCGGCAGACGGTCGCGCAACCAAGCCGAAAGGACGCTGCCCGAGATCGAATCTCCTTCTTCCCCCACCACGTAGGCCACCAGACGCTTCTCCGCCCCTTCGATGGGCGCCGCCGCGATGACCACCGACTCCCGCACCCCCGGATGCCGCGCCAGCGTCGCCTCTACCTCTCCCAACTCGATGCGAAACCCCCGCACCTTCACCTGGTGATCGACCCGCCCCACGAATTCCAAGCGCCCGTCCGGCAGCCACCGCGACAGGTCCCCGGTCCGATACAGACGAGCCCCCGATTCGCCGCCGAATCCGTCCGGCACGAATCGCTCCGCCGTCAGATCGCCGCGCCCCAGATAGCCGCGCGAAAGACCCGAGCCTCCGGCGTATAACTCGCCCACCACCCCGATCCCGACCGGCTCGCCAAAGGGGTCCGCAAGGTATACCCGGCCGTTCGCGATCGGTCGCCCGATCGGGATCGGCGACGATCCGTTCGGCTCCGACAGAACCGGATAACAGGCGGTGAACGTCGTGTTTTCCGTCGGACCGTAGCCGTTGATCAACCGCACTCCCGGCAGCTCGCGGAACACCCGCGCCACGTGAGGGACCGACAGAGCGTCGCCCCCCGCCAACAGCTGCTCGACGCCGGCCAACTCGCCGGGGTCCTCGTCCACCACCAGGTTGAACAGACCCGCGGTCAGCCACAGCGTGCTCACCCCCTCCCGCCGCAGGCACGAGCCGAGATCCGAGACCGTCACCCGGCCGGGCGGGTAGAGCGCCAGGCGCCCGCCGTTCAACAGCGGCCCCCACAACTCCAACGTCGAGGCGTCGAACGACACCGGCGCGAGCTGCAGAAACACCTCGCTCCGCCCCAGGCGTGCGTAGTTCGTGTCGCGGACCAGGCGGACCACGTTGCGGTGCGTCACCCCCACGCACTTCGGCACGCCGGTCGAGCCCGAGGTGTACATCGCGTAGGCCAAGCTCTCCGGCAGGTCCCATCGCACCGGCCCGGCCGCGCCGACGCCCGCCTCGTCCTCCACCAGCAGCAGGCGCGGCCCGACTGAAAGCGACGCCGCCTGCGCTCCGCTGGTCAAGATCACCTCGATCCCGGCGTCCGCCGCAAGCCAGATCAAGCGCTCCCGCGGCAGCTCCGCGTCCAGCGGCACGTACGCGCCGCCCGCCTTGAGGATGCCCAGGAGCCCCACGACCAACTGCGGGCTGCGCTCCAGGCAGATCCCGACCCGCGACTCGAATCCCACCCCCAGGTCCTGAAGCCAGACCGCCAGCCGATCGGAACACCGGTCGAGCTCGCCATAGCTCAACCCAACGCCGTCGCCCGACACCGCGATCGCGTCCGGAGTCCGCCGCGCCTGCTCGGCGAACAGCTCCGGCACCGTCCGTTCCGAGGGGTAGCCCGTCGCGACGTCGTTCCACTCAAACGACAGCTGAAAGCGCTCGCCCGCCGGAAGCCAACGAAGCCGGGAGACCGCGGTTTCCGGATGCGACGCCGCGCTCGCCACGATCTCGGCGAAGCGCGCCACCAGGCGCGCCGCCGTCGAGGCGTCGAACAGGTCGGTGCTGTATTCGAGATTAACCGCCAGGGCTTTGGGCAACTCGGCAACACCCATCATAAGGTCGAACTTCGCGAGCTGGTTCGCGACACTGAACGAATCGGCGCTCGGACCCGACGCACCGATCTGGGGCGCCGCCTGAGAAAGACTGCGCGCGGTAAAGGCGACTTGAAAGAACGGGGTGGCGCCGAGCTGGCGCGGCGGACGCAGATCCTGAACCAGCGATTCGAAAGGAAGATCCTGATGACTTTGAGCGTCGAGAACCGTCTCTTTGACCCGAACCAGCAGCCGACGAAAGGTCGGTTCGCCGGATAGGTTCGTCCGCAGGACCAGGGTGTTGACGAAGAAGCCGATCAGTTTCTCAGTTTGCAGGTGGTCGCGACCGGATACCGGGGTTCCAACGACCAGATCCTGCTCGCCGGAGCAGCGCCACAAGAGAACCTTAAAGCAGGCGAGAAGGACCATGAACAAAGTCGCCTCTTCGCGCCGGGCAAGCCGGCGAATTGCATCGGCGGCGGTTCGGGGAAGATCCAACGAAACGACCGAGCCGCGATGGCTGCGAATCGCCGGCCGGGGCCGATCGGTGGGCAATGCGAGCACCGGCGGAGCGCCGGCCAGTTGCCGGCGCCAATATTCGACCTGTTCCTCGCGCCTCCGTCCCTCCAGGTGCTCGCGCTGCCACTGCGCGTAGTCGGCGTACTGGATCGCCAACGGCGGCAAAGGTGACGGCCGGCATTCGACCAAGGCGCCGTGAATCGCGATCAGCTCTCGGAGCAGGATCCCGAAGGACCAACCGTCGCTCACGATGTGGTGCATGTTCAAGATCACCACCTGCCGCTCGCGCTCCAGCCGGAGGGACGCCAGCCGTACGAGGGGACCGCGCCGCAGGTCGAACGGTCTCCTGACTTCGCGCTCGGCAAGCCGCTCGGCCAAGGCCTGGCGGTCCGCCAGGCCTTCGAGATCCACCACCGGCAGCGACAGCCTGAGGTTCTGAGCGATCACCTGAACGGGAGTGCCGCCGCTCGTCGCGAAGGTCGTCCGCAAGGTCTCGTGTCGCGCAACCACCTCGTTGAGCGCGCGGCCGAGCAGAGAGATTTTCAGCTCGCCCCCCAGCTCGACGGCGCCAAAGCAGTTGTACAGTGGGCTGCCCGGTTCGAGCTGATCGAGAAACCAGAGCCGCTCCTGTGCGAACGAGCAAGGAAAAACGAACGCTTCTTGTTCGGCGGCTTCGACGGCTGCCGCCGCGGCCGCGGGGTCGGTCGGTGATTCGATCATGAGCCTGGATCGAGCTGCACTCGCTTCATCCGGTGGGCCTCGCGCGACGCGGGGACGATGTCCGTTTCCGCCGCCGGAGCACCTTCCTGTTTCGCTCTCTCGATCGCGGCCGCCATGGCCTCGACGGTCGGACTTTCGAACAGACTGCGCAACGGCAGGTCCACCTGAAACTTCTTCCGCACCCGCAATATCAGCTGGGTGGCAAGCAGCGAATGGCCTCCCAGGCGGAAGAAATTGTCCTCGGCGCCGACTCGCGGCAGCTTCAACACCTCCGCCCAGATCGCGGCGACTGCCGTCTCGGTCGCGTTGCGCGGCGCGACGTACGATAGGTTCGCCGACTCCGGCTGGATCGCCGGCAGTGCGCGCAGGTCGAGCTTGCCGTTGGCCGTGAGGGGCAAAGCGTCGAGCAGCGCCAAGGAGGAGGGCACCATCGGCGCGGGCAGACGTTCGTTCAAATAGGCGATCAGATCCATTCCGAGCCGGATCGGACTGCGCCAGGAACCTTCTCGCGACACCTCGGTCCCCGACGGCGCTCTGCGCGCTTCAGGCCGTACCGCGAAGACATCGTAGAGAACCGTACCGGCGAGGGCCTGCTCCTGGTCCGCCACCACCTCGAAGCCGCGGAGGGTGAGCAGGTCACGAACCTTTTCGAGCCGACCGTCGGCATCGTGCACCTCGACCACGACCTGGCGGATTTTCGGCCAATCGTCCTCTTCGATCCCGGCCAACACTTCGAGCTCGCTCTTTTGAACGTCGACTTTCAACAGATCGATGCGATCGACGCCGGCCTCCCGTATGAGATCTGAAACGGTTTTCAGTTGCACCGTCACCTGCTCGGTCCGCAGCCGCTCCGTGAGCAACTCGTCGAGCATCTCGCGGCTCAGGGCCTCTCCAACTTGCGTCGTAACTTCGCCGAGCAGCCGGGCCTCGACCACCCGCCGCTCTTCGGCGTCGTCGGCGAAGCGGCTGGAAAACAGGGAAAGGTTTGGGTAGTAGCTGAATTCCGCGGTGCCCGCCTCGCGCCCGAGGCCGCATTCGAAAGCGGTCATTCGCAAGTCGTGAAGGCTGGCGTTGAGCCGCATCAAATCGCAAATTTGAGGTATCGGCTCGCAGGCGACGAAATGGACCTCGTTCGCCATTTCCGCGACCGAAAGAGCGAAGAGTCCGATATTGGCACCGATGTCGAACACGCAGTCGCCGTCCGCCACGGTCACCCCGTGTTTGAAATAGACCCGCTCTCTAAACAGCTCTTGATAGAGAAAATCCGTCTCTCTCGGATTGTGATGGACGACCATGAGGCCGTTCGGCAGCTCGTAGCGCAGCAGTCGATCGAGCCGATGTTCCCGTTCGAGGCGTAGGAGCTTCACCACCGCCGGAGCCACCGTCGGCCTCGGCACGACGTAGGCCGCCAGGCGACGCTCGCCGGAAGGGCTCTCGACGGCCAAGACCCGCGCTTCGAGCACCGCCGGATGTCGCTCCAGGGCCAGCTCGATCTCCCGAGGCTCGATGCGAAAGCCGCGGATCTTCACCTGCTGATCGATGCGGCCGAGAAATTCGAGGTCGCCGTTCGGCAGGCGGCGAGCGAGATCGCCGGTGCGGTACATCCGCCCGCCTGGCGTACCGCTCGCGAAGTCGGGCACGAACCGCTCCGCCGTGAGGTCGGGGCGGCCGAGGTAGCCGCGAGTCACGCCGCGGCCGGCGACGTAAATCTCGCCGGCAAGGCCGGTGCCCACCAGGTCCAGCTCGGGGTCCAAGAGGTAGATCTGAGAATTTCCGAGCGGCCGACCGAGCGGCACGACGCCACCCCGAGGCCTGACGTCATCCGTGACCTCGAAGGTGGTGACCCCGACGGTGGTCTCGGTCGGACCATAGTGGTTGAACAGCCGACAGCCCGGAGCCTCGCGGCGCAGGCGGCGCGCCAGGTCCCAGCTCGCGGCCTCCCCTCCGAGCACCAATCCGCAACGGGGAAGGATGGCGCCGGGCTGCTCGCCGCCCAACAGCGAGGTCAGGTGCGACGGAACGATCTTGAGGTAATCGACCGATTGATACTCGAAGCTCTTGGCCAGCGCCTCCGGGTCGCCGACGCAGTCTTGCGGTACGACGTGCAGGCAACCGCCGGTGGTGAGGGCCGGAAAGATCATGGTATTGCCGAGGTCCGCCGCGAAGGTCGACACCAGGACGAACGTCGCGCCGGGCGCCGGAGCGAGCCGCGACAGGATGGCATCCAAATAGCTCAGCAGCTGCCGATGCTCGACCAGAACGGCTTTCGGTCGGCCTGTGGAGCCCGAAGTGAAAAGAGCGTAGGCAAGGTTTTCCGGCCTGGCGAGCAGCGCCAAGGCCTGATCGTCCTCGGCGGCCAGATCCCCCTCCTCCGAGTCCAGCCGGACGATACCGGGGGTGCTTTCGGGCAGAGTCGAAGCGAGCGCGGCGACCGTCACGATCGTCGGAGCGGCTAGGTCGGCGAGCATCGCGTTCCGTCGTTCGGGCGGCTGGGAAGGGTCGATCGGCACGTACGCCCCGCCTGCTTTGAGCACGCCCAGGAACGCGACGAGACAGGCCGCGGACCGCTCCAAGAGAATGGGAACCAGGACCTCGGGACCGACGCCCAGGCGCCTCAACCGCCGGGCGAGCCGGTTCGCCTCCGAAACGAGCTCGCCATAGGCGAGAGTGCGTTCGCCGGAGCGCACCGCCGGTAAATCCCGATGGCGCCTCGCCTGCTCTTCGATCCTCTCCTGAACGAGCGGACCGACGCTCTCCTCGACGACTCGTTCGCGGCCGAGCAACTCCTCGCGCTCCGCGGGACCGATCAGATTCAAGCGCCCGATCGCCGTATCGGGCTCCTCGGCCGCGCTGGCCAGAAGGGCTTCGAGCTGCCGGCAGAAGCAACGAGCATCGGCCGGTTCGAACGTGCGGGTGTCGACGTCCAATTCGAGGGCGAGGCCGGTCGCCGAGCGCCACGCGAACAGGTTCAGGAAAAAGCGGTCGCTTCGGGATCGGAATCCTTCGATCCGGAATCGATCGCCGATCTCGCGGCTGCCAAGCTCGAGGTCGAACCCGAACGGAATGCCTCGCCCTTCCCCTTGCACCCGTTCCCAATCGCAGTACTCTTGCCATTTCCCCGCTTCGAGCCGGCGCTCGTGAACCGCGGCCAGCACTTGGCGAAACGGCATGGCCGGATCGACGGCGATGCGCAGTGGCACCGAGCGGGAGATGGGACCCAAGGCGGCGTCGAGCTCGCGGAACTTGCGCCCTTCGAACCCCACTCCCAGGGTGATTTCACCGCCTACCGCTTGCCGGGCCAACCAACCGGCCCATGCGGTCAGCACGAAATCTTCTAGGTCCGAACCCGATTCGGCGGCGCGAGCCGAGAGCCGATCGACCAGATCGCCGTCCAGCATCGAATGATGGGAAAACGGCCGAAACAATGACCGTTCGTCGGCGGCGATTTCAAAGGGCAGGCGCGAAGGCCCTTCGCCCTGCGCCTCCTTGCGTTGCCAATAGACACGACCGTTGGCGGTCTCCTCCGCGGACAGTAGCTCGTTGAGCCATTCCGCGACCTCCGCGTACTGCATCGGCGGCTCTTCGTTGGGATCTACGCGATCGGCAAGCTGGTCGCTCATCTCTCTCAGCAGCGACAATGCGGTTCGCCGATCCGCGATCAAGGGCGACAGGGAGAGGTGAAGCTCGAACACCAACCCGGCGGAGAGCACCGGCACGATCCTCGCGAGCGGTCCGGTCGATGGGTCGAAGGCCTGCTCGAAGAAGTCCGCAAGGCGCTGCCGCAGGACCTCCTGCGGCAGGCCGTCGAGATCGATCCCCTCGCTCAGTTCGAGAAGCCGTCCGCCGAGATCCTGCACCGGAAAGTGCATGCCCGGAAGCTTGCGGAAACAGGTGTGAAGGATCTCATGCCGTGCGACGACCCGGGCAAGCGCCCCTTTGAGCTCTTCGAGCTCGGTTCGGCAGGTCACGCGCGCGACGGCTTCGATTCGAAACAGCCGTTCCGGCACCTCGGCTTGGTCATGCGCAACCGACCAAGTCCGCCGCTGTTGGGGTGAGATGCGGAAACCCTCATCGATTTCCTGCAACCCCTCCGGTCGCAGCTCGATCATCGAGCCACCGGTTGGCTGGACATCGATTCGGCCATTCCGACCACGACCTTGCGCGCGCCTTCGTAGGGGCGCCTGCCATGTGCCACCTTCATGTTGTCGAGCAGTAGTACGTCGCCTTCCTCCCAAGGAAACACCACGATTTCCTGCCGATACGCTTCGCGGATCTCTTCAAGCACACCAGCCTCGATCGCAGCGCCGTCGCCATAGTACGAGTTACGCGGTAAGCCGTCCTCGCCGAACTCGTTAAGCAGGAACTCCTGCACCGCGGCCTCGAGACTCGAAAAATGAAAAAGATGCGCCTGATTGAACCAGACGGGCTCGCCGGTCGCCGGGTGATGCGCAATGCCCTGAGCCACCTGCCTCGTCGACAGCGAGCCGCCGCTTTTCCATTCGAAGTCGATTCTCGCCTCTCGGCAATATTCCTCGACCACGCTTCGATCCCGGGTCTGAAATACCTCCTGCCAGGGAAGGTCGACGTCGCCGCCATAGTTTCGAACATAGGCCACGCCGCGCGAGGCGAAAGCCTCGCGGGTGGCGGGACAGATACGCTCGAAAACCTTTCGGCTGTCGGCGATCGGAGTCTCGCCGCCGCGAACCGCCTTCTTTATGCAATGAAACCAGATTTTCATCGGCCAGGTGCGGGTGTAGGACATCTCGTTGTGCTGCGGGATCGTTTGGTCCGCGGGATATTCGGTCGAGCTGTAGACGCGCCCGCTGATCTCGGTGCGCGGGGTCGAGCGAAAGGTGTACTCGAGCATTTCGGGGGAAATGGTACGCACCCCGCGCTCGAAGTCTTCCACCCCGCCGCAGTGAAATCCTCGCAGCAGTACGCCGCCGTAGAGATTCAGTTTTTCCAGCACGAAATCGCGGTTGCCCGCCAACCACCCGACCAGTTCCAATGCCTCCCCCGCCGGCTCGACGACCAGCGGCAGCAATCGATCCGGCGCGAGGAAATTCGTCTTGACGATTCCTTCACGGCTCAAGTTGAGGGGCTTGCGCGTCGGCGGGCGCAAGACTTTCAGACTCGGCCTTTCGTCGTCCGTGTTTGCCATGGCAGAAGTCCTTTCCTTACAGCGAAGTCGCAGGGCGTCGCGGGCCCCGTCGAAGCCTATTCGCGCTCAACACGTCGAGGGCGCTCAGCACCTCGGCCTCTCGGCGGCGATCCTCCTCGGCGAGCTGGCCGATGAGCGCATCGATCCGGGTGTCCGGCGCGGCGGAAGCGATCCTTGCGACCCGTTCAAACCCGAGCAGAATTCTCTGCGCGGTCGGCGGATCGAAAACGTCGGAGTTGTAGGCCAAGGAACCGCCGAGACCCGAGTGCGAACGCTCCAGCGAGAGATGGAGATCGCCATGCACCGAAGGTTGATCGAGGTCGAGATGGCTCATCGTGAGGTCGGTGATTTCGCGGCGCACCGGATTTTCGGCTTGATATTGAAGCTCGATCTTGGCCTGGACGAGCGGCGCCACGCTCAGGTCCCGCTCCGGTCGGAGCACTTCGACGAGCTTCTCGAAGGGCACGTCCTGATGGGCGTACGCGGCCACGCACACCTGCCGTGTCGAGGCCAGCAGATCGCGGAAAGTGGCATCGCCGTCGATGTCGATTCGCAACACCAGCTGGTTGATGAAGAATCCGATCAGACCTTCGGTCTCGGCTCGATTGCGATGGGCAATGTTGGTGCCCACCGCGAGGTCGCGCGCGCCGGTCAGGTGTCCCAGTACCACGGCATAGGCCGCGAGAACGAACATGAACAGCGTCGTCCGCTCGCCTCGGCTGACCCGTTCCAGCTCGGCGGCAAGGTCCTCAGGCCATTCGAACCAGTGGCGCCCGCCGCGGCCACTGGGAATCGGGGGCCGCGATCGATCCAACGGCAATGCGAGAACCGGCGGTAGGCCGTCGAGTTGCCGGCGCCAAAAGTCGATCTGCGATTCCAACGTCGGTCCGGCGATCCAGCGCCGCTGCCAGATCGCATAATCGCCATATTGAATCGCGAGCGGTGGCAGCGGAGACGGAAGACCGAGCGAGAAAGCCGCGTAAAGCTCCGCCACCTCCCGCACGAGCAAGCCCATCGACCAACCGTCGCCGACGATGTGATGCATCGCAAAAGGCAGTAGCCACTCTTTCTCCGAGGAATGAAGCAAACAGATCCTGAGCAGGGCATCGCGCCCTAGGTCGAATGGGCGGCAGGCGTGGTCTCCGGCCAAGCGGTAGACCTCGACCTCTCGAACCTCGGTCGGCAGAGTTCTGAGATCGACCGCAGGCAAAGAGAGCTCGGCAGGCGGCGCGACGATTTGGATCGGCTCGCCGTCCTCGCCGCTGGCAAACCTCGTGCGCAGCATTTCGTGACGGCGCACCAACTCGTCGAGCGCCTTGCCCAACGCCGCGATGCGCAGGTTGCCGGTCAAGCGCACGACCGAGCTCACGTTGTAGGCCGAGCTCCCGGGCGCGAGCTGGTCGAGAAACCAGAGCCGACCTTGGGCGAAGGACAACGGCAGCGGTCGGTCTCGCGGCGCCGGCGTGATCGGAGGAACCTCCAGGCGGCCGCCGGCGGCGAGACCGCGCTCCACCGCCGCCGCCAAGCCGGCAACCGTCGGAATCTCGAAGAACCGGTGGAGGGGAATCTCGGCGGAGAAAGTCTGGCGCACCCGAGAAACCAGCTTGGCGACCAGCAAGGAGTGTCCCCCGAGGTCGAAGAAACTCTCGTGCACGCCGAACGTCTCGCGCCCGAGCACCTCCGCCCACAGGCCCTTGAGGACCTCTTCGAGCGGCGTCCGCGGCAGGATGGCCGCCCGATCGAGGTCCTGCCGCTCTTCAACCGGCGGCAGCGCCCCTCGATCGACCTTGCCGTGGGCGCTGCGGGGCAGAGATTCGAGCGCGACGAGGTGCGCCGGCAGCATGTAGGCGGGGAGGTTGCGTTCCAGGTGCCGCCGCACCTCGCAAAGCCAAGACGGGAGCGCGAAAACCCGCGGCGTCAGATGTTGCGCCGGCTCCATCGGCCGGGCCTCGCGCACCGCGAAGACCAGGAATAGGTCGCTGCCGGCCAACGACTCCTCCTGATCGACTTCGACGGTGAACCCGTGACCGCTCAAGAGGGCGCGGATTTGATCGAGACGTCCTTCGATGTCGTGAACTTCGACCACGATTTGGCGGATTTTCGGCCAGTCGCCCGGCTCGATGCCGGCGAGCACCTCAAGCTCGCCCTTCTCAACATCGATCTTGAGCAGGTCGATCCGCTCGACCCCGGTCTCTCGGATCACCGCCGAAAGCGGCACCAACCGACAATCGACCGACTCCGAGCGCAACCGCTCGTCAAGCAACTCGTCGATCATCGCGCCGGCTTCCTGATCGCCGCTCGATCGCAACTCGAACCGACGCACCAGATCGCGCTCGGCCGCGGCGTCGGCAAAGGCTCCCGAGATCAAGGTGAGGTGCGGGAAGTAGTCGAACCGCACCTGCCGCTCCCGCTCCGCCAGCCCGACTTCGAAGACCTGTGCGTCCAGACCGTGGACCTCGGCGTTCAAGCGCAACAGTTCGCAGACCTTGGGAACCGGCTCGAAAGAATAGATCCGCGCGCGTTCGACGCTCAAGCCGACCAGCAGGGTAAAAATTCCGATGTTGGCGCCGACGTCGAACAGGCAGGCACCGGGGTCGAGACGGACGCCGTGTCGCAGATACGCCTGGCGTTCGAACAGCTCCTCGTAGAGATAGCGCGTCTCGCCCGGATTGTTATGGAAAACCACCAATCCGTCGGGCAGCTCGTAGCGAGGCAGGGCCGCCGATCGGTTTTCGCGATCGAGTCGCCGCAACCGCAGCTCGAAAGCCGGTTGCACCGGAACGACGAAAGCGGCAAGGCTCGGTCCGCCAGGACCGTCGCGCACCACTGCCACCGCGTCCTGGACTCCCGGCGCTTCGCGCAGGACGGTCTCGATCTCCCCCAACTCGATGCGAAAACCGCGCACCTTCACCTGCTGGTCTCGCCGGCCGAGAAATTCGAGATCGCCTTCGTTCCCCCAGCGCACCAGGTCGCCGGAGCGATACAGCCGATCGCCGCCCACTGCGGCGAAAGGGTTGGGGATGAACCGCTCCGCGGTGAGATCGCCGCGACCGTGATAGCCCCGAGCGACGCCGGCGCCGCCGATCAACAGCTCGCCCGGCACGCCTTCAGGAGTCGGCTCGAGATTCCGGTCGACCACATAGAGCTGTACGTTGGCGATCGGCCGACCGATCGGCACCGGACCGCTCGGCAGGTCAACGGCACGGGCGCGAAAAACCGCACAACCGACCACCGCTTCGGTCGGTCCGTATTCGTTGATCACCCAGGTGTTCGGCGACTGTGTCCGCCACTGGACGAGCGCTTCGCCAAACAGCTGCTCTCCGCCCACTACCAGCGCCTCGGTCCGTCGCGCGACCGAATCTTTAGACAACTGATCCGCCAAAAGAGCAAGGTGCGCCGGAGTCAACTTGACCAGACCGAACACACCGGCCTGTTGAAAGGCACGAGCAAACGCTTCGCGATCCGCCTTCTCCGACAGAAGCTCGACGGTACCGCCGGAAATCAACGGCACCAACAGACTGGTGACCGTCAGATCGAAGCCGAGCGGCGAGTGGACCGGCGACGCGAACCCCGGCCCGATCGGATAGGCCTCGGCAGCCCAGAGCAGATAGTTGGCGAGGGCCTGGTGCGACACCAAAACGCCTTTCGGGCGACCGGTAGAGCCGGAGGTGTAGATGACGTAGGCCAGATGACGAGGATCGAGATCGATCGCCGGGCCTTCGGCCACGGGTGCCTCATCCGCCACCTCGCCGAGATCGAGAACCTGCCGCCCGCCCGTCGCGAGATCGCCCGCCTCTCCGCCGCTTGCGATCAGCACGGTGATCCCGGCATCCGCCAGCAAGAAGGAGAGCCGATCCGGCGGATAGGTCGGATCCAGCGGCACGTAGGCGCCGCCTGCCCCGAGCACTCCGAGCAACCCGGCGACCAGTTGGGAAGAACGCCCAACCAGCAACCCGACCCGCACCTCCGGCCCGACACCGAGGCCTCGCAGCCGCATAGCGATCGCCGAGGCCCGCGCCCAAACCTCCCGGTAGGTCCAAACCCGGTCGCCTTCGCGGAGCGCGACCCCCTCGGGAGTCCGCTCGGCTTGCGAGACGAAAAGCTCCCAGACACTCGTCGACGGTCGCTCAACCGTCGTCGCGTTGTAATCGAACACCAGGCGCGAGCGCTGTCGGGCGCCCAGCAAATCCAGCTCTCCGCTCTGCCGGAAAGGATTCGCCGTCGCACTGGCAAGCAACGCCGTCAGCCGCTCGGCCAGGCGCTCCGCTTCCCTCTGCGGCACGCGGGCCGGGTCGAAGCGGAGCTCCAATCGAGAAGCTCGGGCAGATTCGATGACCGTCAGGTGAAGCGTGCTGAGATCCGCGACGCAGCAGAGATCGAGCACTTCGAAGCTCGTCCCGGACGCATCATTGGGAGTAGAGAGGTCGAAGGATTCGAAACTCGCCAGAAGGTAAGGCACGCTCCCGGCGTCTTCCGGCCCCAAATCCTCCCAACTGAAGCTCTCCTGCCACTGGCGCGCATCGTCGAGGGCCGCCTTTAGACCGGGCAGAATCTCGGCGATGGATTGTCGCGCTTCGACCCGGCAGGCGACCGGGAGATAGCGAACGAATAGTCCCACGGCGCTTTCGATCTCTTCATAGCCGCGGCCGTCAAAACCGACTGCGATCAGCGAGTCTTCGGAATCGAGGTGGCGGGCCAACAGGACACGCCAAACAGCCTGAATGAACAGTGAGCGAGAAACTCCGAGGTCGGCTGCGGAACGCTCCAATCCCGAGGCGAGATCGGCCGGCAGGGCGACCGGGCGGCGGTCGGGCTCAACGGTCTGCGCCGTCCGGGCCGCCGACTCCCAAGGCCAGCGGCTCGCCGGTCTCGCCTCTCGGACCAAGCCGCACCAGCGCTCGCGGCCCACCTCGGCGCCTTCGCTCTCCAAAGCATCGTTCAACCACTCGGCCAGATCCGCGTACTGGAGAGGATCATCGCTCGCGTCGGCCTTCTCGCCGCCGGCCAGGCCAAGATCCCGCGTCAGGAGACGAGTAAGGGCGAGCGCGCCGCGCGCGTCGCAGACTAGCGCGGAGAGCGAAAAGAACAGGCGATGCTCGCCGGGCGCGACCCTCACGGCCAGCGCTCGCGGCACCGAGAGCGGGCCGGCAACGGTCCGACTCTTGCCATTCTCCCGCCTCAGCGATTCGAGCTTGTCCTTCCTGTCGCGCTCGGAAAGAGCGCACAGGTCGACGCGCTCGATCGCCCAATCGGCGGTTTCCGCAATCACCTGCAGCGGCATGCTCATTCCCGGCAGACTGCTGAAACCCGTTCGCAGGATTTCGTAGCGATCGACCAGGGCGGCGAGGCTTGCGGCCAGGCGATCGAGGTCGAGGTCGACGCGAATCGCAAGCTCCCAGGTGGTGAGGAACCGCCAGCCATCCTCGACCTGAAGTCCCCACAGCCGCCGCTGCTGAGGCGACAAGCGAAATCCACCGATCGACGCCTGCACGGCAGTCACGGGGTCCGCGAGCTCCGCGGCAGCCGGGGTTTGATCTCGACCGTTCATGCACTCACCATGCGGCGCCGGGTTGTCCGCAGCCTCTCGGTATGCCCCTGCCTGAACCCTAATTCCTGCTCGGTTCGGATCTCGCCGTCAAGGCGCGAAAGCACCTCCCGCAGGGTGCTGATCGTGGCATCCGGCCGAGCCACGGCCTGGATCAGCAGCTCCCGATAGAGACGGGCGAAACGCTCGATCGTCGACGGATAGAAAATCTCGGCGTTGTAGGTAAATACCGCATCGAGCGCCTCGGTTCCTTCCCACACGTCGAGCATCAGGTCGAATTTCACGGCACCGACCTCGCTATCGATCGTGCTCATCTTGAGGTCCAGCAAGTCGACGCCTCGCCGCGGTGCGTTCTGCAACGTGAAAGTGACCTGGAAGAGCGGGTGGACCTCGGGGACCCGGACCGGCTGAAGCACTTCGACGAGCTTCTCGAAGGGCAACTCCTGATGCTCGTATGCTCCGTAGCAGACGCCGCGCGTCCGGCCAAGCAGCTCGCGAAACGTCTGTTCGGGGGCGAGCCTGGTCCGCAACGCCAGGGCATTGACGAAAAATCCGATCAAACTTTCCAGCTCCGGCCGACTGCGATTTGCGATCGGCGAACCGACCACCAGGTCATCGGTTCCGGCAAACCAGCCCAGGAACACGGAAAAACCCGCGAGCAGCGTCATGAACAGCGTCGTACTCTCGGCCTTGGACAGGACGGCCAATTCCTGCGGCATGCTCCGGTCGAGCATGAACGGCAGATAGGACGCCCGGGCGGGACCCTGGCGCCGTTGGCGATCGGTCGGCAACACCAGTCGAGACGGAGCACCTTCCAGTGTCTGCCGCCACCAGGCCAGGTGGCGTTCCAGCGAAACCCCGGCCAAAGTCCGCCGTTCCCATGCGGCGAAGTCGGCATATTGAATTGGCAGCTTCGGCAAATCTGCGACCTGCCCGGCGCATAGCGCGCGGTAGATCTCCGCGAAGTCACCGACCAGCACGCCCATCGACCAGCCGTCGGAAACAATATGGTGCATGGTCACCAGCAGCACGTGCTCGTGGCTTGCCAGTCGCACGGCGATACATCGCAGCAGCGGGCCGCGCACGAGATCGAACGGACGCTGTTGCTCGGCGACGATCAGGCGAAGCATTTCCGCCGTCCGCGGGGCGTTCGGCACCGTGGACAGCTCTACTGCCGGCAGCCGGGGAGCTTCCGCCGCCAGGACCTTCTGCCGCGGCTCGCCGTCGATCTCGGTAAACACCGTTCGCAAAGTCTCATGCCGAGCCACCAGCGCCGCAAGCGTACGGATCAGAACCTTCCGATCGAGCCGGCCTTCCACGCGCACCGATGTGTGACAGTTGTAAGACGCACTCTCCGGGTCCATCTGGCTAAGAAACCAAAGCCGCTGCTGGGCAAATGACAGCACACAGCCTTCACGCCGCTGGATTTCCGCCAACGTTGCGATCTCGTCGTTCGAAGCCACCTCCCGAGAGCCCAGCTTCTTAAGCAGAAGGGCCAGTCTTTCAGGCGACAACTCGGCAAGGCGCGCCGCGGTTCCGGTCATCGGATCGATACAGCCGTGAGCCTAATAGATCACCCTTGCTTCCGGCTCCAGGCGAGCGGTGCGAGAGCGCCGCAGGTCTCTCGTGACATTGATTCGCTTCAGCCAACGATCGGTGCCATCGAACCGGGCTTTGAACGGCTTCCTGCCGTGGACCGCCTTGAAGTTGTCGATGAAACAGAAGTCTCCCGGCATCAAAACCAGGTCGTCGAGTTTGTCGTCGATCCATTTGCGGATGTGTTCGAGCGCTTCCCGCGCTTCCGGATCCTCGCTTTGATTCATGAAGTAAGGATCGATTCGGATGTATGGCGATTTAGATTCGCCGTAGAGCACGGCGATCTTCTCCGGTTCGCGATTCATCCTCTCGATGCGCTCGTACGATAGCTGCAGCAGCCGATCGACTTCCTTGTCTCCCGATTTGTTCTTTATCAGGTGCGACTCATCCGGCTTGATCGTGAAGTGCGGCTCGAAAAGCCTCTTGACCCAATCGCTCTCCGGATCGATCCCTTCCAAGTTTGCAAAGGTGGTGGCAACATGGTCGGGATTCCGCAGGCAGGCCATCCCGATGTACTCCCCTCGATAGGGGTGGAACGCATCCTCGGTATGCCACCAGAGAAGCTCTTCGCTACCGGAGCCCAATTGCTCGTGCTCATGACCTTTGCAAGGACAGATGTCGTGGACGATATAGCCTGATTGCTGCGTGGCCCAGCCGATCGGGTCGCCGACCAGACTACCGAAGAGAAGGAGAAGCATCTCCTCGGCAAGGGTAGGCGAAGGATCGCTTCGGGAGTTCCAGTGAGGCGGCGTGGCGCCGATCGCTTCGTCGTCGATGGGAAATCCCGAGATGATACAAAGTGCCGAAGTGGGTTCCTGGAGCCGAAAATCGTTCATATGCACGCGGATGCGCTGGGGCAGTTCATGCGCGTATACCGCCGTGTTGCGCATGAACTGCGGATCCTCAACCGTCTGATAGCGTCTCGCCAAATCGGCGGTCAGCCCATTGAGGACCTCGACTTCTTCTGGGATCAAGTGCAGTTTATGCATGGCTCATATTCCTTTGGGAAGTGCCACATGCGCCTTATCAGCTCTCGCCCTTGCCGCCACGAACTTGCCGGCAGCTGCAGCGATCGCTCCGCCAACCCGCCTTAGCCCCTCTTCGAATGCCGGAGTAGGTCCACCAAATCCCAGCCGAGCGTGTTTGTGATAACCAAAACAGGTACCTGGAACGAGCATCACGCGCTCGGTCTCGGCCAGGTCGATACAGAAAGCCTCTACGTCCATCACCTGCGGAAAGCGAACGAATGCGGTCACGCCGCCGCGCGGCCTCGCCCATTCGACCCGACCGTCTTGCATCGCAATCCACCGGTCGAGGATGCCGAGGTTGTGGCGCGCTTGCGCCAAGCGCAAACCGGTCAATAGGTCGGCCTTGGCAATGGCCTTGGCGGCCAGCAGCTCGACCAATGGCGACAAATGAAGCGTCAAGTAGTCGCGGACCGTTACCATTTTCGCCAACGTTTCGGGCGAGGCGAGACACCAACCGACCCGCAATCCCGGCAAGCCGTAGGCCTTCGACAGAGTTCCCATCGAGATCGCCCGGTCGTACATCAGAACCGGATCGGGCAGCTTCGGCGTATCGAAGGTCAGGTCGGCAAAGGCTCCGTCCCAGATCAGGTAGGCACCCGCTCGCGACACCAAATCGATCAACTCGATCTGTTCGTCGGCCGAGATGGAAGCACCGGTCGGATTGTGGGGAAAATTCACCACCACCATGCGGGTCTTCTCACCGATGACCGCGCGCGCGTCGTCCAAGGAGCCGCAAAAACCGCGCTCCCAGCGCAAAGGCCAGCGCTTCAGGTGGCATCCGATGGCCTCGGCAATGGCGAACAGCTGCGGGTAGCAGGGGTCGAGAACGACGACCTCGTCGCCCGGACGAAGCAGCGCCGTCATCACCAGGAAGTTCGCCTCGGTCGAGCCGTGGGTGGCCATGACCCGGTTGACGTCGCCGTGCGTCCAGCGCTCGGCGATCGCTTGGCGCAACCCGGCGCCGCCGAGCGTTTCGCTGTCATGGAAAACCAGCGCGTCGATTTCCGAATAGTCGATTTCGAGCAGCTCCCGCAGCTCGGCCATCGACCAGTCTTGAACCCCGCTGCTGCCGAGATCGAGCTCGACGCGGAAGTAATAGCGGCGCATCCAGTCTTCGAGGAGTGCGGTTGGCAGCGGATACATGATCGATTCATTCCCCGAGCAGGGAACGCACCTCATCTTCGGAAAGGCCGGCAATCTCCGCCAGTGCCGTTTCAAGCTCCGCGGCGCCGAACCGTTGGGCGCGTAGGTCGGTGACCGCTATCGCCATCGCCGCGACGTTTGCGTTCTCCGCAAACCGACGCAGGGGCAAATCCACTTCGAACCGTCGGCGCAAGCGGCTGACCGCCTGCATTGCCAGCAGGGAGTGGCCGCCGAGGTCGAAGAAGTCGTCAAAAGCGCCGACGCGATCGATCTTGAGGATCTCGGACCAGATCCCTGCCAGCTCCTCTTCGAGAGGGCCGCGCGGAGCGACGAAAACGTCCGCCGGAGAAACGATCTGCGCTCCCGAAACGGGCAGAGACTTTCGGTCGACTTTGCCATTGGGCAGGCGCGGAAAATCTTCGAGCACAACGATGGCCGAAGGGATCATGTGCTCGGGCAATCGCTCCTCCAGCGCGGCGCGCAAGGAGCCGCCCGATAGCGGAGCTGAGAGATGTCCGAAGTTTGGTACCGGGTAGGGGGAGGCGCGCCGATCCGCCGCCGCGGCAACTTGAGGGCGAACTGCGAACAGGTCGAAGCGGTCGGTCCCGACCAGCTTTTCCTCCTGATCGATCGTGACCTCGAATCCGTTCTCGACGAGCAGATCGCGGATAGTCGCCACGCGCCCGTCGGTTAGAGCGCCGGGCGCGTCATGAACCTCGACGACCACTTGGCGGATCTTCGGCCAGTCGGCCGCATCGATCCCAAGCAGCACGTCGAGCTCGGCGCGTTGGACGTCGACCTTGAGAAGATCGACGCTCTCGATCCCTTCCTCCCGCAGCACGGTCGACAGCGGCCGTAGACGGATCTCCTGAGATTGCGGCTGGAACCAACCGGCAAAAAGCTCTTCCGCCCCCTCGGGAAGCAGCCCCTCGGCATCGGCGGCCAGGCGTTTGAGCAGCTCGACCTCGCCTGCCGAATCGGCATAAGCCGCCAACCCGGACATCGTGGAGTATCCCGGGTAGTAGGCGAACGACGCGGTCCTCTCGGATTCGGCGAGCCCGAATTCGCAGGGGACTGCGCTGAGGCCGTACAGGTCGATGTTTGCGCGCAGCGCCGCGGCGACCTCCGGTGCCGGCTCGAAAGCGTAGAGACGCAATTTCGGTCGCAGCAGACCGACGAACAGGGTGAAGAGCCCAATATTTGCCCCAACGTCGATCACGCAGCCCTGTTCGGGCAGCTCGACGCCATGGCGGAAGTAACCCTGGCGCTCGAAGATCTCGCGATAGAGGAAGTCGGTTTCGCGCTCGGTCTGATGCACGATCGCGAGCCCGTTG
>Ga0068860_100002252_pt1 | contig 20291 bp, 13 predicted proteins | sample KBSSwiS32_FD_66597 | JGI IMG/M metagenome (GOLD analysis project Ga0068860, IMG submission 66597) | Switchgrass rhizosphere microbial communities from Kellogg Biological Station, Michigan, USA - KBS Switchgrass S3-2 | ecosystem: Host-associated > Plants > Roots > Rhizosphere > Soil ...
GCTATCGTTGGTGCTTACTACTATCTGAAGGTTCGACATCTACTCCAGGAAAACCTCGATAGAGATATTACTCGTGAAGACTATATTCAGATCGTCCGGGAAATGATCGACGAGTTTGTGTCCGGCGTACAAAAGAATATTCGCACTCGCGTCGCAGTGAATCCATTGAAAAACTTTCGTATGTTCTGGAGCACGGATTATTCAAGAACTGTCAGAGCTGCGGAGTTGTATGAGCAATATCTCTATTCGCTTGTAAAGGATGGTCATCCGGTAAAAGATCCGCGGTACCTGAACAAGTTAACGGTTGCGCCGCTTAAAGAAAACGGAGGCCGTCCCGAAAAAGACGAGACTTTTAATCCCAAGTATCAAAACTGGAGGCGCAGCTCGAAGATTCCTATCCTCGTGCTGAACGCTGCCACGCTAAACACAGGTCACTCATGGCAGTTCACGGCTTCCTGGATGGGTGAAGCTCCGGCGGGAATTGATACCGATGTCGACGGTAACGATCGACTGCGCCGCATGTACTACTCAGAAGCACCGGAAGGCTACAAGCAAATCCGGCTGGGTCACGCAGTAGGTGCTTCAGCCGCCGTGCCCGGAGTCTTCGAACCGTTGACGATGGACAATCTCTATCCCGATCGCATCCTGCGTCTGGCGGATGGCGGCGTCTGTGACAATCAGGGAGTCGACACGCTGCTGGAGCAGGATTGCAAAGTCGTTCTCGTCAGCGATGCGAGTGGACAAATGGAATCGCAGGCTGCCTCCAGCCGTAAAATACTTGGCGTGTTGTTGCGCACGAATGACATCTTTCAGGCCCGCATCCGAGTGGCTGAGTATCAGGACTTGAGCGGTCGACGTCGTTCGAATCTTCTGCGTGGCTTCATGTTTGTTCACTTGAAAGGCGATCTCGACGTGGATCCGGTTGACTGGATTGATTGCCTTGATCCGTACGAGCCTTGTGAGGATGTGCGACCGCAATGGCGTCGCGATCGCTATACGCGTTATGGCATCGGTAAAGACGTGCAACAACTCCTCTCGGCGCTTCGCACGGACCTTGATTCTTTCTCAGAGGCAGAGGCTTACGCGTTGATGACCAGCGGCTATCGCATGACTGAGTATCAGTTTAAGGAAGGGAAGTGTGTCGAGGAGTTTTATAAACCGGAGCAGAATGAAAAGTGGAAGTTTCTTGAAATCCAGGAGTTCATGCGGGGGTCGGGAAAAGGCAATGAATACTTGAAGACTCTGCTTAGTGCTGGAAACAGTCTCGCCTTTAAGGTCTGGCGTTTCGATTCGTTGCTGAAAACGATTTTGCGTGTAGTGTTGGTCATAATCGCGCTTGGGATAGTGGCGGTTATTTACAATTGGTGGGCGTCGTCGCTGCCGATGGCAGATCGAGTGGCGGATTTTCTGCAAAGCCTGGGAGAATCTGTAAGAACCACCACCACAGCGCAGGTCGCAAATTATGTCTTTAAGTTTGTCAGCACAACCGTTGCGCTCATGGTATTGGCTAAAGTACTCACGACGTTCTTTGGTACATTCGTGTCGGAGAACGCCTTAAGGCTGATACGCTGGAAAGATAATCTGCGGCGAGTGGCGATAGCCGTCGTCATCAGCACGTTTGGTTGGGTGGCGGCTATCATCCATCTTTACATTTTCGACAAGCGCTTCTTGAGTCTCAGCACGCTGGAGAAGATAAAACAAAAGAACGGCTAAACTTTTACGGAGGATCTATGTCTCTTTGGGGCCACCTGGAAAATCGATACAACACGCAACGGCCACGAAAACTGCTCGCCCTCGACGGCGGCGGAATTCGCGGTGTCATGACGCTTCAAGTCCTGATCAAAATGGAAGACCTGCTCCGTGAGAAGAGCGGGCAGGGAGAAAACTTTCGACTCTGCAACTATTTCGATTACATCGGTGGTACCAGCACGGGCGCAATCATCGCCGCCGGACTGGCTATCGGTAAGTCTGCACGGTTCCTTTCTGATTTTTATCAGAAAGTTGGCCCGGCAATGTTCGAGAAGGCTTTCATTCTGCAGCGGCTGAAACATCTATACAAAAGCGAGCCGCTCACGGAAAAGCTGAAGGACGTTTTTGGCGCCGACACGACGCTCCGTTCCGACACGCTTAAGTGTCTGTTGCTGGTGGTTACACGCAACGTCACGACTGATTCTCCATGGCCCATCAGCAGCAATCCGTACGCGAAATACAACGACTCCAACCGGCCTGACGATAACAGGAATATTCCTCTCTGGCAGCTGGTGCGGGCCAGCACTGCCGCGCCCGTGTTCTTTCCTCCCGAGGTGGTGCAATGGGATCCAAACGATCCATCCAAGGCTTTTCTGTTTGAGGACGGTGGTCTCACGCCTTACAACAACCCTGCTTTTCTGATCGCTCGGATGGCTACGCATCCCGCTTACCGGCTGGGCTGGCCCACTGGCGAACAGAATCTCCTCGTGATGTCTGTCGGTACCGGTTCTGCGGCGACGGCCGATGCCGATGTTGATGGTGGCGGTAAGAATGCTTTCTCGAATCTCGTCAGTTTTCCCGGCGCGCTAATGTACGGGTCGGCTGTGGATCAGGACATCAACTGCCGCATCATTGGTCGTTGTATACACGGGGGTGAGTTCGATAAAGAGCTCGGACGTTGCGACACCGAGATCGATCGTGAAGTTGGCGATCTTGTTTATCGCGACGAGCCGGTTCCTGGCGATCTTGGCCGCCAGTTCATCTACGCGCGTTACAACGCCGAACTCTCGAAAAAATGGCTTGAGAAGCGCGGCCTCGGAGACGTTGATCCGGCGAAGGTTTCGCAACTCGATTCAATTAAGGCCATCCCCGATTTGATCCGAGTGGGCGAGGCGTTGGCGAAAGAAGTAAAGATCGAACACTTCTGTCTCGATCGCTTCGGGCAGTTCTACTAAGAGAGTGACGTTTGGCTTATAGTTCGAATCATTCTTGGATCGGGTCAGTACAGGGAGCGGTAGCGACCTGGTCGAACCATGGAAGTCGAGAATCATAGGAATCTTACGGACCAGGTCGCTACCGCTCCCTGTACTGACCCGATCCAAGAATGATTCCTACCTTTGGGGCAGAGCCTGGAGAGTGAGAGTTAACCGAAATGCGAGCCTTTATCATTCGGCCCTTCGGCACGAAGAACGATATTAATTTCGACGATGTCGAAAAGCAGCTGATTGATCCTGCCCTCAATCGATTGGACATCACTGGTCGTACGACGATGGAGATTCGCCGGCAGGGAAACATTCGTCTCGATATGTTTCAAAGGCTCTTGACCGCCGACGTCGTCATAGCGGATATCTCGATTCAAAACGCCAACGTTTACTACGAACTCGGGGTGCGTCATGCATTGCGTGGAAAGCACACCTTCATGATTCGTGCCAGTGGCGCTGACTTGAAGACCGACGAGGTTCCTTTTGACCTAAAAACTGATCGTTACCTCACCTACGATGGTAAAAATCCAGCGGCCAGTGTCGATGATCTGTGGGCAGGTCTTAAGCAAACCCTGAACTCTAAGCAGCAAGATAGTCCGGTCTTCCAAATGTTGCCTGATCTTGCAGAACAAGAGCGGGCCCGATTTCTTCCCATTCCGCTCGACTATCGCGAGGAGGTCGAACGCGCTACTGAGAAAAAGGAACTTGGCGATTTGGAATTACTGGCTGCAGAGGCGCGCGGTTTCGAATGGGAACTCGAAGGGCTACGGTTGGTCGGAAGGGCCCAGTTCAAGCTAAAGGCGTTCGAAGGCGGACGTGCAACGTGGGAAGCTATTCGAAGGAATAACGATCAGGATGTGGAAGCAAATACTCTCTTGGGGACCATCTATCAGAGGCTTGGTGATCTGACTAGTTCCGATCTGGCTTTGAAACGTGTGCTTGCGATAAAAGGTCTGGAGCCGAAAGCGCGCGCTGAAGTGCGTTCACTGGTGGGCCGTAACGCCAAGGTGAGATGGACTGACGAATGGAGTCAGATTGCTTCATTGCCGGACCGTCAGCAACGGGCGCTCCGTTCCGGGTTTTTGAAAGACTCGCTCGAGGCCTATGAGGCGGCTTTCAACGAGGACCTTAACCACTTCTACTCCGGACTAAATACGCTCGCGATGCTCACGATCCAAACGAAGTTAGCCGAACTGTTACCAGAGGTGTGGGCGGAACCTTTCGACGATGATGGTGAAGCGGCGCGTGAGTTGGAGTCGCACAGGAAGCATATCCAAAAGCTGTCAGGATCAGTAGACCTCTCGCTAAAGTCGATGGCAGAGCGCAATAAAAGAGAGGAGGTTACTGATATCTGGGTCGAGATCAGTGAAAGCGATCTCTGCTTCCTGACTTCGAACAAACCAGGGAAAGTTTCAACCCTTTATCGCGATGCGCTGGCAGGCGCAAAAGATTTTGAAATTGATGTCGTCCGGCGGCAAATGACTCTCTACCAGGACCTCGGTTTACTTCACGAAAACGTACAGGCAGTAATGGGTGTTCTGGATGGGAACGCCGCACCTGCCCCACCTGCGGCAGCGTCTGCGCCGCGACGTGTCCTTCTTTTTACGGGCCACATGATCGACGCTCCTGATCGTGCGGAGCCGAGATTTCCACCGAGTAAGGTTGATGTTGCGAGGGAAAAGATTACCGAGGCCATCACCTCTGAGCAGAAGATTTCGGGCGGGATCTCTTACGGCGTGGCCGGGTGTGCCAGCGGTGGCGATATCATTTTTCATAAAGCGTGTGAGGCGCTGGAAATTCCAACTCGCATTTTTTTGGCGCTCCCACGAGAACTTTATATTCGAGCATCAGTTGCGCCCGCAGGCCCGGATTGGGTTGAGGAATTCAATCGCCTGGTGCGATTGCGTCCATTCCGTGTGCTGGGCGAGTCGGAGGAGTTGCCCACATGGCTTCAGGAAAAACCCGACTACAATATCTGGCAACGTAACAACCTTTGGAATCTGCACAACGCTCTCGCCGCCGTGGGTGGTGAGAATGTGACGCTGATCGCACTTTGGAACGGCGCGACTGGCGATGGTCCAGGCGGGACCGCTGATATGGTTCAGAAAGCACAAGCGCGCGGCGCCAAGACAATCATCCTGGACACTAAAAAAATCTTCGCGGACTAGCAACTATCACAGTGATGGCTCGAATCTTAAAATCTGCGTAATCTGCGGATACTAAACCAGAACCGGCAGCGATCGTTCGATAGCATCAAACGCCGAGCCGAGCAACTCCTCGCCGGCGAGATAGACCATCCGGAAGTATCCCGCCCGCGGATCGCTTCCGAATCCCGAACCATGCACCACCAACACATTGGATTTTTCCAATAAGTCGAGTACAAACTGCTCGTCTAATCGATCACCCATGTCTTCGACCTTGATCATCAAATAGAACGCAGCTTCGGGAAGCGAACAGCTCAGTCCATCGATACGAGCAACACGCTTGGCAGCCAAGTCACGACGCTTCCGAATCTCTTCCTTGAACTCGTCAATTGACCGTCGATTGCCTTGCAGCGCCGGCTTAATCGCGTATTGCGCGGGTGTCGGCGAACAGAGACGCCCGCCTGCAAGTTTAGTAACTGCCTCCATCAGCTCACGCGTGCGCGCCGGCGGAGTGAGACGCATCCAACCGACGCGCCAACCGGAAAGCATGTGTGTTTTCGAGAGGCTCTCGAGCACTGCCACAGTCGCGCCTGAACCGATGGAGAGCACTGAAGCAGACGTCGGCGCCTCTTCGAAGCAGAGATCGCGATAGACCTCATCGCTGATCACGAGGAGATCGTGTTCTGCGGCGAGTTCGAGAAGTCGTCGCGTTGTTTCATCCGGCGTAATCGCACCCGTGGGATTACTCGGATTGATGAGAATGAGGGCGCGCGTCCGCTCATTGATAAGCGACCTGATCTCATCCAACGAGGGCTGCCAGTTCGTTTTGTGATCCAGGTAATAGTAACGAGCACGCGCATCGAGCTTGTTTATGATGGCGGCATAGATCGGATAACCCGGACCGGGAAGTATGACTTCATCACCCGGATTCAGGAGGCTCGTGAGCAGGAGATCGGCGCCTTCGGACGCTCCGGACGTGATGAGTACATCTGCTGGGAACGTTTCTGATCCGAGTGCGGTGGCGTATTCGGCGACGACCTCACGCGCCGAACGCAATCCGGCAGAGTGGGAGTAGCCGGTAAAGTTGTCGCGTGTTGCGCGTGCAACGGCGTCGATAATTTCTGCGGGCGGTTTAAATCCGAAGGCCTGCGGATCGCCGATATTCAAGTGGATAATCTTGCGGCCCTGTCGCTCCAAAGCTTCCGCGGCATTGACTACATTGCGAATCGCATAATGAAAATTGGCTGCACGTTCCGATGGATGGATCATGGCGGGCATTATAGCCTTAAAAGTCAGAACCTGGCTTGGACACAGTCAGAACCACCTCGCGGTAGCGGGTGGGTGCCGCGCAGCGTTTTTTTATGGAGCCTACGGCGTACCCACCCGCTACCGCGAGGTGGTTCTGACCCTGTCCAAGTGCGATTCCTGACTTTCGAAGGCTTGGTTGAGATCGTCAATCAGGTCGTCCACATCTTCGATCCCAACGGAAATCCGCACGAGATCCGAAGGTGGCGCCAGCCGGTCTCTTAATGCACCGGGAATACTGGCGTGCGACATTCGACACGGCAAACTGATCGTAGAACCGACCGAACCGAAGCTCACTGCGACTTTGAACAATCTTGTCGACTCGACGATTTGAGCCGACAGAGTCTCGTCGCCCGTTGTGAAGCACACGACGGCGCCATTGCCATCAGCTTGCTGCCGATGAACTTCGTGTCCCGGATGAGTCGCGAGTCCCGGATAAAAAACTTGCTTGGCTTCGGGGCGTGTCTGGAGGAATCGTGCGATCTTCTCAGCGGAATTATTTTGTCGTTCGACTCGCAGTGCCAGCGTCTTCAAGCCGCGCAACAGCAGCCACGATTCAAATGGACTCAGACCCGCTCCTTCCGCGTTCTGCTGAAACGAGAACTGTTTGTGAAGTGCCCCGTCGTTTGTGATCAAAGCGCCGGCTGTAACATCGCTGTGACCGCACAGAAACTTTGTCGCCGAATGAATTACAACATCCGCGCCGAGGTTTAGCGGTTGCTGGAAAACGGGGGACAACATCGAATTGTCGACAGCCAGGTAAGCGCCGGTTTCTTTTGCTATTGAACTGAGCTTGCGTATGTCTGTGATGCGAAACAGCGGATTGCTCGGACTCTCAATCAGGAACAAACGGGTTCGATCGCCCGCAGCCCTCCGAACTTCAGTTTCGTTGGTCGTATCAACGTAGCTTACGCCAATGTTCAGACGCGCCGTGAGTTGGTCCAATAGTCTGACGGTTCCGCCATACAGATCGTCACCGGCGATGATCTCTTCGCCAGGACGAACAATTCGGGTTAACGAAGTGAGGGCAGCCATTCCGCTGGCGAAGGCGCAGGCGTGGGCGCCGTCTTCGAGATCGGCGAGTTGTTGTTCGAGCAGTGTGCGCGTGGGGTTTCCACTGCGGGTGTAGTCGAATTCGCCAAACTCCGTGGCGGTGGGCTGTTCGAAGGTGGCGGTCTGATAAATTGGCGGAACGATCGCGCCGTAAGCGTCATTACCTCGACCGAGCTGAACGCAGCGAGTAGATGGTCTCATGCTACACACTCCTGTTCTACCTCAGACGCATTGATCAAATCGCGACGAAGGTCGAATAGATCGCTCATGACTGCTTCGGTTGTGGGCCAACGTCCCGCGCCGCGCCCGCTAACTGCCCATGACTTTCCAGGATGAGAGTGGATCAGCAAACAATTTTCGACACCATTGATGGATGCGAGCGGATGATCGAGTGGCAATTCAATCGGAGCGACACTTGCGGCGAAGCCTGTCGACGTGCGGCGGCACTCGGCGACTAGTCGTGTTACGTGTCCATTGTTTCTGGCCTCTCTAATCTTGCTTGGGTTCAGACTCTCGATGCCGTGTTTCTCGATTGATCGCAATGGCAGTTCGATGTCGAAAGCCGCACGAGCGAGCAAGACTAACTTCTGTGCCGCGTCAGTGCCGTCAAGATCGAGCCTCGGATCGCGTTCGGCGTAGCCATTCGCCTGAGCCGCAGCGATGGCCTGCGATAAATCGCTTCCATTGACCAACTCGTCGAGGATGAAGTTTGTTGTGCCGTTCAATACCCCAGAGATTGAATGCAAGGATGAGTAGCGTCGAACACGGCTTATTGTTTCAAGAGCAGGCATCACGCCGCCGGCTGCAGCGCTGTAACGCAGCGTCGCGCCGTTCGAGGCGAGTCTTTGCAGTGTCGTGAAGTCGCCGGCGAGTAAGGCTTTGTTTGCTGTGACTACGCTTCGTCCGAGTCGCAGAGCTTGTGAAACTAGCGTTCGAGCCGGTTCGATTCCTCCGAGCAATTCGACTACGACATCGACGGGCTGTGCAATCAATGCATCCAGATGCGGCGTTAAGACTTTGACCGGCACACCACTGTCAAGGTTCCGCGTGCCGACGGCGAGTACACTAAACAATTCCGGGAGTGCTGCGAGACGTTCATATACTCCACCGCCAACAGTTCCGCAGCCGAGTAAAGCAACGCGCAACGGTCTGGTCGGACGTTCGGAGAGCGCAACCGAATCGGCGTATGGCCCGATTTCTGTTGCCCGACACGATCCAATACTCGAAACACTGAATCGCAAGCGCTGCCGTTCTGAAAACTCGATCGCTTTGCGTTGCACTACCGCGCCGCCGATCCGTGCGGCAGTCGCATAACTTACACGCGAATAGCGCGCTGGTGATGATCCGGATTGCGAGTTGGGATCGCTCGTGTAAAGCCCGTCGACGTCCTTGATGAGTCGACATGTTCCGCCGAGTTGTTGAGCGAGAAAGAGTGCAGTTAGATCGGAACCGCCACGACCCAGCAACGTTGTTTTGCCGGAGCGACTCCTACCGACAAAGCCGGGCAAAACCACGATGCCCTTTCTAAGCGCTTTATTAATGCTACTGGTATTAACCGATGTCAGGTTCGCATCCAGGGTTGGACCATCGGTGATAAGACCGGCGGTTTCGGCATCCAGCACTGTCGCGGGAATTCCCGATCGATTGAGCGCGAGACCGAGTAATACCGACGAGGTTGCTTCTCCTGTCGCCAACAGTGCAGCAACTAGCGCGTCGTCAGGCTGCCCGCACACCGAATGCGCGCGCTGCGTTAGCTCGTCAGTTGTGTTGCCAAACGCTGAAACAACTGCCACCACCTGAAAACCGTCTCGCCACCAGCGATAGATCTCATGAACAGCGGTCGGCAAGTTGGTCTCGTTGCGCAGAACAGAGCTGCCAAATTTCAAAACGATGATCCGGTTTTCACTCTGCATTAGGCTGCTCCTTTCGTTTGCGCAAGCGCCTGCGTGAGGTCGCGAATGATGTCGAGTGGATCTTCAAGCCCGACTGACAGACGTACGAGACCGTTCGTTATGCCTGCGGCTTGCCGCTGTGCTGCCGGAACGTCGGCGTGCGTCATCGAAGCGGGATGTGTAATCAGTGTTTCTGCAGACCCGAGGTTTTCAGCGAGTGCACAGAGCCTCACGTTGTTCATGAGACGAATGCCGGCCTCGACTCCACCATCAACCTCGAAAGCTATGAGTGCACCACCGGCGGTTTGCTGCTTGCGCGCCAGTTCAAATTGCGGAAACGAATCGAGCCCCGGATAGAGCAGTTTCGTCACGCGCGGATGTGCTTCGAGGAAACAGGCAATTCTTAGGGCGTTATCAGAATGCTGGGCCATACGCAGCCCGACTGTTTTCACGCCCTGGAGTGTCAGCCATGCAGGGAAGGGAGACTGAATTGCGCCGGTTGCGTTGCGTGTGAATGAGAAGCGTTCGTGCAGTTCCGCATCACTCGTGATCAAAGCGCCGCCAACGGTTGCATTGTGTCCTTCGATAAACTTCGTCGTCGAGTGAAGAACCACGTCGGCGTGCATTTCAAGTGGACGTTGCAGCGCGGGTGTGAGCAACGTGTTATCGACAACCAGAAGTGCGCCTGCTTCGTGCGCGATCTTTGCGGCGAGTTCGATGTCGGTGAGTTGGAGCGTCGGATTCGCAGGTGATTCGATGAAGACAAAGCGGTTAGGTTTTGCAGTTACTGCCTCGCGTAGAGCCTGCTCGTCTGATGTGTCAACAAACTCTGCTGTGACTCCAAAAGGAGCGAGCACCTGATTGAACAGCCGTACTGTTCCTCCATAGACGGCTTGCGAAACAACGACCGTGTCGCCGGCGCGCAACAGCGCGATACAGAGTGCCGTCGTGGCGGCGAGTCCTGTTGCGTAACACGTACAGTACTCGGCGCCTTCGAGCGCTGCGAGGCGACGCTCGAGTGCTGACACGGTTGGATTCGCAGACCTGCTGTAGGTAAAACCCTTGTCTTTGCCGACAGCCTCCTGGCGATAGGTTGTAGTTTGATAGATCGGAGTCAGTAACGCGCCGGTTGTTGGATCGGCGACTGCTCCGGCGTGTAGAGCGAGAGTGTTGAAGCTTTGAACTTCAGATAATTGTGCGACTGCGGTTCCCATATAGCCCTCCTTCGGACGAAACTCTCGTGACGAAGCGAAGGCTGAAACTGGGCTCAACTAAACCAGGGCGGGCGGGAAATAAAAAACCCCGCGCCTCAGAGTGCGCGGGGTTCCGATGAAAGCTGGAAATCCTCCACAGCTCTTTAGCAGTTTTTAACGTGGAGCAAGTTGCCTTAAATCGCCACGAACAATATTTCAAAGATAACGTGCGCGAGTTATCTCACACTGCAGAGGGTGGTGTCAAATTCTTATCCACAGATTACACAGATTCTTTAAAACTAATCTGTGGATAACCTGAACGCCGCCATCTCGTGATCGTTGCGCACGAGCAGAACGTTGCCGACTAGTACCGGATGGTTCCACGTCTTGCCTTGCAGAGCAGGGAAGTGAGCCAGTTCGGTGAATTGGTCGGCGGCGGCTTTTGCGAGTGCGAGTTCGCCCTGTTCGGATAATACAAGCAATACGTCCTGTTCCGGCAACAAGACGAGCTGCCCGTAGCCGTATCGTTTGCCTCGCCACTTGAGTTTGCCGTCGTCGAGATTTACACAAACAAGCGAGCTGCCGTCGAAGCCAAACGCATTTCCTTTATGGACCACGAAATCGTTGAACCATGGATTTATATCTTCCGTGGTCCAGCGCTCCTGTGTGGTCCAACCACCGTTTGTCTGGCCTACTGATAGCCGTCGCAGACCGCTGCTTTCACTGACGCTAATCAGGAGATCGCCGTTTGACGCCACAGCGGGTTGAACGATCGGCACGCCTTCCCACGCGTGCTCCCAAAGCAATTTGCCGTCAGCCACCGAGACACTTAGCATGCCGGTCGATCTCAGCAACACGATCTGTTGGATCCCGTTGATGGTCATCAACTGTGGAGAGCTGTAGCCGGTTCCGCCTGCAGGTCCGAGCCAGCGAGTCTTGCCACTCGCGAGGTCGTAAGCAATCAGATTTCCTGCCGCAGCGACGACCACCAGATCGTTCACAATCAACGGCGAGCCGGCGATGCCCCAGCCGGGAACTTTCGCTCCCGTGTCGTTGACGGCGTTACGTGCCCAAATGACGTCACCAGTTGCAGCATCGAGGGCGTTGACGATCCCAGTTGCCCCTTGCGTGTAGAGTCGACCGTTGTTGAGAGCCGGGGTTGCCCTTGGACCAGGACCGGCATTTGATTCATAAAACCGGGCGTTGTCGCTGTGTCGCCAGATCGGCTTGCCGGTGTTTACGTCGTAGCAGGAAACGATCTCCTCATCCCCGCGTTGTTCCTGCGTGTAAAAGCGTCCGTTTTGCACTGCAAACGACGACCATGCCGGTCCAATCGGCCGTCGCCAAAGCTCCACTGGTGGCGAAGCCGTCCAGTCAGTTTTGATTCGTACTCCGTGGACGACGCCGTCACGCTGAGGTCCACGAAAACCGGACCAGCCGCTTTCAGTGCTCGTGGTTCCCGAAGCGTTTGACACCACCGGGGCGTCACTCGCTTGTGCCAGGAGTGCCTGCTCTGGCGTCTTTGACCAGCGCCAGTGCAAGTCATTATTGAACTCGGCCGTGAGACCGCCCGTTCGAAGCACCATAAACACACCGCAACAAAGCACCACCATCGGCACGAACGCCAGGCGTCGTTTCGAACGGGGGAAGCGACGCGTGATTGTGGCCCACAGAACCAGCCCCATACTGAACACTGGGATGGCGAGGACGTAGAGCAGCATGCCCATCGCACCACCCGCAATCGATTCGTGTACGAGGCGCTTTGTTCCGATCAGCGCGAGCACGATCAGCACGAGGGCTGCGATTCGCTCGAACCATGGCGCCCGACTAAACACCAGCCACCAGATAAGGATCGCTAATCCACCAATCACCCCGGCAAAGAGCGCGACGATGGTGGCCTGAGGGAAGATTGCAGGGACAACAAACCAACCTGCCCATTGCAACACTACGACGATCAAGCCGGGCCATACGCGAAGTGGTTTTCGCGGAGTTGCTAACGAAGTTTCTAATGTCGACATATCAGGCTGACCTTACGCAGAGATCGGTTATGACAAGGGACGTCCGAAACGCGCGACAAGCGATATTGCTATGCCGGATTGTACGTCGGGAAATTCTCAACAGTTCAGAAAGTTTTTCAAGTATAGTTGGCTTTCGCGTGCCTCTTCCTGTCGCACATGGCCTGGTCGGTGCTGGTGTGGTCGCTGCACTTCTTCCTTCTGCTCAACCGGGCCGCTGGAAGTGGCTCGCTTTCGGTGCGCTTCTCGGAGTTGCTCCTGACTTCGACTACGCGCTGAACTGGCTGCGTATTGGTCGCGGTGGATGGCATCACGGCTTCACTCATTCGATTCCATTTGCACTAGTGGTAGGCCTCGTGACGATTTTCGTATTAAGGCAATGGAACGTTCGCAGCTTTCTCGTCATCAGCGGCGCCTATGTGTCTCACACGCTGCTTGACTTCATGTTGACTGAGTCTCGCGGCGTGGCGCTGTGGTGGCCCTTCACGAATTATCGATACAAGCTCCGATTCCCCAATCCAATCGACTACACCTGGAGCGATGATTCACTTGCACAGGCTGCTATCGACCTGCTGAGGATCAGTCTTATCGAGTTGCTGATCTTTGCACCCATTCTGTTGATTGTGATTGCATTAAGACGAAACTTGGACAGGGTCAGAACCACCACGCGGTAGCGGGTTGGGTACGTCGTAGACGCGTCAAAAGGCTGCGCACCCACCCGCTACCGCGTGGTGGTTCTGACCCTGTCCAAGCACATTCATAAGTCCCAGTGCAAAGCGTCGCTGGGTGCCGTCAAAACATTGACACCAGACGCGATCTTCTATAGTGTGCTGCGCACGAATTTTAGATTCTCCTCCCGTACTCGGATCTTTCTGGATCGTTGAAGAAAGGTCATGGATCCGGAAGTCTTGCTTCCGCTTCTTTGGCCGCACGTCAGATTTGGTTTGAAGATAACTCTCGAAAGAGACGTGCGGCGTCTCGTGAGATTCCTCGCAAGCGATAAGGCATGGATTAGGACTTTGCAGGTTGCGTTGGTCAGAGCTCAATCTCGCAGGCTGATCTTCGCGGCATAAATCACTTAAAAGAATCAGAACCTCAAAGGATGTCTCAGCCATGAAGCCAACCCGATTTGTCGTACTACCACTCTTCGTTCTTTTCATCGTGGTTCTCTTGATTCCCGTAAGCGAAGCACAGCGTGCTCGCCAGGGACAGAGACCAAGTGGACCAACGCGCGAGAACACGGCGCCGAAGTCGAACAAGAACAAATCGAAGCCCGCAGCTTCGAAAGCCAATAACCGACTTCGTAATCCATTACAGGAACCGTCTGATCCCAAACCCATTTCTGTTCAAGCCGAGAACTTCGCAGTCTCTCCACCGTTAAGCGACATCGCCGGCAGTGGTCCGAGTGTTGAGAATGACCTGAGTAATGAAGAGGAAGAATCAGCAGAAAACCGCACAACCCGCGAGGTGACTGCGGCTGCTATTGCCCGTGCGCAACAAATGTCCACAGCGGAAACGATGAGGCGTGACGCCGCGATGCAGTTGGTAGCCCCAACGCTAAACATCCCGGCCCCTTCGCTCACCTTCGAAGGCTTGGGCCGCACCGAGAATATTGCCGCCGGTTTCGGCAACCTATCACCGCCGGACACCAACGGTGACGTCGGTCCTAATCACTACGTCCAACAAACAAACCTCCTGGTTCGTGTCTGGAACAAAGCGGGAGTACCTTTAACAGCTCCCTTCAGGCTCAGTTCTTTGTTTGCTCCGCTGGGCGGACAGTGTGCGGCTCCGGATGCCGGAGATCCGATCGTGCTTTACGATGCATTGTCTGATCGCTGGATGCTCAGCCAGTTTGCGTTTACAGGCCAAACCACTCCGCCGTATCACCAGTGCATTGCGATCTCAAAGACGCCCGACCCAACTGGAGCGTATTTCCTCTACGACTTCGTAACCGCTGGAAATGAATTTCCGGATTATCCGCATCTGGGCGTATGGCCCGATGGCTATTACATGATGGTCCATCAATTCACTTTGGGTGGGCCATTCAACGGTACCGGCGCTTATGCGTTTAATCGCATGAAGATGCTAGTCGGTGATCCTACCGCCAACTATATTTACTTCAACCTGAATCTTGCGAGTCACCCGGAAGCAATCGGTGGCTCGTTGCCTTCGGACGCGGATGGCCTTGCACCACCACCGCCGGGAAGGCCAAACACTTTCGTTTACTTTACCACTACAGATTTCGCCGATCCGGCCAACGGCTTGCGACTCTTTGATTTTCATGCCGACTTCACAACTCCAGCACTCTCCACCTTCACGGAACGACCAGAGAGCACGTATCCAGCTCCATTGCCGGTAGCGGCATTCAGCCTCGTATCACCGGCAGGAAGACGTGATGTGCCTCAGCCAGCCCCTGCTGCGGGGGTCACTACTGCCCTCGATGGTATCCTCGACCGATTGATGCATCGATTGCAGTATCGAAACCGCGGAGGGTTTGAGACTCTGGTTCTTACTCACACGGTCGGCGCTCCGGCCTCGACGACTTTTGGAACGTTCCGAGCCGGCGTGCGCTATTACGAACTGCGCCGTGCTCTGCCAGGCGGTAATTTTGTAGTGCAGGAACAGGCGACTTTCGCACCAGCGGATGGAGTCAGCCGCTGGTTGGGAAGTGCCGCTGAAGATCATCAAGGCAATCTCGCCGTCGGTTACAACGTTTCCAGTGGCGCTGCCGGTGGAAATGTGTTTCCGGGTATTCGCTATGCCGGTCGACTCGCAACCGACCCGCCCGGTGGATTGTTTCAAGGCGAAAATACATTAACCGCCGGCACTGGCGTACAACTCAGTACTGGTAACCGATGGGGCGATTACAGTGCCCTGGCAGTCGACCCGTCTGACGACTGCACGTTCTGGTACACAACTGAGTACTACACGGCAGCAGGTCAGGCAGCCAGCACGGTTGGCTGGCAGACCCGCATCGGCAGATTCAAATTTGCCGAATGCACTCCCGCCCCGCAGGGCACTCTTTCAGGCACCATCACCTACTGCGATACGGGAGCCCCAGTGGTTGGCGCGCTGGTCCAGGTTTCGGATGGACACACAGGCGTAACTCTCGCTGATGGCAGCTACTCGATAAAACTCGCGCCCGGCAATTACACCATACAGGTTGACGCGAGCAGCGTGAGTTGTGCGAGTTCTGCCCCGGCTGGAGTCTCGATCACCAACGGCAACACAACCAACTACAGTACCTGCTTGAATGGGACACCGAAGTTCGCAGTTAACTCCAGCACCATATCAGGCGGCAACGGAGATACGGTCATCAATGCGAATGAGTGTAACTCCATGCTCGTCGACCTGAAGAACACGGGTTGTGCGGGGGCGACGAATGTCTCGGCAGTTCTTTCGACAACGACGGCGGGCGTTACTGTGCAACAACCAAACTCTCCATATCCGAATCTGCCGCACGGCAATAATGCGTCAAATACGGTGCCTTTTGAGTTCAGTACTTCTCCCGCTTTTGTTTGCGGGACCCCGATCAACTTTACCCTCACGGTTACAACCGCCGAGGGCGTGTTTGTACAGAACTTCTCCAAACCCACCTGCGTGGTGCCACCTGTCACCGTTACAGGCAGCATCGTGGCGGGCGATACGACTATGACCGGAAGAATTGTTCGCAACGGAGTCGCCAGTTCCTGCGCAGTTCCAAAAGTCTATCCCGGCACGCAGGATTTATTGGCTAACCGGCACTACGATTCCTACACATTTACTAACACGAGCAATGCAACAGCATGCGTGACGGTAGATCTGACATCGTCGTGCGGTCTTAACATCTTCGGTCTTGCTTACCTGGGTAGCTTTAACCCCGCTAACATCCAGCAGAACTATCTTGCCGACAACGGCTCGAGTTTCGCGGCCACTGGGACTTTCTCTTTCAATGTCCCTGCGGGCCAGACATTCGTAGTCGTCGTGCATGAAGTTAACGTCAACGCTGGGTGTACCGGATACTCCTTAAAGGTATCGGGCTTGCTCACCGGCACTAATGGCGGAGGTGTTTGCCAGGCGTGCCAGATCAATCCGCAGAATGACATCACGGTCAACAACGATGCGGATCAGTGCGGCGCGGTTGTGAATTACCCGACGCAAACCTCGACTGGAAGTTGTGGCGTGTTGACCAGCACACCGGCCAGTGGATCATTCTTCCCGGTGGGTGAAACAACAGTTACGACCACATCTACTTCGGGGGCGAGCAGTACGTTTAAGGTCATAGTGAAAGATGCGCAGGCGCCAACGGTAAGCAACCCGTCGGCAACTCCGGCATCGCTGTGGCCACCTCAGCACCAGATGGTTGACGTGACGGTCAATTACACCGCCACAGATAACTGTCCGGGCAACAATTGCGTTCTCTCAGTAACGAGCAATGAGCCTGTGAACGGAACGGGCGACGGTGATACTTCGCCTGACTGGGAGATCGTCGATAATCATCACGTGCGTCTGCGAGCAGAACGCGCAGGCACTGGCAGCGGACGTACCTACACCATTACGGTCACGTGTACGGATGCAGCCGGTAACAAGACCATCAAGTCAACCACAGTAAACGTCCCACGAAACCAGGGCTCGGCGATGAATGGCGGGGAGCTCAAATTAAACTCGCCGCAAAGCTTCGCCGCGCTGTTCAGGGATGTCGGGTTGAAGGGATGGAGAAACGATTGGTGGCGGGGTTAATAGATTCCGCTATCACTATGAATAACAAACGGGCGCCGGCTTTCCGCTGGCGCCCGTTGGTTTTATCCGCATGGCTTTGCCGAAAAATTCGGAGGTCGGGCTTGGAGACAGTCAGTACCGTCCGCGGTAGCGGATGGGTACGTCGTAGACACGTTCGATTTGCTAATGTTTCGTATATCTGATCGTTTACCCATCCGCTACCGCGGACGGTACTGACCGTGTCCAAGCGCAGTTCGGGATTTTTGAGGCAATGCTATCCGCAGCGTCTGATTCGGCCCGTCTTGCCGTGTGCGAGTGTGAAGCTGCCTACCTTCTCACTGTTTTTTGTGAGCGTGATAGTCAGGGTCAGATTCTCGCCGTCTATCACTCCGCTATAGATTGCAGGCTGGCCGGCATTATCGTCGTCTTCACGAGTAGGGCCCGGATGCTGGCGTGCAAAGCGACCTTTTGCTGAAAACTTCCCGGCGCTGTCCAGCGCTATCGGTTCAGTAATGGTGCCCGACGCGCAGTCGAAATCCAACGTAGCACCGGAGTCAGTCGCTTCCATTGAAATTCCCTGACCGCCCCAAAGACCATTAATCTTCCGTTGCGACATAGGACCTGGCAAAAGCATTGCGACAACGATCGGCAAATAAAGTAACGCCCTCATCCGTGTTCATCCTAGCAAATTAGTTATTGGTGGCAGCAGCGACAGTGTTGCCGTGGAATTGCTGCCAGTAATCCTTCACGAAATCCCTCTGTTTCCCATGACCATAACCGGAACCAAACTCATACTGATCCATCTCTGCAAGTGCCTGGTCCAGATTCCACTTGTCGTGGGTGAAGCGGTACACCGCACCCATTACGCCTGTCCGGTGACGTCCGCCTGCACAGTGCACGTAGAACTTACCTGTTTCGGGGTCGTCAACCACCTTCAAAAATGCGTTGATCTGATCCATGCTGGGATAGCTCTTATCAACCATTGGGATGTTGATATAACGAAGTCCAGCGCGCTCGACTGCGGGCTGCTCTTCCGCGCGCGAATTATCCGTCAGGTCGATAATCGTCTTCACACCGAGCGCAGCGAGAGCTGCATAGTCGTCGTCCTCAGGTCGTCCACCTCGGAAAAACCTGTCATCCATTTGGCCAAAGTTTTTGATCTTGATGGTTGGGAATTTAACGTTTTTATTCTTGCCGTAGGTCGAACCGGAAAGGGCAAAAATCAGGGAAAAAATCGCGATAAGGGCAGGCGAGAATTTTTTAATCGAACTCATCAAATACTCCTCAGGTAAATCAGGGAACAGTTAATAACCTTGCCGGGTATAAGTGGTCAAGCATTGAGATTCATCACCCACGGCTTGAGTTGCACCTTTTTTGACGTACGATTTGCGCCACCATGTGCCTGATTTGGGTGAGTTTAAGCGGCGAGTCCGAGACGCGCGTCAGCACGCTCTTTCGGCAATAAAGCGGGGTCGATTTCATGACCGACAACGTGGGCGAGGATGGCGTGAAGCTGCCGCAGTCCTTCGGTGAGCGCGGCTGGACCAGGTTGAAGAATATAGGTCGATTTCACCTCGTAGAGTTGATCGTCACGAACGGCGCTGATGTTCGTCCAGCCTTCGCGAGCGCGAATGAGGTTCTTTTTAACCTGTCGCCCACACCATGAGCCGATGATCACCTGTGGATCGCGTGCAATCACCTCAGCCGGATTCACGATTCGATCTTTCGCGCTTTGCTGCGTGCGCAACTCGGGAAAGACAGAATCACCACCGGCGACTTCAAGCAACTCATCAACCCAGCGAATACCGGAGATCAGCGGGTCGTACCATTCTTCAAACAGCACTCGTGGTCTGTAAGAAAAGCGCGATGCTGACTCCGCGATCGCGTCCATCTCGCGTTGCAACGTTGCGATCAGGCGCTCGGCTTTTTCCGCGACGCCTACAATCCGTCCAATCACCAGGATCATTTCCATTATCTCTGTGACACTGCGTTGATTGAACGTGAACACAGTAACGCCACGCCTGATTAACTCGGCGGCGATGTCGGCCTGCAGATCCGAAAACGCAAAAACCAGATCAGGTTCGAGCGCCAGTATCTTGTCGAATTTCGCGTTGATGAAAGCCGAGACTCGTGGCTTCTGTCGCGCCTCCGGCGGCCGCACGGTGTAACCTGACACACCGACAATCCGCTCCTGTTCACCAAGCAGGTAAAGCGTCTCCGTGGTTTCTTCCGTCAGACAAATAATGCGACGCGGAAATCCCTTATCCATCCGTTATCGATCCGTTTTTATCCGTGGCTTCATATGGACAGTTCCGACATCCCTGATCGCAGCAAAACCCGCGACGCAGAAGATACTGCGAGGTGAGGACCATTAATCCATTCTCGAAATAATAGTCCTCATTCTCGATCAGTGCTTCCGGTTCACTCTCTTCCACGATTAGAAAATAAAACTGGCTCCGGCGCGTCCGGTTCTTCCAGGCGTGCGGAAGCCGCTTTCAAAGTACTCTCTATCGAAGAGATTATCCACATACCCAAAGAAACGCAGTTGTCGCTTGTCGTCACCGAGGGGAAGGTAGTAGCTCGCACCCAGATCTGCCTTCGCGAGCCCTTTAAATCTAAACCCGCGACTCGTAAAACTCCCAGGGTCAAAGATCGCGCCGAGGTAATTACTCGAGGCGGAAAAATCAAAGTTCACCGTGACCCTGCGACCAATCCGCTGTGTCGCGACAACTGAGAACTGGTGATCGGGAATCACGAGCGATCGAACCGTCCCCGGCACTTGCGGCGTACGCTGCTGTGCTTTCGTGAATGTGTAAGCGGCAGTCAGATTCAACGTGCGCGTTGGAGTTGCTCTTAGCTCGACTTCAGCACCGCGCGCAATGCCGCCGTTCGTATTTAGATAGCCGCCAAAGCGACCGAATGGATCGGTCGTAAAATCGATCAATCCGGAAAAATCAAAGATGATGATCTTTCTAAGCTGAGTGTAAAAGTACGTCGCTGAGAGTCGCACTCTATTGTCGTGAAATGTCTGATCGATTCC
>Ga0068860_100002255_pt1 | contig 20283 bp, 22 predicted proteins | sample KBSSwiS32_FD_66597 | JGI IMG/M metagenome (GOLD analysis project Ga0068860, IMG submission 66597) | Switchgrass rhizosphere microbial communities from Kellogg Biological Station, Michigan, USA - KBS Switchgrass S3-2 | ecosystem: Host-associated > Plants > Roots > Rhizosphere > Soil ...
CACCGGCAGGTCAAAGCCGCTGCCGTTCCACGAGACCAGGTCGGGCGAGTATTTTTCGATGCCATCGAAGAAGCGCGAGATCAGTTCCGCCTCGCTCGAGTGCAGGTCGCCGAGCGACCAGACCTGCAGCTGCTCGCGGCTGCGCAAAATGCAGGAGATCGCCACCACGCGGTGCTGTTCGAGCGGCAGAAAGTCCGTGCCGTTCTTCTGCCGCTGCACGGCAAACATGGCCTGGGCGACCGCCTTATCGCTCAGTTCCTTAAGGCCGAGTGCGCGGCGGCCGAGCTCCACATCCGGCACCGTCTCGATGTCGAACACCAGGCGCGTCATCTTCGCGCCGCCTTGCGTTTGGCCTTGCGCCGCGGTGCGCGGCGTGTCGGCGCCACCGAGAGCACGGCCACCGCCACGATCAGTCCGGCCTCGTCAGTCAGCGTGACGTGTCCTGCCCCCACGCCCAGGCGGCGGCGCACGCGCTCGCCGCGCGCGGAGTAGACGATCTCGGGCTTGCCCCACTTGTCCTGCACGATGCCGATGTCGCGGATCCACACCCCGTGCGCAAAGCCCGTGCCCATGGCCTTGACGACCGCCTCCTTGGCGGCAAAGCGCATGGCCAGGAAACGCTCGGGCCTGCGGGTGCGGGCCAGTTGCGCGCGCTCGGCCGGCATCAGCAGCCGCTCCACGAAATGATCCCCAAAGCGCTGGTAGCAACGCTCAATGCGCGCGAGCTGCAGCACGTCAACACCGATGCCGTAGATCATCGGCGTGCACGTTGCATTTGCGCACGCATCTCCCGCACCGCCGCGGCCAGCCCCTCAAAGACCGCCTGGGCGATGATCGCGTGGCCGATGTTGAGCTCCGTGATCTCGGAAATTGCCGCCACCGCGCCGACGTTGCGGTAGTTCAGTCCGTGCCCGGCGTGCACCTCAAGCCTGCGCTCGATGCCGTGACGTGCCGCCCGGCGCAGCCGCTCAAGCTCCTGCACCTGCCGCGCGCCGCTCGCCTCGGCGTACTCGCCGGTGTGCAGCTCGATGACGGCAGCGCCCGTGTCCGCGGCCGCATCAATCTGCGCCTCGTCCGGGTCGATGAACAAAGCCACGCGCACGCCGGCCGCGCGCAGCCGCTCGCAGGCCGCACGGATCGTGTCCTGCCCGGAGCGCACATCGAGCCCGCCCTCGGTGGTCAGTTCCGCGCGCCGCTCGGGCACCAGGCAACAGTCGGCCGGCTGCATCTGGCAGGCAAAGGCCAGCATCGACTCGGTGGCCGCCATCTCCAGGTTCATGCGGGTCGCCAGAAGTCCGCGCAGCGCGCGCACGTCGCGCTCCTGGATATGGCGCCGGTCCTCGCGCAGGTGCAGCGTGATGTTGTCGGCCCCCGCCTGCTCGGCAATAAGCGCCGCGTGCACGGGATCAGGGTAGCGCGTGCCGCGCTGCTGGCGGAGCGTAGCCACGTGATCGATATTGACGCCCAGTTCCAGTTGCATAGCCATCACTCAAGAACGCTCCATGTTGGCGACCGCGCGCGCCACCGCGCGCACGGCCAGCTCGCGGCCGTCGAGACAATGATCGAGCGCTGCTCGCAGCAGCGCGCGCGCCTGGCGCAACGCTTCCGGATCCTCGAGCGGCTCGTCCGCTGCCAGCGCCAGCAGCACCCGGCCCTCCAGCGCCTCGGCGCCGGCGGAGGCCATCACCAGCCCCTCGCCGGTGCGGAAATGATAATACGCATCCGCCCGCACCGCCTTACCCTGCGCCTCGCGACCCAGTTCGATGCCGTAGCCGAGCAGCTCGAGCAGGCGCTTCTCGAATTTTCGCAGCAGCGCATCGAGCGGATCGAGCGCGCGCAGCCGCTCGAGCGTGGCGGCGTAATGCGCATAGAGCTCGGGTTGCGGGTCGTGCGCCACGGTGAGCTTGAGCAGCAATTCGTTTAGGTAAAAGCCGCTTAAGAGCCGGTCGGGCGCAAGGCTCAAGGGCGCCACGCCTTCGATCTCGGCGGCCGTGAGGGTCGGTGCCTCCCCGCGCCCCACCCAGGACAGCAGCAGCGGCCGGAAGGGCTGCAGCCCCCGGAAGCGCGATCGCGCCCCGCGCGCAGCGCGCGCAAAGGCGCTCAATCGTCCATGCTCGCGCGTGAAAAGCTCCACGATCAAGCTGGTGTCGCGGTACGGGCGCTGGTGCAGCACGTAGCCGGGAGTGAACTGGACGCGGTGCGTGCTGCGGCTCATTCCATCTCCAGCCGCTGCAGCGCGCGGGCATCGTCGGCCCAGTTCTCGCGCACCTTCACCCACAGTTTAAGGTGGTAGCGCCGAGCAAACAGCGCATTCAGTTCCAGCCGCGCGGCCCGCCCGATGCGCTTGAGCCGAGCGCCGGCCGCACCGATCACGATCGGTTTCTGCCCTTCGCGATCGACCCAGATCACCGCGCCCACTTCGATGCGTCCGTCGCTGAGCTCCTCGTAACTCTCCAGTTCCACGGCCACCCCGTAGGGAAGTTCCTCAACCAGCTCGAGGGTGAGTTTCTCGCGGATCAGCTCGGCGATGCGAAATTGTTCGCTACGGTCCGTGAGCTGCCCGCTCGGATACAGCCGCTCGCCTTCCGGGAGCGCTGCGATGATCGCTTGCCGGAGTGGTTCGAGATTGTCGGCCTTGAGTGCCGAGACTGGCACCACCGCGAGAAAGCCGGCGCGCTCGGCGAGCCTCGCAATATAGGGCAAGAGCTTTTCGCGCGGCCGCGCCCGATCGATCTTGTTGATCACCGCGATCACCGGCCGCCCGCTTTGCAGTACGCGGCCCAGCGCCATCTCGTCTTCTTCGGTCCACTTGAGCGCCTCGACCAGGAACACGGCCACGTCCGCTTCGCCGAGCGCCGCTCCGGCGGCCCGGTTCATGGCGCGATTGAGAGCGCGCTTCTGCCCCTGGTGCATGCCGGGCGTATCAAGAAATGCGATCTGCCCGGCGGCAGATTCGCTGATGCCGAGCACGCGGTGGCGGGTGGTCTGCGGGCGCGAGGTCACGATGCTGATCTTTTGACCCAGCAGCGCATTCAGGAGCGTGGACTTGCCGACATTCGGCCGGCCCACCAGCGCCGCGTAGCCGCTGCGAAAGGCGCTCATTCGTCCAGCTGCGCCAGCAGCAGCTGCGCGGCGACCTGCTCGGCGCGCCGGCGGCTCGCGCCCTCGCCCTCGGCGCTCTTGGCCAGCGCATCGATCGCGCAGTGCACCCGGAAAGTCTGCGCGTGCGGCTCGCCGGCAATCGCCAGCACCTGATAGCTCGGCAATGACAGCCCGCGCGCCTGCAGCCATTCCTGCAGGCGGGTCTTGGCATCCTTCTGCTCTTCCACGGGGCTTGCGGCCACATCGCCGGCCGCGGCCAGCGTCGGGGCAAGGATCTTGAGGAACACCTGCTGCGCGACCTCCAGTCCCGCTTCCAGATACAGCGCACCGCACACCGCTTCGAGGGCATCGCCGAGGATTGACTCGCGCCGGAAGCCGCCGGTCTTGAGCTCTCCGGCGCCGAGCGCAAGCGCGGGACCAAGATCGAGGCTCGCGGCGACTTTCGCCAGCGACTCGCCGCTGACTACGGCCGCGCGCAACCGCGTGAGCTCGCCCTCGTCGGCGTCGGCGTATTGCTGGTACAGGTGGCGGGCCACGATCAGGTTGAGCACCGCATCGCCCAGGAATTCCAGGCGTTCGTTGTGATTGCGCGCGGCGCTCCGGTGGCGCAGCGCCTGCTCGAACAGCGCCGCATCGCGCGGCTGATAGTGCAGCACCCGCCGCACCCATTCGGCGGCCGGCATGCTCCCCAATGATTCACCCTCAGGCATGGGATGAGCCTCTGCCCGGGGCCGGCGCGGGCTGACAAGCCCGCGCGCCGGTCACTTCGACTCGGCCCCCTTGTTAAACTCTACTACCTTGTCGAATTCCACCAGCAACGACAGGTTCCCGAAAAGCGGCGCCACCTGTTCGTACTTCGCCTCCGCCACCCAGCGGTCACCGTCGCGGTGCACGTCGATTTCCTTGGCATCCGGAACCTCGACATACTCGACGTTGAAGCGCCGCTCCAGCGACTGGTGCACCTCCACCGGATTGACCGTCTCGCCCTTGGACTCGGAGGCGGTCTGCTCGAGCGCCTTGACCACATGAAAGTAGTTCAGATAGATCGGTGTCAGGCGGATCCCCGCGTACACCAGGATGGCGATCGGAACCAGCAGTACCACCCAGCCGAGCAAGGTGATGCCGCGTTGCGAATTGCGCATGAGTCTTAACTCCCTTCGAAGAACGCGCCTACTCTATACGTTTGCCGAAACGATGCCAGTCGGGCCAGCCCGAACGCCCGAGCGGCAGATTTAACCAGATTCTGGCGGCCCTGCCGACCAGATGGTCCTCGGGCACGAAACCCCAGAAGCGCCCGTCCAGGCTGTTGTCGCGATTGTCGCCGATCATCAGATACTGCCCCGGGGGCACCACCATGTCACCGAGAGTGTCGTTGCGATCGGCCTCCTGGCCGCGCTGCGCATCGTCGCACTGATAGCTCTGCTGGATGTGGCGCTTGCAGCTGGCCACCGGCGCGGCCTGCAGGTAATCGCTGGTGTGGCAGGAAAGGGTCTGGTGCCGGTGCGTGCCCAACACCTCGGTGGACAATCGCATGTTCAGATAACAGCCATCGCTGTAACGCCCGGCCTCGGTAGTCGGCACCGGGTGGCCGTTGATGATGAGCTGATCATCGCGAACCCGCACCGTGTCGCCCGGCAATCCGGCCACGCGCTTGATGTAGTTCACGGCCGGGTTCGGCGGCCAGCGGAACACCACCACATCGCCGCGCTGCGGCTCGCTCAAGGTTACGATCTTCTTGTTCAGCACCGGCAGGCGCAATCCGTAGGCGTACTTGTTGACGACCAGAAAGTCGCCCTCCTCGAGCGTCGGCATCATCGAATCGGAAGGAATGCGGAACGGCTCGAACACGAAGGCGCGCAGCACCAGCACCAGTGCCGCCACTGGCAGGAAGCTGCGCGCGTAGTCGACCGTAACCGGGATCGGTTGCGCCGCGGGCTCAACGCCGGCGCGCTGCGCCGCCCGCGCGCGGCCCGGCGCCAGCAGATAGCGATCGATCGCCCAGACCAGGAACGAGGCGGCGAGCACCAGCACCAGCACCAGACTGAAGTCGAGTTCCTCGGCCATCAGCAATCGCACGATGGCCCCGGCCATCACCACGGGCAGCGCCATGTAGATGCTGCGTATGAGCGGCGGGTCGACGGCAGTCCCCGGGAGCGCCGCCAGGCGCCGGCGCGGCCTGAGGAACCAGTCATCGATCATCGCGACCAGCACTACCGGGCCGGCCAGCCACGCCAGGAAAGTCGAGACTTGCATCAACATGAAAAATCCTTCATTTGCGGCCGACCTGCAGCACGGCCAGGAAGGCTTCCTGTGGAATCTCCACCGAACCGACCTGTTTCATGCGTTTTTTGCCGGCCTTTTGTTTTTCGAGCAGCTTGCGCTTGCGCGAGATGTCGCCACCATAGCACTTGGCGAGCACATTTTTGCGCAGCGCCTTCACAGTCGCGCGCGCGATCACGTGCGTGCCGATCGCGGCCTGCACCGCCACCTCAAACATCTGGCGCGGAATCAGCTCCTGCATCTTGTCGACCAGCTCGCGACCGCGCTGGTAGGCGTTGTCCCGGTGCACGATCAGCGCCAGCGCGTCGACCTTGTCGCCGTTGATCAGCACGTCGAGCTTGACCAGCGGGGCGGCCTGGAAATGGCTGAATTCGTAGTCGAAGGAGGCATAGCCGCGGCTCGCCGACTTGAGGCGGTCGAAGAAATCGAGCACCACCTCGGCCAGTGGCAGCTGGTACTGGATCGAGACCTGCGTGCCTAAATACTGGAGCTTGGTCTGCACGCCGCGCTTCTCGCTGCACAGGCCCAGCACGCCGCCGACATAGTCGGGCGGCACCAGGATGTTGGCGCTGATGATCGGCTCGCGGATCTCGGCCACCTGATTGGGCGCAGGGAGCTTGCCAGGGGAATCGATCTTGAGCACAGAGCCGTCGCTGCAGGCGACCTCGTAGATCACGGTCGGCGCGCTGGTGATCAGCTGCAGCTGGTATTCGCGCTCAAGCCGCTCCTGCACGATATCCATGTGCAAGAGCCCCAGGAAGCCGCAGCGGAAGCCAAAGCCTAGGGCCGTGGAGACTTCCGGCTCGTAGTGGAGCGCCGAGTCGTTGAGCTTGAGCTTGGCGAGCGCGTCGCGAAAGCTCTCGTAGTCCTCGGAGTTGATCGGAAACACGCCCGCAAACACGCGCGGCTGCACCTGCTTGAAGCCGGGGAGCGGTGCGGCGGCCGGCCGGTTCTCGCTGGTGATGGTATCGCCCACCGGCGCGCCGTCGATCTCCTTGATGCCAGCCACCACGAAGCCGACCTCGCCCGCGGACAGCTCCCGCATCACCACCGACTTGGGCGTGAAGCGCCCGAGCTTGTCCAGCGTGTGGCTGCGGCCCGTGGACATGACGCGGATTTTCTCGCCGGTCCTGAGCACGCCGTTCATGACGCGCACCAGCGAGACCACGCCAACGTAGTTGTCGAACCATGAATCGATGATCAGCGCCTGGAGCGGTGCGGCCGGATCGCCGCGCGGCGCGGGCACGCGCTGCACGATCTGCTCGAGCAGTTCGGCAACTCCCTCGCCGGTCTTGGCGCTCACCAGCGCTGCATCGTGAGCCTCAATGCCGATGATCTCCTCGATCTCCTTGCGCACCCGCACCGGGTCGGCCGCCGGCAAGTCGATCTTGTTGATCACCGGGAGCACTGCCAGTCCCTGCTCGACCGCGGTATGGCAGTTGGCCACGCTCTGCGCCTCCACGCCCTGGGAGGCGTCCACCACCAGCAGCGCCCCGTCGCAGGCCGCAAGGCTCCGTGATACCTCGTAGGAGAAATCGACGTGCCCGGGAGTATCGATCAGATTGAACTGGTAGCGCTGCCCGTCATGGGCGTCGTAGTGCAGCACCACGCTCTGCGCCTTGATGGTGATGCCCCGCTCGCGCTCCAGGTCCATGGAATCGAGCACCTGGGCCTGCATCTCGCGCTCTTCGAGGCCGCCGCACAGCTGGATCAGGCGGTCGGCGAGCGTCGATTTACCGTGGTCCACATGCGCGATGATGGAAAAATTGCGTATTCGTTGCATCAAGTCGGGGTCTTTGGGCCACGGGAAGCGGCCATAAGGCCTTGTAGGAGCGCGCGGATTATAGCCGCAAAAGCCGCAGCAGTTCCGGCACGTCCAGCCGCGCAGCGCACACCGGCGTCCCATCGAGCAGCAGCACCGGTATTTTCAGGCCAAAGCGCTGCGCGAGCTGCGGGTCAGAATCCACGTCCTTAAGCTCCAGGGCCGGCAGGCGCACGCGCACGGCGAGTGCGGCGAGCTCCTCGTGCATGCGCTCGCAAAGCTCGCACTGTTCGCGGGTCAGCAGCGTGAGTCGCGGCCGAGGATCAATCATGAGATGGTGTGCGTGAAATCCGCGCGACCGACTAGTGTCGCGGAGCACTCATCGAGCGCGCGGCCGGCGCGAAGCCCACGCGCAGTGAGCGGGTGATGGCACGCACCGTGTCGGGCGGAACCTCGCCGATGGTCGTGACCCGGTGACCGTCGACCTCCGTGGACAGCGTGGTCGATGAGCCCATGTTGGTCATCAGCGCTGCGGAAGGAATCGCGCCGGTCTCGCCAGCGGACGGCGACTGCGGCTCGACAAACACCGACACGGACGCCAGTCCGTCGCTGAATACCAGGTGGGTCACGGACTTGCCACCGTCAGCCAGCACCTGCGTGGAGTGTCCGATCAGGCGAAAGCCCGGCGGGAGCTCGGAAGCATCCCAGGTGGCATCGACCGAGGGGCCTGCGGCCTGGCCGCTGGCAGCCGTATGCTTGAGCAGGCGGTACTGGCGAGTCGCGGGCGATGGCTGCAGCGCGGAGTCGGGGATGCGCGATGGCAGGGTCAGTTCGGTAAACACCAGCTGCTCGACCACGCGGCCCGAGACGGTGTGCGATTGGGTCTTGAGCGGCAACGCGGTCGCCTCATCGATCCATACCCTATAGCCGTAGCGCAGGTTGTCCTGCGGTTCGACCGCGATCACCCGCGCATCGCGGCCGCTGATGCGGGTCGCGGGCTCCTCGCTCATGCGATAGAGCTGCGCCGAGGCGCTATCAAGCCCCGCGAGCCCCGAGAGTAGCAGTCCGCCTTTCGGCCCGTCCTCGACCAATACCACCCGCTGGTCCGGAAAGTAGGCGCGCAGTTCCCCTTCGCGCTGCACGACCTCACGCCCGGATCCGTCGAGGGAGACGACGCGCTCGGCGAAATCGCCGTTCTCGGCGCGATGCACGATGCGCATGGTTTCGGTCTGGCCGTCGTGCTCGTGCACGAAGGTGCCCTGGTAGTTGCGGGTCGAGAGCACGTGCTCCATGCGCTCGAGCAGCCCGCGGGCGTCTTCGGCGAGGACCGGGAGGCTGGCGGCGATGGCCGCCACGGCCGCAGCGATGGCGCTTCGACTAACGCCCGTCATCGGGTTGCAGCGCCTCGGGCACGGGCTGCAACTGCGGGTTGCCCACCAGCACCGACAAGAGGCTCCCACGCGCCAGCGAGGAGGGAACCTCGCTGTGCGCCACGACGTAATCGGCGAGCGAAGCGGATACCGCACCGCTGTTCTCATTACTCAGGGGCGGGGTCACGTAGCTGAACATTTCATGGCTGGGGTTGAGGGCCGCGGCGTTGGTCACCCGCAGATTGATGCTACCCGGCAGATTCGCGCGCGCACTGAGCGCCTGCACGGCGTGCTTGGCGTGCGGTATCGCAGCGGCGAGCATGGCACCGTCCTGCGCCGGCAGGCCATTGCGCAGCAGCATGATGGCAGCTCCGGCGACGCCCGCGGCAATTGCCGAGCCGAGCGTGGCGTTGCGCAGCATCCGCTTCCAGGGGGCATTACCGGCCTTCTGATCCAGCGCCTCACTCACGCGGTGCGCAAAATCCGGCCTGACCTGCGCTACCGGTTCGGCGCGCAGTACGGCTCCGATGACCGCGTAGCGCGACCAGGTGGCGCGCAACTGTTCATCGCGTGCCAGGCGGCGCGAGAGCAGTTCGCACTCGGCGGCGGGCAACTCGCCGTCGAACATGGCGGAAAGCTGGCTCACTCGTTCATCTGCGTTCACAACATCTCCTGGGTGCGGCCGAGGCCGCCGTCAAATACTTCGCGCAACCGCCCATCGATCGCCTCGCGGGCGCGGAATATGCGCGAGCGCACCGTGCCGACCGGGCACTGCATGGTGGCCGCGATTTCCTCGTAACTTAAGCCTTCCAGTTCGCGCAGCACGATCGCCGCGCGCAAATCCTCGGGCAGCGCGTTGATCGCCGCGTGCACGATGTCGCGGATCTCCTCGCTTAAGGCTAAGCCCTCAGGGGTATCCGGATCCTTGAGCCGCCCGCTCATGTCGGCGCCTTCCTCATGGCTGTGGGCGTCGATCTCGTAGGCCACCTGGTGGCGTTCGCGCGAGACCAGGGCGTTCTTGGCGGTGTTGATCGCGATGCGGTACAGCCAGGTGTAGAACGCGCTGTCGCCGCGGAACTGCGGCAGGGCGCGGTAGGCCTTGATGAACGCCTCCTGGGCGACATCTTCAGCGTCCGCGGGATTGCGCACGTAGCGCATGACCAGCTTGACGACTTTGTGCTGGTACTTGAGCACCAATAGGTCATAGGCCGCCCGCTCGCCGGCCTGCACTCGCCGCACCAGGCTCAAGTCGCCATTTTCCACGCTCATCTCCGGAGGCGCCGGAAGCTGCACCGCCCCAACGCAGGCGAGCGTAATTTGAGACCCCGTGGCCGATGGAAAGTTCGCCGTGCTACCTGACATCCTGGTAACTCATTTGGGGTCGGCGGCTTCATTGCGAAGCAGTCTAACAGCAGGCCCCGGCGGGCGATTCCCGGGCAGCCTTGGGGCGAATTGGGGGCCTGAAAACATCATGCTGCCTTTGAGTGTGCGGGACCGCTTCGGTTCCGCTGCCATGTGCCCGGCCGACTCAAAATCGGAGCTGGCGCACGCGCTGCGGGATAGGTACCGTGACCGATAACCGCCTTTCCCGAAAGCGTCGCTCAACATAAGAGGGACGGATGCGCTCAGATCGCTTCAGGTCCGGTCCCTCCCGATCCAAGATCAAGGAGCCCCGTTCCTAAGGGCCGGAGCGTAGGGACCCTGGGCCACCAATTGAACGAAGAATGCAGCCATCCGCGGCTCGCGCGGGCTAACCCCACCCCACAGGTAGCTGGCCAGCTCAGGATCAGGCAGCTCGAGAATCTGCGTAAAAGTGGCCCGGTCAGCCGCCGGGGCGCTTTGGTACTGGCGCTCGAGCCAGCCCTGGAGTATCAGGTCCAGCTCCTTCATACCGCGCCGGCAGCGCCAGATGAGATCTCCCGGCGGCGGTTCGCTCCCTGCCCTGTCCGAGGCAAGAATCAATGCTGGCGCTCGAGCATCATGCGCTTGATGTCCGCGATCGCGCGCGCCGGGTTGAGGTCCTTCGGGCACGCCTCGGTGCAGTTCATGATCGTGTGGCAGCGGTACAGGCGGAACGGGTCGTTGAGGGCATCAAGACGCTCGCCTGTCGCCTCATCGCGCGAGTCGACGATCCAGCGATAGGCGGCCAGCAGCGCCGCGGGCCCCAGGAACCGATCGCTGTTCCACCAGTAGCTCGGGCAGGCCGTCGAGCAGCAGGCGCACAGGATGCAGGCGGCCGGCCGGTCGATCTTCTCCTGGTCTTCCTTCGACTGCAGCCGCTCGCGGTCGGCCGGGGCGCTGCTGCGGGTCTGGAGCCAGGGCTTGACGGCCGCGTACTGGGCATAGAAGTTGCTTAAGTCCGCCACCAAATCCTTGACGACCGGCAGGTGCGGGAGCGGATAGATCCGCACGTCCCCCGAGCCGAGGTCGGCGCAGGACTGCGTGCAGGCCAGCGTGTTGACCCCGTTGATGTTCATGGCGCAGGAGCCGCAGATCCCCTCGCGGCAGGAGCGGCGCAGCGAGAGGGTGGCGTCCACCTCGTTCTTGATCTTGAGCAGCGCGTCCAAGACCATCGGCCCGCAGTGCTCCATGTCGAGTTCGTAGCTGTCGATGCGCGGCTTGTGGCCAGTGGCCGGATCGTATCTATAGATACGGAAGGTGCGCACCCGTGCGGCTCCCGCTGGCGCCCGGTAGGTCTTGCCAGCCGCCGCATCGATGCGAGAGTTCGGGGGGAGTCTGAAGTCGGCCATCGTCGTTGCTTAGTCCTTCAATAGGAGCGGGCTTTCGGCGGCACGCTGGCCACCTCATCGGTGAGGGTCTCGAGTTGCACCGGGCGGTAATCGAGGCGGACCGAACCGCTCCCCTCCACCCAGCAGAGCGAATGCTTGAGCCAGTTGACGTCATCGCGCTTCGGGAAGTCCTCGCGCGCCTGGGCCCCGCGACTCTCTTCGCGGTTGGCGGCCGAGTGGATCGTGGCAGTCGCCTGCAGCAGCAGGTTCTCCAGCTCCAGGGTCTCGATCAGGTCGGTATTCCAGATCATGCCCCGATCGCTCACTCCCACATCCTGGAACGATGCCAGGGTGCCGGCGAGCGCCTTGCAACCGGCCCCCAAGGACTCGCCGGTGCGAAACACCGCCGCATCCGCCTGCATGGTGCGCTGCATTTCCAGGCGAATCTCGGCCGTCGGCCGCGATCCGTGCGCGTGGCGCAGCCGGTCAAGCCGCGCAATGGCCTCATCGCCGGCCTCCCGCGCCAGGGGCTTCTGCGCCGCACCCGGCTTGAGCGTTGCGGCGCAATGGCGCGCGGCCTCGCGCCCGAAGATCACGAGGTCAAGTAGCGAGTTCGAGCCCAGGCGATTGGCCCCGTGCACTGAGACGCAGGCCGCCTCCCCGACGCTCATGAGGCCGGGGACCACTGCCTCGGCACCGTCGCGGCGCGTGACCACCTCGCCGTGCACGTTGCAGGGCACGCCGCCCATGTTGTAGTGCACGGTCGGGAGCACGGGTATGGGCACCTTGGTCACATCGACGTTGGCGAAGATGCGCGCGGTTTCCTGGATGCCCGGCAACCGCTCTTGAATCACCTGGGGACCCAAGTGTTCCAAATGCAGATGCAAATGGTCGCGATGCGCGCCCACACCGCGCCCTTCACGAATCTCGATGGTCATGGCGCGGCTGACCACATCGCGCGACGCCAGGTCCTTGGCATTCGGGGCGTAGCGCTCCATGAAGCGCTCGCCGCTGGCGTTGGTCAGGTAGCCGCCCTCGCCGCGCGAGCCCTCGGTGATCAGGCACCCGGAACCGTAGATGCCGGTGGGGTGGAACTGCACGAATTCCATGTCCTGCATCGGCAATCCCGCCCGCAACACCATGCCGCCGCCATCGCCGGTGCAGGTGTGCGCCGAGGTGCAGGAGAACCAGGCGCGCCCATAGCCACCGGTGGCCAGGATCGTGGTCTGCGCGCGGAAGCGGTGCACGGTGCCCGTGGCCAGCTCGATCGCCACCACGCCGCGGCAGGCGCCTCCCTCCATAATCAGATCGACCGCGAAGTACTCAATATAGAACTGCGCCTCGGCACGGAGCGACTGCTGGTAGAGGGTGTGCAGCATCGCATGCCCGGTGCGGTCGGCGGCCGCACAGGTGCGCTGCGCAATGCCCTTGCCGTAATGCGTGGTCATGCCGCCGAAGGGCCGCTGGTAGATCAGCCCGGACTCGGTGCGCGAGAAGGGCACTCCGTAGTGCTCAAGCTCGATGATCGCCTCCGGGGCCTGCTTGCACATGAACTCAATGGCGTCCTGATCCCCCAGCCAGTCCGAGCCCTTGACGGTGTCGTACATGTGCCAGCGCCAGTCGTCCTCGCCCATATTGCCGAGCGCGGCCGAGATCCCACCCTGCGCGGCGACCGTATGGCTGCGGGTCGGGAACACTTTGGTGATGCACGCGGTGCTCAGGCCCGCCTCGGCGAGGCCGAGGGTGGCGCGCAAGCCCGCACCGCCCGCGCCCACCACCAGCACGTCATGCATGTGATCGGTGAGCGCGTAATCCTTCACGTCGCACCCCGCATCGCCAGGCGCAGCAGGGCGTACAGGCCCACCGCCAGCACCAGCAGGTGCGCGGCGCTGTTGACCAGCAGGGAGGCAAACTTGAGCGATGGCCCGTGCACGTAGTCCTCGATCACCACCTGCACCCCAAGCCTGGAGTGCCAGCACAGCGAGAGCAGCAGCAGCGCGAGCCACACCGGGTTCCACCCGCGCGCCATCCAGATCGAAACCGCGGCATAGTCAGTGAGCGGCAGCTCAAGGAGCGCGACCAGAAACCACACCGAGAGCGGCACCAGCAGCAAGGCCGACGCGCGCTGCGCCCACCAGTGGCCCACCCCTTCGCCCGCCGATCCGCGCCCGAGCACTTTGCCAAGCGGCGAGCGCAGGCTCATGGCGATGCCCTAAACGGGCAGCACAGCCGGTAGGCGAGTACGAGGAATGCAAGCACAGCGAGCGCAATCACCACTTTCGCGGTGCGACGCGCCTGGTGCTTTTCAAGTCCAAAACCCGCATCCCAGCACAGGTGACGAACGCCATTGACGAAGTGGTAGCAGAAAGCCGCGAGCCACAGGAGCAGCAGCACGCGCGCGAAACCGCCGCCGAGGCGCGCGCTGGCGCGCGCGTAGGCGTCCTCGCCGGCGGCGGCGCTGGCGAGCCAGTACACCAGCGTGATGAGGCCTAAGGCCATCCACACACCGGTGATCCGGTGCAGGATGGACAGTGCCATCGTGTGCAGGAAGCGGTACACCGAGAGGTGCGGCGACAACGGTCGTTCGGTCATCGCTTAAGCCTTGGTACGCATCAGAAATCGATGCAGCGTCCGGCACGCTCCCAATCGCCAAAGCGCGTGGGATCGGCGCCCTTGGGGCCGCCGAGTTCAGCAGGCTTTGACTCGGCCGCGGCGGCCTGAGGAGGTGTGCTGGCAGCGCCCGCGCTGGCTGTTTTTTTTGGGACAGGCCCGGGCGGATTCGGGCTGGGAGCGGCAACGACCGGCATGGCGGACGAGTGTGCCAGAATCCTCAGGGTGCGACCACCGGATTCTCAGGGAAACAGCAACTTACAGTGCACGCCGCGCGCATGACGAGCCTTGGCCAAGATCCGCCGACCTCTTCTTACGGGCTGTTGAGCTTTAAGGGGAGTGATGCCAGCAAGTTCCTGCAGGGACAGCTGTCTAATGACATGAACCTGCTCGATGAACACTCTTTCGTGCTGGCCGGCTATCACAATCCGCAAGGACGGGTGCTGGCGTTGCTGCGCCTGGCCGCTCTCGCCCCCGATCACCTCATCGGCCTATTGCCGCTTGATGTGGCCGAATCCACGCTCGCAACGCTCCGCCGTTACGTGCTGCGCGCCAAGGTCGTCATCAGCAACGAGTCCAGCGCCGCAGCGCTCGCAGAACTCGGCGCGCGACTTCCCGCAGCCGAATCCGTGCTCGCCCCCGACGCGCGCGCGCGCAACATCTCTTTGGGGATCCCGCAGGTGTACGCGGCCACCAGCGGCATGTTCGTGGCGCAGATGCTGAACCTGGACTGCGTGCAGGCCATCTCGTTCACCAAAGGCTGCTACACCGGACAGGAAATCATCGCCCGCTCGCACTACCGTGGGCGCATCAAGCGCCGCATGCAGCGCTTCCTGACCGATCATCCCGCCGCACTGATTCCCGGGCAGGGTGTGACCTTGAGCGATGGACGCGCGGCACAGATCGTCGATGCCACGGTGCAACCCAGCGGACGCTGCGAGTTTCTCGCGGTAACGACACTCCCGGTGCCTGCACCGTCGGCCCCAACCACCGGGGTGAGTCCGCCCCTGCCCTGCAGCATGCTGCCCTTGCCCTACGAGCTTCCCGATTAGCCATGGAGCCCAACTACTGGAGTGATCGCTGGCGGCGCGGCGAGATCGCCTTCCACCAGAAGCAGGCGAATCCGCAGCTGGCTCAGTTCTGGCCACGGCTCGCCCTCTCGCCGGCTTTGCGGGTCCTCGTGCCGTTGTGCGGGAAGAGCGAAGACATGGTCTGGCTCCGGAGTCAGGGGCACACCGTGGTTGGCATCGAGCTCTCTGATGTGGCGATAGCGGCCTTCTTTGCCGAGCATGGGCTTGAGCCCACCAAGGAGCAGGCGGGCAGCCTCTGGCTCTGGAGCGCGGCAGGCTATGAGCTCTACGTGGGCGATTTCTTCGACTTAAGTGCGAAGGCGCTGCGCGGCGCGCAGGCCATCTACGACCGCGCGGCACTCATCGCCCTGCCAAGCGTTGAACGGCACCGCTACGCGCGCCACCTTGCCGCCATCATGCCAGCGGACTGCAAGATGCTGCTGATGACGGTGGATTATCCGCAGGAGCGCATGTCCGGCCCGCCCTTTGCGGTTTCGGAGAGCGAAGTGCGCGCGCTCTACGGACCTGAGTTTTCGATCCAAACGCTCGCCAGCCGCGACATCCTTGATGAGGAACCGCGCTTCCGAGCGCGCGGCCTGGACACGCTTGCCGAGCAGGTATTCATGCTCACCCGCACGTCGCACCTGGCTCCTAAGTCGTAGGATTGCTGCTGACGCATGAAACTCTATTCCGGACCCTTAAGCATGTTCGGCGCGAAGGTCGAGATCGCGCTGCGCGAGAAGAGTCTCGACTTTGAACTTGAAATGGTGCCCTTCGATCGTGAACGGGGCTATAGCCCTAAGCACCCCGAGGTGCTGCGCGTCAATCCCAAGCGCCAGGTGCCGGTCCTGCTCGACGGGAGCGTCGAGATTTTTGATTCGACGCAGATTTTCGAATACCTCGAGGACCTCAAGCCCGCACCACCCCTGTGGCCGCACTCACCGCCCGAGCGGGCGCTGGCTCGGCGGCTCGAGCACTCCTCGGATGAGGTGTTCTTCCCGCACGTGATCCGGCTGATGGGATTGCGCGCCGATCCTGATCCCACCGACGCCCCCGAGTGGATCCAGGCGCGAACCGGTATCGAGCACTATTACGGACTGATGGAAGCTGAGCTCGCCGGGCGCGACTACCTGGCAGGCGACTATGGCTACGCCGATATCGCCTTCTACATGGCGCAGTTCTTCGCCGCCCGCCACACGGTGCCCATGACTGGCGATCATCCGCGGCTTCTTAAGTGGCGTCGGCGGATCGCCGCCCGCTCGCCGGTGCGCGTGGTGATCGAGACGATGGCCGCGTACCTCAAGTCCATCAACCGACCGGTCCCCGACTACGCCTGAGGGGCGCAGTGCAGCGCCCGATCAGCCGGTGGCTGCCTTGAGCACGCGCGCCGGCTGCGAAATGCCGTAGCCCTGGGCGTAGTCGATGCCGATGCTGGTGAGCATCTGGATGATCTCGGCGTTCTCGGCAAACTCGGCGATGGTCTGCTTGCCGGTCAGGTGTCCGATCTCGTTGATCGAACGCACCATCTCCCTATCGATCGGATCGTGGAGGATCTCGCGCACGAAGCTGCCGTCGATCTTGAGGAAGTCCACCGGGAAGTGCTTGAGGTAGCCGAAGGAGGACAATCCTGTGCCGAAGTCATCGAGCGCGAATTTGCAGCCGAGCTCCTTGAGCGCCTGGATGAAGCGGTTGGCCTGAGAAAAGCTGGCGACCGCCGCGGTCTCGGTGATCTCGAAACAGATCTTGCTGGCATCCAGGCCGCTTTTCTGGAACTGCTCGATCACGAAGGGCAGGAACTTGTCATCGCCGAGGCTTTGTCCCGACAGGTTGATCGAGCACAGCGCGAGGCGCTCGCGCTCATCGGCCTCCGACACCAGCCAGCGGAACGCGTTCTCGATCACCCAGCGGTCGATATTGGGCGTGATGCCGTAGCGCTCGGCGGCAACGATGAAGTTGTCCGGCGAGATGATGCGCCCCGATTCATCGCGCATCCTCAGCAGCAGCTCGTAGTGAGCTCCGGTCTCGGGCTTCTGCAGCGGCAGGATGGTCATCCTGAACAGCTCGAAGCGCCCTTCCTCGAGCGCCGCGTTGATGCGCGCGGCCCACTGCATCTCGCGCCGGCGCCGCATCAGCTCGATGTCGTTGTCGGCAAAGCTGTGCACGCGGTTGCGCCCCTGCTCCTTGGCCGACTGGCAGGCACTGTCGGCCGCCGAGATAATCGAGGCGACATCCTCGCTCTCCGCGGTCAGCGGCACCACGCCGATGCTGGCCCCGAGCCTGAAGACACGCTCTTCCCAGTTGAAGCGGAAGTTTCGCACCGCCTCGCGCAAGGTCTCGGCCATGCGCATGGCCTCATCGAGCGAGCAGCTCTCGAGCAGGATCCCGAACTCATCGCCCCCCAGGCGCGAGAGCGTGTCGCGCCAGCGCACCTTTGATTTAAGCAGCGCCCCCACCTGTCCGAGCAGCGCATCGCCAGCGCTGTGGCCGCAGCTGTCGTTCACGATCTTGAACTGATCGATGTCCAGGTAGCACAGCGCGTAGGAGGACTCGCGGGCCTTGGCGCTCTTGAGCGCCCGCTCCAGGCGGTTCTCGAACTCGCGCCGGTTGACCAGGCCGGTCAGTAAGTCGTGGCTGGCGTGGTAGCTCAAGCGCCGGTTGAGCTCGCGCGATTCGCTGACGTCGTGGAACACCAGCACGCCACCGGCCGTGCGCCCGGCCCCGTCGCGGATCGGAGCGGCGGTGCTGTCGACGTACAGCTCGTTGCCATCGCGCCGGATCAGCAGCATCGGCCGCACCGACTTGATGGCGCGCGCCCGCCGGATCGCCACGGTCAGGGGGTTCTCCAGCGGCTCGCAAGTTTCCTCGTGGAAGGCGCGGAAGATGTCCTCGACGGGCTTGCCCATGGCATCTTCCAGGCGCCAGCCGGTCAGGTCTTCGGCCACCGGGTTGATGTAGTCGATGACCGAGGCCGCATTGGTGGTCACCACGCCATCGCCGATGGACTGCAGCGTGATCTGCGCGCTCTCCTTCTCCCGGAATAGCGCTTCCTCATAGAGCTTGCGCTCGGTCACATCGAGTTCCACGCCCACCAGGCGCAGCAGGCGGCCGTGCGGATCGACCGTGGCTTTGGCGCGGCTCGATACCCAGCGCCACTCGCCGCTCCGGTGCTGCATGCGATGGACGCTCTCGAACATCGCGGTCTTTCCGGCGACGTGATCGCGGATGGCGTTTTGCACGCGCACCGAGTCTTCGGCGTGCACGAGCGTACGCCAGTCGAAGTTGCGCTGCAGTTCGACGGTGTCGTAGCCGAGCATCGTGCGCCAGCGCGGCGAGAAGTAGGTCTCCTGGGCCTCGACGTCGAAGTCCCACAGCCCGTCATTGGCGGCCAGCTCGCCGAGGTCGGTGCGCGCCTCGAGCCGCTCGAGCGAGAGGCTGAGCCGCACCCTTTCCAGGCCCGCCGCCAGGCTGCTGCCCAAAAGCTTGAGGAGCAGCTGCAAATTGACGTCGAAATTCGGCCGCGGCAATCCGAACACCAGCCCCAGAAGCCCCGCAGGCTTGTTGCGGATCCTAAAGGCCACCAGCAGTGCCGAGGCGATCGAGAGTTCCGCCAGCAAACCCGCATCCTGAGCCTGCTCGCGCTTCGGAGCCGCGGTATCGCGAAACTCGGTCATGCGCAGGTGCTCGCTGCGCGAGGCCAGGTACGGCAGGCGATTGAGGGTGACGCCGCGCAAGCCTTCCGGGTGCACCTGCGCAAAGGCGCCGCCGGCGAGCATTATGGACTCGATATGCGATCCGGTGGCATCGAAGAACGCGCTGAAGGCCGCGTCCGCCGAGGTCGCCTCGCGCAGGATCGTCAGGCTCCGCCGGATCGATTCATCGGCCGTGGCACGCTGCAGGTTCTGAAAATCGACCGCAATCTTGGTGCACGCCACGTCAACGCCCGGAGGCGCACGTTCCGCACGGCCGGTCCAGAACTGCGGAGCGAGCACATCCGAGGCCGTGTAATCGCTTTGCGCGGGCGGCGGCAGTTTGCTCATGAGTCTTGGATTCTCCCACACTGCAGCTGTAAGGAGAAGCCAACTATGTATCGCAACACTGTGATCAGGCGCGCTTTTTGGAATCTTGCAGGGCCTGGCGCGCCGCCTTGTATGTCGAATGCAGCACCGCGGCCAGCTCCTGGCGCACGCGCTCGATGCCATCCGCGTCCGTGCCGCGCGGCACGCTAAAGGGCGCCCCCACGGCGATCGCAATCCGCGAGCCCGGCCAGGGCAGCACGAACTTGTCCCAGTGGATGAGCCAGGCGCGCGATGCGGCATAACTCATGGGCAGCATCGGCCGGCCGGACATCTGCGCGAGCATCACCGCGCCGGGCTTGCACACGAAGCGCGGGCCGCGCGGACCGTCGGGATTGAGGACTGGGGAGACCTGCTCGCGCATCAGGGCCTGGAAGTACTCCTTCATGGCCATGGCGCCGGTGCGCGTGGAGGAGCCCCGGATCACGTGCCCGCCGAGCCGGCGCATGATCATGGCGCCCAGCTCACCGTCCGCCGAGGGACTGATCAGAAAGCCGGTCTTGAGCGAACGTTCCTTGGGCTGCCTGAGCAGGAAGCGCGCGCAGAACAGGTGATGCTGGTGCCAGTACACCGGCAGAAACGAGGGGAAGCGCGCGAGCACCTCATCGAGGTGCTCCTCACCCACCACCACCACGACCCGGCAGCTCCACCACCACAGCCGTACCAGCCCTGCGGCGAGCGGCGCGGCCACCCGGTACAACGCGCGGCGCACCAAGCTCAGGCGCTGTTCCGAAATCGACACCTGGCCGTACAGGCCACCGCGCAAACCGCCATCACCGGGTGGGCGCGGAGTGTTCATGCCCGAAGCACACTGTGTATGGGCAGCGCTCGCACCGTCAGGCGCGTGACAGGCTCGTCGGTCACCAGGCGCGCTATCACGCGCGCGCCGAGGTGCAGCGCGCGGCAGTGCCAGCGCCGGCCACGGAATTCGACCCGGCGGCCGCGCACCCGCACCTGCCTGAGATCCGCGAGCGTGCCATCGGCCGCCTTGAGCACCGCCTCCTTGGTGGTCCAGATACCAAGCGCGGCGCGCGCCGAGCGCGCCGCCGCGCGCTCTCTGGCATCGAACACGGCGAGCCAGCGCGGCAGTGAGCGCGGGGACACGAGCGGTTCGAGATCGACGCCAACGGTTCCGTGCATGGACAGCGCGCACAGCACCAGCTCCCCGGCGTGCGCGATGCTGAATTGCGGGAGGCCGGGAGAATCAGGTTTGCCGTTCATGCTGTAGCGCAACTCTTCGGGCGCAACGCGGCGCCCGCTCGCGCTGCTTAGCAGGTGACAGGCAAG
>Ga0068860_100002256_pt1 | contig 20257 bp, 17 predicted proteins | sample KBSSwiS32_FD_66597 | JGI IMG/M metagenome (GOLD analysis project Ga0068860, IMG submission 66597) | Switchgrass rhizosphere microbial communities from Kellogg Biological Station, Michigan, USA - KBS Switchgrass S3-2 | ecosystem: Host-associated > Plants > Roots > Rhizosphere > Soil ...
CCGCTTCCAAGGCCTTCCACTGTTCTCGCCTGAGCTGCCATTCGGTCTGGCTCCATCCTCGAACCGCCATCCAGTCTGGCCCTGGACGCCTATCGAGCACGGAAAACCCGAGCTTCGAGACCAAATGAGAGAGCCGGCTATTCTCCGTGACCGACAGGGCTCGGACCTCTTCGAGCCCGAGCTCACGGAATCCGAATCCCAAGATGGCCCGCGAAGCCTCGGACGCCACGCCCCGTCCCCACCAACGCGGATCGAGTTCGATGCCGAACTCGGCGCTTCCCGACTCCAATCTCTCTCCGCGGACGCCGCAGCATCCGATCAACTCTCGCGGCCTCTCACGTAGAGCCACGGCGAGTTGATAGTTTCGGCGGGGAAGTTCCACCGCCCAAAGGCGAAAGTGCCCGACGAGCTTTCGAGCGAAGTCGGGAACCGCGTCCGCTTGAAATTCGGCAGACCGGGGATCCGTCTGATAGGCAACGAGCGCCGCCACGTCGGCTTCCACGACCTCACGCAGCAGCAATCGGTCCGTCGTGATTTCCATGGGCGGTTGACTCTACCGGTTGCTGACAGGTAGGAACGGGTTATCCTCGGCGCGATGAAGATCGCTGTCTCGCTACCCGATACGATCTTCGAGTCCGCCGAGGCGCTGGCTGCGGAGTTGGGCATCTCCCGTGACCAGCGATCCAGTGGTAATCCTCGCTCCCCGGGCCGGCTTGAAAGCGAAAAATGCTGAAGCCAAAGCCTTCGATTCTGTATTTCTGCGCCTTGCTTTTTCTAGCTTGCGGCCAACCAGCGAGAGAAGCCACTGGCACGAAACCCGAGGAGGCACCTCAGACTAGCGAGGCCACTGCCGGCAGCACCAATTCGGTTCAGCCAACGCGGGATCGCTCGATTCTCCTCCAAGGGCGAGTGTTCTACATGCCCGATGGCTCTAAAACTCCTCCTCTAGTTCCCATCGCCACGAACGACCTCTGGGCACTGACCTTGGCTCAGCACGTCGGCTCCCGCAAAATCGCCGACTTCCTGTTCCTGGTAAGAGCCAACCAAGCGACAGTGCTTCCGGATCGAACACGTGCCGAAGTCCTGGAGTATGTCGAGTACCCAAGCTGGATAATCGTGAGAATTCGAATCCTGGAGGGCGATCTCGCAGGTCAAACCCTGTTCACCTTTCCGGAGTTTCTGCCGACAACTAGTCTCGCTCCAGATGCTATTTCAGATTCGCCTACAGGGAGCCAGCCAAGCAAGACATCCAGCGAGGCCCCAGGCAAGATCGCCAACCACCCAGTGCGAGACCCAATCTACGACAAGCGCGAAGCCTACATACGCAGGTGGTACTCCGAGAAATATCTTCCTGCATTGATGCCCGCCAAAGCTCCTCTCAGGGATGTATTCCGCGCAGGCAAGTCCAACGATGAACATGGCATGGCGGTTGCCTGTACACTTCTCAACTCGGCTACCGCCGAGATCACGAATCTCGAGACGAACAACTTTGTCCTGAATAAACATCTCCGGTCTCTCTTGGACGCACTAAGGGCCACAGACAGCGCTTGTCGCCGAGGCAACATGGCTGATCTTGCCGAAGCTGAAGATAGGATCAATCGAGCCATGGCGAATCTGGAGCTATGTTTACGCCCGTTCGATCTCAAGCCCTAATACAGCCTTTGACACGAAGCTCAGGACTGTTCGTCCAATTGCTTCAGCGACCTCCCATCCTTGGCTTTCCATACGATGAGTCCGTTTGCACTGCCCCCATGAATCACGACGGCTGCGGCTGATGGACTAGTGAATTCCACATCTCGCGTGAAGGACAAGAGCCCGTCCTTCTCTACAAGTGTGCCATCCGCACGGAGTTGCTTCCGCTGGTTCAAGGTGTAGGGGTAATTCTCGGCAGATGGCCGCTCTTCCAAAACCGCCGTCGAGCCACGCCAAACAACAAAGCCGTTCGCGGTGCGTTGCCCCCGCGCCTCTGCTCCTTTGACCCGGCAGAAGAGCTGGCCTCCTCCCGGTTGCTCTTTCGAGGTAGGTTGCGCTATGGGTGCAAGGATGTCGGAGCCCAAGACAGGAAGCAACTGTCGAATACGCTCTAGGAAAACTTCCATGTCTTCGCGGTCGGATTCCGGGAGTCTCGATCCGCCGGCCTGGTTCTGCTCAAGCGTGAATCTTCCAACTTCAATTGCCTCGGCCAGGAGGCGGCTCTCCAGGTACCGAACATGCGCCTTGGTCAAGTTCTCGTCCTTGCTGACAAAAACGATCGCTGAGACCCAGAATTCTTTGGTCTTGTGCTGCTTTATTCGCTCGCGAATAACCTCCGCTTCGCCGATGTAAGCACGGGCAGCATTGGTATGGGGGTCGTTACCTATCAGGATGTAGATCCCCGCTTTTTCGAGCTCCTCCCGAGCCAGTAGCTGTTCCAGCTCCGTACGAGGCGCGGCAACAGCCTTGCCGGTCCAGTTCGAGATCTCTGCCGTGCGGAGGCTTTTTGCATCGCCTTTGGGGAGAAAGAGCTTGATAGTTGCGGATGTCATAGGCGCGCCCTCCGCCGCGCTCCTTCCAAGTCGAGTCATTTCAAGACTTCAGTCTACTCCATCCGCTCATCAACCCCTCGAAGCCAGGCACGCCCGATCTACTCTTCGAGCCCGCCGAAGCGATGGGCGTTAGCTCGTGGCTTCAGGTATCCTTGACGAAAATCTTCGCGGGAGACTGATGCTCAAACGCCTGAGACTCGACGCAATGCACGAGCGCCATCGCGCTCTGACTCCCTCTCTGGCTGGCAGTCATCGGGAGGCTGCAGCCGTCTGCCTAAGCCGCCACCACACGCCGCCTACGGTCGTCAGTCTCTCTGACAACGGGATTGAAGCCCCAGCGGAGGTGGCTTGGGATGTTCCCGATGCAAAAATTTTGGATGCCTGGGCGAACGAGACGGACACGACCGAGTGGGGCGCCTGCGGCTGTGTGATCGCCGGGCTTGAGGAAGCGCGAGGGCTCGTTGCGGTCAGGCGCGCCGAAACCGGCTCCGGTGCCGATTACTACGTAGGCGCGCCAGGATCCGGTATCCTCGACTTGGAAGATTGCTCTCGCCTTGAGGTCTCGGGTGTTGATGGTGGCGATCAAAGGGAGGTCTCGCAGCGGCTCCTGCGCAAAGTCAGGCAACTTCGCGAGGGCCGAAGCTCTTTACCTGCCATTGCCGGCGTGATCGGCTTCGCCGCACGCTTTCTGGTCTTGCAGGATGTTGAGGATACTCCGTGACCTGGGATAAACATCACTCCAAAAGCGAGCGGCTTGCGATCGAGGCGGAGACTGCGCTTAGAGCCGGCCAACGCGAGGCCGCAGAGCGATTCTACGTTGAGGCTGCGGCTGCGGAAGCAGAAGCCCTCCTTCAACTTCCGGAAGAGAAGATGCGCACGCGGGGGGTAACGGCCGTCAGCTCCGTCGCGCTCTGGTATAAGGGTCGAAATTACGCCGTGGCCGAGAGACAAGCCCACGCGCTGCTTGCGCTACCGACTTTCCCTACCTTTGCGCAGGAGCAGCTAAGGGACCTTCTGCAACTCATCTGGGCGGCGCAATCTGCGGCAGCCGCAGGGTTCAAGTTCGTCCCGGGCGATGTCCTGGTCTCAGTAAAGGGCGGCCAGATCATCCATGGTGGGGCTCCCCTGGACCTGATCGTCCGGAAGGTCGAGGGCATTCAGGCTGTACTTTTCAGAACCGTGGAGATGCTACTCAATAAGGCGTTCCGTCGGCATGGCCCGGCAAGCGCAGATCTACAAGCGATGTTCAGGCCCTGGCTGTTCCAGGCTCCGGCAGGAAGCTACCAATTCGCGGTTCGAGTACAAGAACCGGAGCAGAGAGAGATCTGGGAGGCAGACCGGCCAAAATTGGACAATGTGGCCGCTACCTTCTTTAAAGTCCTCCGGGCGAGTGCCATGGACCCCGAGCAGGAATTGCCCAAAGTAGTTCCGGACTCCCAGTATCGTGCGGCCTTTCTGAACCTGTCGCGAGATCTTGCGCCGACCGGCAAGGCCTTCGAGCGGCTTGAGATCCGGGATGCGGGCTCACCGGCTGATCCGATTGCACTCTTCGAAGTGGACTCAAGAAAACAGCTCAACGCGGCCTTGAGAAGTATCCGCCCCCCCAAGTCGGACTCGCCAACTGACCAGAAAGTCGAGTTGCGCGGAATCCTTCGCGCGCTTCATCTGGATCAGGACTGGCTTGAGGTCGCCACCTATGATGATCCACCGATCCACGTGAAAGTCGAGGAAGCCGGCGACGTGCTCGACGACGTCGTAGGGCCAATGGTCAATCGACCCGTGGTTCTACATGCCACCCGGCATGGGAAGAAGTACCTGTTCCGCGACATCGAATTGGACGAGTGAGTCTCCAAAGTCGAAAGGTTTCTAGATCGCGGGGCCCGCTACTTCCCTTCCCGAAAGTTCTACGTGAAGTGTGACCGCGGGTCCCCAGAGCCCGAGCACCCCATCGCGGAGGGACGACACCGCTACTCCGGACGGCAACTCTGACGTTTTCCACCCGAACACCAGTTCACCGGGGCGAGTACGCGGTGATCGGATCGGGGCCACCACTTCGTTCAGCGGGAGGAGCGGTTTTTTCATCCCGATCACCACTCCGTGAGAGATGCGAGTCTGTGTTCCGACTCCGAACACCACTTCGCAGGACGGGCGGAGAGGTGGTTGCGGTCGCGTCACCACTCCCCCCAACCGAAGAAGCGATGTTCTAAGCCCGGCCACCACTCCGCGGAGCTGGGGGCACGGTGTCCGCCTTCCGGTCACCACACCTCGAGGTCGCGGGAATGGTGCCGCAGTTCACGTCACCACTCCTCTGGTCTGAGGAAGCGGTGTTCGCCTTCCGGCCACCACTCCCCTGGATAGGGGGAGCGGTCTCAAGACGTTGCGTACTACTCCCCTGAGCGGGGGGAGTGGTGTTGAGTTCCTGCACATCACCCCCCTGAACCGGGGGAGTAGTACAAGCCTCCCGATCACCACTCCCCCGGGCTGGGGGAGCGGTGCAAAGCTCCAGATCACTACTCCCCCGGTCCAGGGGAGCGGTGCAAAGCTCCAGATCACTACTCCCCCGGGCCAGGGGAGCGGTGCAAAGCTCCAGCTCACTACTCCCCCAGGCCAGCGGAGTGGTGCAAAGCTCCAGATCACTACTCCCCCGGACCAGCGGAGTGGTGCAAAGCTCCAGATCACTACTCCCCCGGACCAGCGGAGTGGTGCAAAGCTCCAGATCACCACTCCCCCGGGCCAGGGGAGTGGTGTGCTGGAGCTTGAATCAAGTCCGCCCGCGCTGCGGACCGGTGGCTGTGGCCGCGTATATCCCTTTTTCTTCCAGCGACTTACTTGTAGGATTCCACGCCGTACCCGGGACACTTAAAACAGGAGGGCGTTATGGGCGACAAGTCGTACGCCGCCAAGATCGACCGGTGGCAGTCCACGGTGAACAACTTGGCACCGGCGATCCCCGAGATCCCGGAGGCCGATCAGGTGTACGCCGAAGTGAAGGATATGGTGGCTGGGCTGGCCCAGGCCCATGCGACGATTGTACAGATGGAGGGCAAGCGGAAAGAGATCGTTCGGATTCGCCGCCAGCTCAATCTAGAGACTGAACGGGCCATGCGCCGGCTCACGTCGATCGCTCGGGGGCACTTCGGATTCGATAATCCGGTTTTGGAGACCTTTGGCATCCGGGCCGAGGACTGGAGCCGCCGAAAGAAGGCGAAACGGACTCCGAAGGCTGAGACGCCGGCCTGATCGCTCGGAGTTTGTGCGCGGGGAATTTCGCTCCCCCGCTGCGGTAAAGGGGGCAGCCACGCTGCCCCCTTTCTTCACGAACGAAAGCTCGGGTAGTGGAAGCGAACTTCGGTTAGCAGTAGACCGAAGGGCCACCCGTCTCCGGGCATGCCAGACAGCGCGACACGCAGTTGGTGTCGTTCGAGGGATCGCAGAATCCCGGAATGTCCGAAAGGCACCCTCCGAGGTCCGAATAGCAGGTCGTGTTTCCCGAGCCGCCGCACTCCTGAGCCGAGGCCCCCTTTGCGGCGCGGATGCCGCGGGCCGACAGATGGCGAAGGGTCTCGCGGTGGAGCATGAGCTTCGACTTACGCATGGTGATCTTCCCCTTTCGAAGAGAACCGGTGCTCGTGCGGGCCGAAAGGGGGACTTCGCACCGGCCCCAATAAAGACGCGAATTCCGTTTTCACCCGGTCGGCGGCGGAGAGGGTGTTGGTACCATGACGACTACATGCACCCCCTATTCGATACCGCCAAAACCTCGCGCTCCAAGGGGAAGAGTACGCACCCGCAGGAGCGTCTCCCCCACGCTGATGACAGCTCCTTCCAGCAACGCGGGGCCGCACTGTTCAAGTACGCGATCGAGATGGCGACCGACATTCTCCGGGCGCATGTTACGAAGGCGGAAAATGACGGCGCTCGGCAGCCGCGCGCCGCTTGCGGCGATGAGCTCGGCGAAATCCAAGTCGTGAGTCAGAAGGATGCTCTCGGAGAGGCGCGCCCGCTCGAGAATTTCGGGATCAGGAAGCTGATGCAGGCCCAACTCGGCGAGGTGCTCGGCAACGAAACCCTGACGGCGAAGCTGTTCCCCGATCGCGGGCGAGATGCCCATGTCGAGGAGGAATTTCACGAGGCGGACGCCGGAAGCAAAGCCTCCTCGGCAAGCCAGGCGGCATACTGCAAAGCCTGCCGCACATCCTCGACCTCGACGTAGGGATATTCGGCAACGATCTCATCGGGAGACATGCCGTTCGCCGTCAAATTGACCAGCAAAGAGACCGTCACTCTCTGGCCCCGGATGCACGCCCGGCCGGCCATTACGGCGGGATCAAAGGTGATGCGATCGAATCCGAGCATGGCGTTCCCTTCCTCGGCCGCAGTATAGGTGCTGCGCTTGCGGGCCGGCTAGTGGTCAGAAATCAACCACCAGGTGGTCAAATTTCAACCACTTGGTGGTCAATTTTCAACCACCTACGCCCCCTCACCGCCTCCTATTACGGCCCGATCCGCTCCAAATGCACAAGCGGTCCTTCGAGAACGCTCGGGTCGGTGAGGTCGATCGTGCCTCGGGCGGCCCAGAGGTTGTCGCCTTGGGGGTCTAGGAGGGTCTGGGAAACCTCCCAGGTGCGGTTGCCGGTTTTCTTGATCGTCGTCCACTGGTGACGGCGGGCTTCGGGGCCGAAGGTGAGGTCGCCGTACTCGGCGAGGAACGGGGCGAGCGCGGATTCGAAGCGCTCCGGGGTCCAGGGGCCTTCCGGATCGTCGGGGGCGGGAAGGATCGAGGCGGCCGCCTCTTCCCAGTCGCGGTTGGCGAGCGCGCGGAGCAGGAGATGAAGCTCCGCTCGGACCCGGGCTCCGAAGGCCATCGGGTTGCCGAGCAGCTCCTTGACCCGTAGCTCGCGGCGGTCCCGTTCGCTCTCTTCCGGCTTTTCGAGCAGCAGCTCGGGGTGGAGCCGGCTTTCCCACTCTTCGATCAGGCTGGTGTCCGTGTGCTGGAGCAGCGCGCGGAAGAAGCCGATGCCGTCGTAGACCTCCGGGCTTTTCGCCAGCTCCGGCACGCTCTGCTCCAGAGTCTTGTAGAGCTGCGAAATGTAGCGCAGCAAGACACCTTCGCTCCGCTGTAACCCGTACTGGCGGACGTAGTCGGAGAAGCCGAAGAACCCTTCGAGCATTTCGCGGCCGATCGATTTCGGCGCGATGTCGCGGTTGCCGACCCAGGGGTGGTCGCGGCGGAAGCGGAGAAAGTGGTGCTGGAGGAAATCCGCCATCGGCTGCGGATGGGTGACCTCTTCCAGCCGCTCCATGCGCTCGTCGTAATCGACCCCCTGGGCTTTGAGCTGCGTCACCAAGACCCTTTTGAGCTTGTCCACCTGGCGGCGGAGGACGGCTTCCGGGTTTTCCAGGATCGATTCGACCAGAGTGATCAGGTCGGGCGCGTAGGTCTCGGATTCGGGGTCCAGCTGGCCGAGAGTCTCGATCAGGAACAGCGAGAGCACGTGATGGAGCGAGAAATCCCACTGGAGATCTTCCGCGATCACCACCCAGTAATAGTTGCGCTTGGTGTCCTTGGTCACGCGCAGCACGTCCGCGCCGTAGAGCGAGCGGACGATGATGGCGGAGAACTGCAACCATTTCGCCTTGCTCGCCTCGTCCTCGTGCGAGCGTTCGATCAGCTCGCGAAGGGAAGAGAAGTTCGGGCGGTTCGGATCGTTGATCTCGGCGTCGCGCTGGAGCAGGTTGAGCACCATGCCGTGGGTGATGCGAAAACGCGAGCGGAGCGTCTCGGGCGGCCGTTGGATCAGCCGCTGGAACGTCTCCTCGCTCCACGAAACCTCCCCCTTGGCGGGGCCTCGCAACGGCGCCTTCGATTTCTTGCCGCCGCCGCTCGACTTTCGCTCGCGCATGCGCTGCTCGATGATGTGCTCCGGCGCCTGGGCGACCACGCTGCCGCGGGTGTCGAAACCTTTTCGTCCGGCGCGCCCGGCGATCTGTTTGAAATCGCGCACCGAAAGGGTGGCAACCTTCTTGCCGTCGAACTTCGCCAGCTTGGTGAACAGCACGGTGCGGATCGGGATGTTCACACCCACGCCGAGCGTGTCGGTTCCCGAGATCACGCGGAGCAGCCCTTGCTGCGCGAGCTGCTCCACCAGCAGGCGATATTTAGGCAGCAGCCCCGCGTGGTGAACGCCGATGCCGAAGGAGAGGAAGCGGCGGAACTCCTTGCCGTACGGCGTGTCGAGCCGGGCGCCGGCGATCAGGTCGCGAATCTTCTCGCGCTCCTCGCGGGTCGAGGTCTTCATGCTGGTGAGCGACTGGGCCAGCTCCGCGCATTCGCGCTGGGTGAAGTTGACGACGTAGATCGGCGATCGCCCCTGCTCGAGCAGCACCTCGATCGTCTCGTGGAGCGGCGTCTCGCGGTACTCGAAATCGAGCGGCACCGGCCGGTGGTCCGAGATCACATGGGCGACCTCGCCCCCGGTGCGTTTCTTGATGTGCTCGGCGATCGCGGAGACGTCGCCCAAGGTGGCCGACATGAGGAGGAAGCGCGTGTACGGGAGCACCAGCAGGGGGACCTGCCAGGCGACGCCGCGCTCGGCGTCCGAGTAGTAGTGGAACTCGTCCATCACCACGTACGGCGCGTCGAGCGTCTCGCCCTGGCGGAGCGCCATATTCGAGAGCACCTCCGCCGTGCAGCAGAGCACCCGGGCGGTCGGGTTGATGCTCGCGTCGCCGGTCAGCATGCCGACGTTTTCCGGGCCGAAGTCGCTGCACAGGGAGAAGAACTTTTCCGAGGCGAGCGCCTTGATCGGGCTGGTGTAGTACGAGACCTGCCCCTCGCACATCGCCTTGAAGTGGAGGCCGAGGGCGACCAGCGATTTGCCCGAGCCGGTGGGCGTATTGAGGATCACGTGCTTGCCCGCCATCAGCTCCAGCAGCGCCTCTTCCTGGGCCGGGTAGAGCTCGTAGCCCACGTCCGCCGCCCAATCGATGAAGCGAGAGAGGATCTCGTCCGGATCGCTGGTGCCCTTTTCCGGTACGCGGGCGGCGAGGGTGGGACGAACGGCGGATATCGAGGTCGGTTCGGTCACGGCGGGGCGATTGTGGCACGAGAGGGCGCGGATGCTTCCTGGCAGCCCGCAAGCGGTTCGCACCGTGCCGCGCGGGATTGGTCCCCCGGGGCTAAACACCCAGGACGTTTGCATTCGATAAACAGGGCATGCGCGTCCGAAATCGTTGTCTTTCCGCAGGGCTGTTGGTGTGTCTCGCGCTGCTGGCGCTCCTGCCCCGCGTGGCGAATCTGGGCAGTTTTTCGCTTTGGCTCGACGAGATCATCGAGACGAATCAGGCGAGCGGTTCGTTCGGAGGGATGCTCGCGGCGTTGCGGGCCGACGCGGTCCATCCGCCACTCGAAGGGGTGTTCGCCTGGCTCGGACTCCAAATGGGGCTGGGCGAGTCGGCGCGACGGCTGATCCCGATCGCGTTCGGCATCGGCACGATCCTGATCGTCGCGCGCTGGGCGGCCCGCCGGTTCGGCCGGCTCGAAGGTTTGTTGGTCGGCGCGGCGATGGCGCTCGCGCCGTTTCACGTCCACTACTCCCAAGAGCTGCGCCCCTACTCGCTCGCCCTGTTCTGCGCGGCGCTCTCGCTTTCGGCGGCGGACCGGCTGCTCGATTCGGTCGACGTTCCACACATCGCCGGCTTCTTCTTCGCCGTGCTCGCCACGCTCTACACCCATTACCTCTCCGTCGCGATCCTCGCGCCGCTCCTCTGGCTCGCGATCGAACGGGCGTTCGGCGAGGAGGGAGAAGCGCGCCGGCGCTCCCGCCGTCTGCTTGCGGCGGTTCCTCTCCTTGCGCTCGGCTGGGGGCTCGCCTATGCGCCCTGGCTCTCCGTGATGCTCGACGCGCGTCGCCAGAAGATGCAGCGACCCCCGACTCGTTGGCGAGCGGGAGCCTTGATCGAACGCTGGCACGAATTGACCTTCGGAACCGACTCTCACGTCCTCGGCTGGACCGGTCTGCTCGCGCTCGGCCTCGTCGGGCTCGGGATCTGGCGGGCCGCACGAAGCGCGGAGGGGCGCGCGGTGCTGGTGGGCGCGGTCTCCGGCACGTTGGGGGTCGAGGTCCTGCTCCAGGTCTCGGGGCATTGGAGCGAGGCGCGCTACATGCTGATCGGCTGGCTGTTTCTCGCCATCCTGCTCGGCCTCGGGCTCGCCGAGAGCTGCCGGCGCCTCCGCGCGCTTGCGATCCGGCCGGTGCTCCGCGGCGAGCTGCAGTTCGTCCTGCTGGGAACGTTCGCGCTCGCCGCGATCACGGGCATCGTTTGGGATTACGCGCACCGTTCCGACTGGCTCTGGGCGGCGAAAGTGGTCGTGGCTTCGGCGCGACCGGGCGAGCCGGTGTTCGCTTTGAACGCCTCAACCGAGATCAGCCTCGAGCATTATCTCGCCCGGGCGCTCGCCGAGAATCCTCGGCCTTCTCGGAGCTCGATCGCGTTGATCTCGCTCGACGGCTCGTTCCGGCGCCTCTCTGAGAGCTGGCCCGAAAACCGCTACGCGATCCTCGTCCGCCGTGGCCGCGGCCGCGGCTCGGAGGTGATCCAAGCCGTACGCTCCGGCGTTCTCTTGGCAGAGGATGCGCCGACGAAAGTGAAGATCTGGCTGCTCGGTCCAGGTGAGCGGCGCCGCGCCTTCCCTACGGCGGCGAACGCTCTCAACACATCCGGCAACATCCGACGAGAGCCGCCACGGCCCGTTCCGCCAAGGCTCCGGCCCCGCCCCGAGCACTGGGAGCCGCTGGCGCGGTTGCTGATCGGGAGTCCGTAATGGATCGCCCCTCGGATTCGATCGGATAAGCTCGCCGAATGAGAAGAAGTACGAGAACGCGCCCTCGAACGCTCCTTTTCGTCACGGTCTTCGCGCTCTCCTGCGCCTGCAAATCGGGCCCACCCGACAGCGCGGCGAAGGCCGCGGCCAGCGCTGTGAAACACGCCGCACCGCTCGACGTCTGCCCCGGCCTGCTCTCCGGCGCGCCGGCTCCGGCGATTCGGCCGGCTAATGCACCCATCCGGTTCGTCGCCTTCGGCGATTTTGGCGATGGGAGCGTTGCGCAGTTCGCGGTCGCCCGGGCGATGGCGGAGTACGACGAGAGGAAGCCGTTCGATTTCGGCGTCACGCTGGGCGACAACTTCTATCCGCAAGGACTCGCCGATCCCGCCGCGCCGCGATGGGAGAGCGAGTGGGAGCAGCCGTATTCTCCGCTCGGCGTGCGGCTCTACGCCTCGCTCGGCAATCACGACCGCGAGGACCAGGGGAGCCCCCCGGCGGAGATGGCCCGCTCGCGGGTTAGCTCGTCCTGGTGTCTGCCGCGTCCCTATTACACGTTCACGGCAGGGCCGGTGCAGTTCTTCGCGCTCGATACCGATCCGATCGAACGACAGGAGGACATCACCGAACAGCTCGCCTGGCTCGACCGGGAGCTGGCGTCGAGCACGGCACGGTGGAAGGTGGCGTACGGCCATCACCCGATCTACTCCTCAGGCGTCGGACACGGCGGGTCGCCGGAGCAGGCGATTCTGTTGCCGCTGTTCAAGAAGCACCACCTCGCGCTCTATCTCGCCGGGCACGATCACCACATGGAGCTGCAGCGCCCGGAAGGGGGCGTCACGTTCGTCATCTCCGGCGCCGGAGGGCACGAGCAGCGCGGCGTGGAGGTCCAATCGCCTTGCGTCGCCTGGGCGGCCGGGCTGAAACCCGGCTTCGCCGTGCTAAACGCCGACGCCGAACGGATCGCGGTCGAGTTCCTAGACACCGAAGGAACGATCCTCTTCCGCTCCGAGATTCGTCCCAACGGGAAGGACTGCGCACGGAAGTAGTGCTAGGGTTTCGGGTGAGGTCGTTGTCCGGAGACCCACCATGAATCCAAGCGTCCCGGCGCGATCGGATCAACGACAAGCAACCCGAGCGACTCGGCGTCGCCGGTCGCAGGAGGTGCCATCATGCTCGAAACTCCCTCGTCCTCCTCTCGATTGATCCCGGCGCTGGCGCTCGGCGCTTTGGCGCTCGCCGCCTTTCTGATGCTCCGCACCTCGCCTTCGACCCCGGCACCCGCCGCCGCTCCGCCCGCCGCGGGGAGCATCGCGGTGGTCGAGCTGTTCACTTCGCAGGGTTGTTCGAGCTGCCCGCCGGCCGACCGGCTGCTCTCTGCCATCGCCGCCGAACCGGCCCTCGCGGGAAAGGTGGTGCCTCTCGCGTACCACGTCGACTATTGGGACTACATCGGTTGGACCGATCCCTTCTCGTCGGCCGACTGGTCGGCGCGGCAGAAACAGTATGCGCAGGCGTACAACACGAACCGGATCTATACGCCGCAAGTCGTGGTCAACGGCACCGAAGAGATGACGGGTTCCGAAGAGCGGAAGGTGCGCGCGGCAATCGCCAAGGCGCTGGCGGAAAAGCCGGCGGTCGATCTGGATCTCGCCGTGGAGAAGACTCCGGACGGTTTGCGCGCGAAGGTCACCGCCTCCCACGCGGGAGCGCTGGAGCGCGATGCGGACGTGCTCGTGGCGCTGGTCGAAAACGGCCTGGTGACGAAAGTCGGCAAGGGTGAAAACGGCGGCCGGACGCTCAAAAACGACGCCGTCGTCCGCCGCTTGCAAAAGGCTTTCGCGCTCGGTGCGGCCCCCGGAGGCCGCGGAACCGGATCGGTCGACTTGAGCCTTGGAGAAGCCACCACGGGTCGCAAACTAGGCGTTGCCGCCTTCGTACAAGACCCGAAGACTCGCGCGATCCAGGGCGGCGCGATCCGCTGGCTGTAGGGCGCCGCCCTTTCAATCGTCGTTGCGGCCGAATGGCGGATCGAACTTCTCGCCGCGCAAGCGCGCGGTGAGCCGTCGCCAGGCGTCGTAGGCGCCCCCCACGCCGGCCTTGCCGCGCGCCACGGTCTCGAACCGCGCGGGGTCGCGCGAGATCGCGTCGATCGCCAGCGCATCCTGCGTCGCCGCCAGGCGTTGGGCGAGCAGGACCGTCCACTCGCCCGGACCGAGGCGCGCCTCGGAGGCATCGAGCGGCTTGCCGAAGCGCGCGAGCGCCTCCGGGGTTCGCTCTTCCCAGAACGGATATTCGACCGCGAGCGGCAGGAAGATCGCGGCCGGCACCTTCGCCGCCAGATGACCGAGCCCCGATTGCAGCTCGACCGGGCGCTCGCGCGGGTCGGCGAAGCGGCCGCCCGGGGTCATCCAGATCGCGGCGTCCGGGTTGCCGAGGATCGCCCGCGCGGTGGCCAAGAATCCCGCCGCCCCACGGCGGGTCCCGAGCTCGACGGGAAAGAATCCGAGCCGTCCGAGCAGCCGGTAGCGGGCGAGCGCCGTGGCATCGATCGGCGCGAAGTGGCGCCGCCCCGGGAAACGCTCGAACGCGAGCGCCAGGCCGAGCAGCGGATCCCACCAGGCGGGATGGTTGAGGTAGACCACCAGCGGCCGGTCCGCGGGCAGCTCGGCCGGATCGAAACCGGCGCGCGCGAGGCGGATCGCGTGAAAATTGCGGGCCAGGTAGCGGTCGGCGTAGCGGCGGAACCAGCCGAGCAGGGCCGGGGCGATCTCGGGCGCTTTTGCGCCGGGGCGCTTCCGTTCGGGCGGCTCGTTCGACTCGTCGTCGGTCACGGTCGGATCTTCCGCCAATCCTGGCGCGACCGCAAATGCATTTTGGAACCGAAGGACGGTCCGCGCCGAAACCTACTTGCCCAGCATCCGTTGCGCCACGCCGCGCCAACCGAGAAACTCGACCGGCTTCTCCAGCCGGCTGAGCGTCCAGCAGGGCTCCTGCTCGTCGATCCAGGGCCGGTGCACGCTTCCCGGCTCGTACGCCGTGTACATGCCGGCCGTGAAATCGCCGAATTGGTCCTCGAATCCGCCGCGGAGAATCAGGATCTCTTCCAGCCCCACATGCCGGTGCTCGGGGTAGAACTTCGCCGGCTTCATCCGGCCGAGCAGCAGCATCGCCCCGGTCCGGGCGTCGCGAGAGAGGATGGCGAATGCCGCGCCGATCGCACCCGCGAAACGCCAGTTCGGCTCGTGCAGGGCTCCGCCCAGATCGGCGATCTCGCGCAGCGCGCCGGCCGGCACGGGGCAGCCGGCGAGCGGCGAAGCGGGCAGGGCGGGCGGCGGGCCGATCTCCGCCACGCGGGCGCGCAGGCGATCCCAAAGTCCGGTCGAGGCGGCCGGATCGGGCGCGGCGCCCGGCATCCCGGCCAACAGGCGGGAGCCGGGAGCCGAAAGCGACCGGACGGACGAGCGGCAGTCGGGGCAACCGTCGAGGTGCCCTTCGATCAGCGCCCGTCGGGCAAGATCGGCTTCGCCCGAAACGAACGAAAGGAGGATGTCTTCGGGTGGATGCACGAAATTACCCCGCTTCCAGCACCAGGCGTAAAGAGCGTAGCCCGGCGCGAATTCTCGATTTCAAGGTGCCCACGGGAAGGTCGAGACGAACCGCAGTCTCCTCGTAGGTGAGGCCGCCGAAATAGGCCATCTCGATCGCCTCGCGCTGATCCGGGGCGACCTGGAACAGCGCCTGGCGGACGGAGAGGAAGAGATCTTCCTCGGGCGGCGCGATCGCCGGCATCTCCCAGGACTGCATCGCGTCGAGCTCGACCGCCTTCTCGCGCGCCCGGCGCCATTGGTCGACCAGCTTGTTGCGGGTCATCGTGTAGAGCCAGCCGGCGGCGTCGCCGCGCTCCGGGCTATAGCTTCCCGCTTTCCGCCAGACCGCCACGAAGACCTCTTGGACCAGATCCTCGATCGACTCCCGATCTCGGCTCAGCTGCCGCACGTACGAGGTGACGCGAGCGGCATAGCGGTCGTAGAAGACCTGAAAGGCGTTGATCTCGCCCCGCGCAATCGCGGCGAGCAGTGCCGAATCTTCGGCGTCGGCGGTACGGCTCAAGCGGACGGTCTCCCGGTTGGCGGAGGTTTCCCCGGAATATACGCCAGAGCCAAGCGTCCCGCCGTTGCCGACCGTCGGCCCCCATCCGAACCATCGACCGACCGGCAGCGCTTGCGACACCCGAGACCTCCTGGTTTCGAACCTGGTTCTTTGGAGCGACCCGAAGGAAATGGAACAGCCCGGTTCGCTTGCTTCCAACCCTCTACGCGAGCCTTGCCGCTTTGGATGACACCTTCGTCACGATTTCCCACGAAACCGTGGCGGAGGTGTCCTAGAAGTTTGCGGATGGCTGTTAGCATGGACCCTCGCGCGCCACGTTCCCAAACCGATCTCGGAGGATCGATGTCCCGAATCATCCTGTCTCTGCCCGTTCTTGCCCTCGTGGCGCTGCTGCCGTCCGCCGCGCGGGCCGAATTCCCGCCGATCTCGGCCGAGGAAAAAGCGCTCACCCAGGTGGCCGGCGCGCCGAACGCCCGCGCCGTGGTGCTGTTCCGGAAAGCCGAGTTCCGCATGATGGACCCGGCGAGCAGCGACATCTCCTCCCGCCTGATCGTGCGCGAACGGGTGAAGATCCTCACCGAGCAGGGCAAGGACCGGGGCGAAATCCAGCTGTTCCACTCCTCGTTCGTCCGCCTCTACAGCCTGACGGCGCGCACCGTGCTCGCCGACGGCAGGGTGGTCGAGCTGGCGAAAGATGCCAAGTTCGAGCGCAAACTGTCCAAGAGCCGGAAGTACTACGTCACCTCGATCGCCTTTCCCAACGTCGAGGTGGGCGCCATCCTCGACGCCGAGTACGAGCTGCGCTTCGACAACATCTTCTACCTGGAGCCGTTCTACTTCTCCTCCGACATCCCGGTGCGCCTGGCCGAGATCCGCTATCTGATCCCCGGCTCGCTCGGGGTCCAAACCTGGATGCGCGACCCGTTCCGGATCGGGGTGAAGACCGAGCAGGGACGCGACGTCGGCAAGCGAACCTTGCGCGCCTGGTCGGAAAACCTGCCGCCGATCCTGGACGAACCCTATGGTCTGCCGTTTGCGGATCTCGCAACCCAGATCATGCTGGTCCCGACCGAGTTCGACGAGGGGACCGTCCACCAGCGGCTAATGGAAAGTTGGGCCGCGACCTCCGACCTGCTGCGGGAGACTTGGGAAAAAGCGCGACGCCGGGGCGGCGAGGCGAGCAAGAGAGCGCAAATCCTCGCCCAGAAGGCGGGTGCCGCCCCGCGCGACCGCGCCGCGGCGATCTATTCGTTCGTGCGCGACGAGATCTCGTTCGACGACGACGGCACCGGAATTTTCCTCACCGGCACCGAACCTTCGGCCGACGCGGTCCTGCGCGCCGGGCACGGCTCGCCGGCCGAGAAGGCGCTGCTGCTCGAAACCATGCTCGCCGCCGTGAAGATCGACGCCAAGCGGGTTTGGGCGGCCCCGCGAAGCAGCGGGCTGATCGACGCCCAGGTCGCCAACCCCGCCTGGTTCGATCGCGTGCTGGTGGCCGTCGAGCTTAGCGGCGGGCGGGTCTATCTCGACCCGACCGATCGGCGCCTCGGTTTCGGCCGACTCGACGCCGACTACGAAGGGACGGCCGCGCTGCTGCCCGACCCGAAGAAACCGGAAGGGGTGGTGCTCGCCCAGAGCCCCGCCGACCAGAACGTCGAAAAAGCTACCGTGACGCTTCAGGTGGGCGAAGGAGGACGCCTGGCCGGCACCGGCAAGCTTCAGCTCTCCGGACTTTCGGCGACGAGCAAACTGCGCTGGCGCGAGACGCCGGAAAAGACCACCGAGGCCTGGCACGATTGGCTCGCCGAGCGCTTCGAGGGATACGACTTCACCAACATCGCAGCCAAGGAGTCGATCGAAGATCGCACCGTCGAGCTGACCTGGACGATGACCCAGAAGGAAGAAGAGGCCCTCGGCGACGAGGCGACCCTCGCCCCGAGCCGGCCGCTCGGTCCGCAGACGGAACCGTTCTCGGTCTCTACGGCGCAGCGACGCTCGCCGATCCTGTTCGACTTCCCCTTCTCCGAAGAGGTCGATTTCGAGATTGGTTGGCCCGAGGGGTGGCACGTCGAGTCCGCGCCGCGAACAACCAAGAGCGACAGCGCGGCCGGCGCGTTCGGGCTCGCGATCCAGCTCGACGATCCGACCCGGAAGGCCACGATCCACCGCACGTTCTCGCTACGCCAGAAGCAGCTCTCGACGCGTGAAGAGTGCGACCTTGCGCGCGACCTGTTCGCCGCGGCGGCAAAAAGCGATGCCCAGGCTCTCGTTCTCGTCCGTCGGTAGCCTGCGGCGGGGCGCGGGCCTCGTCGTAGCGTTCGTCGCGCTAACTGTCGCGTCGGCCCCGGCCCACCCGGCGCACGCCGCGACCGTGCTCGAACGCTCGGTGGTCGTCGAGATTCGACCCGACGGCTCGATGCGCACCAGCGAGAAGCTCCGCGTTCGGCTCGAAGCGGCGGAGGACTTCGCCGCCTGGTCGCCTTACCCCGTCGCCTACGACGAGAACGCCCGCATCGAGCGGCTCGAAGCGCGAACGATCCGGCCCGACGGCAAGGTGATCGACGCGGGAAGGAGAGACGTCGACACGGCGGAGGTCAGCTCGTCGGGGGTGCTCCACAGCGGGGTGAAAGTCCGTTCCGTGACTTTCCCTTCCGCGCCGGTCGGCTCGACCCTGGAGGTCGAATCGGCGACGGTCGAGCAGCCTTATTTTCCCGGCAGCCTGATCGACCTTTCCCCCGGCCGCGACCGGACCGCCGCCCTGTCGGTCGAAGTCCGCGGCTCGGGACCGGGCTTTCGCTTTCACGTCTCCGGCCCGACCACGGGCCTGGCGATCGAGCCGACCGCGGGCGGAGTCCGGATCACCGGCCACGATCTGCCCGCAGACCGCGCCCTTGATTCGGCGCCTTCCAATCCAGGACCAACCCTGCGCTTCGCCTGGGGTGATGCGCCCGACTGGAGCGGGATCGCCGCCTGGTGGGCCGGCCTGCTCCGTTCGGTTCCGCGAGGCACGCCCGAGGTGCGGGCGGAGGCGGAGCGGGTGGTCCGGAACTTAAGCGCCACGGCGACGAAACAGGAGAAGCTCGCGGCGCTGATCCGCTACGCCCAGCGCGACGTCCGCTACGTCGCGATCGAAGTCGGGGTCGGCGGCTACCGACCGCACGCGCCGGCCGAGGCGATCGGCAAGAAATATGGCGACTGCAAGGACAAGGCGGTCCTGCTGGTCGACCTGCTCGCGGCGGTCGGCATCGAGGCCTATCCGGTGCTGATCCGCCTCGATCGGTACGGCCGAATCGACCGCGACTTCCCCTCGCCGTTCGACTTCAACCACGCGATCGTGGCGCTCCCCGTCGCTGGTCTGGATCTGCCGCCCGGCGCGCCGATCGCCGGGGGCTACCTGTTCGTCGACGCGACGCAAGAGATCGGCGCTTCGCTGGTCTGGCTCTCTCCCCACGTCCAAGACCAGGACGCCCTGGTCGTTCGCGGCGAGAACGGGGCCGGGAGCGTGCTGGTCCGAACGCCGACCATCCCGTCCGGCGAGGCCCGCACCCTGACGATCGACCTGAGCGTCGCCACGACCGAACCGCCGACCGGCGACGCCAAAGGCCAGGCACGGCTAGACCTCTCCGGCTGGCAAGCGGCCTCGATGATCGAAACGCTCGCGGACAAACAACCGAACGAGATCGACGCCACCCTGCGCGGAATCTTCGCCGGGCTGTTCCCCGGCGCCACCCTCGGCCGCCTCACCTGGGTCCCCGAGCGCGAGGGCCTCCCCCACGCCACGGCGTCGATCCAGGTCACCCTGCCCGGTCTGCTCGGCAACGCCTCCCGCTCCTTCCAAGCCAACTCGCTCTCGGCCATCCCCTCGGCCGGAGTCCTCGACGACCGCGCCACCCACCCCATCCCGGTCGTCCTCTCCCCCGGCATCGCCAAAACCCTCTGGCGCTTCCGCCTCCCCGAAGCCGCCTGCAAGCTCGAACCCCAAGACACCACGACCGAAAACGCGCTCGGCAGCTTCCGCCAAACCCTCCGCTTCGAAGATGGCCTGGCGATCCTGGAACGGACCGCGGAGACGAAGATCCGCTTTATCGAACCGGCGGATTTTCCGGCGTTCAAGGAGCTGTCGCTGGCTGAGCACCGGGCGGAGAAGAAGCGGGTGCGGTTGGGGTGCGGGGGGTAGGTTACGCCGGATTTTCCGGCATTCTTCCACGCCGCCGCCAGCGCGCGCCCGGCCCCCGGCCGAGGCTCTCGACCTGACCGGCGTCGCGCCGTCTCCGGAGGACTCGACGCGCCAGCTCTCGGCTGGCTCCCGGGCAAGCTCGTTCGAGGTCTCCGAGCGTGAAGTCTCCTGGAAATCGGGCGATCGCGGCTTCGATCTGCGCGGTCTTGGCGCCCCGCGGGGAAGGGACGGCGTTCCCTACCCGGGCTTCGAGCTCGCTGTAGGCACGGCGGAGGACGGCTAGGAAGTAGTGGAGCCAAGGCAGGAGGTCGTGCTTTCCTTCGTGCCAACCTTCGGAGCTTTTGCGGAGCGCCTCGTAGTAGTCGCCGCGGGACTCCTCGACGAGGCGCTCGAGGCTCACGAAGCGGCCGACTTCGTAGTCGTTCTGGTAGAGGGCGAGGAGAGTGAGCAGCCGCGAGACCCGGCCGTTGCCGTCGCGGAACGGATGGATGCAGAGGAAATCGAGGATCAGCGCGGCGATCGTCACCAGGGGCGGCGCCTCGCGCTGGCTCGAAATCGCACGGTAGGCAAGGCACATTTCGTCGATCGCAGCCGCCGTGTCCCGCGCGAGAGTCGGTC
>Ga0068860_100002258_pt1 | contig 20246 bp, 24 predicted proteins | sample KBSSwiS32_FD_66597 | JGI IMG/M metagenome (GOLD analysis project Ga0068860, IMG submission 66597) | Switchgrass rhizosphere microbial communities from Kellogg Biological Station, Michigan, USA - KBS Switchgrass S3-2 | ecosystem: Host-associated > Plants > Roots > Rhizosphere > Soil ...
AGATCGGCGGCTTGCAGGAGCGGCTGTGTCATGGGCCAGTGTGGCACAGCGCTCGGTGCTAAAGAGGGCCAAGCGCGCGTCCGATGGATTGGCGGGCGACCCACCGGGCCGGGCGGCTCTCGGTACACCGCCATCGTTCTCACTCTCGTTCTTTGGTCGTGATTCCAGTACGCGCATCAGCGCTCTCTTGTACAATGTCTTGGCTGACATGCACGAGACCGTCCGATCCTAGGTCTTCTACCCGCCGGTGTTCTGCCGGCGGTCGAATCCCCTTTTGAAGATTTTCTTGGCGTTTCTTCGCTGGGCGCGCTGTTGCGTCCTGCAACTTCGAAAGGATTTCGAGATGACAAGTTCGACAACTCAGACCGGCACCGTGAAGTGGTTCAACGAGGGCAAGGGCTTCGGCTTCATCGCCCCCGATGACGGCGGCAAGGACCTCTTCGCCCACTTCAAGGAAATCCAGGGCGGCGGCTTCAAGACGCTGACCGAGAACCAGCGCGTGGAGTTCGAGGTGACCCAGGGCCAAAAGGGCCCGCAGGCCTCGAAGATCCGCAGCGTCGGCTGATCCTGCACGGTCTTTCGGAGGTCAGGCAAGCCCTGACTTCACCGAATGAAAGCGCGGCTCGGCCGCGCTTTTTTCCTTCTGCCGAAAGAGATTCCATGAAGAACCTGCAGGAAGCCACCGAACGGATCTGCGAGCTGAAGGGAAGCCTGGTCGCGCTCGATGCCCTTGTGCCCGCGCTCATCGAGGCCCTGCCGCCATCGGCTCGAGAATCGATGCTGGCCGCCTTCGAGGCCCGTGCAGAAGCGGCACGCACGGTATTGCTGCACGCCGACATCTCCGACGTGGTCCTGGCGACGTTCGAGCGCGACGTCGCGCGCAGTCGCGCCTTGCTCCAACACTGACAGCCTCCCGGCGAGTCTTCAGCGCAAGCCGACGGTTCTTCGTGAGCGGTGCTCGGCCTCGACCTCGCTGACCAGGGCAGGCACTCGACCCTTCGATCTCGCGCTTCACGCGACGAAGCTCGCCCGCGACGGACTCGACCTCGTCCTCGATCTTCAGGTCGGCGTCCTTGCAATGGCGCCACATCCAGCGCACCGCGCGTCGATCGCCAGCCCAGAGCAGCGCGAGCAGCGCCGGGCGTTGCCGCGTCGGCGCCATGAATGACCTCTCCGACTCGATGGTGAGGTTGCGGAGGCTGATGCGAGCGCGTTTAATGGTGCGCGGCGCATCGGCCACCCAACAGAACAACGCGATCGCGCCGGCCCGTCGCCATGCTGCGGGCCCTGTTGCGTGGCGCTCCGCGCCGAGCGAGACGATCTTCGGGCGAGCGTCGGGTGCCTTCGAATCGAGGAGAGGTCCATGAGCAAGAAACTGTGCGCCGCCGCCTGCCTGACGGTCGCCCTGTCCGCCGGGCAGAGTGCATTTGCCGCGCCCCCGTTCACGATGTTCGCCGACCTGACGTCGTTTCAGGCCGCGCTGGGAGGCGCGCCCACCTTCACCCAGGACTTCGACGCCATGGCCGGGGGAACGAACCTGCTCGGGGTCGCGTTCCTGCCGGGCGTCACCGCCACTTCGACCGGAACGACGCTGGTCGTGTTCGACTCCGCGTCCATCGGGCACATCATGGCCGGATTTCCGCGCACCGGATCCGAGTTCCACTACGACGTCGCCCTGAGCTCGCCTTACAACGCCATCGCGTTCGACATCCAGGCGTTCGACCCGCGCGCCCAGGCCGGGCAGCTCGAGGTCTTCTTCACCGATGCGACCAGCACGTCGTTCAACATCAGCCCCGGGGCGACCGAGACGACGCCGGTGTTCTTCGGCATCATCGCCGGCGGCAACATCGCCAGCGTCCGCTGGAGTGAACCGGCCGAGCCGCTCGGCGGCGGATGCTGCGAGGAAACCGGTCTGGACAACTTCGTCGTCGCCCAGGCGATCCCGGAGCCCTCTGAACTCGCGCTGCTGAGTGCGGGCTTGGGCGTACTCCTCGGCGCAGGTCGGTTGCGCAGGCGGAGATCTTGAACTGACGCGGCGCTCGCCTGCCGCCAGGCGCGGTCGGCGAGCCGGGATTCGAGGGGCTGCGTCGAGAGGCGCAGCCCCTTCTTCGTCTACTGCGGGTTGTCGCAGGTGCCGATCTTCTTGCCGGCGAGCTTGATCGTCATGTCCGTGCCCTGGCTCGTGGCCCTGATCGCACCGCTGTAGCGATCCGGACCTTCGAACGTCATCTCGCCAGTGCCCTGCATCGGCATCTGGCCGCTGCACTGCATCTTCCACGTCGCCTTGTTGCCGACCATCTTGTAGTCGGAAGCGACGCACGACTTGTCGCCGCCAGGCGGAGGCTTCGTCCAGGTCTTGGCCGAGCACACCTTCTGCATCTGCGAGGGCATCTGCATCGGCATGCCGGGCACCGCCACCTGCGAAGTCGTCTCCCACAGGACGCCGGGCGGATCGGCCGCGCGAGCCGGGGCGATCGGCAGGAGAACCAGCGAAGCGGCCGCGGCAAGGCGGGCTGTCGATGCCGTGATCATGAACTCACCTCCTCGGTCGATGCGAACCGCGCGTGGTATGCGCCTTCGCGCGCGATGCTGTCAAGACACTCGTCGACTTCAACCCTCGGTCGGTGCCGCCGGCAGGTCGGCACGCATCTCGCGCGGCCGCGGCACGGCCGGTGTGAGAAGACGCACGGGCTCGAGAACCTCCGTCTTCACCTTGCCGGGTCGTCCGCCCTGCAGCTCGCCGCGGAGCTCCGACGTCTTCGGCCGCTTCGGCGCCGGGGCGATCTCGACCTTGGCGAGCCGCGGTGCCCGCACGTCCTTGCGCCGGCCGACGATGCGCCACCCGCAGCTCGCCTTCTCGAGGCCCGCCGCCGCGGAAACCGTGCGGATCTCGAAGCTCGCTCGCGTGCGCTTCGCGACGTACAGCTGCACGGGCGCATACGGCGTCAGGAACACCTGGTACTCGCCCGCGCGGATCAGGCTGGCGAAGTCGGCGTCGAGCTTGACGGTGACGCGGCCGTTGCTGCCGAGCCGGGCTTCGCCGAAATCCTCGAACCAGCTCTCCGGGCTTTCGACGCAGTAGAGCTGTCGGTGCGAGCCGTCCTTGTGCGGCACGACCGCCGCCTTCGTGCCGCCGACGACCTGGAACGCGCCGTTGACCTGCACGTCGCCGTCGAAGCGGGCCGCGAGGTTCGTCGTCGACTTCGCATACAGCGCGACTCCGCTGTCGCTCCACGCGGCCGCGCCGACTCCGGTCTCGGCCATCGCGACGATCGCCGCCGACGATCCGCCGACATTGGCGGTCTGCGCGGCGAGGAGCGCGATGCCGGTCTGCGAGGCCGCGACGACCCCGTAGCCGCTGGTGGACCGGCCGCGAACGCCGACGCGCGTCGCGCTGAAGCCCACCACGCCGGCCGGCCCGTTTTCGCTCCAGCCCTCGACGCCGAAGCCGCTGCCCGACATGCCGACGACGCCCTGCGCGGTGTTCGAATCGCCGCGCACACCGGCTTGCGTCCTGCCCGAGCCGTAGACGCCCATCGAGTTCGTCGACTCGCCGATGGCGCCGATGCCGCTCGTCGAACGGCCACGAACGCCGGTGCCGGTCGTGCTGAGTCCGACCGTTCCCGCGCTCGACACCGATGTGCCGAACACGCCCTGGGCGGTCTGCCCGTTGCCCGCGACGCCGATCGAATTGGTCGACTCGCCGGCGACGCCGATGCCGTTGGCGCTGCGGCCGGCGACGCCGGCACCTGCGGTGGAGCCGCCTTGCACGCCGACGCCGGTCGCATCCTGGCCGAGGACCCCGAAGCCGCCGTCGGAGCGGCCCTGCACGCCGGCGCCGCCATTCGTCGTGACACCGGCCACTCCCGCGCTGACGAGCAATTGACCGCCGCCGAGATCGAGCACGCCGCCATCCGCCTGCCCGAAGACACCGGTGGTGGTCGCCGAACCGAAGACTCCGGTGTCGTTGCCACCCCACAGGCCGGGTCCGATCGGCAAGGCCGTGCCGAACACTCCGGTGCCGTCCGGCGACGCGTAAGCGCTGAAGGTCTGCCTGTTGTTGCCGGTGATGGTGACCGCCGCCAGCGCGGTCGGAGCGCTGCAGACGTTGGAGCCGCCCTGCACGAGGGGTTGACCGTTTGCCATGCCGTTCCTCCCTGGTGAAGCGAGGTGCCGAGAATAGCCGGACCGATCGTCGATCCTCGACGAGGCGTGGACAAGGAGCAGAGATCGCGTGAACTCGACCACCGACGATGCGGGCCTGCGCTACGCGCTCGTGCGCGCCGAGGCGCAGCTGCAGGACTGCCTGGCGCTGCGACCGCCGCCGTTCTTCGTGCAGCGCAAGCTCGACCTGACCGCAGTCGCCGCCGAGACGCGCGAACCGCTGCTGCGCGAGATCTTCCCGACCGTCGACGACCCCGGATCGATGGCGATGCTCGCGCTGGTCGACGGCGCTGCCTTCACGCAGCGCGACGACGTCGCGTGCCTCAACCGCTACTTCTATGGCGACGTCGAGCGGCTGCTCGACGCCGCGACCGCGCAGGCGCGCGCGCTCCTCGACCGCGCCCGCGCTGCAGCGGTCGGCGAGCTCGTGTATTGCGCCAGCGAGCTGACCGCGTACCTGCTCGTCGAGAAGTGCTGCTGGCACTTCATCTCGCAACCGCTCGTCGCGATCCGCTTCGACCAAGCCGTCATGGCGGAGGCCGCTGCGCTGCTCGCCGCCGCGTCCGAGGAGGCCAAGAGTCGCCGCGACTGGTTGCGCTGGCACCGCCTCGCCGCCAATCGCGCGCGCCTCGGCTATTTCGCACGCGACGAGTCGCCGACGCTGCCGCGCACCTTCGACCAGGCCATCGGCCTCGGCCAGCTCTGTCTCGACCACGGCATCGTCGTCGACCGCGCCTTCCCCGCGCGCCGCGACGAGCTGCTGCACATGGCGGCCACGGTGAAGTTCTTCCAGCGGTCGCCGACGTACCACAACCTCTCGGCGCACATCAAGTCGCCGGGCCGCATCAAGCCGCCGCCGAGCGAGATGCGCATGACGATCGAGTCGGGCAAGCTGATCGGCAACATCGCCCTGCCGCTCGCGGTCGGCATGGCGGGCGCGATCGAGAAGGCCGGTCGCGAGGTCGCGTTCGTCGACGTGCTTGCCACCGAAGACCGCGTGCAGCTTTGGATCACGCACAACGGCAGGATCGACGGCCGCTCGCTCATGTATCGCGATCTGCACAGGCTCGACAACCTGGACCTGATGTTCCGTCCCAGCCTCTTCGAGGTGACGCTCGCGGACTCCGGCAAGCCGATCACGCAGCAAGATGGGGCGGCGGATTCCAACACCGAGCACGTCGCGTATGTCGGCCGGCGATTGCAGCTCGAAAGCGAGGTGATCGACCGGAAGAACTGGCTGCTGCGGTTCCCGACGGTCGAGGTCGGCCTCGACGCAGCCGGAGCACGCTTCCGGCGCGAGACGAACCCCGATCTGGTCGGCGTGCCGTGGGAGAGCTCGCTCGGCACCGTGCTCGACGACGTCGTGTCGGGCCTGCCCGATCGTCCCGAGCATCTGGTCGTCTCAACTGACGGCCCCCTGTCGCTCCTGCCATTCCACCTTGCGCGGATGCCGGACAGCCGATTGCTCTGCGAGCACTTTCGCGTCAGCTACGCGCCAAGCCTCGCCTACTTCCTGCCCGCCCCCGTCGTCGCCGACGCGCAACCGCCGCGCGTTGCCGTGCTGCTGAACAGCGCGAACGAGCTGCAAGGGCCGGTCTGGGAGCTGGAGCGCATGAGGCGCCGGATTGGCGAGAAGGACCTGCTCGAGCTCGACGGTTTCGACGGCGACGATGGCGCCTTGCAGGATGCGCTCGCCGATCGCGACGTCATCCATGTCGCGACCCACGGCGACATGTTCACCCACACGCCGCAGCTGTCGGGTGTCGAGCTGCGACCGGGGCGGATCCTCACCATCGGCGCGATCGAGCGGTTCACGCTCAAGCCGGGTTGCCTCGTCTTTCTCAACGCCTGTCAGTCGAGCCGCGTCGCGATCCGCTCGCGGATCGAGTTCTCGAGCATCGCCAACGCTTTCCTCGCGGCGGGCGCGTCGACCGTGATCGCGACATTCTGGGAAGCCGAAGATACGTCGGCCGCGCTGCTGTCGAACCTGTTCTACCGCGCCCTGCTCGAGGAACGACGCGGCCGGCTCGAGAGCCTGAACCTCGCGATCCGCGCTCTCCAGGAAATCGACCTGGACGCACTGCCACAAGACGAGCTCGCGCCGCTCGCCTGGTTCTTGCCCGCGGTGCGCAAGCACCCGTACCGCAGCCCCGTGTATTGGGGCCAGTACGCACTGTTCGGCCGCTGGTGACGACGCGACGCAAAGGGCTGCGGGCGCCTGCCGCGGGGCTTGCACCGGCAGCCGCCCCGGTTCAGCATCGCCGTCTCTACAGCAAATCGGGAGCGAACCATGGGCCTTCTCGACCAGATCCTCGGCGGACTGACCGGCGGCATGCAGGGGCAGGGCCAGTCGCCGATGGGCCGAGGCTTCGGCGGTGGCGGCGGCAGCGCGGCGATCATGGCGCTGCTGCCGATCGTGATCGGCATGCTGTCGAATCGCGGCGGCGGCAGCGGAGTCGCGGCCCCCGTCATGGGCGGAGGCGGCAGCCTGGGAGGCCTGGGCGGACTGCTGCAGCAGCTGACGCAGAGCGGCTACGGCCAGCAGGCCAACTCGTGGGTCGGCACCGGCGCCAACGAGCCGCTGCCGCCCCAGGCCTGGTCGAACGTGCTGCGACCGGAGCAGCTCTCGGCGATCGCCGCACAGGCCGGCATCAGCGAAGACGAAGCGGCGCATGGACTCTCGCAGCTCGTGCCCGAGGTCGTCGATCACCTGACGCCGCAGGGGCAACTGCCGCCCGAGAACGAGCTGCTTGCGAGCATCGACCGATTCGCGAGTCGTTTCGGCAGCTGATCGATCGGCGGACGCCCTTCACGATCCCGACGCGACGACGACCCAGCCCTCGACCGGCAGGCCGGCCTCCGAGCGCAACGTCTCCTTGCGCAGCAGCGCGAGCGAGAGGCCGGCCGCCGCGAGCGTTTTCGCGGGTTCGTCGCTCTGGCCGGGATGGCGAGCGAGCACCTCGTCGACGCGCTTTGCGCTTCGTCGAGGCGGTCTTCCTGCAGACGCACGCAGCCGCATGCACCTAGGTCCAATGGCGCCGGCGCCGGGCCGCTCGGGAAAATCGCGACTCGTCGAAGAGGAGCCCGCCATGCGCATTCCGACCATTGGCTTCGCCCTGCGCTCGCTCGCGCTGCCGCTCCTGCTGCTGCAGGCGCAGCCGGCGTTGTCGGCGTCGTCGTCGAAGGCGCTCGAGGAGGCGATGGCGCAGGATGGCCTGCGCAAGGTCGGCGTCAAGGGAATCGAGCTCGCCTACGTGAAGCCTGGCGCGACGCTGGCGAACTACAAGCGGGTCAAGATCGATCCGGTCGAGGTGGCGTTCCACAAGTCGTGGGACCCGACCCGCACGGGGTCGAACATCAAGATGAGCGCCGCGGAGAGGCAGAAGATCCTCGACGGCGTCGCCAAGCTCGTGCAGGAGGAGTTCGCACGCGAGATCGGGAGCAAGAGCGGCTACGCCGTCACCGAGGAATCGGGAGACGACGTCCTGCGCGTCAAGATCAGCATCGTCAACCTGTACGTCACGGCGCCGAGCGGCAGCAGCTCCGGGCGATCGCGCACCTACGTCGTCTCGGCGGGCGAGATGACGCTCGTCGCCGAGCTGTCCGACAGCAAGAGCGGCGAAGTCCTCGCGCGCGTGGTCGATCGCCGCGAGTCGCGCAGCGCCGGGCCGATCGCGCTCAGCGGCAGCGTCTACAACGAAGGCGAAGCGCGCTCGATCGCTGCGACGTGGGCGCGCATCCTGCGCAAGGCGCTCGACAACGCGCACGCCATCCCGGCCAGCCGCTGAGCCGCAGAGGCGCCCGCTGGCGCCGCGTCAGCCGCGGTCCGAAGTCGCCGCGCGGCGCGCGCGCACCGCCGCGGCGAGTCGGCGCAGCACCGGCTCGGTCTGCGCCCAGCCGAGGCAGGCGTCGGTGATCGAGACGCCGCGGCGCAGCGCGACGCCGGGCCGCAGGTCCTGCCGCCCTTCCTCGAGATGGCTCTCGAGCATGACGCCGACGATGCGCCGCTCGCCGGCGGCGATGCGCGCGGCGAGCTCGTCGGCGATCGCGATCTGGCGCAGGTGCTGCTTGCCGGCGTTGGCGTGCGAGCAATCGACCATCACGCGCTCGGGCAGCCCGGCGCGCGCGAGCGACGCGCACGCCTCGTCGACGCCGCGGGCGTCGTGGTTCGGCACCTTGCCGCCGCGCAGGATGACGTGGGTGTCGTCGTTGCCGCGCGTCTCGAAGATCGCCGCCTGGCCCATCTTCGTCATTCCCATGAAGGCGTGGCTGGCGCGCGCGGCGACGATCGCGTCGGTCGCGACCTGGACGTCGCCGTCGGTGCCGTTCTTGAAGCCGACCGGGCACGAGAGGCCGGACGCGAGCTGGCGGTGCGTCTGGCTCTCGGTCGTCCGCGCGCCGATCGCGGCCCACGCGACGAGGTCGGCGATGTACTGCGGCGACAGCAGGTCGAGGAACTCGGTGCCCGGCGGCACGCCGAGCGCACCCACCTCGAGCAGCAGCCGGCGCGCGCGGCGCAGCCCCTCGTTGATGCGAAACGAGCCGTCAAGCAGCGGGTCGTTGATGTAGCCCTTCCAGCCGACGGTCGTCCGCGGCTTCTCGAAGTAGATGCGCATGACGAGCGCGAGCTCGCCGCGCAGCTCGGCGGCGAGGCCGGCGAGGCGGCCGGCGTAGTCGAGCGCCTCGCCGTGGTCGTGGATCGAGCACGGGCCGACGACGACAAGCACGCGGTCGTCCTCGGCACGCAGGATCGCCGCCACCTCGGCGCGCGCCCGCTCGACGAGCGCCTGCACGGCTGGCGGCACCGGCAGGTCGTCCTGCAGCAGCGCCGGCGAGATCAGCGGCCGCACCGCCGCGATGCGGACGTCGTCGATGCGCGTCGTGTCCTGCGTGCCGTCGCGCACGCCGACCTCGCGGTCGTGCGCCGGATCGTCGATGCGCTGCATCGGCTGATTGTCGCCCGTCGCCGGGCGCCGGCTAGCGGCGATGCGGGAGGCATCGCCTGGACGTAGCGACGCTCGCGCGACTGCGTCGCCGCGCCGCGCCCGGCCTTGCGCGCGCTGCGGCTACTTCTTCAGCTCGGCCTCGACCTTGCTGCGCGCGTTGCCGGCCTTCTTGACGGCCTCGCGGACGGTGGCCGAAGACGTGCCGGTCTTCGCCGCCTCGTAGGCCGTCTCGTGCTTCTGGCCGCCGGCGACCTTGGCGCGGTCCTGAGATCGACCGCGGTTGCTTTGCCCAGGCATGTGCTTCTCCAATGCGGTTCGGATCGTGCGATCGTCGAACGCGCGCGCCGGCAATGCTGTCGGAGGGTTCCCACTCGCCGCGTCAGCCGCCGGCCCGCAGCGGCAGGATGACCTCGACCGTCGTTCCCTCCGCCATCGACGAGCGCGCCGCGACGCTGCCGCCGTGGCGACGCGCGATCTCGCGGACGATGAAGAGGCCGAGGCCGATCCCCTCGCCCTTCGCTTCGCCGCGCGTCATCGGCTCGAACAGCGCCGGCATCTGCGCCGCCGGGATCGGCGCGCCGGTGTTGTGCACGGTCAGCGTCAGCGCGCGGTCGTCGATCGCCGACGCGATCGTGACCGTGCCTTCCGGGTCGCCGTGCGCGATCGCGTTCGACACCAGGTTGCCGAGCAGCTGCGCGAGCCGGTCGGCGTCGACGAACGCGCGGCCCGTGCCCGCCGTCCGCAGCACGACGCTGCGGCCCGGGTACGCGATCCTCAAATCGTCGACCGCCTGGCCGACGACGGCGTGCGGATCGATCTCCGCGGGGTCGACGTGCAGGCCCCGGCCGAGTCGCGCCTGCGTGAAGTCGAGCAGGTCGGCGATCATCCGCGTGCTGCGCGCCGTCGCGCGCAGGATCGCCTCGACGCGGTTGCGCTGCTTGGGCGTCAGCTCCTGCGCCTTCAGGACCGTCGCGCTCAGCTGGATCGTCGACAGCGGATTGCGCAGGTCGTGGCTGACGACGCCCATCATCTGCTCGGCGAACAGTGCGCGGTCCTCGGCGGCGCGCCGCTGCACGTCGAGCTCGGCCTGGGCGTCGACGAGCGCGCGCTGCGTCTCCATGCTGCGCGTGTGCAGCTCCTCGGCGCGGCGGCGCGCGTGCAGCAGCTCGCGCTCGTAGCGGTGGCGATCCTCGGCGCCGAACGCCGCGATCTCGTGGCGGACGACGCCATCGGTCGTGCGCGACACCGCGTTCAGGATCATCGGCTTGATCTCGCCTCCGGCGTGGACGAGGTCGAGCTTCACCTCGGCGACCGAGCCCTGCATCTGCAGCAGCGGCGCCCAGTGCGTCTGGTGGAAGATCCTCGCCCCGACGGTCAGCAGTTCCTGGAGCTTGCGGCGGCCGACGAGCTCGTCGCGCGCGAGGCCGATCCAGCGGCAGAAGGTGTCGTTGACGACGACGATCGTGCCGTCGGCGGCGGTGACGAGGAGGCCGCACGCGGCGCGATCGTAGAGCTCGCGGGCGTCCGGAACGCCGGTCTCGGCGGCCACGCTGTCACGCTCCGACCGTGGCGAGGAACTCGTCCATCGCGCTCGCGCACGCGCTCGGCGAGCTGAGGTGCGGGCAATGGCCGACGTTGTCGATCACGCGCAGCGTCGACTGCGGCAGCGTCCTGGCGAGGAACTCGCCGACCGAGCGCGGCGCGATCAGATCGTCGTGGCACTGCACGACGAGCGTCGGCGCCGCCAGCCTCGGCACGTCGGCGCGGTGGTCGGAGAGGAAGGTGACGCGCGCGAAGTGCTGCGCGATCTTCGGGTCGGTGCGGCAGAAGCTGTTCGTCAGCTCGACCGCGAGCTCGGGCTGGCTCGGCGCGCCCATGATCGCCGGCGCCATCGTGCTCGACCAGCCGAGGTAGTTGCTCTCCATCGTCTCGAGCAGGCCGTCGATGTCGGCGCGGCTGAAGCCGCCGACGTAGTCGCCGTCGTTCACGTAGCACGGCGACGGACCGACCATGACGTGGCCGCGAAAACGCTCCGGAGCGGCGATGCCGGCGAGCATGCCGATCATCGCGCTCACCGAGTGGCCGACGCAGACGACCGGGCCGCGGCCGATCGCGTCGACGACCTCGATCAGGTCGTCGGCGTAGCCCTGCAGCGTCGAGTACTTGTCGAAGTCGTACGCCGACAGGTCGGAGGCGCCGCTGCCGACGAGGTCGAGCGTGACGACCCGGCGGCGGCGCGCGTACGACGGCGCGAGCAGCCGCCACATGTTCTGGTCGCAGCCGAAGCCGTGCAGGAAGACGAGCGTCGTTGCGCCGTCACCGGCGACGCGGACGTTGTTGCGGGCGAGGACATCCATGGCAGGCGGAAACGGACGCGAAAGGTCGCCGGCGATTGTGCAGGCGCGCGCTCGCCGGCGCGCTAATCTGGACATTGCGGCACCGTCGCGCCGACCGGAGGCTGCGATGTCCCTCTCGACCGCGAACGCGCAAGTGGCCGGCAGGCGCCGGCTCCTCGTCGCCGTGCCGCTCGCGGCGCTCGCGTGGCCGTTCGCCGCGCGCGGCAGCGCCGCCCGCCGACGAGCTCGCGATCACGTACCTCGGATGGGCCGGGGTCGAGCTGCGCTACGGCGACAACGCGGTCTTCGTCGATCCGCAGCTCGTCTTCCGCGACCGGCCGGCGCGCCAGGTGCAGACAGCGCCGATCGCGTCGACCGCGACGTCGCGCTACGCGCTCGTCACCCACCTCCATCCGGACCACTTCGATCCGGTCGCGCTGCGCCAGGCGCTGAGCGACGACGGCACCGTCTTCGCCGAGGCGTCGATGGCGGCGAGCGTCGCCGCCAAGGGGCTGCCGGTCGCGTCGCTCGCGATGTGGGAGCCGTTCTCGGCGGGCGGCTTCGACGGGCACGACTTCCTCGTCGTTCCGGTTCCCGCCGCCGACGGCTTCGGCGACGCGCAGGTGTCCTGGGTCGTGCGCGCCGCCGGCCGCCGCTTCATCCACTGCGGCGACACGATCTGGCACGGCCACTGGCGGCGCATCGGCCGCGCCTACGGTCCGTTCGACGTCGCGTTTCCTGCCGATCAACGGCTTCGCGCAGACCGACCTCGTGCCCTCGACGACGGTGCCGTACGCGATGACGCCCGAGGTCGCGCTGCAGGCGGCGCGGCTGCTCGGCGCGCACATCGTCGTTCCGATCCACTTCGGCCGCGCGCCGTCGGCGACGTACGTCGAGACCGACGCGCCCGAGTGGCGCTTCGTCGACGAAGCGAGGCGGCTCGGGCAGGCGGTGCGCGTGACGCGCGCCGGCGACGTGCTCCGCCTCGCCGCGATCGCGTCGTCCTGAAGTCGCGCGCGTCAGCGCTGCGAGACGTCGATCCACTCGGCTCCGGCGAGCGCGGCGAGGCGCTCGGGAGCGATGCGCAGCGCCGCGTGCGTGTCGCCGGCGGCCGGAACGACGACGTCGAAGGCGCGCAGCGAAACGTCGGCGTACACCTTGAGCGGGCGCGCGAGCCCGAACGGGCAGACGCCGCCGACCGGGTGCCCGGTCGCCTCTTCGACCTCGGCAGCGTCGAGCATCTTCGCCTTGGCGGCAAAGCGGTCCTTGAACTTGCGGTTGTCGAGCCGCGCCTCGCCGCCCATGACGATCAGGATCGGCTCGCCGTCGAGGCGAAGCGACAAGGTCTTCGCGATCTGCGCCGGCGCGACGCCGTGCGCGGCGGCGGCGAGCGCGACCGTCGCAGTGCTCGTCGTCGTCTCCAGGATCTCGATGTCGGGGGCGTGCTCGGCGAGAAAGGCGCGGACGGATTGCAGGCTCATCGAGCGATTGTCTCAGCGCGCTTCAAGCGCGCATCGGCGTCGCCACGACCGCCGACGGTCACGCGACACCGAGGTAGGCCTGCCGGATGTAGTCGTCGGCGCCGAGCTCGGCGCTCGTCCCCTCGCGACCGATGCGGCCGTGCTCGAGGACGACGACGCGGTCGGCGATGCGCAGCGCCGACTGCGCATCCTGCTCGGCCATCAGGATCGCCGTGCCGCTCTTCTGGATCCGCTTGATCGCGTCGAAGATCTCGATCTTCAGGCGATGGGCGATGCCGACCGACGGCTCGTCGAGCAGCAGCAACGCGGGCTTTCCCATTAGGGCGCGGCCGATCGCGACCATCTGCTGCTGTCCGCCCGAGAGCGTGCCGACGATCTGGGGTGCGCGTTCCTTCAGGATCGGAAAGAGCCCGTAGACGCGCTCGAGGTCGGCAGCAATCGCCGCCGCGTCACGCCGCACGTACGCGCCGAGCATCAGGTTCTTCAGCACGGTGAGCTCGGGAAAGAGGCGCCTGCCCTCCGGGCAGTGGCAGATGCCCAGACCTACCACGGCGTGCGCCGGCATGCCGTGCAGCGACGCGCCGCGGAATTCGAGCACGCCGGACGATGGCTGCGCGCGCGAGATCGCCTTCAGCAGCGTGCTCTTGCCGGCGCCGTTCGGGCCGAGCACGGCGACGAACTCTCCCTCGCCGACGCGCATCGAGACGTGCTCGAGCGCGATCGCCTTGCCGTACGAGACCGAGAGGTCGCGGATCTCAAGCAGCATGGCTCGCCTCGCTCGAGGTCGCGCCGTCGTCGCGGCCGATGTAGGCCTCGATCACCGCGGGGTGGCGGACGATCTCCTCGGGCGATCCCGCGGCGATGATCTCGCCGAAGTCGAGCGCGACGACGCGATCGACGAGGCGCATGAACTCGCGCAGCTTGTGCTCGATCAGGACCACGGTGAGTCCCTCCTCGGCGTGGACGCGGCGGATCAGCGCCGAAAGGTCTGCGATCTCGCTGCTGCCGAGGCCGGCGAACGGCTCGTCGAGCAGGAGGAGCGCCGGCCGCGCCGCGAGCGCGCGCGCGATCTCGAGACGCCGCTGGTCGCCGTACGACAGCACCTCGACCGGAACGCCTTCCTTGCCCGCCAGGCCGACCTGCGCGAGGAGCTTGCGCGCACGCGCCTCGAGGTCGGCGCCGTCGGCGCCGCGCGAGCCGAGCGCGCCGACGATCACGTTCTCGAGGACGCTCAGGCCGACGAACGGCCGGCACAGCTGGAAGGTGCGCGAGATGCCCGAGGCGGCGATGCGGTACGGCGCCAGGCCGAGCACGCTCGTGCCCTGGAAGACGATGCGCGCGCCGGCGTCGGGGGCGATGAAGCCGGTGAGAAGGTTGTAGACAGTCGTCTTGCCGGCGCCGTTCGGGCCGAGGATGCCGACGACCTCGCCGCGCTCGACCGTGAGCGAGACGTTCTTGACGGCATGCAGACCGCCGAAGTGCTTGTTGAGGTTCGCGACCTCGAGCAGCGCCGTCATGTCGAGGGCTCGCGCGAAACCGGCACCGCCGCCGCCAGGCGCCTGGCGGTCAGCGCGGCGCGGATCCTGCGCCAGGTCGGCGCGACCAGTCCGCCGGGCAGGAAGAACAGGATCAGGATCAGCGCGCAGCTGTAGATCATCAGCCGCCACTCGCCGAAGTTGCGCAGCAGCTCGGTGAGCAGGACGAGCAAGATCGCGCCGCCGACCGGGCCGTAGATGCTCGCCATGCCGCCGACGTAGACCATCGTGATGATCGTGATCGAGGTGACGACCGCGAACAGCTGCGGGCTCACCTGCAGCTGGTAGTGCGCGTACATCGCGCCGCCGGCGCCGGCGAACGCGGCGCTGATGACGAGCGAGGCGATCTTGTAGAACGTGACGTTGATTCCGGCCGCCTGGCAGGTCGCCTCGTCGCCGCGGATCGCGCGCAGGATGAGGCCGAAGTGCGAGCGCGCGAGCGCGAGCAGCAGCACGGTGATCGCGACCAGCGTCGCGAGCGCGAAATAGTAGAAGCCGATCTGCGACTTGATCAGCGGCGTCAGGCCATTCAGCCCCTCCTCGCCGCCGGTCTGCTCCCAGAAGATCAGCATCAGCCGCTGCATGATGACCGAGCCCGAGAGCATCGCCAGCGCGAAGTACGGGCCCTTCAGGCGCAGCGTCGGCAGGCCGATCAGGAGCGCGAAGAGGACCGCCATGACCATCGACGCCGGCAAGCTCCACCAGCCGTTGATGCCGAACGTCGTGTTCATGAAGCCTGCGGTGTAGGCGCCGACGCCGATGAAGAGCGCGTGGCCGAAGTTCTCGCGGCCGGTGAGCCCCGACATGAAGTCCCAGGTGATCGCCCAGATGCCGTAGAGGACGCTGACGGTGAGGACGCCGATCAGGTAGTTGCTCGGAAAGACCAGCGGCAGCAGCGCCATGACGGCGACGAACACGGCCGCGCCGGCGACGTCGACGGGTCTCGTGAACACGGCTCAGAACGCGGCGCGGCGGCCGAAGATGCCCGCCGGCCGCAGCATCAGCATCAGGAGCGTCGCGAGCACGGAGACGATCTCGGTCCACGAGGTCGAGATGGTGTAGCCGACGATCGTCTCGGCGTAGCCGAGCATGAGCGCGGCGAGGATGCTGCCCGGGATCGAGCCGAGCCCGCCGACGACGACGATCGCGAACGCCTTGACGATCGGCAGCAGCCACATCGTCGGCTGCACGGTGAGGAACGGGCCCGCGAGGATGCCCGCGGTCGCGGCGAGCGCGGCCGAGATTCCCATCACGACGGAGAAGACCCGGTCGCTCGGGATGCCCATGTACTGCGCGGCTTGCGGATCCTGCGAGATCGCCAGGATCGCCGAGCCGTAGCGGGTGCGCTGGATGAAGAGCCAGAGCGCGCCGATGACGACGATGCCGACGCCGAGCGCGAGCAGGCGCGCGCCGGCGACGTTGACGCCGCCGATCGTGAACTTGCTGTCGATGAACGCCGGCACGTTGCGGTACTCGGAGCCGAAGGTGAGAAAGAGCGCCTGCTCGACGACGAGCGCGACGGCGAGCGTGATCATCAGGACGGCGAGCTGCGACTTCCGCATCGGCCGGATGAAGACGCGCTCGATGACGACGCCGACGAGCGCGACCAGCGCTACCGAGAGCAGCGCCGCGGGCAGCAGCGGCAGCTTCAGCTGCGAGGTCAGCACGTAGGCGCCGTACGCACCGAGCGCGTAGAACGAGCCGTGCGCGAGGTTGAGCACCCGCGCGACGCCGAAGATCAGCGTGAAGCCGACGGCGAGCATCGCGTAGATCGCGCTGCTCACCGCGCCGACGATCAGGATCTCTAGCAAGGCACCGGCCCGTCAGCTCTCCTCATCGCGACGGCGAGGTCTAGGGCTTGATCCAGCTCGGATAGACGAAGTCCGCGGTGCGCATCGTCTTCGGCACGATCACCTCGCGCTTGCAGCCGTCGCGCCACTGCGCGAACAGCAGTGCCGGGCCCTTGTAGGTCGCGCTGCCCGGCTTGACGTCGTGGTTCTCGTCGAACTCGATCGTTCCCGGGATGCCGACGTAGCTCGTCTTCTCGAGCTCCTTGATCACCGCGTCGGGGTTCGTCGTCTTGGCGCGCGTGACGGCCTCGGCGTAGATGTAGACCGCGTCGTTGGCGCCGAACGCGGTGTAGACCGGCGAGCGGTTGGTGCGCTTCTTGAACTCGTCGAAGAACGGCACGGTCTTCGGCGTCAGCGGCGCGCGCACGGCAAAGTTCGCCGCCAGCTCGCCGACCGCCTTGCCGCCGATGCGCTCGCAGAAGTCGCCGTCCATGCTCTTGACGTCGATGCCGCCGTAGGCCATCGGGAAGCGCGAGTCGTGCCACTGCTTGGCGAAGATGTCACTGGAGGCGTGCGAGAGGACGACGACCATGTACTGCGCGCCCGAGTCCTTGACCTTCGAGAAGAGCGGCGAGAAGTCCGAGGTCTGGGCGTCGAAGAACTCGACGGTACGAACGTCGGCGCCGGCCTCGGTCGCGCCCTTCTTCAGGAGCGGCACCAGGTCCTGCACCCACTTCGCGTTCTCGCCGACGATCGCGATCTTCGAAATGCCCAGCTCGCCCTTGACGAACGTCGAGATGAAGCCGGTCATCTGCCGTGCCTGCAGCGCCGCGTTGAGCGGCCCGACGCGAAAGATGTACTTGTAGTTGTCGTAGTCGGTCTTGACCTTCGCGTTGGTCGCCGGCGACGCCGAGCCGACGTTGAGGTAGATCGTCTTCGCGGCCGAGATGTGCGGCAGCTGCGCCAGCGTGACGCCGCTCGTGTAGCCGCCGATCAGCACGTCGACCTTCTCGTCGGCGGTGAGCTTCTTGATCGCGCTGATGCCGGTCTCGGGGTTCTCGGTCTCGTCGGCGACGACCATCTCGAGCTTGCGGCCGAGGACGCCGCCCTTCGCGTTGAGGTCGTCGATCGCCATCTTGATCGCGTCCTGCGTGTCGCGACCGACCTGCAGCTGCATCGCCGTCGGCACGCCGATCCGGATCGGGCCCGACTGGGCGAACGCGGGCGCGGCAGAGAGCGCGAGCGCTGCGCACGCGGCGCCGAGCCAGGCGCGGCGGGCGAGGCGGACGGTCGGGGAAGTCTCGGATCCTTGCAGGTTCATCACTGGCCTCCGGCATCGGGTGATCGTCCAGTGAAGCGAATTTGCCGGCGAGCGACCAGAGGGCTATCCCGGGAGCGCTCGCGTCGTCGCTGCGCGGGCGGGCTCGAGCTCGATCCACACCGGCGCGTGGTCGCTCGGCTTGTCGCGTCCGCGCTGCTCGCGATCGACGCCGGTCGCGGTGAGGCGCGTCGCGAGGCCCGGCGTCACGAGCACAAAGTCCATGCGAAAGCCGGCGTTGCGCGCGAACGCGTCGGCGTTGACCCAGAACGTGTAGATGCGCTCGCGCCGGTGGAGATGGCGCGTCGCGTCGACCCAGCCCTGCGCGAGCAGCCGCTGCCACGCGTCGCGCGTCTGCGGCTGCAGCACCGCATCGAACCGCCACAGCCACCAGTTGTAGATATCGGCGTTGGTCGGCACGACGTTGAAGTCGCCGGCGAGGACGGCATCGGTTCCGGAATCGATCAGCGTCCGCGCGTGACCGATCAGCCGCTCGAACCAGGCGAGCTTGTAGGCGAACTTCGGCCCCGGCTGCGGGTTGCCGTTGGGCAGGTAGACGGAGGCGACGCGAACGCCGCCGACGTCGGCTTCGAGATAGCGCGCCTGTCCGTCGGCGTCGTCGCCGGGAACGCCACGGCGGACTTCGCGCGGCGCGCCGATGCGCGAGAGGATCGCGACGCCGTGGTGCGCGCGCTGGCCGTGCCATACCGCGCGGTAGCCGGCGGCCTCGATCGCGAGGGCGGGGAACGTGGCGTCGCCCGTCTTGATCTCCTGCAGGCAGGCGACGTCGGGCGCCGTCTCGTCGAGCCACTCGACGAGGCGCGGCAGCCGACCGTTGACGCCGTTGACGTTGAAGGTCGCGATCTTCATCGGATCGTCGATCGTGCCGTCCGTCGCCCGTGCACGGAACGTACCCACTATGTCGCGCTGGTCGTCGCGCCGCGCCGCCGGCCACCGCCGTCGCGCCGATAGACTCGCGCCAGGGTCGCCGTCGCTGCGCGATCCGGCTTGGGATGCTGTCGTGATGTCCGTCTCGCCGCTGCCGCAGGACCGCAACCGCAGGGCAACGCCGCGCAAGGCGATCCGCCGGCCAGCCACGGTGACCATCGGCGACGTCCGCAAGGACGTGCAGACGTGGGACCTCGGCCGCGACGGCATGTGCCTCATCGCGCAGCGGCCGATCACGCCGGGAACGCGCTGCAGGATCGCCTTCGAGCTACCGCTCGGCGGCGAGCCGCTCGCCGTCGATGCGACGGCGAAGATCGTCTACTCGTCCTACTCGGCGGCCGGCGAGTTCAGGATCGGCGCCGTGTTCCTCGACCTCGACGAGGCCGCAGCGACGGCCATCGGCGCGTTCGCAGCGAGCCCCTGAGGAGCGGCGACGCTTTCTCGGGCCGCGGCCGTCCACAGCATCCAGGCGACGCCGGAGAAGACGGCGACGCCGATGAACGCGAAACCGACCAGGACGACGCCGGCTTCCCACGGATGGCTGAACGCGGCGAAGCCGCTGGCGGCGACGAGCGCCGTCGCCGCGGCGATCAGGCGGCCGCGCGAGGTCGCGAACTCGCCGAGCGCAAGCGAATAGCCGGCGAGGAAGACGAGCGCGAGGAAGAGCTGCTCCGGGCCCATCGTCCGCAACACCTGCACCACTTCGCGCATCGCAGTTCTCCTGCGAGCAGCATGCGATGACGACGAACGGCGCGCAACCCTCCACTCGAGCGCTTGCCAACACGCGTGGTTCGCGTCACGCTCACGGGTTGCGAAGCCGCGACAACGCCGCAACCTGTAACGCACCACATCGGCGCACGGCGCCGACAGGCGGCGTCAGTGGATCTTCGCCGCCTCGCTCTCCATCTGCGAGACGAGCCGGTCCATCTGGTCGATCACCGCCTCGATCGTCGCGCGCTGCGTCAGGTCGACGCCGGCCTTCTTCAGCTGCTCCATCGGGTGCTCGTTGCCGCCGCTCCTGAGCAGCGTCAGGTAGCGGTCGGTCGCGGCCTTGCGCGACTCGGGCGATCCTGTCGTCATCGCGTTGTAGAGCTGCGCGGAAGACGCGAAGCACGTCGCGTACTGGTAGACGTAGTACGGCGTGTTGAAGAAGTGCGGGATGCGCGCCCACGTCCACTTGTAGAAGTCGTCGGCGGCAAGCGCGTCGCCGTAGTACTCCTTGAGCAGGCCCGCGTAGAGGCCGTTCAGGACGTCGGTCGTCAGCGGCTCGCCTTTCTCGACCAGCCGGTGCGCGCGCAGCTCGAAGTCGGCGAACAGCACCTGCGTGTAGAAGGTGCCGAAGATGGCGTCGACGGCGTGCTGCAGGAGGAGGAACCGCTCCTTCGGTTCGGTCGTGCGCTTGAGCAGCTCGTCGAGCAGGAAGCGCTCGTTCGTCGTCGACGCGACCTCGGCGACGAAGATCGTGTAGTGGGCGGTGACGTGAGGCTGGCTCTCGTACGACAGCACCGTGTGCATCGCGTGACCCGCCTCGTGGGCGAGCGTGAACGCCGCGTCGAGCGTGTCGTTGTAGTTCATCAGCAGGTACGGTCCGACGCCGTAGACGCCGGCGCTGTAGGCGCCGCTGCGCTTGCCGTCGTTCTCGTAGACGTCGATCCTGCCGCCGGAGACGAACTTGCGGTACCTGGCGCCGTAGTCGGCGCCGAGCGGAGCGACCGACGCGAGCGCCAG
>Ga0068860_100002261_pt1 | contig 20243 bp, 20 predicted proteins | sample KBSSwiS32_FD_66597 | JGI IMG/M metagenome (GOLD analysis project Ga0068860, IMG submission 66597) | Switchgrass rhizosphere microbial communities from Kellogg Biological Station, Michigan, USA - KBS Switchgrass S3-2 | ecosystem: Host-associated > Plants > Roots > Rhizosphere > Soil ...
CGATCAGCCCGGCAACCAGGAACGCGGCATCCTGACCAACCTTCTGCAGGGAAACGTAAAGTCCCCGCCGGTCCACCGGGGCCGCTTCGACCAGGAACGAGGTGCTGGAGCCAACCTCACCGCCCAGCGCGAAGCCCTGGATCAACCGGAACAGGATGACCAGGATCGGTGCGGCGATTCCAATCGTGCCGTAGGACGGCGTCAGCGCAATCCCAAGCATCGCGACGCCCATGGTCGCGAACGAGAAGATCATCGTCGGCTTGCGCCCTATCCGGTCGCCGAGCCGCCCGAGCACGATCGCGCCAATCGGCCGGGTAAGGAAGCCGGCTCCGAAGGTTGCAAGCGAAGCAAGCAGGCTCGCGGTGCTGTCAGCCGACGGGAAGAAGGCGCGGCCAATGTAAACGGCGAAGAAAGCGTAGGAAAGGAAGTCGAAAAATTCGAGGGCGTTGCCCAACGCCACCGCGCTAACCTGACGAAGCGAAATCGTTCGCGCATCGGCCATGTTTCGGCCTCCCCCAGCACCATGTGCTAGCGCAAGATCGACAGTCGTCCAAATGCTATGGTCGGCTGGTGGGCGGTGACGGGCTCGAACCGCCGACCCTCTCGGTGTAAACGAGATGCTCTACCAACTGAGCTAACCGCCCTGCGGGCGCTCGTGCCACGCGCGAGCGCACGTCGCAAGGCGGCCTACATTACGGCGACTCGACCGCCGTCGTTGAAATACCGCCGCAGGGCGTGACTGGTCTGCGGCGCCAGCTCGACGAAGACCCGGCGGCCGTCATGCGGGTCGGCGCGGCGCAGGAACAGGCCTTCCTGCACCATGGTCTTGAGCCAGCGAAGCGCGGTCGTCGCCGGAACCGCGGCAGCAATGCACAGGCTCGAAACCGGCACCCGCAGTCGCGATATCTCCGCCTGCAGCAGGTCGAGCAGCATGTCCCACGCCGGATCGGCGAAGAGTTCCTCGGAGAAATAGCGGCCGCGCAATCGCCGCGCCCGGATCACCGCGCGGACGGTATCAAGGGACACATCGAGGGCGTCGCCAGGGATGTCGATTTCGGGCGAACGCACGGCTTCGCTTCGGCGTCTCGCGGTTCGGAAACAAGTCTCTCCAAAGCGGATACATGGCCTCGACGAAAGCCATATCATGCCCGATTCCCTGGAAGCTTGATCTGGGCGATCGGCGGCGACAGCGAACTTCAGGTTGATCGCTGGAATAGTTCTTCGACCGCCGCAATCCCGCTCGCCCAGGCCGCGTGGACCGTCGCATAATCGTCATCCGACAAGGCCTCGCCGGCGAACGCGATCGGCCCGTCGACGGGCGCTCGCAGCGCTGCGCGCGCGCCATGCTGGCCTGGCACCGCATAGCTGTACGATCCGCAGATGAACGGGTGCCGCTGCCAATCCGAGTAGATTATGGGCTCCAGCTGACGTGCGAAATCGAGGCCGAGCAAATGCCCGAGTTCGTCGCGCGCTCGTGCGGCGAGATCGTCGGCGCCAAGCCCCATCAGCCAATCGCCGCCGTAGAAGCATTCGACGACGGGCATTCCCATCGGCCGCAGCATGTAACTGCCGCTCTCGGCCGAATGCGGGTTCCCGGCCAGATGCACATTGTCCGGCGCGCTGTCGGGATCCTTGAGGCGCAGGAAGAGCTTCTCGACTGTGCCCAGCGGCAGGTGAGCTGCCGCGTGCAGATGGGCGTCGACTGCGGGCGTGAACGAGATCGTGCCTGCCGCCAGCATCTCGGTCGGGATGGCGATGACCGCCTTGCGCGCTTCAACGACGCCTTGACCAGAATGCAGGCGCACGCCCCGCGCCGACCAGTCGAGCCGGTCGACCCTGCTCCCCGCTCGGACGTCCAGCCCGTCAGCCAATCCGGCAACCAGCGACCCATAACCCCCAGGCAGCCGCCAATTGTGGCTCTCCGACCCATCCCAGAAGGCAACGAAGTCCGCCGCCGACGTCTTCGCCAGGCTGGTCCCGTTGAGATAGCCATTCATGGCTTCGAGGAAGCCGTTCCACTCATTGCCGGGCTCGAGCGCATTGCTGGCGCGATCGTCGCTCGGCCCTGCTCTAAGGCGGGCCATGAATGCGTCCAGCGCCGCCCAGGACGCCGCCTGCTGCTCCGGCGAGTAACCGAGGTCCTTGTACTGCTGACGCCACGACATCGGCGACTTGTCGACCGCGACGCCTTCCTCGGCCAGCCGCGCCAAAGGATTGCGCGCGGCTGAGTGAATCCAAGTCGCGCCGAGATCGAGCTGATGCCCCTGCCAGTCGATCGTATGCGCCCGCCCGCCGATCCGGTCGGACGCTTCGAGGACGATTGCCGTCAGGCCGCGCTCCCGCGCCTCACGGGCCGCCGCGATCCCGGCAGCCCCGCCACCGACGATCGCGAGGTCGATCACTCGACCGTGACGCTCTTTGCGAGGTTGCGCGGCTGGTCGACGTCGGTGCCTTTGAGCACCGCGACATGGTAGGCGAGCAACTGCACCGGCACGGCGTAGACCAAAGGCGCGATCAGCGGGTGGACCTCGGGCATTTCGATGGTCGCCATGCAGCCCTCACCCGCCTGGGCGATGCCGGCGGCGTCGCTGATCAGCACGATCTTGCCGCCGCGCGCGCGGACTTCCTGCATGTTGCTAACGGTCTTGTCGAACAACGGTCCCGACGGCGCCAGCACGATCACCGGCACCTCGTCGTCGATCAGCGCGATCGGCCCGTGCTTCATCTCGCCCGCGGCATAGCCCTCGGCGTGGATATAGCTGATTTCCTTGAGCTTCAGCGCGCCTTCGAGGGCCATCGGATAGTCCGGACCGCGGCCGAGATAGAGCACGTCGCGCGCCGGGGCGACGAGATGCGCCATCGCCGCAATGTCGTCGTCGTGGTCGAGCGCGTGGTTGATCGCAGCCGGCGCTTCCTGGAGGTGGGCGACGATATCCTGTTCCTCGTCGCGGGTCAGGTGGCCGTTGGCGCGCGCGAGGTTGGCGGCGAGCGCGGCGAGCACCGCCAGCTGGCACGTAAACGCCTTGGTCGAAGCGACGCCAATCTCCGGCCCGGCGTGGGTCGGCAGGAGCAGGTCCGCCTCGCGGGCCATCGAGCTGGTCGGCACATTCACGACCACCGCGATGCGCTGCTGTTGGGCGCGCGCATGGCGCAGCGCGGCAAGCGTGTCCGCCGTCTCGCCCGATTGCGAAATGAACAGTGCCATCCCGCCCGGCTCGAGGATCGGGTTGCGGTAGCGAAACTCCGACGCAACATCGATGTCGACCGGCACGCGGGCAAATTGCTCGACCCAATATTTGGCGACGAGCCCGGCGTAATAACTGGTGCCGCAGGCGACGATGGTCAGGCGACTGACGTTCTCGAGGTCGGCATCGGCAACCGGCAACGCGACCTCGCCTTCGAACGGCCGGACGTAGGTCTGGAGAGTCTGGGCAACCACGATCGGCTGCTCGAAAATCTCCTTCTGCATGTAATGCGCGTAATTGCCCTTCTCGACCGCGGCCGAGGAAGCACCGGACTCGACGATCTCGCGGGTCGCCGGTTCGTTGTCCCGATCGTAAATCTCGAGCGAGTCGCGGCGGATGACCGCCCAGTCGCCTTCGTCGAGATAAGCGATGCGCTGCGTCCACGGGGCGACCGCAAGCGCGTCCGATCCGAGGTAATTTTCGCCATCGCCGTACCCGACGGTGAGCGGCGCCCCCATCCGCGCGCCGATGATCAAGTCGGGATGGTCGCGGAACAGGAAGGCGATGGCGAAGGCGCCGTGGAGCCGCGGCAGGACCGCGGCGACCGCGTCCTGCGGGCTCGCGCCGCCCTCGACCTCACGCGCGACCAGGTGGCCAACGACCTCGGTGTCGGTCTCGCTTTCGAACGTCCGCCCTTCGGCGATCAATTCGTCGCGGAGCGGTTTGAAATTCTCGATGATGCCGTTGTGGACCAGCGCAACCGGGCCGACGATGTGCGGGTGGGCGTTGCCGACCGTCGGCGCGCCATGCGTCGCCCAGCGCGTATGGGCGATGCCGGTAACGCCGTGCAGCGGATTGGCGGCGAGTTCACGCGCGAGATTGTCGAGCTTGCCCTCGGCGCGGCGGCGGATGAGCTGGCCGTTATCGATGGTGCAGATGCCGGCCGAGTCATAGCCGCGATATTCCAGCCGCTTGAGGCCATCATAGAGCCGCTGCGCGACGTCCGTTTTCCCAACTATTCCGACGATTCCGCACATTCGCTGAACTGCTCCTTTGAACGCCACCCTGCCCGACGCTATGCAGCACGGGCGAAGGAGGGGGCGATGTCGCGCACATTATGGATTGCTGCAAGCGCCGGCTTGCTGATGACGGCCGGTTGCGATCGGTCTCAGCCGGCGGCGGCGAGCCGCGATGGGCCGCCCGCATCCTACTATGATAACAGCAGCCGTGCCGACGCCTGGAGCGGCGGGGCGCGCCTGGTGCCGATCTCGACGCCCAAAGGCAAATTCAATGTCTGGATCAAGCGCACCGGCAACAACCCGCACCTGAAGCTTTTGCTGCTGCACGGCGGACCCGGCGCGACCCACGAATATTTCGAGGCCTTCGACAGCTTCCTGCCGAAGGAAGGCGTCGAATATTATTATTACGACCAGCTCGGCTCAGGGAATAGCGACGCGCCCAAGGACGACGACTTGTGGACGCTCCCGCGGTTCGTGTCGGAAGTCGACCAGGTGCGCCAGGCGATCGGCGGGACCAAGGATAATTTCTGCCTGCTCGGCCACAGCTGGGGCGGCATGCTGGCGATGGAATATGCGCTGGCGCACCAGGACCAGCTCAAATGCCTCGTAATCTCCAACATGATGGCCTCGATCCCGGCCTATAACGCCTATGCCAAGGGCGTCCTCGAGCCGCAGATGAACCAGGCTGTGCTCAAGGAAATCCTGGAGATGGAAGCGGGGGGAACGACCGAGACGCCGCGTTACATGGAGCTGCTCATGCCCAATTGGTATCAGCAGCACATTCTCCGCCGCCCGGCCGACCAATGGCCCGACGGCGTCAACCGCGCCTTCGGTAAGATCAATCGCCACCTCTATGTGCTGATGCAGGGTCCAAGCGAGATGGGCGCTAGCGGCCGCCTGGTGAACTGGGATCGCTTCGCCGACCTGAAACGCATCCAGACGCCGACGCTCGTCATCTCCGGCAAATATGACACGATGGATCCGGCCTATATGGCGCGGATGGCGAAGGAACTGCCGCATGGCGAGCTCGCCGCCACCAATGGTGGACACATGGCGATGTATGACGACCAGCCGGCTTATTTCGCCAAGCTGACGGCGTTCCTGCGCAAGTTTAAATAAGCGCCGTCACTCCGCGGGCTTGCGGGTCATGCGCTCACGGAAGCGCTTGGCCCAGCCGGCGATGCCCTTCTGCTCGCTGCGTTCCACCGCGAGGCTGTCCGCGGCGACGTCCTTGGTGATGACCGATCCAGCGCCGACGATCGCGCCTTGGCCGACGCTCACCGGCGCTACCAGCGCGCTGTTCGAGCCGATGAACGCACCCGCCCCGATCACCGTCTGATACTTGCCGAACCCGTCATAATTACAGGTGATCGTCCCGGCGCCAATGTTGGCCTTGGCCCCGACCGTTGCGTCGCCGACGTACGACAAGTGATTGACCTTGGCGCCCACGCCCAGCTCGGCCTTCTTCAACTCGACGAAATTGCCAACCTTGCTCCGCTCGGCAAGCCGGCTCCCGGGGCGAATGCGGGCGAATGGCCCGATGCTGGCCTTAATGCCGATGATCGCGCCTTCGATGTGGCTGAAGGCGTGGATCGTCGCGCCATCGGCGACCTCGACGCCCGGCCCGAACACGACATGCGGTTCGACCGTCACGTCGCGGCCGAGCTTGGTATCGTAGGCGAACCACACGCTTTCGGGGTCGATCAGCGTCGCGCCCTCGTCGAGCACCTGCTCGCGCCGGCGGCGCTGCCATTCGAGCTCGAGGTGGGCGAGCTCGGCGCGGCTGTTGACCCCCGCGGCCTCGTACGGATCGCCTTCGATCACGACCGCGTCGCGTCCCTCGCCGGCGGCGACCTTAACGATGTCGGGCAGATAATATTCGCCGGCGGCATTGTCGTTGCCGACCTGACCCAGCCAGCGAAACAGGTCGCCCGAACGCACCGCCATCACCCCGCTATTGCACAGGGTCACGGTACGTTCGTCCTCGGTCGCATCCTTATATTCGACCATCTTGGCGATGCGGTCGCCGTCGCCGAGGATGATGCGGCCATATTTAAGCGGATCCGCCGGGCGGAAAGCGAGCACGACAACCCCCGGCCCGCCATCGCCATCGAGCCGATCGATCATCCGGCCGAGCGTCTCCGGTTCGACGAACGGCGCGTCGCCGTAGAGGATCAGCACTGGCTCGTCGTAGCCCGCGAGCGCACCCTCGGCCTGTTGCACCGCGTGCCCGGTGCCCTTCTGCTGAGCCTGCACGGCGGTGGTGACGTCGCGCCCGGCAAGCGCTGCCTCGACCTGCTCGCGATCCTTGCCGACCACCACCACGCGCTTGTCGGCGCCGGCTGTATCGACCCGGTCAAGCAGGTGCAGCAGCAGCGGCCGATTGGCGATCGGGTGGAGCACCTTGTGCGTGTCGGAGCGCATGCGCGTGCCCTGTCCGGCGGCAAGGATCACGACGGCAAAGCGGCGGGCATCGGTCATCGCCGCGAGCAATGGCATGGCGCTTTGGCAAGCGCCAGTGCCCCCACGCCCCCTAGCGGGCGGCGTAAGCCTCGTTGCCGACGAAGCCGAACTTGGTGACGCCCGAGCGCTTGATATCCGCGAGCACCTTGTCGACGATCTCGTAGCGCGCCTGGGCGTCGGGCCGCAGGTGAAGTTCGGGCGCCGGGCGCATCCGCGCGGTCAGCGACAGCTCATAGCGAAGCCCGTCCTCGCCGACGTTGGTGCCGTTCCACAGGATCGCGCCGGTGCGGGCGATCACGACTACGTTCTTCACGCCATTTGGCGCCGGGCAGCTGGCGCAAGTGGGTACATCCAGCTTCACGGCATGGGTCTGGATCGGGATGGTGATGATGAACATGATGAGGAGGACGAGCATGACGTCGATCAAGGGCGTCGTATTGAGGTCGATGATCGGCTGCTGATCCGCAACGGAGAATGCGACGGCCATGACGTTCTCCTCGTCGTAATGATACATCATTACGCATGCCGGTACAACCCAAAGAAAAAGGGCGGCTCCCGCTAGGGAACCGCCCTCGCCTCTTCGCGGCTGGGCCGCTTAGAAGACGCTCATATAATATTCGTTGCCGACGAAGCCCATCTTGGACACGTGCGCGCGTTTGGTGATCGCGAGCACCTCATCGACCAGCTCATATCGGGCGGTCGCGTCAGGCTGCAGGTGAAGCTCCGGGATCGGGTTCATCTGCTGCGTGATGTCCAGATACTGGCGCAGTTGCTCCTGGCTGACCGGAGCGCCGTTCCACAGGATCTTGCCGTCGGACGAGACGACGACCTTGTTCTTGACGGTGTCGATCGGCGGCGGCGGCTGGTTGTTCTGGTTCACCGGCAAGTCCAGCTTCACGGCGTGAGTCTGGATCGGGATGGTGATGATGAACATGATCAGCAACACGAGCATGACGTCGATCAGCGGCGTCACGTTCATGTCGATCATAGGCTCGCCGGAATCATTATCGCCGGTGGTCTGCATTGACATGGCGAGCTACTCCTATTCGGCGCGGAAGCCGGCCAGCGGCGGCGGCTCGGAAATGAAGCCGACACGCTGGAACCCAGCCTGCTGCATGGTGATGATGGCGGCGCCGATGCACTTATACTGCGTGTTTACGTCGCCGCGGATATGCGCTTCGGGCATATTCTCTTCGTTGACGTTCTGGACGCCGCCAACCTGCTTGATCAGGTTCTCGAGCTTGGTGACCGCGCGTTTCAGAAGGTCCTGCTGGTTGATCTTTTGGACGCCCCAATAGACCTCGCACGTCCCGCCGGGCCCGTTACGGACGGTCAGCGACACGTTCTCGGGCTTGGTCACCGTCGGCTCGTAGCGAACGTTGGGCAGTTTGATCGGCACGGCCTGCTTGATGACCTGCGTGGTGATCAGGAAGACGATCAGGAGCACGAGCATCACGTCGGTCAGCGGAACGACGTTGATGTCGGAGATCGATTCTTCTTCTGATTCTAAAACTTGTCCTGCCATGGACTGCTTGTCTCTCTTCTACGTCGATCCAGCGAGGGCCTGGCGGTGAGCCAGGCCCCCCGTTCGATTACTGGGCCGGGGTCGGGGTCCGGACCGGCTCGGACGGCGCGCCCGTGCGAGCCTGGGCAGCGGCCTTCGGCGCTCCACCCATGCGCGGCTTCACCGCGCCGTTCGACATCAGGTAGCCGTGAAGGTCGTTCGTAAAGGCCGCAAGGTCTTCCATGATCGACTTATTGCGGCGGACCAGCCAGTTGTAGGCGAGCACGGCCGGAACCGCGACGACGAGGCCGAGCGCGGTCATGATCAGCGCTTCACCGACCGGGCCGGCGACCGCGTCGATCGAGGCCTGGCCCGACGCGCCGATGCGGATCAGCGCGCGGTAGATGCCAACGACGGTGCCGAACAGACCGATGAACGGAGCGGTCGAGCCGACCGTCGCGAGGAAGGCGAGGCCTTCACCGAGACGGGCGCTGATCGCGCCCTGGCTGCGCGCCAGGCTGTTGGCCATCCAGTCGTGCTGGTCGATCGGGTCGGTCAGCTTGCCGTGCTGCTCTTGCGCTAGCAGGGCATCGTCGACGATCGCGCGATAAGCGCTCTTCGCTTCGAGCTTGGTCGCGGCTTCGCGCAGGTTCGGCGAATTCCAGAAGCTGCCGCGGACCTTGCGGCCCTGAGCGATGATCTTCTGTTGCTGCATCAGCTTGGTGAACAGGATGTAGAACGAGAACACCGACATCAGCACCAGGATCGCGAACACCGAGATCGCGATGATGCCGCCCTGCTTGAGCGCGGGGATCAGGCCGTAAGGATTGGCTTCTGGTGCTGCAGCAGCAGGAGCGGCGGCGGGAGGGGTGGCTTGCATTTCGATTTGTTCCTTCTGAAAGCGGTCTGAAAGTTGAAGCTATTCGTCGGCGAGGCGCCACGTGATCGGCGGCGTCGTGTAAGTATCCGTGGTCGCGGCGCCGGTGCTGTCATGAGCAGGCGTAAACTTGGCGCGGCGCTTCAAGATATTGCAGGTTGCCGAGTCCAAGGCGCCGTTGCCGGTGGAGCGGACAAGGCTACAGCCGACCACGCGGCCATCTGGGCCAATGGTGAGCGATGCCTGTGCCGTACCTTCCGCATTCGCGGACTGCGCCGAGGGGGGATAATCGTCGTTGCTGAACAACAGGCGGACGTCACCCTTGGCGCGCGCGGCATCGACTTTTCGCGGTGCCGGCGGGGCCGGAGGCGCCGGTGGCGCGATGGACACTGGCGGAATCGGCGGCGGGCTTGGCGCAACCTGCATCTGGATCGGTGGCGGAGGCGCCTGCATTTGCACGATCGATGGCGGCATCGTCGGCGGCGGCGGGACCTTCGGCATGTCCTTCGGTGGTGGCGGCGGCTGCTCGGGTGGCGGCGGCTCCTCCTCCACGTCGAAGGTCTTGAGGTCCTGCATCGTCTTCTTGATCACGTTATAGGCAAGGCCGGTAACGATCGCGTAGCCAAGAGCGAACTGGAGCCCGACGACCAGGATGATCGCAAGCGTCCGGTTTCCGCTAAGCTCCTTCTTTTGGGCGTATGACATTAAGCGGCACTTCTCCTCGGCACACCGTGGGAACCACGGCCAGACTGGGCGTTCTCCGCGACGCCCGGCCCGCAGGTAAAAGACGCTGATGTATCAACATATCATCAGCCCCAAGCGGGCCTCATTATCCTTGCGTCAAAGGTCGCGCAACGGATTTGTTCCACAGGCGGAAGGCCTGAAAGTCGAGTCGGCCGCGACCGATGTTAACTATTCGGCCATGCCCCGTTGAATGAGGCCACCTCGACCCCGACACCCGCGGCGTCGGCATAGACGTCCGGTTTCGACAGGCGCACCCGAACGTCGCTGACGCCGCGGAAGGCCGCGATGCTCTCGAAGATTGCTCGGGCGAGAGTCTCCTGCAGATTATACCGTTGCCGCGACGCGATCTCGACCACTTCGGATCGCAGGAAGTCGTAGTTCCATGCGTGTGCCGGGTCGTCGTTAGCCGGCGTTGCCGCATCCTCGAGCCAGACTTCGATCGAGACCAGCAGCCGCTGCGGCGTGCCAACCTCGAAATCGTGAAAGCCAATGTCCGCGTCGACTTCGAGCGATTCGAGCAGGATTCGCGCGGAACGGATCTTGAGGCGCTGGGGGATCAGGCCGGTGAGTTTCGGTTCGCTCATTTGTCCCCCAGGAATTGGACGTCGCGGTCAAGGCCGAGAAACCGCTGTCCCGAATCGATCACCAGCACTTGGCCGGTCACGCAGCGCGCGCCGATCAGGTATCGGATTGCGCCAATGACGTCGTCCGGCTCGACCCCGCGGCGCAACGGATTGTTGGCATGCATCGCTTGGTAATTCTCCTCGCTCTGCCCGCTTGAACGCAGCATCAGCGCCGGCGCAATACCGTTCACCCGAATGCCACTGGGCGCTAGCGCGCGCGCCGCAAGGTCGGTCAGCGCCGCGAGTCCGGCCTTCGACAAGGTGTAACTAAGATAGTCGGGATTGGGCGCGGCGAGCTTCGCATCGATCAGGTTCACGACCAGGGCATCGCCGCTTCGGTGATCCTGCGAAAAGCGCTCGATCAGCAGGGCGGGCGCCCGGACATTGACCGCGTTGTGCGCGTCCAGTTCGCTGCCGTCGAAGTCGCCAAACCCGTCCCACGCGAACCGCGACGCGTTGTTGATGAGCAGCGAAACCGGCGGCAGGCCGGCGGCGGCGGCGAAGATCTGCGCGGCACAATCAGGCCGCGACAAGTCCGCGACGGCCTTCACTGCCCCTTCGGGAACGTCATCAGAGTCATGATGAACATGCGCGATGACCGACCAGCCGTCAGCGAGCAGCGCCCGAGCGATCGCCTCACCGACGCGCTTGCCGGCGCCGGTGACGATCGCGGTTCGGGTGGGCGCTGCGCTCATTGGGCGCACTCCTGCCTTGAGCGATGCCGCGAAGCAATCCAATGACGTGAGGATGCCCGAGAACCGGCCACCGATCGATCTGCAGGGGCTGAGCCTCGCCGAGCTACAAAAGCTCATCGACGAACATCGCCTGCCACCGGTCGACCGCTGGAACCCGGAGCACTGCGGCCACTCGGGCATGCGGATCGCGCGCGACGGCACCTGGTATCATGAAGGCACGCCGATCCGCCGGCCGGCAATGGTCAGGCTGTTCGCAACGGTGCTTCGGCGCGAGGCCGACGGGCGCCACATGCTCGTGACGCCAGTCGAAAAGCTTGAGATCGACGTCGAGGCGACCGCCTTCCGGGCGATCGAAATGACCAGTGAGGGCGATGGCGAGCAACGGCGAATTGCCTTCCACCTCGATAGCGGCGACGCCATCATCCTCGGCCCGGACCATCCGCTGACCGTCATGGAGACCGAGCACGGCCCTTCGCCGCGAGTCTTCGTCCGCCATGGTCTCGAAGCCGAGCTGGCGCGTTCGGTTTATTATGAGCTCGCCGAGCTTGCGCTTGGGGAGGAACACGATCCGCCCGGCATCTGGAGTGACGGCGCCTTCTTTCCGTTGGATGCGCGCGCGTGAGCCTTGCCGACCGCCTTCGCGACGCGCTTGGGGCCGCAACCGCCGCCGATCTCCTGACCGGCGACATGGTGGAACATGATGTGGGCTCCGGGACTCCTGCCGCGGTGCTCGTCGCGGTCACTGAGCGGCCTGAACCCGGAGTCATCTTGACCGTCCGGCGCGAGCATCTGCGGACCCACGCCGGACAGGTTGCATTCCCCGGCGGGCGAATCGATCCGGGCGAAGATGCGCTGGCCGCCGCGCTGCGCGAGGCGCAGGAGGAAATCCTGCTCGATCCGGCGTGCGTTGAGGTGGTCGGAACGATCCCGCCTTACCGGACGGTCACGAGTTATCTCGTGACCCCGGTGATCGGCGTCATTCCACCGGACCTCCCGCTCGAGCCCCACGAGCATGAGGTGGCCGACTGGTTCGAGGTCCCGCTCGCCTTCCTCCTCGACCCGTCGCATCAGCAACGGCGGAGCGCCTTGTTCCAGGGCCGCGAGCGCCACTATTACGAGATCGTGTGGAACGAACGGCGGATCTGGGGGGCAACCGCGGCGATGATCGTCAATCTGGCGCGGCGGCTGCAATGGCCGTGAAGCTCGACGCCGCCAGATGGTGGGACCAGCCCGGCATCCGCGACCTCCTCGACGTGCTCGGCGCGCGTGACGGGTTGATTCGCTTTGTCGGCGGGACCGTCCGCGACGAATTGCTCGGCATCCCGCACGCCGATGTCGACCTCGCCACTCGGCTCAACCCATATGCGGTGATGGAGCGGCTGGGGACGACCAAGATCAAGGCCATCCCCACGGGCATCGATCATGGCACGATCACCGCCGTCAGCCGGGGCCAGGTCGCCGAGATCACGACCTTGCGGCGCGATGTCTCGACCGACGGCCGTCGCGCCACCGTCGCCTTCACCGAGGACTGGCAGGAAGACGCAGCGCGGCGCGATTTCACCATCAACGCGCTGTCGGCAGACCCCGTGACGGGTGAGATTTTCGATTATTTCGGCGGTCTCGGAGATCTGGAAACGCGGCACATCCGATTCATTGGCGATCCCCTGGCGCGGATTGCCGAGGATCATCTGCGCATCCTGCGTTTCTTCCGCTTTCACGCGCGGTTCGGCTCCGGCGAGTTGGACGGGGCCGCGCTCGACGCCTGCGCCGCGCGCGCCAACGACCTCATGGCTTTGTCGCGCGAGCGGATCGCCGACGAATTGTTGAAGCTGCTTGCGGTCGAGGACCCGTCGGCGACGTTGGAAATCATGCTTGGCCGCGGCATCTTGAGGCCGGTGCTCCCGGAGATTGAGCCGGCCCGGCTGCTCGACCTCCGCAATCTCATCTCGGCGGAGCGACAGGCCGGCATTGCGCCCGACCCGCTCCGGCGCTTCGCCGCACTCCTGCCTTGGGACCCGGAGGTTGCCGATGGCATTGCCTCGCGGCTGAAGCTGTCGAACAAGGCGCGGAAGCGGCTCGGCTGTGCCGCAATTGTCGAGCAGTTCCACGACCCGCAGGCGCTGGCTTATCGCATCGGGACGGAGTGCGCTGTCGACCGGCTGTTGCTCGCGGGACTGTCTGCCGAGGCGACGGCGATCGCGACCTGGAAGCCGCCGCGGCTTCCGGTGAAGGGTGGCGACCTGATCAAGGCCGGATTACCCGAAGGCCCGGTGGTTGCCCGAACCCTACGCCGCATCGAGCAAGACTGGGTCGGCGCCGGTTTCCCGACGGGCGCCATGCTCGATGAGATAGTCAGCCGCGCGCTTCGCTCCGCGACTTGACGCTGTCGAGCATCGCCGCATAGCACTGCGCCATTTCCTGGTGCACCCGTCGGGCGTTGCTGCTTGCGGCCCGTTTGGCGGCCGCGCGTTCCGCGAGTTCGCGCCGGCGGAAATAGTCGAGCGAGTTTTCGTCCATCATTCCGCCCGACTAACCATCGACTGTGACGGCGAGGCGAAATCTTGACCGCCGTTTGATGACTAAAGCGCAGGCAGGTCTTCGGTCTCGTGGAAGCGCCGGTAGTCGATGGTCCGCGTTCCGTCGTCCGCTTGGCCAAGGATGTCGACGAACCGCGCATCCCAGCGGACGTCGGACGGCGTATAGGCCCAGCGACCATGGATCGACTGGCCCGACCGTTCATCGGTTCCCGAAAGCACGACCACGATTTCCGAGTGAGCCGGTGGCTCGCCGCCCGGTCGCCAATCGGCGAGCGGGCTCGACTCGTCGATCGGGTGCATGATCATCCAGGTCAGCGCAAAGACCGGGTTGGCGCCACGGACGAGCGTCAGATCGCGGAATCGCCGCATTACCGTCCCTTCGACCCTTTCGTCCATCAGGGCGGAGACGGTGGCTCGCGCCTCGAAGATGAAATTGTGCCGCAGGTTGGCCGTGCGGAACATCAGGGTCGGGACGCCGTCGACGGGTTGCACCACGGCGACTTCCGAGAACAGGAAGCGGGCGGTGGGTCGCGAGAAGCGCGCGAATACGATGCCGGTGACGAGCGCGAAGAACAGGATGCCCAAGGTAATTTCGACGACCACCAGGACGTTGGCGTAAATCGAAATCGGGTAATTGTTGCCGTAGCCGATGGTCGCGACCGTGTGCACGCTGAAGAAAAAGGCGTGCCAGAAGGTCGACCTGCCCTCGACCTGAGCGCTCCACGACATGCCGCTCGGATCCAGCGAATAGAGCCAGCCGAACAGCAGGTTGAAGCCGAGGAACGAGGCGACAAATAGTAAGGTCAGCTGCGGCCACGTCAGCCGCAGCATCCAGTGATAGACGTCTGACGGATGCCACTTTGCACCGCCCAGGGAACGCACCTTCAGCGCGCGATCGGACCGAAGGCTGCTGACCAATCGAGGGGTTTTGCCCTTTGCATGTTTCTCGGCCGTCATCGCGCGATGTTAACGCACCCGGCGCAAAGGCCAAACGCTTGGCCCTATGGTCAGAACCGATACGAGAAAGTGACGGCGGGCTTGCGGGAGCGGATCGTTCGGCCGTCGATCCGCCATTCGGGTCCGAGCCGTGGACGCGTGATCGTGATCAGCTGAACGCCCATGCGCATGTTGGCGCCCAACGGGGTGTCGGCAATGACACCCCGGTTCGGCACTGCGGCGCGATTAAGGCCAGGCTCCTCGACCAGCCGCAGGTCGATGGCGCGGCGGTGAGTCATCGGCGATTGAGTCTGGATCGCCTGGATGGGTTGGGCGAACACGCCCGTTGCCGCGAGCAACGGCCACAGTCCAACGATGGCGAGCCGTCCCTGCAAGGCCCGAGTTCACTCCCCTGATGCAGGAGCGTCAACCGGTAATTGCGAGTGATGGTTCCTACAGTTGAACGGTGCCCCGCGCTGGGACGCGCATCAGCGGCGGCGCGACTGCCAATATTTGAGTGCCGCGGATGCTTCTAGCGGCTTGGCGAAATAATAGCCCTGGCCTGACGCGCAGCCGAGCGTCGCCAACGTGGTCGCCAGTTCGACCGTTTCGATGCCCTCGGCCGTGGTCGACATGCCGAGCGCTTCGGCCAGGCTTAGCACAGCGCGCACGATCGCGACTGCGTCGGGATCGACCATCATTCCGGAAACGAAGCTCTTGTCGATCTTCAACACGTCGATTGGCAGGCGCTGCAGATAGGCGAGGCTCGAATAGCCGGTGCCGAAATCGTCCATGGCGACTGTGGCGTCGAGCGCCTTCAGCGCGTCGAACACGCGCGTCGCGCGGGCAGGGTCCTGAACGATCGAGCTTTCGGTCAGCTCGAGAGTCAACCGGTCGCCGGTCAGCCCCGCCGACTTCAGCGCGCTCTCGACGACGGCTGCAATGTCATCACGCGCGACCTGGATCGCTGACAGATTCACCCCGACGTAGAGCGGTAGCTTCTCGCCACTTTCCTTGTCCCAGCCGGCGAGGGTCTGGGCGGCTTTGTCCATCGCCCAGCGACCGAGCTGCAGGATCAGGCCGGATTCCTCAGCAACCGGAATGAACTCGGTCGGGCTGATCTCGCCGCGGTCTTCGTGATTCCAGCGTGCAAGTGCCTCGAAACCCGAGACTTCGCCCGACTTGAGGTCGATCAGCGGTTGATAGAAGAGCTTGAGCTGGTCCTTGTCGAGCGCGCGGCGGAGCTCGGTTTCGATCGAGAAGCGGCGGCGCGCTTCTGTCGCCTGTTTCGGCTCGTAAACCTGCGGCCGTCCGGCCAGCTTGGCCTGCTTGACCGCGAATTGCGCGTTGCGAAACAGCTCTTCCGGATCCTGGTCGGCAGTCATCAGCGCCGCGCCGATCGCGCATTCAACCCGAATCTCGAGATCGGAAATCTTAAACGGCGTCGCCATCACCTGCTGGATTCGTTCGGCTGCCTTGAGCGCGTCCTCGACACCGCGACGCAGCGACACCAGCACGCCAAACTCGTTGCCACCGGTCCGCGCGAGGACGTCGCCGGCACGGAGCGCTAGAATCAGCCGCCGCGCGAAGGTGATCAGCAACTCGTCGCCAGCGAGGCTGCCCATTGATTCGTTGATCCGGCTGAAGCGCAGCATGTCGACCACGAGCACGGCATGCTCGATGTCCCGCGCGACCTTTTCGCCGACTTTTTCGATGGCTTCGGTGAAGGCGAGGCGATTGGGCAGGCCAGTCAGGCTGTCGCGCAACATCTCGGCCCGCAACGTCCGTTCGGCCTGAACCTCGACCGTGCGGTCGACGACACTCAGCAGGCAGCGCGACGACTTTGACTTGCGCTTTGGAAGGGGCGCGAGTTTCACCCGGAAGTAGCGGGAGGAGACGCCTTCCCCGTCCTTGAAATCAAGCTCGCCGGTAATGTCGGTTCCGTCAAAGAAACGCTGGATCAACTCGGCAATTGGTCCGCTCTTCAGGCAATCGGCCTGGCTCCAATCCGGCGCGGTGCAAGACGACTGGCTGACCGTGTCGGAAAAGCGGCTGTTATGGGAAACGACATGCAGGCTGCGATCCGCGCCGCGTTCGACAATGGCCGCTGCAATCGGCAGGGCGCCAAGCAAGCCGGTATCGTCCGCCGTCACAAAGGGCGATTTCGCGCTTGGGTTGTTCGCCCGCCGTGGCCTTTCGACCGCCGGCAGGCGACGTGCGGCAGCCTGCATCCAGCCGCTTTGCCCGACTAGTGTTAATTCTCTCTTGCCGCGCGGTAATTTTCCGCTGGGTTTCCGGCGCTAATCCGGAGTGAACCGATTGCTGCGCGGGAAGCCAATCGGCGGCATGCGGCCGGCGGCGCCGCGCGCCGAGCGCCAGGACGACAGGTCCGTCTCGGTTCGCGTTCGTCCGCTTTCGCCGCCCAAGGCCCAACTCAGCCCGTCCTCGAGACGGAGTGCGATCGCATCCGAAAGCCCGCCGTCACGGTAGCGCTGGAGCGTCACTCCCTGCCCCCGTGCCAGCTCCGGCAACTCGCCAATGGCGAACACGACCATCTTGCGGTTCTCGCCAATCACGGCGACGGAGTCCGCGCCTTCCGCAACCGTCCGCACCACCGCGACCTTGGCTCCGGCGCGCAGGTTGACCACCTGTTTGCCCTTGCGGGTCTCGGCAATGGTGGCCTCAGCCGACGTCAGGAAGCCCTTGCCGTCCGACGACGCCAGCAGCAATTTCATGTCCGGCCGGATAACCAGCAGCTGGACGATGTCGACTTCGGCATCGAGGTCGATGAACAGCCGCACCGGCTCGCCGAAGCCGCGCGCGCTGGGCAATTTGTCACCGCCCAGCGTGTAGACCCGGCCGTTCGAGGCAAAGAGCGCGAGCTTGTCGGTCGTCTGCGCGTGGAAGTGGATGAACGGGCCGTCTCCCTCACGCCATTTGAGTTCGCCGACTTGCTCGAGCGCGAGATGACCCTTCATCGCCCGAATCCAGCCGCGCTGCGACAGAATGACGGTGATCGGCTCCTTCTCGATCATCGCCGACCAGTCGATCTCACGGGTCGCGCTCGCTTCTTCGATCCGCGTCCGGCGCTCGTCGCCGAACTTCTCGCGCACCGTGGCGAGGTCGCGCTTGAGCCGGGTCCGTTGCCGGGCCGGACTCTCGATCAGTTTTTCGAGCTCGTCGCGTTCCTTGGCAAGCGCTGCGCGCTCCTTGGCGATCTCCATTTCCTCGAGCCGACGCAATTGCCGCAGCCGCATGTTGAGGATCGCTTCGGCCTGGCGGTCCGTGAGGCCGAACTCGGCGATCATTATTGGCTTGGGCTCGTCCTCGGTGCGGATGATCTCGATCACCCGGTCGAGATTGAGGAAGGCAATCAGGAAACCGTCGAGCAGTTCGAGCCGCTCGTCGATCTTGCCAATCCGCACCTGGCTGCGCCGGAGCAGCACCTCGATCTGGAACGCGAGCCACGCGGTCAGCGCCTGGCGGAGGCTCATGACACCTGGCGTCCGCGTCGCGTCGAGCACGTTGAGGTTGAGCGGGAACCGCGTTTCGAGGTCGGTCAGGCGATACAGGCTTTCGAGCAGCAGGTCCGGATCGACCGTTCGCGCCCGCGGCTCGAGGATCAGCCGAACCTGGTCGTCGCTCTCGTCCTTCACGTCGCCCAGGATCGGGAGTTTCTTGTCGGCGATCAGCTGCGCAATCTGCTCGATCAGCTTCGATTTCTGGACGCCGTACGGAATCTCACTGACCAGCAGGTGCCAGCCGCCGCCCTTCTCGCGCTCGACTTCGATCCGGGCGCGCAGCCGGAACGACCCGCGTCCGGTCGCATAAGCCGAAGCGATGCTCTCGCGGCTGTCGACCAGCACGCCACCGGTCGGGAAGTCCGGCCCGGCGACAAAGTCCATCAGCGCGCTGTCTTCGGCCTTCGGATTGTCGATCAGGTGGGTTGCGGCGTCGATCAGCTCGCTGACATTGTGCGGCGGGATCGACGTCGCCATGCCAACCGCGATGCCGCTCGCCCCGTTGGCGAGCAGGTTGGGGAACAGGCCCGGATAAACCTCCGGCTCTTCCTCCTCGCTGTTGTAGGTCGGGCGGAAGTCGACGGTGCCCTCGTCGACGCCGGCCATCAGCGCCGCCGCGACCGCGGTCAGGCGCGCCTCGGTGTAGCGTTCGGCAGCAGCGTTATCGCCGTCGATGTTGCCGAAATTGCCCTGCCCGTCGATCAGCGGGTAGCGCAGCGCAAACGGCTGGGCGAGCCGGACGAGCGCATCGTATAGCGCGAGATTCCCGTGCGGATGATACTTGCCCATCACGTCGCCGACGATGCGCGCGCATTTCTTGTACGGCCCGGTCGGATCGAGCCGAAGCAGCCGCATGCCCCACAGGATGCGCCGGTGGACCGGCTTCAAACCGTCGCGAACATCCGGCAGCGACCGCGCCGTGATCGTCGACAGCGCGTAGACGAGGTAACGTTCGGAAAGGGCGGCGTCGAAGGGTGTGTCGATGGTCGTTGAAGGTAATTCGTCAGGCTGCATGAGCGAGCGTTAGCAAGGCCACGCACCTCCCGTCAGCCCAAATCGAAGCTTGCTCAAGATTAGGCAAAATCCGCTCATGTTCCGTCCGTTTCGGAGTAATTACCTTCCGTTTTGCAGGAAATTACCTATGGTATGTTACCCAGGATAGCGGTGTTGGATAGCCGGACACGAACATTCCTAGCCGGTTCAGGCGACCTGGCGGTTTTCAACTTCAGGGCCCGACTGCAGCCGGGTCATCAACTCGTCCGCTTCGGCCCGCGCACGGATCATCGATGCCATCAACCATTCGCGGAAACGTTTGATCTTCGGCACCATCCGGCGCTCGGTCGGGTAGACCAGCCAATATGACCAGCCGCGCCGCGAGATCATGCCCGGGAACGGCGCGATCAACCGTCCCTGGTCGATGTCGTTGACCCACAGGAATGGCGACATCAGCGCGAAGCCCTGACCCCCCATGGCGGCGTGGCCCTCATTCGCCTGGTTATCGAGGCGCAGCCCGCCGCGCTGCTGGGGCCGGCCCTCGGTCTCGACACCCCAGTCCTTGAACCACTGCTCCCACCAGCTGTCCTGGGGGCTGATCAGCGGCAGGTGAAGCAGGTCCGCCGGCTTGAGGTCGGGCCCGAACTGCTTGCGCGCTTCAGACATGCAGCAAGGCGACGCCATCGGCATGAAGTCGACATCGAACAACTTGTGCTTTTCGAGCCCGTCCCAATCGCCCTTGCCGGCGCGAATCGCGATGTCCGTATCGCCTGAGCGAAGGTCGATGACCTCATTGCTGGTCGACATCCGGACGGCAAGATCGGGATGCTCCATCTGGAAAGCACCGAGCCGCCACGCCAGCCAGGTGTTGGCGAACGTATGGGTGGTCGAGATCGTAAGCAGCGATTCGTCTTCCTCGCGATGGCTCGCGAACGCCGCCTCGATCGTGTCGAATGCGGTCGACAGCGCGGGCAGCAGCCGCGCGCCCAAAGGCGTCAGCCGGACCCGGCCGCGCTCCCGCACGAACAGCGGCGCGCCGAGCCGCTCCTCAAGCCCTTTGACCTGATAGGACACGGCTGCCTGGGTCATGCCAAGCTCGGCAGCGGCGGCAGTGAAGTTCTCGGTCCGGGCGGCAGCTTCGAACGC
>Ga0068860_100002264_pt1 | contig 20238 bp, 16 predicted proteins | sample KBSSwiS32_FD_66597 | JGI IMG/M metagenome (GOLD analysis project Ga0068860, IMG submission 66597) | Switchgrass rhizosphere microbial communities from Kellogg Biological Station, Michigan, USA - KBS Switchgrass S3-2 | ecosystem: Host-associated > Plants > Roots > Rhizosphere > Soil ...
GTGATTGCTATTGTATGAAATCTGCAATTGGTCATCGTTAAATGGAATTGCACTTTTTAATAATGTCAATGGTTTTTTAGGAACGATAAAAGTATCTGTATTAGGGCAGCTTACATCGAGCCTTGTAAATCGCACAAGACGATGTGCATCAGTAGCAACGCAGGTAATTCCTTTATTTGATAGTTCAAAGAAAACCCCGGTCATCGCGGGCCTGAGGTCGTCGTTACTCACGGCGAAGAGACATTTACTTATGGCGGTAGCCAGGGCCGCTGAGGGCATTGTAAAAGAGGTGGCGATATCTGCAAGCGGTTCTTTAGGAAAATTATCAGGGTTTTCACCCATTACTTTATACTTACCATTATCACTGGTAATTTCAACACCAAAATTCTTATCGATATTAAAAGTAAGCGGTTGCTCGGGAATATTTTTCAGCGACTCCAGTAATATTTTTGCGGGAATACATACTCTGCCACTGTCTTTCGCTTCAATATCCATGTGTATTTTCATTACAGTTTCCAGGTCGGTAGCTACAACTGTAAGTTTGTTTTTTTCTATTTCAAACAAAAAATCCTCCAAAATAGGTAAAACAGTATTAGCGTTTATTACGCCGCTGATTTGCTGCAGGTGTTTTAATAACTGTATAGAGGAAACGATAAACTTCATAAAAAGGATTTGATAATGCCAAAGATAAAAGATTAGTATTTATGAAATCAAGATAGCAAAATTAAATTGAATTAATCTTGTTTATCACGTATAGAGACGGTCAAAAATTTTTAATAATTCTTCTGAAATGCGCTTCTGGCAGTTTAAGCATAAATTTGCTCCAATAAAAATTACCATGGAAATCAAAAATCAGAAGATTGCCTTGCTCGTAGACGGGGATAATGCCCAGGCAAAAATAATGGATCTAATTCTTGAAGAAGCATCCAAATATGGAAAAGTTACCATTCGAAGGGTTTATGGGGACTGGACCACCCAACATATGAATCATTGGAAGGGGCTGCTGAACGAAATGGCGTTTAACCCAATTCAAAAATTTTCGTATACCACAGGAAAAAATTCTACTGACAGTGCGCTTATTATTGATGCAATGGATATTTTGCATGATGAGCTCGTTGATGGATTTTGTATTGTTTCAAGTGATAGTGACTATACAGGGCTTGCAAAGCGGATACGTGAGGATGGTTTTTTTGTAATGGGTATCGGAGAGCAAAAGACCCCCAATGCATTTGTAAAATCCTGTGAGATTTTTACCTATGTCGAAAACCTTGAACCCAGGACAGAAAAACCAGAAAAAAAGGAAGCTGTAAAGAAACAGCATGAGAAAATACACGTAAATATCAGGCTCATTAACAAGGCATATGATATGAGTATTAATGAGAGTAACGAGGCTTACATTTCTACCCTGGGAATTAATTTAAGAAAACTGGATCCCAGCTTTGATGTACGTACATATGGCTGCAAAACGCTTACACAGCTCTTTACCCGGCTTCCCGATTTTGTGGTGGTTGATAATTTGGTTAACGGGTTAAACAATCCTTTGGTTAAAAAGAAATAACTATTTTTCATCTTTCCAGCCCCACAGATATTTGCAGGCATAGGTGCGGTAAGGGGACCATCGCAGTGAAATTTTTTCAATTTTTTCCCGCAATAATTTTTTATCAGTTTCTTTTATATTATACAGCTTAATAACACTTTGTTTTAAACCCAAATCATCCATAGCAAAAATATCTTCCCGGCCAAGTGTAAACATTAAGATCATTTCAACCGTCCATTTTCCCACACCTTTAATTTGGATAAGTAAATCCAGTACTTCATCATCGCTCATTTTATAGAGCCTGGCATCCGTTATATTATTATCAATAAAGAACCTGCAAACATTATGAACATAAGATGCCTTTGCATTTGAAAATCCTATGCTGCGAAAAACCGTTGCAGGTGTTTCCAATATTTGCTTCGCTGAGGGGTCTTTACCTCCGTATAGATCCAGAAACCGTTTGTGCAAGACCCTGGCAACCTGCGTACTCAATTGCTGGCTAAGGATGGCAGTACAAACATGCAGGTACACTTTTTTTCGTACAGATAATGCATAAGGTTGCTGCGCTTCAATTAGCTTTTTCAGCCTTTTGTCTTTCGATAAGTGAGAGATGTGATTAGTCAAAAATTGTTGAACGTTAAATTTGTTAAATTGTTCCTGACCGACTTTTAGAATTATGCCTTCAACATCATACGTCACACATCGTACATTGCAATCTCAACCAGCATTCCAGCTGATTGACCCATCTTTTTCATCTTTCATCTCAATACCCAGTCCCGCGAGCTGTTTTCTTATTTTGTCAGAAGTTAAAAAATCTTTTTTTGACTTCGCTTCCTTCCTGATATCAACCAGCAACTGCATAACACCGGTAAAGGCCTCATTATTTTCAGAAAGAGACTTCAGCCCGAGAATATTCTCGAGATAAATCGTAAACGTCTCTTTCATGCGGTTAAGGGTAGCAGAAGCCAAAGAAGTTATTTCAATTAATCCGTCTTTTATGGAATTAATTACAGGAACAATTTCAAACATGTTGGCCAGTACTTTTGCGGTGTTGAAATCGTCGTTCATAAATGAATCAAATTCATCCAGGAGGTTATTAATTTTTTCATCCAGCTCTTTATCAGCAGGCGAACCGGTACTGCCCCCTTCGAGCTTTTTTAAAATTTCATAACCTTCCCATAATCTTTTCAATCCTTTTTCTGAGGCTGCCAATGCCTCGCTGCTAAAATCAAGGGTGCTGCGATAGTGGGTTTGCAGAATAAAAAAGCGAATGGTTATAGGGCTAAAAGCCTGGGTGAGCAACGGATGATTACCACTAAACAATTCTGTGAGGCTGATTTGATTGTTGTAGCTCTTGCCCATTTTTTTCCCATTGACCGTAATCATGTTATTGTGTATCCAGTATTTTACAGGTGCCACGTGATTGCAAATAGTGCTTTGTGCGATCTCACTTTCATGGTGTGGAAAAAGAAGATCCATGCCACCACCGTGTATATCAAAACGAGGGCCCAGGTATTTCGTGGCCATTGCGGAGCATTCAATGTGCCACCCGGGGAAACCCTCACCCCACGGGCTTTTCCAGCGCATAACATGCTGCGGAGGTGCCGATTTCCATAGGGCAAAATCAGCCTTATTTCTTTTCTCATCCTGCCCTTCCAACAACCTGGTGGTTTCTAAAAGATCATCAACAATCCGGCCACTCAACTCTCCATAACTGTGTGAAGCGGCATATTTTTTTACATCAAAATATACGGAGCCATTGACCACGTACGCATACCCGGCATCAATAATTTGTTCGATCATATTTAGTTGCTCTACAATATGCCCGGTTGCTGTTGGTTCAATGTTAGGATCCAGGTTATTTAACTGCCTCATTGCCCAATGGAAAAGATTGGTGTATTTCTGCACCAGTTCCATAGGCTCAGTTTTTTCAAGCAAAGCCTTCTTTGATATCTTATCTTCTGCTTCCCTGCCTTCCTCCTCAAAATGTCCGGCATCTGTAATGTTGCGTACATAACGCACCTTATAACCAAGGTATAACAGGTACCGGTAAACGACATCAAAAATTATGAAACCCCTGGCGTGACCCAGGTGGCTTTCGCCGCTGACTGTGGGGCCGCACACATACATACCTACGTGAGGGGGGTTCAAAGGAGTGAAAATCTCTTTTTGTTTACTAAGTGAATTATATATTTTGAGGGGCATAAAAAAAATCTCTTATTAAAAAACCAGCAAATAAATTTATGAAAAATGAATGTTCATGCGGGTGTTATTGTCCAACCGGGGGCCAACAACTACAGCAGGAAAAAAGGAAAGATAATTTAGTATTCATTATTCAAAGATAAAAATTATTTGGTGTTTTGTGGCAGGCTCAAATCTGCAATAATAGGAAAGTGGTCACTCAATAATTTCTTCACCCTGGAAAACTGCAGGATAGTAAATTTTTTATCAGCAAAAATATTATCTATCCGGAGCGTAGGCGATATAGAGGTGAAAGTTCTTGCGATACCGAAACCTTTTTCCACGAAGGCATTTTGAAGGCCATCGCCGATTGTTTCATAGGCATAGGAATTGGGAACATCATTAAAATCGCCACAAACAATTACGGCATACGGGCTGTGATTAATTTCGTCTTTTATAAAATTTGCCTGGATGGACCTTTTAATAAATCCGGCTTTTATTTTTGATACAATGCTCTTTGATTCGGTAATGTTGCTGTCGCTGTGTAATCCAGCTTTGTCAAGGTAACTCAGGTTGGCTTGTGTAAACTTTAACGATTGTAAATGCACGTTAAAAATCCGGATGGTATCATTATCTTTAAGCACATCAATGTATTGAAAAGTAGCATTGTAATCATTAGGGTAGTTAACAACCGTTTGCTTCTTAAGAATAGGAAATTTTGAGAAAATTACTCTCCCAAAGTGATGGTTATTATCAAAATCATCTTTCAGGCTGTAGGAGTACAATCCATCTGCAAACCCGAGGGCTTTTTGGATACTTGGAAAATAATTAATCCCCCTTTTTTTGTCCCCGGCTACCACTTCCTGGAAACAGGCTATATCGGGATCATACTGGTTAATAAGATCGAGCATTTCCTGTTTGCCTTCGGGATGGTCCTTATGATGGAGAATATTAAATTGTTCAACATTCCAGCTCATAACCCGTAGGGTGCCAGGTTTTTTCTGAATTGAAAAAGAAGAAGAAAGATTAAGCGGAAAAATATTTATGACGGCGTGCCATCCTAAAATAATAGTTATTAAAGACAGGCAACACCAAAAAGATTTTTTAAAAAGCCAGAATATAAAAAAGGCTACGAGTGCCAGTAGCAGGTAAGCAAGGATAAAGGTAAATAACCCAAAGAACCACCAATTAGCCGGGCTGAAATATTTTACGTACGCACCTACCAGGAAAAATATAGCAATAATGCAGTTTGAAACAATAAAAATATTTTTGGTAAACCTTCGCAGGAATGGCTTCTCCATTTATTGATAACCAGTTTAGTAATGGTTGCAAAAAGTAGCATACAGCGTATCAGAATTCATTTTCGGCTGCTCTTTTCAAAATATTTTTCTCTTCTTCCGATAACAGGGAATACCCTTTTTGATTTATCTTATCCAGGATTTCGTCTATTCTCTGCTGTGTTATAATGGATCTTTTTTCATAGGGTTTTTGGCTGCCTGTTTTATAAAACATTTTCTCTTTCGTTTTTTGCGGCGTCAATCTTTTTTTATCAGGATTAAAAAGATCCATGAACCAATTATAAAACCTGAGCATCCACGCGCCGGCATCATGGCCTTTTCGCAGGCTTACAATAAACATAAAACCGGCAAGCCCGCCAGCCAGGTGAGCAAGGTGGAAAGACGCGCCCCCATTGCCTATGCCCGCAAAATCAATTATAACATATAAAATAGTGAGTACCCAAATTGGTATGCCCCCGTTTAACATTCTGAAAAACCGGTAGTCAGGAGCAAGAGCCGTCGTTGCAATAGCAATAGCCATTATTGAAGCATTGGCCCCGCTGAGGGAAGACACACTAATGAAAGGTCTTAATTGCGGGATCGCATAGTTAGAAGCAATGAACACCGCACCACCGGCAAGGCCGCCATATAAATATATTGGAATTAATTTTTTGTTCCCGGCCATATCCTGCAAAATAGAGCCGAAGGCCCAAAGCCATAACATATTGGTGAACGTAGAAATAATGCCTGTGTGCACAAACATGTAACTAAGTATAGTCCATGGGGCTCTTCCTAGGGCAGAAAGTTTTGCCGGCAAAACAAACCAGGGTAAAATTTCATTTGAAAAGGCAGCGCCTGGAGATTCAACGATCAGATAAACAAGTTTAATTAAGCCCAGGATAACAAATCCAATCCCATTAATGCCTATAAGGGCTACCAGTGCATTGTTGTCTTCACCAAGGGTAATTTTTTTAAACCGGCGATCGATATATCTTTCTGATTCTCCCATTTTTTTTGTTCCCTGTGTATTATACGGATAAGGATATAAAATTACCAAAATACTTTAAGTAAAAAAAGGCAAAAAATATTTCAATATAGCGTTTTTTTATCTGTCTTGTTCCAGATTATCACCAAAATAAAACCCATAACCAATCCTCCAAGGTGGGCGAAGTGGGCAACATTATCCGTGCTTCCTGAAAATCCCCCAAAAAGATCAATAGCAGCATATATTGCTGCCATGTATTTTGCTTTGATAGGAAATGGGAAGGGCAAAATATAAAATTGTGTATTGGGAAATGTATAGGCAAATGCTGCCAGTAATCCCATAATAGCACCAGATGCGCCAATAGCGGCGCCTCCACTTACAAGGAACATTTGTGTAAGGCCGGCTGCAAGACCGCAAACCAAATAAAATATTAAGAACCTTTTCGGTCCCCAAACCCTTTCGAGCACACTACCAAACATCCACAGCGCATACATGTTGAAGAGAATATGAAAAAATCCACCATGGGCAAACATATGTGTTACAAGCTGGTAAGGTTCAAAAAGGCCACTATTATAAGAATAAAGTGCCATCCTGTTTGTAAGTTCCCAGGTACTGTCAAATACCATTTGGGCTACAAAAACAAGAGCATTGATAATGATTAGATTTAAAACTACCGGAGTTGTTCTCTGGGATGGTCTGTAATTATTATAAGCCATTCATTAAATTGTTTAGCCGCAAATCTCGGAAATACTTAGCGGAAAAAAGGAAATTATAGGTTCATATTAACAGTTCTGTTTACTGAATTGTTTTTTTAATAACCAAACGAAAAATTTATCAGGACAATAATTTATAATTAAGCCAGATAATTTTGACGTCATTTAAAATAGTAAAACTTTTGGCATACAAAATATCAGCATCATGAAGGCTTTTGTCGGGAAGGGTATTTAGAAAAGCGGGTAATCCTGTGCTGGTAAGCACTCCGGGCCTTAAGGGAGGCAAATCTTTTTCCGGCAAAGCATACCCGATCCATGTTTTCTTTAAAAGGAACACACTTACAGCATTTTTAAAAAGAACTGCCGGCCTTGCTTTTAGTATAAAATGAAGTGGAAAGGTGATGATAAAAAGGAAGGCTATAATAACATCAGCCATGGTTTTGTTGCGCAGGCTAACGGGCTGGTTTAAACGAAAAACCAGATCTTGCGACAAATAATTCCCCGTTCTGTCTTTTCGGCTGCTGCCAATTAAAGTATTCGTACGCGCTGCATAGAGCTTTACACGTAGATGGGGTGGCATAGCAGGTAATACTTCGACAATTTTTTTGAAAGAAAGGGTTCCTTCGCAAAAAATGATTTCTTTAACCGGGTATAAACGCAACAGGCTTTGGAGATTGTTGAAAATTCCTATCGTTTTTGGCCCGGCAACCTCTCCGGGTTCTACCCTTCCCAGCACCCTTTCATGCATGCCGGCTTTTTGAAGGAGCGCACTTACTTCATCAAAATCGCTGTCCGTTCCCGCGATTACTGTCTGGTTTATTTCGTCACTTTCACCAACGCTTTCAATGATATTCCAATGGAGCAATAACCACCTTATCACCGTCATAAGAAAAAAAGCCATTAGTGAGCCAAATAATAAGATGCCCCTTGAAAAGCGGAGGCTTTCCGGTAATAATGAATATACTGAAAGCAGCACCAGGATTGCGGTTACTGTAGATTTATTTAACCTGGATTGTTTGTAACCTGTGTCATACAAACCGGCAAAATAAGAAGCCCCTAAAAAAAGCAGGGTAAACGCGGGGAAGGCAATAATGAGCATGTTGGGTGAATAGTTTACCTCGCGTTTCACAAATGTGCTCCAAAGAAATTTTACAATCCAAAAACTTACTAAGATCATTCCGGCATCAATTACCGGAAGGCCTATCCATTTCAGAAAGCGGGCAGTCGCGGCTAATCCGGCCCTTAAAAATATCGCGATTTGGATTAAAAGATTAAATATGCCCGCTTTCGTTCCCCCATAATGTTTTTTTGCAAAAACGCTCATGGCATTATAAAAAATTTTTACATAATTAAGACTTCCCTTTTTTGTGCTTTCTCCTTTGAAATGGATAATGCTGCTTTCAGCAAAATAATAATTTTTGTATCCTGCCTGTTGAATCCTGTAACTGAGATCAATATCTTCACCATACATAAAAAAGCTTTCATCAAAAGTTCCGATAGCAGTAAGAATTTTTTTGGGTACTATCATAAAAGCCCCGGCCAGTACATCAACATCATGACTTTTATTTTCATCAAGAAATCCCAGATGATATTTTGAAAAGACCTTTGATTTAGGAAAGAGTCTTGTAAGCCCGGAAAGCTTAAATAAAGATGTCATGGGAGATGGAAATGCCCTTTTGCTTTCTTTTAAAAATTTACCGGCACCATCAATCATTTTTATACCTAAAGCTCCGGAATCACCCTTCGATTTTATAAAAGAAAGGCATTTGTCAAAACAATCCTCGGGTACAATAGTATCAGGATTTAAAAATAGAATATAATTACCTGAAACCAGCTTCAGCGCTTTGTTATTTGCTTTGGAAAAACCTTCATTTTCAGTGTTCCATATAAAGGTTACTCCCGGGAATTTATCATGGAAAAAATCCTTGCTGCCATCGGATGAATTGTTGTCGACCACAAATATTTCACCCTCAATATTTTCCATGGCTTTCATGACAGACCACAGGCAATGCTCAAGGAAATATTTAACGTTGTAATTTACTATTATGACGGAGAGAAGCAAGAGGTTTAGATGGTTGAATGGTTAAATTGTTGAATTGTTGAGTGGTTCATTTGTACAACGGCCTTATGACAATTTAGCAATTAAACAATTAATTAATCCCGCAAAATAAATAAACAATTAAATAAACAAACATTTATAATCTTTGCGGAATGTATAAACAAACTCTTTTCGACGCAACCATAGCAGGAGCAAAGGAATTAACCCGGTTCTTTGAAGGCACTTTTGTCATCAGTAATAAAGAAGGGGTCAATAATTTAGTTACTGAAGCAGATCACGCCGCAGATAAGGCCATCCAGGCAGTTATAAAAAAAACTTTCCCTGATCATGGAATTGTAAGTGAAGAAACGGAGGAAACGGTTTCGGAAAGCGAATATAAATGGATCGTCGACCCTATTGACGGAACAGTAAACTTTGCAAATGGTATCCCTATTTGCTGCGTAAGCATCGGGCTGGAATATAATGGAAAAATGTTAATGGGGGCAGTGTATAATCCCGTGTTGAATGAATTCTTTTTTGCGGAAAAAGGGAAAGGAGCTACACTAAATGATAAGAAAATCTCGGTAAGCAATAAAACCGAAGTATTAACAAGTTGCCTGGTTACAGGCTTCCCATATACCTATTTGGAAGAGCCTAATGGGCCGCTCGAGGTTTTTTCAAGGCTTATCCGAAAAGGAATACCGGTTCGCAGGCTGGGCAGCGCGGCCATAGACCTATGTTGGGTCGCAGCTGGCCGCTTTGATGGGTTTTATGAGCACCAGCTGAACGCATGGGATAGTGCCGCGGGATTTATCATTGTGGAAGAAGCCGGTGGAAAAGTTACCAACCTGGCAGGAGATAGGTACTCTCCTTATCAGCCGGGTATTATAGCCACTAATGGTAAAATTCATGATGAACTGATAGAATGGGTAAAAGGGGGAGTGAGGTGAATACAATGTGCGATGTACGACGTCCGATGTACGATGTGAAAGAATGTGCGCTGTGCAATAATCCGCTTGGGTTCGGCCGGGCATCCCGAAAGACAAACTAAAATGAGAATCTATGACCACAGATGAAATGTTAAAACGGACGAAACAATTTGCAATTGACTGTGGCCATTTGGTTTTAATGTTGGAGGTGAATGCTGTAAATCGTGCGTATGGCGGACAATTAATTCGTTCCAGCAGTTCGGTAGGAGCAAATTACAGGGCTACAAGAAGAGCAAAATCAACATCAGATTTTATTAATAAATTCAAAATTGTTGAGGAGGAAATGGATGAATCGCTTTTCTTCCTGGAGATGATTGTAGAATTTAATAAAGATAGGAGAGAGAAAATCGCTATTATATATAAGGAAGGGGAAGAAATTTTGAAAATAATTGTTGCTTCATTAAAAACGCTTAGAAAATAGTAACATCGTACATCGTACGTCGTACATTGTACATCGCACGTCGTACATTGTAAAAAAGACTTATGTCAGAACAAAGAACAGAGGTTACCACTCTCGGGGAGTTTGGCCTCATTGACCATCTTACTGAAAATAATGAAATCAAAAATGCATCTACCATTCTGGGTGTTGGAGACGATGCAGCGGTGCTGGATCATTTTGGAAAGCAAACCGTCGTTACTACTGATATGTTGGTAGAAGGAATACATTTTGATTTAATGTATACACCCTTAAAACACCTGGGATATAAAAGTGTAATTGCAAACCTGAGCGATGTGTATGCAATGAATGCGACCCCGGTGCAAATAACAATGAGCATCGCTTTCAGTAACCGCTTTAGCGTGGAAGCGCTGGATGAATTTTATGAAGGTGTTTATGCTGCCTGCGACCGGTATCATGTGGACCTTGTTGGCGGCGATACTACAACCTCCCAGAAAGGATTTATTATTTGTATAACAGCCATTGGCGAGGTGGCGCCGGATACCTATGTAAAAAGAAGCGGGGCAAAAAAAGGTGATCTCATTTGTGTAAGCGGTGACCTCGGAGGCGCATTTCTTGGATTAACTTTATTGGAGAGAGAAAAGAAAATTTTCCTTGAAACAAAAGGCGTGCAACCGGATCTTGAAGACCAGGATTATATTATTGGCCGTCTTTTAAAGCCAGAGGCCAGGAAAGATATCATTGAATTCCTGCACGAAAATAAAATTATGCCTACCGCTATGATTGATATCAGCGATGGCCTTAGCAGTGAATTATTGCACATTTGCAAACAAAGTGAAACTGGCTGTGTATTGTATGAAGAAAAGATCCCGGTAAATGATTCTGCCAGGCAATTCGCTTACAAGCTTGAGCTTGACCCTACCGCATGTGCACTTAGTGGCGGCGAAGATTATGAGCTGCTTTTTACAATTGATCAAAATGATTATGATAAAATCGTGTCTAATAAAGAAATCAGTGTGGTGGGCCACATTACCGGAAAAGAAGAAGGATCAATTTTGATAACAAAGGGGGGCAACACGCACAAGCTTACTGCCCAGGGGTGGAATGCTCTTACATAAGACGATCTTTGTTACGGAGTATAGTTTAATATAATAAACTATACCATACGATTAACAATTTTATGCAGATTTTTGCGAACCATGAGGCTTTTTTTCATCCTTCTTATTGTAACCTTTTTATTTTCCTGCTCAGCTTCGAGAAATTATAACCCTAATAGAAAATACCCAAAGGAGGAATTACAACAGGATTATACGCTGCTTCGTAATATCTTAGAAAAAAAGCACCCGTCGCTTTATTGGTACACTCCCAAAGACAGCATGGATTATTTTTTTGATGAGGGATACAAGGCCATCGCTGATTCAATGACGGAATTACAGTTTGGCTGGAAAATTCTTGCCCCGCTTACTGCAACCATTCATTGCGGGCATACCAGCTTCAGCATGAGCAAAGGATGGAGTAAATTTATTAAAGACCGGCGTATACCTTCTTTTCCCTTGTTTATGAAAATATGGAAAGACACCATGGTTGTAACCGGTAACCTCAACAGGAATGATTCCGTAATAAAAAAAGGGACCTTAATCACGTCAATCAATGGTTTAAAGAGTGGCGAAATTGTTAACCGTATGTTTGATTACATGGTTGAAGATGGCTACTCGAGCAATGTAAATTACATACGCCTGAGTACAGGCTTTCCGTATTTTCACCGCAATATTTTTGGTCTTTACAAAACTTACCATATAGGGTATATTGACAGTAGTGGAATTGAAAAAAAAACCTGGCTCCCTTATTACAATCCTCCACCAGACAGCATTAGTAAAAGAAAAACAAATAAGCCCGGGTTACGGGAGAAGAAACTATCCCATAAGGAAAAACTAAAAAATGTCCGCTCATTGCGCATTGATTCGGTCTTCTCTCTTATGACGGTCAACAGTTTTTCAAAGGGCCATTTAAAGAAGTTTTTCAAAAAGTCGTTTCGCCGCCTTCGCAAACAGAAGAGTAAGAATTTAGTGATTGATATAAGAGCCAACGGAGGAGGTGACATCAACAATTACGTTCTGCTGACGAAGTTTTTACGAAATACTTCTTTCAAAGTTGCTGATACTGCTTTTGCAATAAGCAAAAATTTGCGGCCCTATACGAGGCATGTTTCAACAGGCTTTTTCACAAATTTGGGGTTGTTGTTTATTACACATAAAGGAAAAGATGGTAACTATCATTTCGGTTTTTGGGAAAGGCATACGTTTAGGCCTAAACGAAATAATCATTTTGATGGAAATGTATATGTGCTTACTAATGGTCTCACCTTCTCTGCGTCATCCCTTTTTTGTAATTCAGTAAAAGGTCAAAAAAATATAACATTGGTCGGAGAAGAAACCGGTGGCGGATGGTATGGGAATTCCGGAATCATAATTCCGGATATTATTTTACCCAATACAAGGATGCGGGTAAGACTTCCCTATTTTCGTCTGGTGCAGTATCATCACATACCTGAAAAAGGAACAGGGGTAATACCTGATGTATATATTGGTCCTGTATTAAAGGACGCTGTGAATGGAGTTGATACTAAAATTGAAAGGGTAAAGCAAATGATTATTGAAAAAGATGATACGCCTAAATCCCCCAAAAGGTGACTTGGCGTCCTGAAGGACGATTGCACTCTTCTTTAAAATTTAAAATATGATAGGGCATCGAACAAATAAATAATAATCAAAATGAAAGAATTAAAATCAAGCCTAATTGATTAGCGTATACCAATTTAGAAGTTGCTTAAAGTCCCCGCCGGCTGGCGGGGATTTGGGGGTGATTTACACACACAAGATCACTTCAAGTTCTTCATTGAGCAATACAAGATCTGCCCGGAAACCTGGTTCTATCTTCCCGGTTTTATTTTCAAGGCCCAGCACCCTGGCAGGGTACAGGCTGGCCATTCTAAGAGCTTCTTCCAATGAAATGTTGCATTTATCAACACAATTCTTTACCGCTTTTATCATAGTTAATGCTGAGCCGCTTAATATATTATCTGCGAGGTATTTGTCACCACTTCTTTCATGCTGGTAGGGGCCTTCATTAGTTTCAGTAACTGCGTCGGTTATTAGAAAAAGTCTTTTTCCCATTAGTTTCTTTGCTAAACTTATCATCGCAAAATCAACATGATAGCCATCAGCTACCAAACTGCACATTACGGTAGGATTCAGCATAATTGCAGCAGGTAACCCCGGCATCCGGTGGTGCAGTCCGCTCATTGCATTAAATAAATGTGTGGCGACATGAATATTTTTATTAAACGCACTCATAGCTTCAGAATACGTGGCATTGCTGTGCCCTGCAGAAATAATAATTCCATAGCTTTTTATGAGCTCAATAATTTGTTCCGAGCAAATTTCAGGAGCCAGGGTAATCATCTTTATAACAGCTTTACCATATTCCAGCAGTTCAGTGACCTCCTCTTTTTGCGGGGCGTGAATATACCTTTCAATGTGTGCGCCACGTTTTTCCCTGTTGATCCAGGGCCCTTCAATATGTAGCCCGGGAACACCGCTTCCTCCATTTTTCCAATATTCTTTTATAGCATCAATTCCTGCCTTAAAGACGTCAATACTATTGGTCGCTATTGTGGGTAGAAAATATTTTGTTCCTCCTTTGTCGCAATACGCTTTCATTTTATGAAGTGTATCGGCTGTAGGATATGCAGAAAATAATTTTGAAGAGGCACCATAGATCTGGATATCGATAAACGCAGGCGCTATCACTGATGCATGCTGCAGTACAGGAATATCAGGGGCCAGGAGATCTAATGGCACCACATTCAACACCACATCATTTTCGATAATTACTGCACTGTTATTTTTCCATGATTGCCCGGTAAAAATTTTATCAGCGGAATAGGCCTTTATCATTGAAATCCGTTTATAGTAAATAAATCTGCATTTTTCCAAAAAGGAAATTTTTCTCTCACTTCATTAAGATTTTCTTTTTGAAGGGTATAAGTAAAAATATCCTCTTCATTTTCTTTCTCATATAAAATATCCCCCAGCGGATCAATAATCATGCTACTCCCACTATAATTTATGCCATTACCATCTTCCCCCACCCGGTTTACCCCAACAACATAACATTGGTTTTCTATAGCACGTGCCTGCAGTAAAGTTTTCCAGGCATGATTTCTTTTTTGTGGCCAGTTGGCGACATAGATTAACAGATCGTATTCAGACCTCACCTCCGACGCCTCTCCATCCCGATAGCTATCGGAAGAGAGGGGAGATTGCCTTGACCACACAGGAAAACGAAGATCATAACAAACCAGCAGGTTTATTCTCCATCCTTTAACAGAAGCAATTAATCTTTTCTTGCCTGGCTGATAATGTAAGTGTTCATTTCCGTAAGCAAATAAATGTCTTTTATCATAATAGCCATAATCACCATTCGGTAACATCCAGATAAGCCGGTTAAAATATTTTTTTTCACCCGGAGTCCCGGTTTCGACAAGGACCGAAGGATCTTCGATAATTATACTTCCCGCAAGGATTATATTTTTTTTCCCCGCTATTTTCTTCATCCATTGTATTGTTTCACCATCCATGGCTTCGGAAAGCAATTCCGGGTTCATACTGAATCCTGTGCTGAACATTTCGGGAAGAACAATCACTTCTGTTTTTTCCTGAATGCTTTCAATTTTCTCAGACAGCATCCTAAGGTTTGCCTTTTTATCTTCCCAATGAAGATTGGGTTGAATAAGAGTGATTGTAAGTGTATTCATCAATTCTTTTTAGTGATCTCTTTTACCTCTTTGTCGATTAAATCCATTTCATATCCTTTTTGTAAAAGAAAATTTTGCAGCTTACTTTTTTTTACAAAAATATTCTTTTCCCTTTTGAGTGTTGCCAGTTTTTGTTCCGCTATTTTTTTAAAAGTTCTCAAATATTCCGCCTCATCAATCTCCATTAAAGCTTTTTTTATGCAATAATCGCTTACCTGTTTCAATTTAAGCCTCTGTTTTATTTTATTTTTACCCCAATGCTTCATCCTGAATTTGCCCCCTGCAAAATTTATCGCAAACCGCTCTTCATTAAGGTAGTTGTCTCCAATTAAAACAACAATAATCCCGTCCACATCTTTCCTGTGTAGTCCAAAAGAATATAACTTATCTCTTACTTCTGCATGGCATCTTTCCTGGTAAGCACAAAAATGTTTTATTTTTGGAGTTGCCTGTTCAGCTGTAAAATTTTGAACAATCATTTTTCAAAGTATCAATTTAGAAATTGTAAAACGGCAAACTTGTCCCGGCAAAAAAGCGCATCCCATTTAAGGATAGCGCTTCTTAAAACCGAAAAACTTTATCGTACAAGCTTCAACTCATCAATAATATTTTTAGCTCCTCCAAGTTTGTCAATGCACCATAGCACATAGCGTATATCTACACAAATGGTGCGGTTAAGATCTTTATCGAATTGAATTTGATGGCTGAGCGCCTCATAATTCCCGTCAAATGCAAGTCCGATAAGATTGCCATTTCCATCCATAACAGGGGAACCCGAATTGCCACCCGTAATATCATCGGTCGTAATAAACCCAATTATTAAATCTTTTTTGCCTTTATCGGCATATTGCCCGAAATCATGCTTTTTTAACAACTCTATTTCTTTTGCAGGAAGATCAAATTCATAATCGCCGGGAATATATTTTTCTAAAATGCCTTTGCTGGTAGTTACATAATCGTAGTGAACCCCATCGCGCGGATTATAGCTTTTTATTTTCCCATAACTCACTCTCATACTGAAATTGGCATCAGGATACATTTTTTTTACTGCCGCAGGATTCATTTCCATAATCCCTTTCAGATACAGTCTTCCCAGGTCATTATTTTTGTATATAAAATCGCTGTGATTTTTGCTGTATTTAAGCGTATAATTTTTTACGAAACCGGATGCATAAGCAAAAGCCGGATCGTTTTGCAAGGTGACGGCGTCTGGATTGGCAACGAATGCGGCCCATTTAACCGAATCAAGGATCATTGTAGTATTAAATACCGAGTTGGCCCATGACTTAAAAGTAGCCTCATCATCCAATGGACCAAACTTTTCCTTTATGCCCTGGTAGAAATTTATCGGTTGCTGGCTTTTATCGATATCAGTATAATACATCATAGCAGTTGCGGCCATAATTTTTCTGTCGCTGGGAAGGTCTTCATCTTTAATAAAAATATTCCGTTGTTTGGTGGCCGCGTCTAGCGCATTCTTTACATCCGCCTGTGTTTTTCCCAGCTCTGTTAAAGCCCTTTCCAGCAACATAAGCGACGATGCAAAAGCGGCTAACGGGGAACCCAAAATTCCTTCTATCATGTATACCCGCTCTTTTGCATATGGTGTCCATGCGGCGTAATTTTTTTCATAATCACCCAGCACATTTTGGAATTCAGGTTTGTTTTTTGCCCATTCTGCAAATTTTGCTTCATCTTTTTGTTTTGCTTCATAGACATGATATTTTTCAAGCTGCTTTGTCTCACCAGCATAAAATTTCCAATAGTTGGCAACATGAGCGTAATTATCTGCAAGCTTTAATTTTACCGCGGGATCCTTAATCATTTGTTCAAGCATATCCTTTAGGCGAACATCACGGAGATGCACAAGCGAAGGATTATCAATTTCATTTTTCAATTTTATGCCATATGAAATTTCATAACGATTGGTGCTACCAGGATACCCGAATATCATAGAAAAATCCCCGTCCTTATAGCCCTTTAAGGAAACCGGTAAAAACCATTTTGGCTTCATGGGAATGTTGTCAGCACTATATTTGGCAGGTTTTCCGTTTTTATCAGTGTATACCCTGAAGATTGAATAATCACCCGTATGCCGTGGCCATTCCCAGTTATCCGTATCACCACCGAACTTACCGACACTTTCCGGTGGAGCGCCAACAAGGCGAACGTCTTTATAAATTTTATAAACATACATGATGTATTGATTTCCCTTAAACATGCTGTAAACCTTACCACTTACAGAATTCGCGGAATCAGCAACTTTATCTGTAATTTGTTTATAAACATCAGCAGTCTTTTTAGCCCTGTCCGTATAGTTTAATCCTTTTAAAGCGCTCTCCACCTGGTCAGTAACATCCTCAATTCTTTCCAGGAAAGTTACGGTGAGATCGGATTTTATTTCCTTGTCTTTGGAATAGGCATAGAACCCATCTTTAAGATAATTGTGTTCAACAGTGCTTGCATCGGCAATAGCACCATAGCCGCAATGGTGGTTGGTAAATATCAGGCCCTGGCTGCTTACAATTTCTCCTGTGCAGCCGCTTCCAAAAATAACTACAGCATCTTTTAAAGAGGCTTTATTGATGCTGTATAGCTGGTCCCTAGTAAGCTTGAGTCCACGCTTCACCATATCATCATACACCTGCTGGCCCAGGAGCGTGGGTAGCCACATGCCTTCATCGGCGCTGGCTTTGAATAAGGTAAGGCCTAAAAAAATTACTATCAATAGTTTCTTCATCATAAAAAATTTAAAGAAAAAAGGATTAAAAAAGGGATGTTTTTATTCTCATTCAGAAGATCCCATTAAGGTTATGACCTTCCTTCTTACTTGAGCATTGAGTGTTGAGTGATGAATATTGAGTATTGAATTTTTGAATAACACTCAATAATCAATGATCAAGTTAAACCCCTTCAGGGGCCAGGGTTAATAATCTATCACCTGCTCTTCCATCAATTCGGGAATTTTCCTGAATTCATATTGCTGATTCCTTAGCTGAGGCTCAAAACCGGCCTCCCTGATAGCCTCCTGGATTCCCTTGCTGGTGAAACGGTGCGGAGCTCCCGCAGCGCTCACCACATTCTCTTCGATCATAATACTTCCGAAATCATTCGCCCCTGCATGAAGGCATAGTTGTGCCACCTGTTTTCCCACTGTAAGCCAGCTTGCCTGTATATTTTTAATATTGGGCAACATGATCCTGCTCATGGCAATCATCCTGATATATTCTTCGGGGGTTGTAAGATTATGCACCCCCCTTATTTTTGCGAGAAGGGTGTCTACATCCTGGAATGTCCATGGGATAAATGCTATAAAGCCTTTCGTCCCCTCAGGCTTCTTTGCCTGCACATCTCTTATTTTTACAAGGTGCTCAAATCTTTCCTGAACAGTTTCAACATGTCCAAACATCATTGTCGCTGATGTGGTAATGTTAAGTTTGTGTGCTTCGATCATGATATCCAGCCATTCCTGTGTTCCACATTTACCTTTACTTATCAGGCGCCTGACCCTGTCGGTTAAAATCTCAGCTCCGGGCCCGGGCAGTGAATCAAGCCCGGCGTTTCTCAATGCTACAAGAACATCGTGATGGGTTGATTTAGCAAGTTTGGTTATATGTGCAACCTCGGGCGGTCCAAGTGCGTGTAATTTTAGATTTGGATATAATTTTTTTAATTGCTTAAACAGATCAACATAATAGTCGAGACCCAGCCCGGGATGATGGCCTCCCTGCAACAGCAATTGCTCACCTCCATAGCGAAAGGTTTCATCTATTTTTCTTTTGTAAGTTTCGATATCGGTAATGTATGCCTCCTCATGACCGGGAATGCGATAAAAATTACAAAACTTGCAGTTGGCGATACATACGTTGGTTGTATTCACATTCCTGTCAATTATCCAGGTTACTTTACTATAGGGTACCTGTTTTTTACGCAGTTCGTTTGCGACAAGCATCAGTTCTGCCAAAGCAGCATTATTAAACAAAAAAGTGCCTTCTTCAACCGACAGATTTTCAAGTTGAAGAGCTTTTTGAAAAAGTAACGAGGTATTCATATTTTTTCTTTATTTACAGGAAAACCTGATTGCCGTTTGTAAAAACCTGTACAAAAGTACAGGCATATAACTTAATTTCAGTTTTGCTATGATAAGAGATTTGCTTTTTATAATATTTATATGTTTTGGAAACTTTTCTCAAGGGCAGGAATTGTATGAAAAGCCTGCAAAGCTTCTTACCAGGTTTCCATTTAAACAATTAAGTGGCGGCGTTGTTCTCCTGGAGGCAAAATTTAATAAAATTGCACAGCCATTGAATTTTATCCTGGATACAGGTAGCGGCGCTGTTTCCCTGGATTCTGCGACTACTGCCGAATTTAATATTCCGCATGTTCCATCCGGAAGGACCATTAATGGGATTGCGGGAGTAAGGGATGTAGATTTTTCAAAAAACAACAGCCTTAACTTTCCCGGCCTCGAGGTTGACAGCCTCGATTTTTATATCAATGATTATGAAATACTTAGCAGCGTATATGGACAAAAAATTGATGGAGTTATAGGATACAGCCTTTTTAGCAGGTATATTGTAAAAGTTGATTATGACAGTTTATATATTGAAATACATGAACCAGGCAATATTAAATACCCGTCAAATGGTTATTTACTTCACCCTTTATTTACGGCATTGCCCATTCAGCCATTAACTGTAAAAGATGCAAGAACTGTAACCGCAAATTTTTATTTTGATACGGGGGCGGGGCTTTCTTTCTTAATGAGCAAACAATTTGAAGACGATAGCGTTATCCTGAAAAGCCACAGAAAGCCGGTATCTATACAGGTCCAGGGATTTGGTGGTAAAAAGCAAATGTTATTAACTATTATGAAAGAAGTAAAAATAGGACCCTATAGATTTAGAAAAGTGCCCACAAATATCCTGGATGATGAGTTTAATGCCACATCATATCCTTTTTTAGGCGGCCTTATAGGAAGTGATATCTTGCGCCGGTTTAACCTCACGATTAATTATCCAAAAAGAGAAATCCATTTGTTACCAAACAGCCATTTCCGTGATGAATTCGACTACTCTTACACCGGGATGAATATGTTTTATGTTGATGGCAAAATTATTACGGATGATGTGATTAAGGGATCACCGGCATTCAATAGCGGCCTGAAACAAGGAGATGTCGTTCTTGCGGTGAATACCAATTTTAGTAATGATATATTAACCTATAAAAATCTTATGCAGGTTGTGGGAGAAAAAATCACATTAATTGTTTCCAGGGATGGCGCTCCATTGGTGTTATCATTCCG